>ERZ773049.2280-NODE-2280-length-10551-cov-3.934832_pt1 | contig 10551 bp, 16 predicted proteins | sample MGYA00580633_ERZ773049 | MGnify/ENA primary metagenome ERZ773049 (study PRJEB29015, sample SAMEA2737991) | human oral metagenome | biome: human oral; feature: human-associated habitat; material: dental | place: China | collected 2066 ... | reverse complement strand
GCGGACTTTTAATCCGTTGGTCGAAGGTTCGAATCCTTCACGACCCACCAAACCAGTTAACATTCTTAGATCAATTACCTAAAGTCAATACTCCTTAACGTAAATTTTCTTGTTAAGTGAGTAAATTATGAATGTTAACCACACTTCAAAAAAACCTTATATTGTTACTATTGCCTGTACTAAAGGCGGTTCTGCAAAAAGTACCAATGCGGCAAACATTGGTGCATTTTGTGCTGATCATGGCTTAAGAACGCTGCTGATTGATACTGATACACAGCCTACGCTAAGTTCTTATTATAGCTTGGAACATACTGCTCCCGGCGGAATTCATGAATTTTTATCACAACGAGATATAGACCCTTCCCATATCATTTCTCAAACTGTCATTAAGAATTTAGATTTAATCCAATCGAATGACCCTTCTAATAATGTTAGCCAAATGTTGCGCAATGCACCGGATGGTGCCATCCGCTTTAGTCATCTCATTAAAAGCATTAATAACTATGATGTGATTGTCGTAGACACACGCGGTACACGCGACATTACCGTAGATATGTCAGTTTTAGCCGCTGATGTTCTCTTCTGCCCTATTCTTCCACAAATTTTATCGGCAAAAGAATTCATTCGTGGCACCATTGGGATGTATCAAGATTTACAAACATTTGAGTCCTTTGGCTTCAAACTCCCCCCATTAAAAGCGATTGCAAATTGTGTTGATAATACCAACGATGTCAAATTTGTTATGCAACAGCTACATACGTTATTTGCAAGTACGTTTGATGGTAGCAAAACCTTCCTTGATTTTTCCATTCTGGATCATGTCGCTTATAGAGAGGCCGCGACCTACTCTCTACCGGTATATCGCCACAATTCCGCAGAATACCCGGTTATTAAGCAATTATGCTGTCTTCTTTTACCCCAATTTACAGCACATTTTGAACAACCGATGCAACGGGGATAATTGTCATGACAAAAGAAAAAATCCCTCAAATCAAGGCTAAACCGGTTTTCTCCGTTGAGGCGGAAGCCGCCGTATTGGGGAGCCTTATTTTAAAGAATGAGTTATTTGATGAAATTTCCACATTAATTCATGCGGATGATTTTTTTAACTATACCCACAAAATTATCTTTGAAGGTATTGTGCATTTGTTACAACGCGGCAAAGCCGTCGATATTTTGATACTGGAGCAGTACTTTACCGACAAGTCACTCATTGATGAGTTTGGTTTGGGGTATCTGGCACAAATTGTCAATAACACCCCATCCTCTTCAAATATTGTTGCCTATGCGAAAGTGATTGCCCGCCATAGTAAACAACGTCGATTTGCGGCATGGGTCAGTTTATTGTTAATGAAATGCAAGTTTCAAAGGATGATGAAGATTTATCGCTCTTTGAAGAAAGGGTTGATAAGCAATACACCAATATTACAGTTGATGAGGAAACAGATACCGTCGCTAATTTAGGAGAGTCCTTTGAAAAAATTCTCACCTAGATGGAACAAGCGGCAGAATCCGCCGATCCTGTGAGTGGTACACCAACCGGCATTAACGACTTAGATGAAGCCACGACGGGCGGTCAACCTGGCGAACTTATCATTGTTGCCGCCCGCCCTTCAATGGGGAAGACTGCTTTCGCGCAGCTCATCGCGCAAAGTACATTAGATAAATATATGGACGCGCCAATACAGTTCTATAGCCAAGAAATGCCGGCGGAACAATTGGTTCAACGCTTTATGTCCATGCGTTCCCGCGTCAGTTTGCAATCTATCCGTAAAGCGACTGAATTGACCGGGCTAGAGTGGGCAAAAATTGCGGAAACAACGGGGCACATCATGAAGAACTGGCAAGATCGCCTGCTTATTGATGATGAACCCTCCCTCAGCCCATACCGCTTACGCGCTAAAGTTCGTAAGAACATCCGTCTATATGGCAAACCCAAAGCCATCATCATCGACTATATCCAGTTAATGCGAAGTACCGGTAAGTTTGAAAACCGTAATCTGGAATTAGCTGACATTTCAGGTGAGCTCAAAAAACTGGCTAAAGAAGTCGGTTGCCCGATTTATGCCTTATCCCAACTGAATCGCAGTCTTGAACAGCGCGCCAATAAACGGCCGATTAATTCGGACTTGCGGGATTCCGGCTCATTAGAGCAAGACGCCGATGTCATTATCTATATTTATCGTGATGAGGTGTACAACCCGAATTCCGAGGATAAAGGGATAGCTGAAATTATTATCGGTAAACAACGTAATGGCCCACTTGCCACCGTAAAAACACGATTTCTTGGACAGTACAGTATTTTTGAAAATTTAACGACACAGGATAGAGATTATGAATAACCCATTTATTGCAAAGAATAAAAAACAACAAAGTCAGTTAGATGCCATTGCAAAGGGACTTAATGTACAACCGATTAGCAATCAATCACCGTCTTATCAAGAAACGACAGCGACATATTATCCTGTGCAATCTCAATATATTACGGTGACATTAGACAAATTGCGCCCTTACGAACATAACCCACGTAAGACGCGCAACCCTAATTTTGACATGATTAAAGAATCCATTCGTCGTCGTGGCTTAGATCATAAACCGAATATCACTCAACGCCCGGGCGAACCGTTCTATATTATTGCAGACGGCGGGAACACGCGTATTCAGGCATTAAAAGAACTCTTCACAGAAACGCAAGATCAGCGTTTTTGATCAATTGAGTGCTTGTACAAACCGTGGAAAGGAGACCGTGCGGATAGCGTGGAAGCCGAATTAGATTTGCTGATCGGACATTTAATTGAAAATGACACCCGAGCCGACCTCACGTTTATTGAGAAAGCCTTGGGCATCCAGCAAGCGAAAGAATACTACGAGAAAAAGTTAGGGAAAACCCTTTCTTCTCGGGAGCTTTCTACTGAGTTAGATAAAGATGGATATATTATCCATCACTCCAATGTTTCTAAAATGGAACGATGCATAAACTTCTTGTATCCATACATTCCTGATTTGCTGTTCAATGGATTAGGGCATGCGCCAATTGACAAGCTACTTGCTATTCGCAATAACGCCTTGGCGATTTGGCAAAATTACCAGTTTGAAATGGAGGTTACCTTTGATGAAATCTGGGGACACAGCCTTGCACGTTGCAACGATGATCAACCATTCCATGTGAAGACCTTTCAAGATCACCTGATTGATGAAATGTCCTCCATGTTAGGCGATCGCGTGAGTTATGAAGTGCTTTATCTGGAAATCGATCTTGATGAACAACGTTTTAAAAAAATGGCACAGAAACAACATGAGATTGAACAACATGTACAAGAAAGTCTCCAGGATGTGCAAACGTTCAAACTTCCTCAAGAACCCTCTCCGGCTATGGATGAGCATATTTCTCCGCCTAAAGCCACGAGTACGTCATCGGCAGCCGTGACAGAGGACCAATACAGTATTCCTAAACCGAGCTTACCATCAACGCATGACACATTACCGCCTTCATTCGATGATGCGGTAGAGGATGATGAACAAGAAACGCAAGAGCCCGCTGAAGAGGGACATCCCTTAGAAGGACTTTCCTTTGATTTTGCCAAAAACTTGAGCCAACAGTTCGGTATTACCCCGGGGATGACAGTACAGGAGCAGCGTCAACAACGTGCGGAAGAAAATGGATTAACCTTTGCCTGTGTTGGCCGTCAACCGGTTGATGACATTTGGCAGGTTTATCCGGGGCGTCAATATAAAGTGGAAGCCTATTCACTTGCCTTAGATATTGCCGAAAGCGTCGGGCTTACCGATTATGTCGAGCATGTGGTAAAAACACCGGTAGACTACTCTTATCGAATGAAAGCACTGGATAAAGAGGTCGATGGTGCCACACGGATGTGTTATGACTTCTTGACTCTTTTACAAACCGACAGCCAACCAGAGACGACTTTTAGCCTATCACCGAACTATTTACTTCACAGCGAAGAGATTAATGACATTACCTTGGTAAAACTCTTTCGTTTAATTCGCCTTGTTCGCTACATTTGTGCTGAAGGAGGTGCGCAATGAGTATGTTCAGCAATTTAAACCAAGTGGTATTGAATGAGATTTTGGTTAATTTACAAGAAGGCAATATCAATGTTTGTCGGAACTATGGTTTCTCAAAACAAGAGTTGCAAGAAATTGAAAAACTCAGCACAGAGGAAGTCTATGAACTAGCTAACACCAAAGCTCCCTTTGCCAAAGTGGAAATCGATCATGAGGCATTTTGGCGATTAATCGCCCGAGTGCGAATTTCGTCACAAGAACGTCGTCTCATCGATCGTGCCTTAATGTTGGGAGCCTCCATACAAATGCTGAACTCTTACTTTGGTTTAACCACCTCGAAAGTCTCCGCACGCCGTAGCTTGTTGGGAAAACAAGAACCGATGGGACGAAAACCGGCTGCCAGTGAGGAGGAGGAAAAGCAAATTTGGGATTTATGGCAAGCGCATAAAAGTGATATTCAAACGATTGAATCCTCGGAAGGGCTTGAGTTTTTAATTCTGATTTCGGAAGAAACCGGGATCAATTTAACGGAAATTTGGAAATTGGTCAGTCGCTGGAGCGCCGCATAAAAACAATATAACGCCCAACCTAGTGCGTTACGTTAAGTTGGGCGTTATCCATATCGTGAGTAAAGGAACTTGGGAAAATTCCTTCGTTATTGTAAGCGTGTTCATTGGCATTGCAATAATAAAAATGAAATATTCTCAAAGAGAATTAAATTATGGATACAAAAATACAAGAACATGGGTTGCTCTTTTTTGGCAATCAACATGAAACCGTGCCAACTCGCTTGCTTTTTGACCCCTATCTCACGTCAAGAGCAAAATTAGCGTGGCAACTTATCAAATACAAAGCAAGAGAATTTCAATCGAGCATGTTCCCATCATACGAAGTGCTTGCAAAATTACTTTCAGATAAGCCTTATGATAATGCTTTGCTATCACGTAAATTAGTGAGTCAAACATTATTGCTACTTAGACTCACACGCTGGTTGACACTTTGTGAAACCGTGCGTAATGCGCAAGGTCAGGTAGTGGGGAATTTTTATATTCTTCACGATGAACCGATGCCGATTATCGATACGATCCAACTTAATCATGACTATATCGCCTTGCTCGAAAAATCTATTCATCATAAAGATAGTTTTGTGCGTGCCGTCGCCAACCATATTGTAGAGAATCTCCTGTCTGACAATACGCAGTGGCATTATATTTCTCACATTGATTGGATGCGTGCTCGCCTTCACGATTATCAACAGCGTCCAAAAATAGATGATGTTGAACACGAAAGAGCGGTAGATATTCAAGAAAATTTACTGAGTTCCAATAGGGAACTCAGTGAAAAAATAGGGGAACTCAGTAAAAACGACCAGAGTTCCCAAAAGGAACTCAGTCAACTCGAGCTGAGTTCCAAAAGGGAACTAAGTACCCAAAATGATGATAAGTCATTGATTTCAGGCTTAGTTCCCAAAGGGAACTCAGGTTTTTCACAGTACAGTACAAGTACTAGTATTTATATAAATACGTACTGTACCGGTAATATGAATGAAATGGATTGGTCAGCCAACATTCATTTTTCCCCTTTAGAAAAAAAAGCTGTCGCACAAGCGATGCGTGGACTCGATTTAGGTATTTGTAAAGCAATCCTGTTTGAGCTTGAACAACGCATAGTGAAAGGTGAAGTGAAGAAACCGCAAGGCTATGTCATGAGCTTGATTCAACGTGCACATCATGGTGAATTTAAACCGTATCTTTATGAACAGCATTTACAAGGCCAATCTTCTTTGGTGAAAAATGGATTAATGCCACACAACGGAACCCATGTAGTCAATAATGTGAAAACAGATAACGTGGGAAGTTCGATGCGGACAATATCAAAAGAAGAGCGACAAGCACGTGCCGAGCGTATTCGTCAATTTAGGATCTCAATTTGCGGTTAGGTTTGTATAGTGAACAAAATTTAACCACTATCCAGGGGCTGGACAAAGTACAAAATTTAACCAATCATGAAAAGGTGATATAACATGACAACAACATACAACCAACAACTTGGACCGCTACGTAGTGAAATAACCTTTACTCTGCATACGCAATATGCTACCCGTTTGTGGAATGGGCGTGACTTAGTTAAAAATGAGGAGGGGGATATCATAACTTCATCCATCTTGAGTATTCCGAATGCCCTATCTCTACTCAGCCAAATTCAGCAAGCGGCTGAACAGGATGACCCATATGCAGATGACTATTTATTGCGTTTTGAGCAAAAAGTACTGAGCTTTCGCAAAGAAATGCAAGAAATTACTTGGCGCATGGTCCAACTCTACAGCGATAAAATCCCCGAAAACTTTCAAATTGAACGTTGCGCCAATATCGCACCGATTCAATATCCGATTTTTGTGAATACCCAATTAGGCTATCAGTTGCTTTATCTCTTGGCCGATTTCGATTCCTTAGCCCGTACCGTCATGACCGCTTCACATATCGCAATCATTACTCGAGATGATGCGTATGACTGGTTAGAGTCCGGTGCAAAATTGATTCGCCGCGCTTTCGGGATCCTGGAAACCTATAAGCATTCCGGCATTACTCGCCAAGATGCTTTGGAAAATAATGCACGCTATGAAGCTGCGGTCAAACGTATGAAATACACCCTAACACCGGATGTGCTTTCAGGTGCGACACGTGCAACATTTGCCCCAATCATTAAAAAATCATCCATTACTGATCCCAATGAAAATGGAGACACCGGTTCAGTAGAAGTTCAGATTGCCCCGACGCAAGCTGAATAATGATATAAGGAGCCAATATGGATAATGTGCTTATTCCTTCAGATATGTATAAACAACTGGGCAGAACGACACCTCTCAATGATGCACTGAAGCAGTTATTTAGTGAATTGGATTCGTTGCAACAGTATGAATATTTGTATGAAGCCCTTGCAGCAGTACGGGAGGCTTTAATGTTGCAGCAGAATGATATGCTACATAATGTTCGACATAGTCCACTTACCACGCTACCTCTCCACATGATTCGAGATAAAGCATCGTCATCCGGCGGAACGTTTCTTCGCTGGCGCAGTTTTCAAGCATCAAAGCACGGTGGTTCGGTATTAACACCGATATTTAATAATGCCCGTGTACCTTTGGAGTTACGACAAAAACTTGTCTCAGCGGAAAAAGAACGCATTTTGATTAATCTGCAGGTTTCCGTGTTGAATTTTATGATGAGACAGGTATCAAGTGCGAGTGAAAAAATTAAAGAAATGGAAAATAGTTTATCCGGCTCACGTTTGTAATCGTCGGATCTTCTAGTTTGTAATCATCGGATTGACCTAGTTTGTAATCGGCTCACTAAAAGGCCTTTTAAAGGTAAGGGGACAAGCCCCTTACCTTAACGAAAAAAGCGCCTTTCCTTTAAATTGGAATCTACTATGAAGTTTGATATTGATGTTTTGTTAAACCATCCAGTTTATGAAGAAATGAGGACACCCCTTTTCTTGCGTGTGATTAAAAATCCGCCTCCTTGGGCATTTGATATTATTCAACCCTGGGAAGATCCCTATCGTTCTCTCATGGGGACATTTATTCGTCGTCATTATTGGACATCTCAAGGTTCAATTAATGTGTTTCAAGTTATAGGAACTACCCATCAACAATATCAAAATCGTCCTTGGATGGATTTGTTCACATCCGGTAAACGGATGGATATCAATCTTCCACTTCAAGATAAAAAACCGGAATATTATCGGGCAACAACGAATAAATTACCGTCAATGTATTTCAATACGCTTGATGGTATGAATTATTACATCGGTCAGGATGGGAATCATCGAACTTGTATCGCTAAATTTATGTTTTATGAAACCGGTGAAACACAGTTACATGGCGTGACGATCAATCATTACGACATTGACGAGGCATTTTACCAAGTATATTCCGAACTTAATGATAAAATTAAACAGCTAGGTTTGTCGATTGTTCTAACGGCTGAGTCCAAGTCAATAAAACGGGAAGATACGGCCGGTTGGATGATTGATTATTTTCAACCTTATTTAATTTGGAAAGAATATGATAATGAAGGTCATCGTAAATCAGTGGAAGAACTCAATTTTGAACAAGCTAAAGCAAAACTCTTTGAATTGACCTCTCAATTATCTCTTAGAAAGCAAACAAAGACCGTGCAAAAATCTTGGCTCTCTAAATTAATACATCATTTTAGGGAAAATAATGGCTAATGTGAAAATACTATTCATAGTAGAGATTGATGGTGAAATTTTCGCTGAACATACTATTGAATATCACACCGAGAAAAGTGTTTGGTTGGACCTATAATTAAAAAATTCATCAGCCACTTTATCCGGTTAAAACTTAAATGTGACTATTATAGGAATGAGTTATGGCAACAGTAAAAATCAGATTCAGTATTGAAATAGATAATGAACTACTCATTAATCATCAAATTGAACAAGAAAAAAATGCTTCTTTTCGGAAAGAGAGAGAGCTTGCAGAAGAGATCATCAATAAGTTAAATACTCTCTATACAGAGCTGAATGTACATCAACAGAACTGGGCTGATTTAGTCGTGATGGAAGAAAAATACCAAAAACACAGAGTGTAGCAGAAAGATAATACTAAGTAAGTTCTTTCGCACGTTTTAGATACTCTTGATAAATCGCCTCAGCAAGCTCACATAATATAAATGCAGCTTGATAATTGATATCAATATTCTTTGCAATAGCCTCTTGCAATGTATCTTCAACATTTTTTTGTAGAATGTCACTGCTATTAAGAAGCTGAGTTGCTACATTTAAGGCATCTTTAAAAGTAATTGTTTGATCAATTTTCATCATGTAATCCTATATTGGTTGTGTGGGAATACCAATATATCACGTTAAGCTGGTGTGGCTAAATAACCAGCTTTCTCCATATCTTCCTAAAATAGTATCCAATCCAATTCTAATTTGACACAGCTCTTTTACATGACTTGCTGAATAATCTTACTCACTATAACACGGTGATAAAGGAAAAATAATGGCTAATGTAAAAATGACGTTCATGGTAGAGGTTGATAGTGAGACTGTGATTCGCCATCAATTTGAAGAGGATATAATTAAAAAAGGGTTTTACTTTTCTCAAGAGAGTCAATTGACGAAAGAAATTATAAATAAAATGAATGAATTCCATTTTGAAAGATGGGTCGAGCTACAAGCCTGGCCCTCCGTAGGAATTGACAATGGTGAATCGTAAACACTATCTATTACAGGTTTTGAATCTCCTATTCTTGTTGTGGTAGATAAAAGTGGAGATTTCAATATACTACGCAGGGTCGGCGTGGCGAAATAAACGACCTTCAATTCTCTTACTTATTAAGTGAATTTTCTCTTAAGTATTTTTTGGTATGTGTGCAAAATCTCTGTCAGTCAATTCAATATATGGAGAAATCAGTATGGCTGGAATTAATAAAGTGATTATTGTCGGTTTCTTAGGAAGCGATCCGGAACTACGTACCATGCCAAATGGTGAAGCGGTCGCCAATATCAGTGTAGCCACATCCGAAGCTTGGACAGATAAAAATACCGGTGAGCGGAGAGAAATGACTGAATGGCATCGTATCGTATTCTACCGTCGTCAAGCGGAAATTTGTGGAGAATATTTAAAAAAAGGTTCCCACGTTTACATTGAAGGTCGTTTACGTACCCGAAAATGGCAAGATCAAAACGGTCAAGATCGTTATACCACAGAAATTCAAGGCGATGTTTTACAAATGTTAGACAGCCGTTCTGATCGCCAATCCGATGGCTACGCCCCAGCTGCTCAACCGGCTTCTCCAAGCCAAGCACCAAGTGCGCCACGAGCAACACCGGCAAGCAAACCGGCAGCCGAAGCACCGAGAGATAATTTTGATGATGACATTCCATTCTGAATTCCATATAGTTAGAGCTGACGAAATAACTTTGAGATGGTTCTCTATGAAAAAAATAATTTTTGTTTTATCTGCACTGGTGACGCTAGGTGGATGTGCCGAGTTAAATTCATTTAATGAAGCTGTCGGTAATGTTGCCGGACAATTGAATAGTGTTCTTGGCAAAGGGAACTCATCCAGCACTTCCGATGGTGTATACACTCGAAACAGAAGCGCAAATGATTATCGATATAATGTCGAGGACTTTGTGGTTTCTTCGAAAAATATTGACACGCTATATGTTAAAATCAAACGGAATCTCCTATTTAAAACCCGTGATGAGGAATTAAATGGATTATCCGGTTTTGAACGTAAACGTTATGAAGAATTGCTTGATGAAGAAGGCCATGCCCACGAAACGACACCTGGTGTGTATTATCATATGGTTAGTAGCTATCGTGGCCATCGAAAAGTAGATATGACCCTTGCAAAAGAAGACGGTAAAGTCAGAATTTCTTGGATTGCTTCATCGAATGAATCCGATTTTGGTCAATTTGTTAAATCAGAAGTGATAAAAGCAATAAAATAATACGATATTATAGACATAGTGTAGGTAATTAATACC
>ERZ773049.2278-NODE-2278-length-10555-cov-2.474667_pt1 | contig 10555 bp, 8 predicted proteins | sample MGYA00580633_ERZ773049 | MGnify/ENA primary metagenome ERZ773049 (study PRJEB29015, sample SAMEA2737991) | human oral metagenome | biome: human oral; feature: human-associated habitat; material: dental | place: China | collected 2066 ... | reverse complement strand
GGAGCGAAGAACGCCCTGGAGCTGCCTGCCGGGGTGTGTGCTGGTGGCTCGGGAGGGCTGGTGCCTCATCTCGAGGCCAAGGCTGGCAAGCTCTACGCCGAATCCTGCAATGAACGCCAAAACGTCATGTACGACCTCGCATCCGGCATGCCCGGCGAGGTGTTGAAAGATGCCGGCGTGGATCCTGTGCGAGACGTCGGCGGCAAGATCATTTCCCGCCCCGGGGAGGCCAGGAAGGTCTACTACGTCCGTGCGGGGCAGCTCGTGGAGTACGACCCCGACACCAACAAGCACACGCCGCTGCCCGCCGGAAACCAGCTGCTCGGGCGGCTGAGCCCGAACAGCTGGGCCACCCACGACGTGTTCGTCTCCTCGCAGATGAACAGGGGGGACCTGACCATCCACGACGCCACCAAGCAGGGTGCGGACTCCGTCACAAAGGTCGACGGCAATGACGCGCTCAAGGCGCCGGGCCGTGCCATCCAGTCGATGGTTGCCGCGGACAACGGCAAGCTGTTCGCGTCCTGGTACATGACGGCGGACCAGCTGCTCGGGATCACCCCCGGTGAGAAGGCCGACGGCACCACGTTCGAGCTGCTGGACTCCCCGACCGGGCAGGGTGAGGGGATGGCGGTGAACGGCGGCACACTGGTCGTCGGGCTCTACCCGGGCGCCAAGGTCACGTCCCGGTCCACCGAGAACGGTGGCGGCTACGAACCAGGTGGCGAATACGACAAGGCGTACAATGAATCGCCCACGAAGAAGGCGGTTGACGGGCAGGATCGTCCCTATGCGATCACCCACACCGAGGGCAGCGTGTTCGCCATCGGGACCGTGCCGAAGGACGGCCAGCTCGGCGGGGCGCTGGCTTTCTATGACACCAGTACTCGCACGATCCAGGACAAGGTCTACAAATTCGACGGTCTGAGCTACGCCAACGGCGTCCCTCAGGATCGTCTGGCCAAACAGTCGCCGATCTCCATGGCATACCGGGGCGGCAAGCTCTACATCGGCACCACTGTGCGCGGTGGCCACTCGGTGGAGGCCGAGAAAGAAGAAGCCCATCTCGTGGAGTTCGACGTCGCCAGCGGCACGGTGACGCGCATCCTCAATCCCTTCGAGGGCGAAGGCCAGAAAGCCATCACGGCGCTGACCTTCGGCGACGACGGGCAGCTCCACGGCATCACCGGGAACTACGTGTTCACGGTGGACCCCACATCCTTGGGGATCACCGGCAAGAAGAGCGTGATCGGTGGTGACGAGAAGGAAAAGGTGGCCGAGGCCGGCAAGGAGGTCAACCGGAGCTGGCTGATCCAGCACAACGGCACGCTGTACGGGGTCCTGGGCGGCAACCTCTACGCGATCCGGGCCAGCGACCTCACCGTCACCGGGGGCAAACCGATCGCGGAGAAAGTTTCCGCCCTGGCCCTCGGCAAGGACGGCTACCTCTACTACGCACGTGGCTCGGACATCTACCGCAACGACCACGCGAAGACAGGGCGGTGACCAGCCGGTTGACCTTCCCGATCCAGACCACCCCGGCACCGATCTCGTTGCCGAACTCCGTGGCCCCAACGCCGGGCGCCGTGCCCGACACCGCGGAGTAGCCGGGGAAACGACGTCCCGGGGATGTAGGGGTGCCTCCCCGGGACGTCGGGAGAAGGTTCCCCGGAGGTCACGGCCTCCGGGGAACCTGCACGTCCGGGCCGACCGGGTGGCCGGCAGGTCGTGGGTCACGGCTGTTTCTCCGGGCACGCAGCCTTCCCAGCCCCCAGAGCGCGTATGCGAGGACCAGGAACCCGGCGCTCAGCATCCCCACCCACGGCCACCAACTGGGAAGCAGAGGATTCAGGAAGGCATACATGGGTTTCTCGTGCAGCGCATCCCAGGCGTAGACGAGCAGGTAGGGCACCAGCGACAGCGTCCAGACCAGCGGAACCCACCAGGCCAGCAGGGACTGGTTCCTGCCCACGAGGATCCAGTCGATCACTGACAGGACCGGCAGCGCCAGATGCGGGATGAAACTCGTCGGTGCGCTCAGGTCACCGGAGATGATGAAACCGAAGACGAGACCCGTCAGCAGTGACGCGCACGCCGAGAACCCGCGCAGCCAGCCCCGGTTTCCCTCCAGCATTCGGCGCGCAGGGAAGGTCAGGAAGAACAACGGCCGGAGCAGCCCGAGCAACGCCACCAGGAACACGAGGATGGTGGAGATCGTCGTGAAGTAGAGCATCTGGTTCACGATCTGCGCGGGTGTCCTCAACGGGGCGAACATCAGGACCAGCCCGGCGCCGGAGACCAGGGTGAGGACCAACCGCCAGATCAGGGTCAGCGTCAGCTCGGTGCTGCTGGCGGGAGGCAGGCCACCGGTGGCAGCGTTGGGTGGCGTGGGCCTGGTGTGTGGAGCGGGTTCCTGGGTCATGCACGAATGATCCCAGAGGCCGCGCCATCGGGTCTGTGCGGAACCTGGTCGGGCCGATCCGTGGACTCCTTCAGGCCATCAGGTGCAGACGATGCGCATCGAGGGAGTGGGTGAGCGGAAGGCCGTGGGTCCAGGCATGGACCTCCTCGGCGACGATCCGTCCCTGGCGGAGCCTGCCCTCGTGGGTTCCCGCAGCACGATGCGGGGTCGTCACGACGTTCGGCAGGGTGCGCAGCTCGCTGTCTGGGGGCAGGGGTTCCTCGTCGAACACGTCGATCGCGGCATCCAACCGGCCCGATCGTGCCTCGGCCAGCAACGCGTCCTCGTCCACCAGCCACGACCGTGCGGTGTTCACCAGGCCCGCCCCGTCAGGCATCAACGCCAACTCGCGGGCCCCCAGCAGGTGTCGGGTCGTGGGAAGCGACGGGGCGTGCAGCGCCACGATCCGCGCCCGTGCGAGTCCCTTCTCCAAGGGCACCGGCTCTGCCCCGAGCCGCGTGGCCTCCCGAGGGTTCAGGGTCGGGTCGACGACCAGCGGGTGGGCCCCCAGGGCGCGGAGCAGCGACAGATAGGCCCGTCCCGTCCGGGACGCCCCTACCACGGTGACCACCGACCCGCCGAGTTCGTGCTGCGTACCGAAACCGGTCGCGTCGGGCCAGGTGCCCTCGCGCATCGCGTGGTTCATGCGATGAATCCGGTGCAGAAGGACCAGGGTGAACGTCAGCGACACCTCCGCGACGGCGGGCGCCATGGCCTGTCCGGCCTGCGTGACGCGGATGTCGCGGGCGAACACCTCCTCGGTGAAGAACGACCGGATGCTGGCCCCGGTGTGGGCCACGAGCCCGAGCGACGGCATCCGGTCCAGCAGACCCGCGTCCAGACGAGGAAATCCCCAGCTCGTGACGAGCACCCGCACCTCGCGGAGGTCGACGTCCGCATCCGGGGAATCCAGCCGGAGCGGTCCGGGGCCGCCCAGGGCGACCGCGGCCTCCCGGAGCAGGTCGCGGGAGGCCGTGTCGAAGAACTCACGGGACAGGGTCTCGGGCACGACCACGAGCAGGGCGGGGCGGTCGCGCATCTCAGAACCTCCCGTCCCGCACCGCCCACTTCGTGGGCTTTCCGATCATCGGCAAGCCGTCGCGCACCCACTGGGCCTGCCACTGGATCAACCGGTCGGCGGTCACATCGGGGCGACCGAACATTTCCATGCAGCGTGTGGAGTTGCTCAGCAACGCCGTTGGTTCCGGGGAACCGGTGAAGAGCGCCTCGCGACCGAGCAGCTCGGCGAACCGATGCGCCACCCGTCTGATCTCCAGCAGCTCGGGGCCGGTCAGGTTGATCGTGAAAACCTCCGCACCGGCATTCCCGAGGCTGCGCAGCACCACCTCGTTCGCGTACCCCTGCCAGACCACGTTGACGTGTCCCGTGGTGATCGGCACGGGCTTCCCTGCCGCGACGAGCGCGGCGATGTCGGCCAGCACCCCGTAGCGCAGGTCGATGGCGTAGTTGAGGCGGATCACGCTGACGGGGGTTCCCCAGGTGTGTGCCGCGAAACCGAACACCCTTTCCCTTCCCAGACATGACTGTGCGTACTCCCCGACGGGATCCGGGACCGTCGTCTCGGTGGCCCCGCCGCTCCCCGGCGCGACGAAGGGGTAGACGTTCCCGGTCGACAACACCGCGATGCGGGAGGTGCGGTAACGTCGCGCCACCCGGTCCGGCAGCGCGGCGTTGATCTCCCAGGCCCATGACTGATCGTTCCCGGCCCCGAACTTCGCACCCACCATGTGGATCACGTCGGACGCGTCGGGCAGCGTGGAGAGGTCGTCGTTCGCGACCAGGTCGAAGGGAATCACGTTCACCCCGGCCTCGGTCAGGTCGTGACGCAGGTTGTCGTCGGGGAAGCGGGAGACCGCGTGGACGACATCCCCCGTGCGCCCCGCGGCATCCAGCCCGGCCCGGGCAAGCTTCGCCAGGGAGGGACCCATCTTGCCCCCGGCCCCCAGCACCACCAGGTCCCCCGACCCGGTGCGGAGACTCTCGACGAGTTCCGGGCGTGGGGTGCTCAGGAGCAGTTCCAGCGTCGCCTCGTCCGCGATCGTGTCCGGCATGGTGTGTGTGGTCATCGTTCATCCCCTGATTCCGGTGCTCGTGCATCCCTCCTGGACGTGGCGTTGAGCCACGAGGTAGGCCATGAAGATCGGCAGCAGCGCAACCGTCGCCCCCGCGAAGGTGACGTTCAACGGCACGGTCTGCTGCTGGAGCGAGGAGATCCCCACCGTCAGGGTCCACATCTCGCTGCGTCTGCCCACGATCAGGGGCCACAGGAAGTCGTTCCAGTGCCACAGCAGGACGAAGACCCCGAGGGTGGCCAGGATCGGTCTGCTGAGCGGCAGCACGAGGCGCCAGAAGATCGTGAACTCCCCCGCACCGTCGACGCGGGCCGCCTCGAACAACTCGTCGGGGAGCCCCTGGATGAACTGGCGCATCAGGAACACCGCCTGCGCGTTCGCCAGGGTCGGCACGATCAGCCCCCAATAGGTGTTGATCCCCTTCCACGCCGTGATGAGCATGAACGTGGGAATCACGGTGACCTGGAAGGGAACCATCACCATCGACAGGAAGGACCAGAAAACGGCTTCCCGTCCGGGGAAGCGTTTCTTGGCGAAGGCGTAACCGGCCAGTGCCGAGACGAACAGCACGGCCACCACCGAGGTCACCGAGTAGATCACGGTGTTGAGGAGCCACCTGGGTAGATTCTGTCCGGAGAACACCTGCCGATAGGAGTCGAAGGAGACATCGCCGAAGGGCCACAGCGATCCGGGCAGTTCGACCGCGCCCGATTTCAGGCTCAGCACGATCATCGCGTAGAAGGGGAAGAGGCAGGCGATGGCCACGAGCGAGAGCCCGGCCCATCGGATCACGGCCGCGAACCGACCGGGGCGCAGGGCGTGACGGGAACGGGTGCGGATCATGACCGCCTTCCCAGGACGACGCGCTGGATGAGCGCCACCGAGAGGGTCATGATGAACAGGACCACCCCGACCGCGGAGGCGTACCCGTGGTCCGAGTAGCGGAACCCCTGGTCGTAGAGGAACAGGATCAGCGAGTGACTGGAGTTCGCCGGACCGCCGCCGGTCATGACATAGATGACGTCGAAGACCTGGAAGGCGACGGTGGTCTCGAGCACGGCCAGGAAGAACAGGGCGGGCCTCAACGCCGGAAGGAGGACGTGGCGGAACCGTCCCCAGGTGCCGGCGCCGTCCATCAGGGCCGCCTCCTCCAGGTCCCGCGGAACGCCCTGCAGGGCGGCCACCAGAATCAGCATCCCGTAACCGAAGCGCGACCAGACGCCGACCACGATGACGGCGGGAAGCACCAGGACGGTACTGCCGAGCCACGAACCCCCGAGACCGAGAGGGCTCATCAGCGCCGACCAGGGACCGTCGGTGGAGAAGATCCACTTGAAAACCGACCCGACGAGCACCAGCGAGGTGATGAAGGGCAGGAAGAAGACCGAGCGGAAGAATCGCGCCCCACGGAACCCGCGCCGTAACCCCAGCGCCAGCACAGTTGACAAAGCGATGGAAACGGGAACCGAGAACAGCACGTAGGTCAGGGTCACCGACAGCGCCCGCCAGAACAGTGGGTCGCCGGCCAACCGGGTGAAGTTCCCGCCACCTGCCCAGGAGAGCGAACCGTCCACGCCGAACCTGAAGAGGCTCAACAGGACGCCCGCGGCGGCCGGGCCGAACCGGAACACGAGGAACAGCACGAACGCGGGCAGCACGAACAACAAACCGGTGCGCGCACTCCGACCGGCCAACGGGATCCCGGGGCGGCTCCGCCGTGACGAGCGGGTGGGCAAGGCGCCGCTCCTCACCTGAGGAGCGGTTTCGCGGCCTCGGCGGCATCCGCGAGGGCCTGTCGCGGTGATTTCTGGCCCAGCAGCGCGGCCTGGATCTCGGGGGAGAGCACTCCCATGACCTGACGGGCGGCGGGATTCGGCTCACCGAATCGGACGTTGGGAAGGGTCTGCTCGACCCTGCTCTGGACGGGGCTGCCGGCGTACATCGGCGCTGCTCCCGCGGTGGGGGAGAAGTAGCCTCCGGCTCGGAGGTAGTCCACGGAGTTCACGGGATCGGTCACGAAGGCCGCGAACCTCCCCGCGACCTCCTTGTTCCGGGAACTCCTGAGCAGGGACAGGGAACCGACCGTGCCGTAGGCCACGGACCGCTCATCCTTGAGCGGTGGCAGGACCACGACGTTCTCCTCACCCAGAAGAGGGGCCAGGTCGACGGCCGGAATCGACCAGGTGCAGCCGGAGCGCCCCGCGACGAAGTCGGTCTGTTCGGTGTTGACGGCAGCGCTGAGGGAATCGGGTTCGAGGGCGTTGCTCCGGGCCAACCCGGTCAGGAACTCGAGGGCCCGGATCCCCTGGGGGGAGTTGAAGGCGACCCGTTCGTCGGCGTCGAAGACGGATCCCCCGGCCTGCCAGAGCAGGGGGTAGAAAGACATGTTGAGGGTCTGGCCCGGATCGGCGGAGTAGGTGAGGGCGTACATGCCCTTCTCCGTGAACCGGGGGGCCATCTCGGTGACGTCGTCCCAGGTGCTCGGATAGGTTGTGACCCCGGCGGCCCGGAAGGCAGCGGCATTGCAGACCAGGGGGTTGGAGCTGATCAGCAACGGCGCGCCCAGCAACCTGTCGCCCGCTGTGACGGCCTGTGCCACGTTGGGCAGCAGAGCGCTCGTGCGTTCCGGCCCCAGATACGTGTTCATCGGTTCGATCGCGGTCTCGTAGCTGGAGAGCTGATCCGGCACGAGATAGACCAGGTCGGGCCCGGTCTCCGATGCGATGGCGGTGTGGAGGGCCTCGTCGCGTTTTGCCCAGGGGAAGACCTCGACATCGACCCTGACCCCCGGGTTGGTCTCGTTGAACCTGGAGATCAGGTGCGCCCACAGCTCCTTGTGCCGGGCGTCGTCGCTGATGGCTGGATACATCCAGACGGTGATCACCTGCTCCCCGGGGTCCGCGACCCCGGCGGTGCACCCGGTCAGGCCGATCAGTGTCGCCACACCCAGCGCCACCGCCCGCAAGAGCTTTCTCATGGCCCGTGCTCCTTCGGTTGATCCCGGTTTCAGTGAAGGATTCCGCGGACAGGGGGAGGATGTGGCCGCGGAATCCGGAATTATCATAACCGGGTGTGAAAACCCTTGGAAGAGCCACGCCGTAAAAAAATAAATTATGTTACGGCGGTATGATAATCTTCCGCGAGCCGGGTGTTGTCCCGTGGATGGCACGGGCACTGAGTGGGGTGGAAGGAGCAGCCATGCAGTCCTCGACTGCGATCAAGGCCGCTGCGTGGCTGCGCGACACGGGTCCCGCCGGAATCACGGCCCTGGCCCACGACCTGAAATTGTCGCGCACATCCGTCGAGAACGCTCTCGCGGTCCTGCAACGTCACGATCTGATCGTCGAGGTTCCGGGACGCTCCCACGGGGCCGGCCGTCCGGCCCGGCACTACGGGTTCCACGCGGCCGGTGGGCTGGTTGCCGGCGTCGACATCGGCGTCCACAGCCTGCGCGTGGTGGTGGCCGACCTGGCCGGCACCACCCTGGCCGCATCCACCACCGGCGGAGTGAACCCGACGCTCGATCCGGCAACACAGCTCGACATGGTCATCGCGAAACTCGGTGAGGCCACGGCCGGACTGGACCCCGGGCGGCTACGGGCAATCGGGATCTCCCTGCCCGGCATCATCGACAGGGCCGGCAACGTGATCGCCTCCGTGATCTTCCCGGCCTGGGCAGGGGTCGACATGGTGGGAGAGCTGCGAACACGGTTCGGTTGCCCCGTCGTCATGGACAACGGGGTCAGGCTGGCCACCGTCGCCGAGCATCACATGGGTTCCGGCCGGCGTTTCGACGACGTCCTGTACCTGTCCGTGGGAACCCGGATCGCCGCGGGGATGATCCTGGGCGGTCAGCCACGACGGGGAGCGCACAACGTGGCCGGGGACATCGGACGGGTCGCCTTCCGCGGCCTCAACGAACGCACCGGACAGATCCGATGGCGCAACGGTCGCACCGCCAAGGAGGTCTTCGCGCTGGCCCGCCAGCGGGATCTCCAGGCCCGGAAGGAGCTGCGCGAGTTCATCAACGAGCTGGGCAGGGGAGTCGCGACGGTGGTGATGGCCATCGACCCCGCGATCGTGATCATCGGCGGCGGCATGTCCCTGGCCGACGAGGAACTGCTCGAACCGCTCCGGGAAGCGATGGCCCGCCACATCGGCCTGCCTCTCGGGCTGCCCGTCATCGCGTCCCGGCTGGGGGATGAGGCCGCGGTGCACGGAGCCCTCGTCTTCGCCTTCGACCGGTGCTCCGAACACATCTACCGGGTCGGTGCCCTGCCACCCCCGATGATCACCCCGATGACCGGACGAACCGCCCGGTGAGATCATGGCTCGGTTGCACCGAGACCCGGTGCCGACTCGAAGGAGAGTTCCCATGCCGTCCCTGATACCTCTTCCAGCACTCGTCGAATGGGGAGAGGGGGAGTACGTACTGACCGATCGGAGCACGATCGGTTGCCACGCCGGGGCGGGTCCGGAGGAGGCCGAGGCCGTCCGGGCCGCACGGCTGGTGTTGTCCACCACCACGGGTCTGCCAATGCCTCTCGCCGACGAACCGGGCATTCTCGTCGGGATCGACCCCGACCTGCCCGCCGAGGGCTACCGGCTCGAGGTGCGATCCGACGGCGTGAACATCAGCGCGGCCGACCGGCGAGGCGCGCTGTGGGCGGCCCAGACCCTGCTGCAGCTCGGGGGCGACGACGTCTACACCGCCGCGTTGGGTAGACCGGTGAGGGTGGCGACCGCACGGATCGAGGACTCGCCCCGGTTCGCGTGGCGCGGCGCGATGCTCGACTCGGCCCGTCACTTCCTCCACGTGGCGGAGATCCTCGACTTCATCGACTGGATGGCCCGCCACAAACTCAACATCCTCCACTGGCACCTCACCGACGACCAGGGCTGGCGGGTTGCTTCGGAGCACTACCCGCTGCTTGCGGAGAAAGCCAGCTGGCGTCCCCACACCGTGAACCCGACGTGGGGTGGTGACGGCACCCCGCACGGCGGCTGCTACACCATCCCCCAGATTGCCGACGTCGCCGAATATGCCCGGCAGCGGGGCATAGGGATCGTCCCCGAGATCGACCTGCCCGGGCACGCCACCGCCCTGCTGGTGGCCCACCCCGAGTTCGCCACCGACCCCGCGGCGGTCACCGAGGTCGCGTGCCACCCGGACGTCTTCGACAACGTCCTCAACCTCTCCCCCGGGGCACTCGATTTTGTGCACGGGATCTGGTCCGAGGTGCTGGAGGCCACCGGTGCCCGCTACGCCCACATCGGAGGCGACGAGGTACCGACCGTGCAGTGGGAGACCTCCGGGGAGATGGCGCGCCGGGCCGCGGGACTCGGAGTCGACGACGTCACCTCGCTCCAGCGCTGGTTCACGCTGCACATCCGCGATTGGATGCTGCGGCGCGGGGTCACCCCCATCGGATGGGACGAGGTGATCGGCGACGGGCCCGTCGCAGGCATGGTGTGCCAGGCGTGGCGGGGCGCAGCGCACGGCGTCAGGGCCGCCGAACAGGGCATGGACGTGATCATGAGCCCCAACACCCACACCTACTTCGACTACTACCAGTCCGACCTGCCGGTCGAACCCTATGCCCAACCCGCCACCACAACCCTGGAACAGGTCCACGGTTTCGACCCGCTCGAGGGCATGCCGCCCGGGTCGGCGTCGCGCGTTCTGGGAACACAGTTCCAGCTCTGGTCGGAATTCCTGCCCACCTACCGGGCCGTGCAGTACGCGGCCTGGCCGCGCGGCTGCGCGCTGGCGGAGGTGGCATGGTCGCGGCCGGAGGGACGGGACCACGCCGAGTTCATCTCCCGGCTCGCAGGGCACATCAAGCGTTTTGACGCGGCGGGCCTGGGCCACCGTCCCTTGACCGGCCCGCACCCTTGGCAGGAGGGTGGCACGGGGTGGCGTCGCCGCCCACCCGCGAGCTGAGCGTGCGCCTCTGGTTGTCCAGGGCCTTGACGAGGTTGTCGGCCTTACGGGTGGAGG
>ERZ773049.2276-NODE-2276-length-10562-cov-4.128676_pt1 | contig 10562 bp, 8 predicted proteins | sample MGYA00580633_ERZ773049 | MGnify/ENA primary metagenome ERZ773049 (study PRJEB29015, sample SAMEA2737991) | human oral metagenome | biome: human oral; feature: human-associated habitat; material: dental | place: China | collected 2066 ... | reverse complement strand
GCTATTGTTCCGCCGATAAAAGCTCCAATGTAACCTAAAGTTTTCATACGCTTAATATTTAATTGTTAGACATAATAATATAATACATTGATCAATACGGACCAATATTAAGGCAAATATAATAAATGTTTTGTAAGTATGCAATGAAATCTATTTCCTTTTTGTTATTTTTTATGTATTTCTTTGATTTAACAAACTTTATGCGCGTTCTTCGCTATTTATTGTGATATATTTCGTACTTTCGCAACAATAAAATTTAAGTCTAATTTCAATAAATAGGAGAATTATGAAAAAAACGTTGGTATTATGTATAGGTCTTTGTTCAGTTTTTGTTTTCACGGGTTGTAAGTCAAGTGAAAGTGCATATAAGAAAGCTTACGAAAAAGCTCAGGCTCAAGCGAACACACAGCAAGCCGAAGAACCACAAACGACTGCTCCCGTTGTGACTCCTTTGGAACAAAAACCGGTAACCGAAACAACCGTTATGGATAATACGGATAATGCCGTTGTTCGTCAAGAAAACTTCTCGGTTATAGGTGGTCCTAATGTCAGAAGTTTTGGTGTGGTAGTTGGATCGTTCTCATTGAAAGCTAATGCAGAGGGACTTCAGAACACATTGAAGAATGCGGGTTATGATGCCTCTATCATCTATAACAGCGAGCGTAACATGTATCGTGTTGTGGCAACTTCATTTGATAACAAGAACGATGCTGTCAGAAGTCGCGATGCTTTGCGCTCAAAATATGCTGACGCTTGGTTGCTTTTTAAGAAGTAGACCAGGTAGTAGATATTCTCTGGAAGCGAGAGGCATATCTATATGGCGCGTATATTGGCCATAGATTACGGTAAAAAGCGTACGGGCCTGGCTGTGACCGATCCATTAAAGATTATAGCAAATGGATTGGCCACAGTTTCTACAGCGGGATTGATTGATTATCTAAAGGATTATATCGCGAAAGAACAAGTAGAGCGTATTGTGATTGGGAGGCCTCTGCAATTGAATGGAAGTCCGAGTGAGAATCTTGCAAGAGTTGAACAATTTGTCAATCGTTGGCGTAAGGTGATGCCGGAGGTACCTATCGATTATTTTGATGAACGCTTTACATCGTCATTGGCCCATCAGGTTATTTTAGATAGTGGCGTTAAAAAGAAGGTACGCAGGGAGAACAAAGGATTGGTAGACGAAATCTCTGCAACGATCATACTGCAAGACTATATGCAGTACAGAACCTCGGTACTCAAATAAGAAGAAGATAACAGAATGATATTACCTATATATATATATGGACAGCCTGTCTTGCGAAAAGAGGCGAAGGATATAACTCCGGACTATCCCAATCTCAAGGAACTTATCGCAGATATGTTTGAATCATTGACGGCGAGTAATGGTATTGGATTGGCTGCCCCACAAATAGGCAAGGACATTCGGTTGGTCGTTATTGATTTAGATGTCTTGAGCGATGATCTCCCCGAGTATAAAGGCTTCCGAAAAGCGTTTATCAATGCACACATCATAGAATTTGATGAATCTTCTCCCAAGGAAACAATGGAAGAAGGTTGTCTTTCATTACCGGGACTCTCTGAGCGTGTGACGCGTCCGACGCGTATCCATGTGAAGTATCAAGATGAAGATTTTGTCGAACATGACGAGTGGGTCGAAGGTTATTTAGCACGCGTCATGCAACATGAGTTCGACCATTTGGATGGAAAGATGTTCATCGACCACCTCCCACCTTTCCGCAAACAGATGATTGCCGGCAAACTGAAAGCCATGTTGAAAGGAAAGGTCAGCTGTGCTTATCGCACGAAAGTCGTGTGCAAGTAGTTTCCGACAATGTTGAGGCGCCTACTAATTCTAATCACCTTTTCTTTTACTGTGCATGCTGTAGGCCTTGCACAGTACAATACACAGCGTTTGCTTGACGTAAGTGCGACGGCCTTAGACAATAAAGACTTTGTGGTCGTTATCCAATATTGCAATAACATCATTTCTAACCGCCCCAATCTCTACAAGGCATGGTTTTATCGGGGCGTAGCCAAGCATTGCTTAGGCGATTATACGGGGGCCGAAGAGGACTACAATCAGGCTGTAAAACTCAATCCTTATGTGCACGAACTCTTTCGTGAACGCGCCAATAACCGAATGTCTCTGAAGACATACGACCTTGCTACCGAAGATTACAGTCGTGCCATTGCGCTGTCTCCCGACAATAAGGAATATTGGTTCAACCGGGCCTTGTCGCGCTATTATCAAAAGGACGTGAAGCAGACTCGCCAAGACCTGCAATACATTCTGAAGCGATGGCCCACTTTGCCCAACACCTATGCCTTGATGACTGAAACCTATCTGAATGCCAACGACACACTGAATGCGCGTCGATGGGTGGAGAAGACGTTGAAAGTCAATCCCTACGATGGCAACTCTTGGTCGATATTGGGCCGTCTTTGTCTGCGAAGGAATAATTGGAACAAGGCCGAACAGGCTTTCAGTCAGGCCATACACTATACGCCCAACGTGGTCAACAACTACACCTATCGGGCGATGTGCCGGGTAAACCTGAACCGCTTGGGGCAGGCGATGGACGACTTTGACAAGGCCATCGAAATGGACCCTAACAGTTTCCTTGCCCACTACAACCGCGGACTGTTGGGTGTTACCGTAGGCGACGACAACAAGGCCATCAGAGACTTCAGCTTTGTCTTGCGCTTGGAACCCAACAATCTTCAGGCCTTATACAACCGTGCCCTGCTGCTTGACAGGGTGGGGAACTATACCGAGGCCATAGCCGATTATTCCCGTGTCATCAATAAGTTTCCCAACTTTTGGGCAGGCCTGTTGAACCGTGCCAAGTGCTATCGCCATTTGGGCATGACGGCCAAGGCCGAGCTCGACGAGTTCCGTGTGCTCAAGGCACAGATGAACAAGCATCTGGGCATTCAGCAACGCTGGAGCAAGGAGAAGTTGCGTCAAGTAAGGAAGATGAACGACTTCGACATCGAGAAATACGACCGCTGGATCGTTCTTGGCGAAGAAGTTTCGACCCCGCAGTATTCAAGCAATATCCGGGGATATATCCAGAACCGTCGGGTGTCTACCGATTACATGCCGATGTATTTCCTGTCCTATCAATCCTACACTAACGGGGTGAACGATTATCAGGTGTCGAGTAAAGAGGTCGATGGGTTCAACGAACGGCAGGCACCCTTGCACAAGCTCTACATCACTTGTCGTACGGTTCCGGCCAACGAGCAGCAGGCCAAGCAATATTTCCGTTTGATAGAGCGTCTTTCCGAGCGCATCAATAAGTTCTCCGACCCGAAAGCACTGCCTTCACTGTTGTTGCAGCGGGCCGTGGCCTATACGGCAACCTACGATTACGCGGACGCCTTGAACGACCTTTCTGCCTGCATCGAGCAAGACTCCACCCTCTCCATGGCCTATTGGCAGCGGGCGGCCTGCCTCATCCTGTCCGCCAATAACGAAAATACCACTGCATCGGATGAGTTGGTCATCAAGAAAGCCATCGATGATTTGAAAAAGGCGATGGCGCTCAATGCCGATAATCCCTACCTGCACTACGATTTAGGCAACGCCTATGCCTTGCAGAAAGATTATGCCCGTGCGATGGCCTGCTACGACAAGGCCCTAAAGCTCGATAGCCGTATCGCCGAGGCCTATTACAACCGTGGCCTCGTCAAGATAGCCCTACAGCAACAGACCGAAGGACTCAAAGACCTTGGCAAGGCAGGTGAACTTGGCCTCTACGATGCCTATGGAGTGATAAAGCAGGTCGAGAAGTGAGGCTCTGAAAGCCACTCCGTCCCTCCCCAAGGGAGAGGGGGAGACACCCACCCCAGCCCTCCCCAAGGGAGGGAGCCCGAGCTTGCGGGCAAATCATAATTATGAATTATGAATTAATAAAGAACGGGCCTTGCGGATAGTTATTCGCAAGGCCTGTTTTTATGTAAGAGGGAGGGTATACTTAAAGCCCCTGAGGACTTATACTTAAAGATGTTGGGGAGTTATACTTAAGGTCCTTAAGGAGTTATACTTAAAGATGTCGAGGAGTTATACTTAAGGTCCTTGAGGAGTTATACTTAAAGATGTCGAGGAGTTATATTTAAAGTCCTTGAGGAGTTATACTTAAGGTCCTTTTGGATAGATAGTATATGTAGGGAAGGATAGATAGTATGTATAGGAAGCTATAGATACTATATATAGAGGAGGATAGATAGTATCTATACAATAGGATGCCTATTGGAGGTAGGATAGGACTTCCAGTGGAAGTCGAAGAGGATGTCCATTGGAGGTAGGGGAGGACTTCCATTGGAGGTCGGGGAGGGGCTGGGGGAGAGGCTTTTGGGAGAGTTGAGTTTGGTGTTACTCTTTGATATTACGATTGGATTTGGCTTCCACGGCTTTGCGCTTGAGCATATCGAGGCGGTCGAAAGCCTGTTGGCGAGTGTGGTTGATTTGGAAACGATAGACGGCACAGGTGGCGAAGAAGTAGAGGGCGGCCTGTATCCAAAGGGCAATGAGTTCGGGGCGGATATCGTGAAGGTTGCCGCCCATGCTACTGAGGCGCAGGAAGCCGCGCACGCCAAAGGTTGATGGGAACACACTGGCCACGTATTGCCAGATGGCGGGCATGTTGGTCTGCGGCCATGAGATGCCGGTCATGAAGAGTAGCGGCAGAGAGGTGAAGACGACGAGGAGCATCACGTTTTCCCGGTATCTCACAAGGGCCGAGAGGGCCATTCCGAAGAAGATGACGGCCAGGAGGAAGGGCGTCAGCAGGGCAACGAGTTCTGGTCCGCCTGCCATGGTAGTGAAGCGGAAGAAGTGGGGGACGCAGCGTGTGAGGTAGGCTGCCATAAGGGCGAAGACCATGAAATAACACAGGGCCTTTCCGAAGACAATACGGAAGACGCCGACGTAGTGCTTGCTGATGGGAATGAGTTCGCGGTAGCGGTTGTTCTCGCGTGCTGTTCCGGCGGCAAGTCCGATGCCGAGCAGGAGGGTTTGCTGTAGAATAAGGATGAGCACGCCGGGGATAATGGCGTTGCCATAGCCGCCCGTGGTGTTGAAGAGGGGCACTTCTTCAACATCGAGCGGCTGGGTGGTCAGCTCTTCGTCGCGGTCGGTGTAGTTGGTCGACCGGGCTATTTGTATGCCGGCGTTGATGTCCGTGGCTACGGATTGGGCAGTCTGATAGATAGCTTTGTAGGTGAGCATGAGGCTCATGTCGCAATAGACGCCGATGTGGGCCTGTTCTCCCCGATTAAGTTTATGGCTGAAGTCGCTCGGGAAGTAGAGCACGCCGCGCACCACTTGTTTGGCCACGAGGTCTCGGGCTTCGTCGATGTTGTCGCAGAAGTAGGCCGTCTTTGTCTCTGGACTTGCATCGAAGGCGCGGATGAAACGGCGGGAGGTTTGGCTGTGGCTTTGGTCGACGATGGCCACGGGCACGTCGCGGACGACCTCGTTGTTGTAGATCCACGAGTAGAGCAGCGGGTAGGCTATGGGGACGAGTATGAAGAAGATGAGCACGCCTTCGTCGGTGACGGTGGAGCGCATTTCCTTGGCCCAGATATAGCACATGTCTTTGAGGCCGTTGACGATTTTCTGTAGCAAACTGTGTTTCTCCATTAGGGAATGTAAACGTATAAGAGCATGGAACGCTTGATGTTCCACAACGTGAAGAGGGGCAGCAGGCTGAAGCACACGAGGGCGGCGATGTTGAACCATGCGTCGGCGAGTGGAAAGCCATTGAAGATGCCGATTTGATAGATCATGTAGTAGTGGCGCAAGGGGAAGAGCTGTGCGACTCCCTCAAGGAAGGGACTCATGGCGAAGGCGGGATAGGTGGCACCGCTGGTTGAGAAGCTGATCATGGCCCAAAGCGAACAGACACTCATCGACATGCGGAGACTGGGCATGAGTCCGAAAGCAAAGATGCCGAAGCCTTGAGCCGAGGTGACGGCGAGAAGCCCCAGCAGGAGGATGGGGAAGATGCCGCCGGGATGGGGGAATTCCAACACGTAGTAGATGTAGAACTCAAAGGCATAGAAGATTGTGAGAAAGAGCATCAGCTGTGGCAGAAGTTTGCCAAGTAGGGCGACCCATGTTTTGTTATCGGCCATGGCCATCCACTCTCTTGAGCGTTTGAACTTAAGTTCTGTCCCGATGGAATAAGGCGTGATGAGGAAGACGAACAGCATCAAGAGTCCGGGCACCATTGCAGTGGTGAGGTAAACGTTGTAGTTGGCCCACGGGTTTCCGATCATATGAAGGTCGAGGGCTATCGGTTGCAAGAAGGTACGTATCTCGTTACCGGTCTTCCCCACGGCGGCAAGCTTTTGTTGGCCGACGGCCGCCGAACCTAACGCGGCCACGGTCTTAAGGTCTCGGTAGAGCATGGACCCGGCGACGAGGGTGACGTTGCTGTAGTAGAAGGATATTTTGGGTTGGCTTGCAGTGGCAAGTCCTGTTGTTGTGCCTCGGGGAATGTAGAGAAAGGCGTAGATTTTGTTTTCTTGTATAGCCTTCCGGGCTTGGTTCACGTTATCATAGGTGGCGGCGACCTTAGTGGTTTGGAAAGCGTCGAGTCGGCGAATCATGGCTCGGGTTGTTGTGGTATTGTCAAGGTCAACCACTCCGACGGGCATGTCGGTCGGTACGCCGGCCTGCATCATCGAGGTGAAGAACCAGATGATGAAGATGGGGAACAACACCATGCAGAACCAATAGATGGGGTTCTTGATGATGATGCCACATTCGCGAAGGGCAATCCTGTATATCTGTCGGAGGATGTGCATTTATTTCTTGATCAAACTCATACCGGGACGCAATCCGTCGAGCTTGTCGAGGGGGCGTGCTTTCACTTCAAAGGTTTTAAGATCGTATGCTCCGGTGGTCTTGGTGGCCTTCCACACGGCGTAGCTTCCTTGATCCTTGATGTAGAAGACTTTCATTCTTATTGTTTTGTTGAAAGCAGGGACGAAGGCCTTGAACGTGTCTCCGAGTTTCATGCCGTTGAGTCTGTCTTCGCGAATGTTGAAGGAGCCCCACTGGTCGTCCAAGAGGGATATGCTCATGATGGGCGAGCCGAGTCCTACGAGTTCGCCGACCTTCGGATAGACGTCGCTGACTTCTCCTTCTACTTGTGCCACTTGGACGGTTTCTTTCAACAGGGAGTTGACGACATCTACGGCGCCCTTTGCTGCTTGTGCGTTGTTGGCAACGATTCGCTTCTCTTGTGTCCTTGCTCCGTTCTTTGCCATTTCATACTGGCTTTCAGCGGCTTTGACTTGCGCCTCTGAAGCCTTGAAGGCAGCGAAAGCCTCGTCACGCTTCTGTCCGCTGATGACACCTTCGTTGTAGAGGTTCTGCATGCGGTTGTAGGTCTTCCGCGTTATCTCGGCGGCGGCCTTCGCCTGCTGCACCAGTTCGAAAGCCCCTTGTATCTGTTCCTTTCGTGCTCCGGCATCGGTGAGGTCCTGCAAGGCTTGAGCTGCAGCTCCTGTTGCTTGGACGACTTTCTTCTGTGCGTCGATTTCGGGGATTTCGAGAATAGCCAAAGTGTCTCCTATGTGTACGAAGTCGCCTTCTTTCACGCGAAGCTCAACGATGCGGCCGGGCAACTTGCACGATACCCGGTATTCAGAAACCTCGACTTCGCCCTGAATGGTGTCGTCTCCTCTGTCGAGCGTAAGGAAGCCGATGAGTCCGACAACGATAATGACGAGAACGAAGCCGATGATGGCAAGTAGAATGTTGTTATGTTGTGATTTTGCTGACATGATAGGTTTGTTTCCTTTAGATGTTAATAAACTAATACGCCGAGGGCCTTTTGCAGGTTCACTTGTGCCAGTTTAACCTCGACTTCCGCGTCAATCTGTTGGCTTTGGGCCTGTTGCCATGCTGTCTGTGCGGCCATAACGTCTGTCGTCTCCATGACTCCTTCTTTGAAGCCGATGTTGGCGCAACGCAGGTTCTCTTCTGCACTCTTGATGTTCTTGCGGGCCATCATGAGGCGTTTGTGGGCCTCTTTCACCTTGAACCGGCTTTGCGTAACCTGAAGATCGATTTTTTCTTGCGCGTCTGAGAGTTCCATTCGAGCCATGCTCGTGGCAACCTTCGATGCTCTTATTTTATAGGCACCGTCGAACCAGTTCCACACGGGGACATGCACGATGACGCCCACGTTCCATGTTCCGGCGAACTTGCGTTCGAAGCTGTTGAAAAGGTTGGGGTTGCTGATAAGGTAGCCGCCTGTGAGCATGACATGGGGCAGGTAGGCGGCACGGACGAGTCGGGTTGCCTGTTGGCTAATGTCGACCATGTTCTGCAACGTTCGAAGTTCGGGACGGTTGTTGTTGGCCGATGATTTGTCTGCAACGTCGGTCGACAGCTCTTCAAGGTTGACGTTCAATTGCTTTCTGTCTTCATCGGCCAAGACGATGTCTTGCTCCATCGGGAGTCCGCAGAGTTGACAGAGCAGCATCTTTGCTAAGGCAAGGCCGTCTTCGACCTGTGTCACCTGCATCTCGGCTTCGTTCACCTTGACATCTACCTTCAAACCTGCAGCCCGTGTGGTTATTCCTTGACGGATCATCTTCTTCACGTCGCTGTCCAACTTCTTCACCAAGTTGAGATAGCTGTTCGCAAGCACTTGTTTCTGCTTCAGAGAAACGACGAGCCAGTAAGCTTGGTCAATGCTGTAGAGCGTTGCCTGTGTCTTTGTGTCGGTATCGTTGGCCACTAACTGCTCGTTGATGGTTGCAATAGTATTGATGGCCGTTATGGCTCCGCCCATGTAGATGGGCTGCCGAACCATGATGGCTCCGCCCCAAATATGATGGGTGTTGGTCTCCAAAGCCTTGGTGATGGATTGTCCTATTTCATTGCCGGTTGCCGCCATAGGAGCACCGACTTGGTTTACCATGCTATTGATTTGTTGTGCAACGGCGGGAGTGATGATGCCTTGCCGCACAAGTCCGGTAATCATGCCGGTGAGGCTTCCGCCTGCTGCAGTTGTGAGGTTGGTGCCCAAGTTGTTGAGAGCCGACTGCTGGTCCTTGCTCAAGAGCGAAATCGATTCACTGAAGTATTGATAGCCCCCCGCCGCATCTACTTTCGGCAGATACTTCGTTCTGGCAGCCTTTCGGATATTCAGTGCCATCTCCTGCTTCAATTTGGAGACGTTGATCTGTTTGTTGTTGCAAAGCCAACGCGCGACAACTGTCGAGGGTCAGAACCTTCTGGGCCGCGATAGGAAGACCAACGCTACAAAGGGTTAGTATGAAAAATATCTTCTTCATCTCTTATGACTGATGTCTTATTTTAGCGTAAAGCTTCGGGAACCGATCATGTTACCGTCGGCAAAGATGCTGACGTTATAAGTGCCTTCCATTAATGCTTGGTTAACGTTCCAATACAAGGTGACGGGGATTTCCTGCCCTCCGTATTCAATGGTCTTCTGCATAGAACTTGCAAGACTTTTGTTCTCATATTGAAACGACCCTCCGCCTGCAAGTAGTGTGCCCGCTGGTGAAGTGATACGCACGTAAATGGTCTTCGTACCGTTTCCCGCCGTGACATTCTTGGTAATGGTGAAGTTCAATTGCAAGGCTGTACATTTCTTTATCTTATTCGTTGTCTTTCCATGTTTGTCCTTTGCCTGCAGACTAATACCTGTAGCATCAAGTTGTGAAGCAATGGCAACCTTTTCAGAGAGTGTAGCCTTCTCACTACTCAAACCTTCTATCTGACGGGTAGCCTCGGCATATTGTCCTTTGATTTGTGTGTTTTCTGCGGTCAAATTCTGGTTCAGTCTGTTGAGCGAATCAATTTCAATGATATAACTTCTCAGAACTTCTCTTACCGTAGCCAATTCTTTTTTGAGTCGTGCTATCTCTGCAGCATCGGTGGTTTTGACGTTTCTAAGTTCAGCCAATAGACGTTGTGTACGCTCCTGCTCCGCCGTTAGTTGGGCAATGATAGAATCATTGCTGATTTGCGTCTTCATCTCGCTATATTGGTTGGCAAACTGCTGATATTCGTTTTCCATTTCCTTTTTGTCGAGTTCAGCCAACTCTTGCATGGCTTCATTCGCCTGCTTCTGTTGGTGCAAATTCACGGCAAGATAAACAATTCCTGCCGCAAGAAGCAGTCCTATCACAAGCAGGGGAATTAAAAATTTCTTTTTCATATTTGGAATTCTATTTTGCGTCATCAAGTGCTACAAAATTATTTATTTTCTTCTAAATAACCAACTTTTTATCGGCTACAACGCTTTTTATCCTCTTTTTCCACGCATTTTTGAGCAAAACAGAACAATATAAAAAATAATTTTATAATTTTATCGCCCAAAACCTATCGTGCGAACATGTACAGGACTCATTTTTTTAAAAAGGCATTCTATCTCTACTACGACGGTTTTCGCCAAATGACATTGGGAAAAACGCTGTGGCTGATTATTCTCATCAAACTGTTTATCATGTTTGCTGTGCTGAAAGTGTTTTTCTTTCCTAATTATATTAAGAGCAAAACCCAGCAT
>ERZ773049.2271-NODE-2271-length-10573-cov-21.430690_pt1 | contig 10573 bp, 9 predicted proteins | sample MGYA00580633_ERZ773049 | MGnify/ENA primary metagenome ERZ773049 (study PRJEB29015, sample SAMEA2737991) | human oral metagenome | biome: human oral; feature: human-associated habitat; material: dental | place: China | collected 2066 ... | reverse complement strand
CATGGGCGGCGCCATGCTCCTAAGCGGTCTCCTCGTCCTCACAGTCAAGTACAATTTCTTTAGAAAGAACAGATAAAAAGATACAGAAAAAAGATGTACTAAGAAATGTCTCAGTGCATCTTTTTTTGCATATTTTTAAAGCAAGTAGTATGGGGTCTAATACCACTCGTTTTTTATCCTTCTTAGAAAAGCAAAATCAATTCATTTTTGAGTCCCATCTCTTTTGCAGCCTTTGCGATTGCTACCTGTGCATATTGTGAGGAAATGATAATTGGTAATTTTTCCCTTTCAAGCAGCGATTTAGGCTCCTCTACACAACAACCATACATCTTTTTCCCACAAATTTTGGGGCTCGAATCGACGATCGCATGCACCTTTTCTTCTTCAAAAATACCAAGTTGAAAAAGTGCTGCAGTCTGAGTACTCGCACCCCAAATATAATATCCCTTAGAAAGATCCAATCCTAATAGTTTCGTACGGATACCTTTTGCTACTCTTTGACACCTAGAAAGGTATGCATTCAAGAATACCATAGATGATCTATAGCTCTCTGCTCCATCGACAATAGGCGTATTCTCCGACTCATATTGCCAAAGGGTAAATCTATTACCACCAAGTCCCATCGCAGACATTGGATCATATGCTTCACTCAAAAGAGAAAATCCATGCCGCGCAAACAGTCCTGCCATGGCATTCACTGAAAAGTAATTGATATGTTCGATGGAAAATTCTTGATAGAGATTATCGTATTCTGAGAAATGTTTGAGATCTGGCACAACGATACCAATTAAGCCACCTGTACGCAAAAAAACTTTACACGCATCGATACAAGCCCCGGGATCCAAAAGATGCTCCAACACACTGCTTAAAATAATAAGATCAAACTTCCCAGAAAGATCAGAAAAATTCTCCTTACCAAGACTACCTACACGAACATCAATGTTATACATTTCCTTAGCATAACGAGCATTTGCTTCTGATGGCTCTATGCCCTGTACCTTTTGATAGCCACTATCTTTTAACTTCTTTAATAAACCACCAAAAGCACAACCAATATCGAGCACCTCAACTTCTTTATGGATGCCAGCTTTCTCCAAAAAGGCAACAAAATGCTCATAAAGCTGTTCTGCCTTAGGAGAAAGAACATAGTTTCCTCCCTCATAACGTGAAAGCATTGCATAATACTCTCCCAAAGGGATATTTTCCTCTAGTGAGCCCGCATACGCCATGCCACAATTTGGGCAAACACGAACTGTATACCCTGCAAATGGCGCTGATTCAGGCATCCCACGATAGTCACGAGTAAAGACCTCTTTCGTCTTTGCATCAGATAGTCCACATACGGGACACGAGTTTCTAATATATTTTCCTGTATCAAGCGAACCTCTAACCTTCATTATATATCCTTTCTACGAATAAATTCATCTCACATTTACAACTGAATAATTACCTTCCTATCAACTATCAAATATATTCATTTCATTTTCAATTTCCTTTTTATATTTTCAATCGCCTCCTCAATCCCCTCTTCAAATTCTATTCTCGGCATCCATCCTGTATCCTCCGTCAGCTGAGAAATATCCGCCTCTAAATGCATCACTTGATCTTTTAAATAGGATCTCTCTCCCCAACCAATCTCTGTATCAGGATCAATCTTATTACAAATCACTTGAATGAATTCTCTTAGACAACGAGTCTTTCCACTTCCGAGTGGATAGACCGCACCATCCCTACCACACATACCCATTCGATAAAGCGCCTCAGCTGCATCTTTTGCCGAAAGATAATCCCAGATCTGCTCCCCTGCTGTAAGCTGCGGACGTTTCCTCATCAAAAGCGAGCGAATGACAAAAGAAATCAGCGTATTTTCTCCATCATTTTCTCCATAGAGACTCAATATTCGCGGCCAAATATGCCGCATGCCATGGCTATGTGCAGCTAAGCGCGTCATATCACCTGCCGCAAGTTTTGCGATACCGTATCCACTAATCGGGTGCGTCGCTGTCTCTGGTGTCAAAATTTCATCATGTAGTCCATACTCCGCCTGACTGCCTGCACCGACAAAGAACTCTGCTCCAAGCGAATGTGCTGCTTCAACGGCGTCTAGGGCATAGCTGATATTCTGTACCTGCAGGGGAAGTGCAAAACGATTCGCACGGCTTCCCGTTCCTGCCCAAGCAAGATGATAGAATCCTTCGCACGGCTTGCCGATATCATTCGACAACTGGGCAATATCTGCAAGATTCCGCTCGACAATATACATACCAGAAAGCTGTGGCAAATTATCAATACGTGGGCTCTTTGGTCGACAAACAGCATATACCTCGATCCCCTGTGCTATAAGATTACGAATAAGAGCCGTCCCCAGAGCCCCCGTAGCGCCAGTGACAACGACTCGTTTCATCTCCTGCATATTGCTATTCCCTCCCTTCTTCATTTATTGATACAAAAACTTAATTATATTATAATTAAAAAGATGTCTCTTTCGGATAGGCATATAGAACTGTCTCCGCATAATTAGAAGAATGATGCCTAATAGCAAAACAATAGTCTATTAACTCTTTTCTAAGATATGATAAAATCTGATAGAGGTCACTTGCGTTATGGTAAATACAAATTGCCAAATTCGGACGATCACGTTGGATTACCTCCATGGCACCATACAACATATCCATCTCATAACTTTCAATATCCGCTTTCAAAAATCCGATATGCGTATCAGAAAATAGCTCATCTATCTTATGAATAGAAAATACTTCTCCTTCTCCTTCATTTTCCACAACATGACTACCATAATTAGCATTTGTACCGCTAGCAAGAAGAACATGCCCTTTTCTACTTTCCTTTCCTATACCGAAAGGAAGCACATGAATACGATCTTCATTGAACGCCCATTCTTCTCTCAGGCGCTTAAAGCGACATGTCATTGCTTTAAGGTTATTCGGATTAGGCTCAATAGCATAAATTGTATCAAAGATCCCCATACGTTCTAAAATATATCGCTCAACAGAGTCTCCAACATAGGCTCCAACATCGACAAAAACTTCCTTTTCGCGACAACCTGCAAAATTAGGTAAAGAAAAATATTGATTACGATCAAAGAAATGTATCGGTCGATGATAGAGATGGGCTAAAATCACATCCGCATAGACGATTAAAGATTCATCATCTAGTACCTCAGCATTAGCAAGTATTTCATCCACATGAGCAGAAAGTATGACCTCTGCTACCCGCAAATGCTGTACACCACGTTCCTCTAACTCCTTACCAATAGCAGTTGCTGTAGAGGGTCGATCTGAACAAATAAGCACAATAGCATCAGAATAATGTATCAGCTCACTTGGTGATTGCGAAGGAACACCATGAAAGTATTGTCCCTGTGCACAAACAGCGTTGTCAATGTAACACCGAGGCCGAATTCCTTCGATTTCAAACGCTTTTTGATAAAGTTCGCTCGTATTACCAATGCCAAATACCACCCAGTCTTTGTATCCATCAAGAATACTATTTACATAGAATCTCTTCTCAGTAAGTGCCTTTTGCAACTCTCCCAATATCATTTGACGATTCATATTATTTCCTTTCGTTAACCTTCATAACGAATCTTTTCGAACTCTTCGCGCGAAAGAAATGGCGCCATATCATCCAAAGACGGCGAAACAATTCGTCCATCCGGCAGTACCCTAGATGATGTCTTTGGCTCGAAATTTTGTTCTGGGTCAACGATCACCTCAAGAAATACTGGATTATCACCTGCAAGCACTTCCTGTAAAACACGATCGGCTTCCCCTTCATGAGAAAGGCGGTAGTAATTTATATGAAAAGCTGCTGCAAGTTTTTCAAAATCCGGGAAGCCTACACCGCTTTTGTTATCAATACCAACAAAAGGCGGTCTAAAAAGATTACGCTGTGTCTGACGTATAGAAAGATAACCATTATTATTGATAAGGATAATCTTGATATTTAATTTGTTCTGCATGACAGTCGCAAGTTCCTGCATATTCATCATAAAACTGCCATCACCATCCACGCAAATCGTACGATGGCTATTATCCGAGACAGCAACACCGATCGCTGCAGGAAAACCATAGCCCATCGCAGCACAGCCGGAATTTGCAAAAGCACGCTGCCCTTTTTTGAACTTTGCAGCCTGCATTGTGACAACTGCTGCACTGCCATTCGCGCATATGATACGATCATGTTCATCGAGTACATTAAACAACTTATCCACGAAGACATAGGGATTAATAAGAGCGTCCCCTTCGCTGTGAAAGGAATCGAGAACGAGCGGATACTTTTCTACAAGATCATGACACCACTTACGCCACTTCTCATGCTTCAACTGCTTTTCGTAATCCGCAGCGAGAAGCACTTCTACTAAACTCTTAACATCTGTATGAATCGGCATATCTGGATGGATCGTTGGCTTTGCAAGTTCACGCGCATCGATATCCTCGATGATTTTATAAGCGTTTTTTGCAAAATCATCATGCGTATAACCGACCATACGGATATTCAAGCGACAGCCAAGACTGAGGAGAAGGTCACAGTTTTGTACGGCAAAATTTCCTGGACGTGTACCTACTGTTCCCGGTGTCCCCGCATACGCAGGATGATCATAAGGAATTTGGTCACCGGCATTCCAGCCTGTGACAACGGGAATGCCGAGCTTATCAACAAGCTTCAAAACATCTTCTTCCGCGCCCCCCAGGCGAACACCTGTGCCAACGAGAAGAAGAGGAGCTTTCGCCGTCTTAATTTTTACAAGAATATCCAATGCCATCTTCGATGTAGCCTTCGGCACGGGCCAGAAATTTTCTTCTTCAGGTATGAAATGACGAAGATCATCTGTCTCTATCGTCGCCCCTTGTACATCTAGCGGGATATCGAGCCAGACAGGACCTTTGCGTCCTTCCATAGCAAGGTAGAATGCTTTCTCAAGATGATAGGCGATCTCTTTCGGATGCATGACCATGACAGCATACTTTGTCATGTTACCAACGGAATTAATGATATCAAACTCCTGGTCACCAAGCTGACGAAGGTTCAATTCCAAACATGAGGCAATTGTTGTCTCTCGTTTGACCTGTCCTGAAACAACAAACATCGGAATAGAGTCCTGCCAACCACCAACGACCCCTGTAATCGCATTTGTACCTCCGGGACCCGTTGTAACACATACGAGTGCAAGCTTCCCCGTCATACGTGCGTAGCCTTCTGCCGCAATAGCAGATGCCTGCTCATGGTGATTGAATGTGCAATGCATTCCCACCTGATGCCCAAGTGCATCATTAAGATGCATCGCACCACCACCTGTAACCATAAAACAATCTTTAACGCCATGATTGACAAAGAATTGCGATAAATATTTTGCAACTTTTATCTTCATATGAGTTTCTGATCTCCCTGATTCCTATCCACGCACGTGAATTCCTCTAACTCAAGCCTTACTGAAGATGCTATCTGTCAAGAAGGTAATCTTAATCTTATCTCCCATCGCAAGTATGACATCACGGAACATCTCCTCGATTTCATGGTTTAGTTCCTCCCACTTACCATCCGGATTCAATGTAGGAAGCGAGGCATCGGCGTAACTTTCATTATAAGCATGTTTAAAACCATCAAAACCCGCAAGAAAAATTTCCTTCACATTTCCATGATCTAGGAGACGCAGTGCGCAGATAACAGCATTATCGAAATGCTCCCAACCACGTTTAATCGCTGAATTGAAATTAAACACGAGCTCACCAGTTTTCGCCTTGCTATGAACGCTTGAAAGGATCAATTTCTCCGTCTTCTGGAAAATATCATGATACGCTTCCCCGGCATAGTCATAACGGATATGGTTTGTGAAAAAGAGATAGTCATACACATCAGCATATGGTGTAAGAACTGCATTGACACCAATAACCAGCGGGTGCTCGCGCATAATAAAGTCTTTTATCTTCCGCTCTTCATCAATAGAAGTTTTGCCTGGCGCAATGAGAAGCACTTTTCGATCATGTCCTGCCACAGCTTCTTTCAGGCTCCTCTTCGGTGCTTCATCATCGACAAGACGATTCTGATTCTCGATATATTTCTCCTCGAGAAGATCGTAGTCATAATGTCTACGTTCTTCTTCTCCGAGTGATGCAAAGATATTTCGCATATCCCGTGCATTTGTACGGTGATTTTTATGAAGATAGGCAATATTGTTGACATGACATTGATACATACCGGCAATGAAGTATGGTGTTGAATACCCCCATGTAAAATTTTCACGAATTGGGTCGATGTACATATCAATCGCATCGAGAATCGCATCCATATCATAGTCGCCGTGATGCTTACGGTTTAGATAGCTCGCAACAAGTTCCGTCGTTGCATTGCCTGCACCACGCCCCATACCACTCAGACTCGCATCGACAATAACTTCTCGGTCACTACTCTTAAGAAGTTCAACAAACTTCATCGTCAGGGCGAACGAAAGCTGTTGGTTATTATGTGAATGAAAACCAAGTCCTATACTCTTATCCAATTTCTTGTTGAGATATGTAGCAATGCGTATAACATCAGCCTCAAACATCGCACCAAATGTATCAACAACAGAGATGGCAACAGGTTTGAAATCATTTGCGATTTCTATAAGCTCGTCAAGATCTTTTTGGGTGTAGGAAATCGTGTTGGCTGCCTGCAAAAAGACAAGGTATCCTTTCTCGCGGATTTTCGCCCCTACTGCCATGCCTTCCTTTGCTTTGCCACGAGGAAAAACTACACGAACTGCGTTAAGCGTACCACCTGCATACGGTGGAAGTAGATCTGTATCATAGCGATCCCAATCTATCATCGTCACATATGTCATACGATCGTTTTTTTCAAGCATATACGGCTCAACATCGGTCGGCAAATGATAGTAAGAACTCCCCTTTTCATGCGGCGCATCCTTTAACCATCCACACTCAATAATATCAACGCGTGCCTCCTGCATCTTCTTGATAATGCCTTTGATAACAGCTTCACCAAATTGCGAACCATTGATATACGCGCCATCACGCAATGTGCAATCTAATAATTTGATTTTCTTTTCCAAAAGGATCCCTTCTTTCTATTAGGAATGGACTTATAAAAAACAAAATCTAAAATGTGTTAAATCATTTATACTCCGATAATCCACATCTTCATGACAAAAGCAGGCTATATTTATGACTGACTTCATACCTCAACTGCCGCCATCAATGTATCAATCATATAGTCAATCTTTTCGTCTGTCATGCCGGGGTAGAGACCTACCCAGAATGTATCCTTCATGATGCGATCCGTATTTGCAAGCGAGCCTATAATACGATAGCCTTTACCGTCCTTGCGCATCTCATCAAAGCAGGGATGCTTGACGAGATTGCCGGCAAAGAGCATGCGGGTCTGGACGCCATGCGATTCGACGTAATCGACGACAGCCTTACGCTCAATGCCTTCGCGGCAAGTCAAAAGGAAGCCGAACCAACTCGGCTGCGACCCTGCGCATGGCTCTGGCAGGATGAACTTATCCGCTGTACCTGCAAGTCCCGCCTTCATGCGTGCGAAATTATGACGACGGCGCTCGACAAATGAAGGAAACTTTTTAAGCTGTGCAACGCCGATTGCTGCCTGCATATCTGTTGCCTTGAGATTATAGCCAAAGTGTGAATAAACATACTTATGGTCGTAGCCAAGCGGCAGCTCTCCATACTGGCGATCAAAGCGATGACCGCAGAAGCCGTCGTGTCCTGGCGGGCAAATGCAGTCACGCCCCCAATCGCGCAGGGACTGGATAATTTTATGAAGTACCGCATTGTTTGTGTACACCGCACCACCTTCCCCCATCGTCATATGGTGCGGTGGGTAAAAGCTCGACGTGCCAATATCGCCGATCGTGCCCGTCAGTTTTTCTTCACCATCGATGCGATAGAGTGAACCGAGTGCATCACAGTTATCCTCGACGAGCCAAAGGCCATGCTTTTCACAAAATGCCTTGACAGCGGCAAGATTAAACGGATTGCCAAGCGTATGCGCTAGCATAACCGCCTTTGTTTTTTCGGAATGCGCCGCCTCAAGCTGCGTGACATCGATATTGTACTGCGGAATCGTCACGTCAACGAAGACAGGAATGGCACCAAACTGCACCATCGGCGCAACCGTCGTGGGGAATCCTGCTGCAACGGTAATAACCTCATCGCCAGGGTGCAGAGCACGCTCTCCAAGGAGCGGCGAGGTCAGCGCCATAAATGCCAAGAGATTTGCCGATGAGCCAGAATTGACGAGCGAATCGTAGCGCACGCCGAGATACTTGGCAAAATCACGTTCAAAGGCTGCCGTGTAGCGACCTGCTGTCAGCCAGAACTCCAAGGCACTGTCAACGAGATTCACCATCTCTTCGTGGTCATAAATACGAGCTGCATAAGAAATGCGGTCCCCCTTCTTATAGGGCTTTTCTCTATGATATGTATCACAGTATTCCTTGACGAGGTTCAGAATCTTATCACGCATCTCTTGCTCGCTTGATTTATCTTGCTCATTCACGTGCGGCTCGCCTCCAAAAATTCCTTGATCTCTTCATCCATGACAGAGGAGATGCTGTCTCCTCTATACCACGCCTTCGTCCACTCGACTGTTTTTTTTACTGCACAGTCGATGTGCCAGCGCGGCGACCAGCCAAGAGCCGCCTTTAGCTTCGTGCTGTCGAGCTTCAGGAAATTCGCTTCGTGCGGTGTATCCGCTGCAATAGTCTCCCAATGCGCCCCTTCGCCCCAAGCCTTGCAAAAGAGCGTGGCAAGAGCCCCTGTCGTCACACAGTCACATTCATCCGGACCGATGTTATACCAGCCCGCAAGCGCCCGATTTTCGCATTGTGCACCGGCAAGCAGCAAGTAGGCAAAAAGCGGCTCCAAGACATGTTGATACGGCCGCGTTGAATATGGATTGCGCAGGCGGATTGCGCTGCCGCGTACAGTCGCTCGAATGCAGTCGGGAATGATGCGGTTTTCTGCAAAGTCCCCGCCGCCAATAACGTTGCCGGCACGCATTGTCGAAATCGCTGTACCGCTATCCGCGAAGAAGCTCCTCGCATAACTGTGTGTCACAAGCTCTGAGCAGCTCTTGCTGTTCGAATAAGGGTCAAAACCGTCAAGCGGCTCGCTTTCGCGATACCCCCAAATCCACTCCTTATTTTCATAAACCTTGTCTGTTGTAACATTGAGGAACGACTTCACCGTCTCCGTTTCACGCACACATTCGAGAACATTCACAGTTCCCATGACGTTCGTCTCATACGTTTCTCGTGGGGCTCGATAACTTGTGAGCACGATTGGCTGCGCCGCAAGATGAAAGACGATCTCTGGCTTTGCTGCAGCAAACGCCTTTTTTAGCGATGAAAAATCACGCATATCGCCAATCACGGCGTGCATATTATCCAGCACGCCGGATGCCTGAAGGGCTTTCTCTCCTTCTGCGGTTGGCGCAGGCAGTGCATATCCTGTGACCTCCGCACCGAAGAATTCAAGCACCTTGCAAAGCCACATTCCCTTGAACCCCGTATGTCCTGTGACGAAGACGCGCTTTCCCTGATAGAATTTTAAATCAAGTTTCAATTCTCCCACACTTTCCACGGTGCCCGCCCCGCCTTCCAAAGTGCTTCAAGCTCAAGTTTTTCACGCAAAGTATCCATGCACTGCCAAAATCCCTTATGTTGGTAACTCATCAGCTCGCCTTCTTCCGCCAGTTTCGCGAGCGGATCTTTTTCGAATATGCAGGCATCTCCCGTCAAGAGCTCAAAAACCTTCGGTTCTAGCACCATATAGCCCGCATTGACCATTGCTCCATCCGACACCGACTTCTCACGAAAGGAGCGCACTGTACTGTCCCCGTCAATATCAAGGATTCCCTTCGACTGGTCCTGCAGCACCGCGGTCAGCGTCGCAAGCTTTCCGTGCGACCGATGAAATGCAAGCAGTTTCTCGATATTGACATCACATACACCATCGCCGTATGTCATGCAAAATCTTTCATTCCCGATATATGGCTGAATCCGTTTGATGCGCCCTCCCGTCATTACGCCCAGTCCGGTATCGACCACCGTGACCCGCCATGGTTCGGAATGCTGAGCATGAAGGATGATTTTGTTTTTTGCTGTGAAATCAAAGGTAACGTCGCTCGTGTAAATAAAGTAGTTATTGAACCAGGCTTTGATCATCTCCTGCTTGTAACCGGCACAAATCACAAAATCCCTGACACCATAGTGCGAGTATCCCTTCATGATATGCCAAAGAATCGGCTTCCCTCCGATTTCGATCATCGGCTTTGGTTTATGCTGCGACTCCTCCGAAATCCGAGTACCAAAACCGCCTGCGAGCAAAACTGCCTTCATGCCAAGCCCCCCGATGATTCCCCTTCTTTATCTGCACCATCCATGCTAATGATGCGCTATCTGCCTCTATTCCTAGAAATCTAACAATTATTTTACACTTTCTTAGAAATACTGTCCAGTGCTAGGTATCCATGCATTCTGTTCTTTTCATCCTGGGAATTTTCGTCTATAATAGGAAGTGCAGCGGATGAAAAA
>ERZ773049.2270-NODE-2270-length-10576-cov-6.902101_pt1 | contig 10576 bp, 9 predicted proteins | sample MGYA00580633_ERZ773049 | MGnify/ENA primary metagenome ERZ773049 (study PRJEB29015, sample SAMEA2737991) | human oral metagenome | biome: human oral; feature: human-associated habitat; material: dental | place: China | collected 2066 ... | reverse complement strand
GCATAAAATTTTAAGCTCACAAACGCAAAACTGGCAAGATGGCGTAAATCACATAACCTACTCTAAAATGGATCTAGTCCTCATCGCACCCGCCTCCGTAAATACGATAAATAAGCTAACAGCTGGCATCTGCGATAATGTCTTTATGCAAACGCTAATCGCTGCCTCACACGTGCCTTTAGTCGTCGCCCCAGCTGCAAATAACAACATGATCGAGCACTTCGCAACACAAAATTCACTTGAAATTTTAAAGAAAAACGGCGCTTTAGTGGTTGAGCCAGTGCTTAAAACTCTAGCTTGCGGCGACGTTGGCAAGGGTGCTTTAGCAAGTCCTGAAGTGATAGTAGAAGCTGCCATTAAAAGGCTTAGCAGGCCACTTTTTGCAGGCAAAAAAGTGGTGATCACTGGCGGCGCGACAACCGAAAAGATAGATGATGTAAGAGCCATTACAAATTTCTCAAGTGGCAAGATGGCAAGAGCCTTAGCTAGAGCCTTTTACTACGCAGGTGCAGAGGTAAAACTGCTTGCTAGCTTTGAAACCGCAAACGAGCCGTTTGATAGCCTTAAATTTAGCTCAAGTAGCGAGCTTTTAGAGCTTTGCAAGAGTGAGTGCGAGGGCGCAAATTTACTTGTAATGTGCGCTGCGGTGAGCGATTTTATGCCGACAAAGATAGATGGCAAGATAAAAAAAGAGGACGTTAAAGAGAGCTTAAATTTAGACCTAAAGAGAAATGTCGATATTTTGCAAAGCTTAAAAGAATTTAAATGTAAAAAGATCGGCTTTAAGCTTGAAATTTCAAACGAAAGTGCTCTTAAAAGCGCTAGATCGATGTTGGAGAAAAAAGGGCTTGATGCAGTTTGTCTAAATATCTTAGGCGAGAAAAATGGCTTTGCAAGCAAGCAAAACGAGGTAAATTTCATCACAAGGGGTGGCGAAACCCTATTGCCGCTTGCCTCAAAAGATGAGATCGCAGGGCGTATCGTGGAGCTAGCAGCAAATTTATGATAGAGCAGATCTCGCGCGTCCAAAAGATAGCAAAAAACAGCCAAGCTCCGCTAGTAGCGATAAATTCGTCCTTGCCGCTTAGCATTTTAGTGAGCCAAAAGGTCGGCTTTAACAGATACATCTTAAATTTCGCAAATAGAAATTTAAACACAAAAAGCGTAAAAGAGCTAAACGTGGGCTCAAGATACTGGGGCGAGGTGCATAGTCAGGGCGAAAACATCGTCATAAAAAATTTATACGAAAAGCCAAAAATTTTAGATGAGGACGTTTTGACTGATGGGCTAAATTTGATAGAAAATTTGGTAAAAAATGAGAATTTATCGTGGCTTTACAGCTATTTATTTAAAAACTTAAGCGAAGTTAAAACAAAAGATGAGATGAGAGTGCTAGCAAAAATGCTCTTTGCTCTGCAAGAAAACGTCGTGCATATACCCTTTGCATATAGCGGCACAAACGGCATTTTCCAGCTTAAAAAAGAGAAAAATGAGATGAGAGTTTTTCTTGTTTTTTCAAATTTTGCGCCGCTTATTTTTAAATTTAAAGATGAAAATTTATATGAGATCGCAACTCCATTTAGCAACGTCGCAAGCTTGCTAAAAAGCGAATTCAGCGCCGCAGTTGTTGTGCAAAACGTAAGCGCTCTTTGGAGTAAAAAAGAGCAGATAATTGACTTTAAAGGCTAGATATTGAACAAACTTAACCACCTTGCTATCATCATGGACGGCAACGGACGCTGGGCGAAAAAGCGCGGATTTTTGCGGACAAATGGGCACGAGGCCGGGGCAAATGTGGTGAGCGATATGTGCGAATTTTGTATAGATAATGGGGTGAAAATTTTAAGCCTTTACGCATTTAGCACCGAAAACTGGAAAAGACCACAAAAAGAGGTTGATTTTTTGATGAATTTGCTTAAGAAATTTCTTCTTTTAAAGCGTGATGATTTTATAAAAAATGGGATCAAATTTAACACGATCGGCGATATCTCGCCATTTAATGACGAGCTAAAAAATGAGATAGAGATCACTAAAAATGCGACACGTGAGAACACAAATTTACTTTTAAATTTAGCGATAAACTACGGCTCAAAAGATGAGATCATAAGAGCTGTGCGAAAACTAAATTTAAAAGGCTGCGAGATAAATGAAGCGAGCCTAAATGCGGCACTTGATGAGAGTGAGCCGGTGGATCTTCTCATTAGAACTGGGGGCGAGAGCAGGCTTTCAAATTTCATGCTCTGGCAGGCAAGCTATGCGGAGCTATTTTTCACACCGACACTTTGGCCTGACTTTGGCAAGGATGAGCTTGCAAGCATCGTTGCTAAATTTAAAGATATAGAGCGAAGATTTGGCGGGGTTTAGTGAGATAATGGATATTTTGGTCATCTTTTTTGCCGTTTTTGCTTTTGTTTTTGGCATCTGCGTGGGGTCATTTTCAAATGTGCTAATCTACCGTTTGCCACGAAGTGAAAGTATAAATTTCCCAGCCTCTCACTGCCCAAAATGCTCTCACAAGCTAAATTTTTATCACAACATTCCGCTTTTTTCATGGCTATTTTTAGGCGGCAAATGCGCCTTTTGCAAGCAAAAGATAAGCCTTGTCTATCCGCTGGTTGAGCTAGCTTCTGGGATACTTTTTCTGATCTGCTTTTTTAAAGAGTGCGGCGAAATTTTAAGCGTAGAAACCTTGCTTTATGCACTATTTTTAGGGCTTTGTTTTATCATGCTACTAGCCCTTAGCGTCATAGACATAAGGTATAAAGCCGTGCCAGATGCGCTCCTTTTTGCGGCGCTATTTTTTGCATTTGCCTATGCCCTGCTACTTTTTATCTTTAAAGGAAATTTTGCTCAAATTTTAAATTTAATCCTCTTTGGTTTTATATTTTGGGCGCTTAGATTTGTCGTGAGCTATGCGATGAAAAAAGAAGCCATGGGCAGTGCTGACATATTTATCGCAGCGATCATCGGAGCCATTTTACCAGCCAAGCTAGCCCTTGTGGCGATCTATCTGGCGGCACTTCTTACGCTCCCAGTCTATGCGATCGTTCGCAAAAAGGGCTACGAGCTAGCCTTTGTGCCATTTTTAAGCATGGGGCTAATTGTCGCCTACGCTTTTGACGCACAAATTTTAGAAATTTTAAGGTTCATTTATGAGTAGAGTAAATAAATATCTTTTGTTTAACTTTTTAGGCACGTTCGCATCGCTATTTAGTACGCTTTTTTTGATCATGTCGATCGTCTTTTTTATCCAGATCGCGCGCATCACTTCATATATCGAGATCAGCTTTGGAGAGCTCTTTAAACTCTACTCATTTATGCTTCCACGCGTGCTGCTCTTTGTCGTGCCTATCGCGTTTTTCGTCTCACTTGCGATGACGCTCTTTAGGCTCTCAAAAGAGAATGAAAGCATCGTTATATTCACACTTGGTGGCTCGCCAAACAAAATAGCAAGATTTTTCTTAGCTTTTTCAGCCCTTTTAAGTGCTGCCTTACTGGTAGTTGCCATAGTCATGATACCAATAGCCGCCCAGCTAAATGCAAATTTTATCGACTATAAAAAGACGGTTGCTAAGCTAAATTTAAAGCCGACCCAGTTTGGACAAAAATTCTCCGACTGGATGGTCTATGTGGGCAGCGAAAGCGAAGACAAAAATGGCACAACCTATAAAGATATCGTGATGTTTAACCCATTTGTCAAGGACTCACAGCGCCTAATAACCGCCAAAAACGCAAAGATCATAAACGTGGGTCAAAGTGTAGAGCTCTCTTTAAACGAGGGCAAAATGTATGACATAAGAGATGAAATTTATCACCAAAGCAACTTCAAATCAATGAAGATAAGAACCGCCCAAAGCGAGGAGATAAGCGACGTTGGCAGCATCAAAGAGTACTGGATGGATGCAGCTAGCAGCGATAAGCGCAGAAAAGACCTTAGCACTTACGTCCTAGTGGCCCTCTTCCCGCTTGCTAGCACGCTCTTTGCGATCAGCCTTGGCATCGTCACATATAGATACGAAAAGGGTATGGTCTATGTTGGCACTTTTGGCGTTTTATTTGGCTATTTTACGCTCATAATGCTCTTTTCATCGAAGCCAGCGCTTGCAATACCGCTCATATTTTTCGTATTTTTACTAGCTGGCGTCTTGCTTTATAAAGGCAAGATCACACGAAGATACTGATGAAAATTCAGCTAATCTACAGCTACGACGGCTCGAAATTTCAAGGCTCACAGACCCAGCCGCATGAAAACGGCGTAGAGGATGAGTTAGAGCGCGCCCTAGCTCACGTTGGCATTTTCGAAAAAGTAGTCTCTAGCTCGCGCACCGATAAAAGCGTGCATGCAAATAACCAAAGCTCAAGCGTCGTTTGCGGCGATCACTTTAAAGATTTAAATCGCTTACAAGATCTCATAAACCGTCACGCACATCCAAGCATTCACATAAAACGCATAAATTTGGTGGATGATAGCTTTCAAGCAAGATATGATGCGGTCGCAAGGTCTTATAGATATGTGATAGATCACGGCAAATTTGATGTTTTTAGCTCAAACTACAAGGTGTTTTTGCCTAAATTTGATATCAAAAAGGCAAATGAAATTTTGCGAAATTTTATCGGTGAGCATGATTTTAGCGCATATATGAAAACTGGAAGCGACACAAAAACCACAGTGCGCGAAATTTACAAAGCATTTTGCTACGCATACAAAGAGCAGACTATCATCATTTTTAAGGCAAATGGCTTTTTACGCGGTCAGGTGCGGCTCATGGTTGCAAATTTGTTAAAAGCTCTAAAACAAAAAGACGGCAGCGATCTCATCAAAGCTTCACTAAATGGACGTCCTGCTCTAACTCGCATACCAGCGCCTGCTGAGGGACTATATCTAAATAGAGTTTTTTATAAATTTAACTAATCTCAAAAGTAGTCTGAAAATAAAATTTGTGGAGAAAAAAAAATGGTGCGCCCGAGAGAATTCGAATCTCTGACCTTTTGAACCGCAATCAAATGCTCTATCCAGCTGAGCTACGAGCGCACATGAAAAATTAAGTTGTGATATTAACTAAACTTTCCTTAAAAAGAGATTGTATTCATTTTAAATTTATAACCTTTTTAGTAGAATCTCTTGAGCAAAAGGAGCAAAAATGAACGATTTTTTCGATAGTCTAAAAGAGATCAAAAAAGAGCTTACAAAAGAGCAAGGCGTGGCAAAAAAGCCCCAAAAAGAAACCGCTTCTCACACAAAAGAGGAGGCGATCTTACACAAAGAGCAAAAGCTAAGAGATGAGTTTTTGGCATATACAAAAGATAGCAATATCAGAAAAATTTAACTTTGGAACGCTAGTTGCTTTAAATAGGGATATTTTGAATGGAGAAACCCATGAATATAACCCAAACTTTAGAATCTTTAAGTATTTTAACCGATAGCGACGCTCTTTTTTGCGAGCTTCGCGCACTGATAAGTAAAAATTTCACAAAAACCCTAGCAAACAAAGACAAAATCATCTCTTTTTACGAAGAGAGCGAGATCCCACAGCGAAAATGCTTTTTAAAATTTATAAAAAAACTCTATGAAAAACAGGGCAACGAGCTTGATGTGACTTTTGCAAAATACAAAACTATAAAACTATCTCTAGTGCAAAGAAATGCTCTAACAAACATCTATAACATCGACATCGACTTTCTTAACGACGAGATGATCTTTACGCTAAATAACACTCCAAGAGCTTTTGCTAGCTACATTTTGCAAAATTTCAAAGGCAATGTGTCTAAATTTGATGAGAAAAATCATAAATTTAGCCTAAAGATAAAAAAAGAAAGTGACTTTGGCTTGATCAAAGAGATCATTTCAAGACGCGAACATCTAAAATTTATAGTAAATTTTAACTATAATGAAGTCAAATTTAAAGAGTTCAAAAGAAATTACAAGATTCAAAACTCGGCCAAATTTAAAAGTCGTTTCAACGCTTTGGCAAATTTACTAGAAGAAAATTTTGAAATTTTAGGCTGCTCAAATAAAGATAGCTTCGAAACTGTAAGAGATAGCTACCTAGCCCTTGCTAAAATTTATCACCCAGACAGGCACTCAAGCAAGAGCGAAAGCATAAAAAACGAGTATAACGCTAAATTTAAAAAGATCCAAGCAGCTTATGAAGCACTAAAACCGTTCTTTAAAAACCAAGAGAATTTTATAAAAGCTGGTTAGTGTTTTAATACACACATAAGCTACTCTTTTCAAAAAACAATAATCCTCATGTTTTATTTACTAGAGCTTACCTACAATTCTTTTATCTCTAGTTCTCTTCTGCTTATGCTTTTAAAAATATTTTTGTTTATTTTTTGTATCAATTACAATTGTGTATTTCTCTTTTTAGTACCCTTAATAGCAAATTAGCACATCCCTTTAGCCAAGAAGTAAAATAGTCCTGCCATTTCGCCAGCTGTTGCATCCGTTCTAACGCTCGGTGCTTTAAACACACTCTTTTTAACATCAGCGTCACGACCAAGACCAAAGATGGCATACTCCATATCTAGCTTATGCTCTTTGGCTCTTTTAGCTGTCTCACGTTCTAACTCTTTACCGCCGTAAGTAGCTACTGCTTGCATACTCCTTGAAACGCTAACGTTTGAAGTGAAAATTTGCACTGCATTTGAAGTCTTTTGCACGCTTGATTTGATCTGATCGTCAAAGTCAGAAATCTCTAGCTGTGCATTTTTCTTTGGGGCAGCTAAGCTGTCAGTTAGAGAGGAGTGCTCTATGTCTTTTACACTTGAAGTGCCAATAAGTTTAAGTATAGGCGTCTCGTCAGCACCTATTAAGATTATGTTTTCATAGACTGAGGGCTTTAAGCCTTCACGTTTTGTAGCTGGGGCTTGAAACCCAGTTGTAGTTATTGCCATTTCTTTGCTCCTTTTATGCAATTTAATGGCAATTTATCATTAAGGGCTGTGTCAAATCTACCCAATTTTGAGAAAATCAAAAAGAAAATTTAGTGTTTTTAAAAAAAGTGAGCCCTAAAAGATAGGGCTTTTTAATTATTATTGGAGTTTTTAGTAGATATATAGCTATTTTTTACACCTTGACTAATTTTATTTTTAGTTAGCCTATTAACTGCTTTAGCTTTTACTCCGTCGCTTATATCTTTATTTAGTAGCACTTTCTTAACTAAGCCTACCTTATCGCTACTTGTATCTATCGCATCAAGTAGTTTAAGCTTTGGGTTCTCAAACTTCATAGGCTCTTTTAAGTTTCTATCAGAATAAAAGGTTATAATGTCATCATTAGCGGAGGTTGAAGTAATTGCGGAGTGTATCCCGCTTCCTCCGTTTTTATCTTTTATATCATTTATGACAAGCCTAAATCTCGCACCATCTTTATCTTCCCATTCATAAAGCCTTGCTTTGCGATCATTTATAAATGGTTCTTTATATTCTTTTATAAATTTACGCATATTCTCACCCATATTTAATAGTTCTTGCTTCGTAACATAACCTTCCTTTGTCGTGTCTTCTAAATGCTTTATCTCAATATGTTTAGCTCCCTTACTTTTGTCGCCTTTTGCATACTTAATAGCGTCATCTATTGTGGTTAAATCCTTATAAACTGGCGTTGAGAATTTGCCATTATATGTAACATTATAGATGCCTCTTTTTTCTTTTAGCTCAGGTAGTTTTTGACTAAAATTTACTCCGTCTTCTCTACTTACAAATGTATCATTTGGATTTACGTCAAAGGTCTCATGCGGATAAGCTCTATCTTTTTTATTTAGGTCGAGCCTATTTTGTACATTCCTTGCTTCGGCTTCACCATGGGAGAGGGCATATTTTTTATCATTTGTGTTGCTCCCTTTTGCAAACCCTTCAATATCTTGTATGGCGTGTTGGATTTCGTGCATTAAGGTTGATTTATCTGCTATTTCTCTAAGACCAATTTCTTTTTTAACTGGGTCGTAATAGCCTTTATTACCTGATGCATAAATATCATTTTCTTTATTAAAATTTCCATTGTTTTTCACATGTTTTATTTGGTTTGGGTTAAATGCAACTATTACGTTATCGTCTAATATAATGCTATCATATCCTGCATTTTGCAATTTATCTTTAAACGCTCTTGCCTTTGTATCATATTGTTTTAGGTTGGTATTTTTTATATATTCATAAAGACTTTTACCAACACCATTTTTTATGTCATCTCTTTTTGCTAAATTCCCAAGCAATGCTTGATATTTATTAGCAGTATCCTTTGTGATTTCTTCTCTTAAATCAAAAGGCTTTTTGGCATTTATATATACCTCCATAACTCCGCTATTTGGTTCTTTTAGCCCATATCGCCCTTTTGAATATTCCTCACTCAACCCTTTGTCAGTTGTAAAGAAAAACCCCCCACTTACTTTTATCAAACTTTTGGTCAAACTCGCTTATATTTGATTTTTTAGTCCCATGATAAAAAATTTTGGGGGTTCCATCTGTGTTTTTAGTTAGTGGGGAGCTCTCTTTGTGCCAATCCTTTAAGTTTTTATTGTAAAGTTCATCTTTTATTTTTACTACGTTTATATCCTTTAACTCAGGATATGCTTTAAATAGCTCTTTATGCTCTAGCAAGTCACCTAATTTATCTGCGTTTTGATTTTTGATTTTAGCTGGGCTATCATCTATCTCAAACTTCCAAGCGCCATCTTTATCTTTATACCAACCAGTGCTTTGCCAAATTTTAACTTCATCTTCGCCTTTTTCTAGCATAGCTTTAGCTTTTGAGAGTTTATTAGCACTAGCATTAAGTGCCTTTTCTCCTGCAAAAGAATTTATACTATTGCTCTTTGCTGATCCATAAATTTTAGTTAATAATTTTGGATTATCTTTTGCCATTTGTGGCATCTTTTTGCCAAGTCCAAGAATAGAATTGTAAAGCTCCGGGCTTATGCGTTTAACTGCTGAAGCACTAAATTTTGATCCAAACAACGCATATATAAAACCTTTTGCAAACTCTTCAGGGCTTACGTTGCCGTTTTCATCAGCGCCATTTGCTGTGCCACCAAGTAAGCCACTTGCTATATGTGGGCTTGCGTTGATAGTTTTAGTGTTTTTGTCTTTTTGTGATATAATGCTTTCATCAGCTGACGAACGTGCATTTGCACCAGTCGCCCCTGCTGGCATAGTATCAGTGTGTAAGGGGATGTGGGCGTCCTTACCGTCAGCCTTTATTTCATCCGTACTCATCCTGCGTCTATTTGCGTGAATTATTTTATTTTCACTTTTATTTACCACAATATCCTTTATTTTTGTGCCATCTTTTTTACCAAGATAAACACTATTTTCGCTTTTTCCAGCCTTTATAGTATTTGGCTCATCAAGCACATAATCAATTAGCTCTTTAACTGCTCTTTTGTTCTCAAACATTTCAGGGTGTTTTGAGTGAAGCCACGCTAAAGAAGTTGATATTTTTTCACCTAGATCGCTCTTGCCTTGAAGCTCTTTACTTAGCTCAAATTTAGCTTTATCCATAAAAGTAAGTTTGCCACCATTTTTTACTACAAACCCATCCCCTTTTATTTCTCCAGTTTGAGCCTCTTCTCTTAGCGCCTTTACCTCGTTTTTAAAAGCTTCTAGTAGTTTAGTTGAGTTCTCTGGTGCATCTTTTATCTCTATCTTTTCAAGATTATTAATGACACTTTTTAGATCGCCTGCATTATTAATTGCATTTCTTATATGATTTTTTAAAGATGCGTCATTGCCTAATACTGGAAGTAGTGATTTTAGCCTTTCAATGGCTAAATTTCTCTTCATTGTCATAAGTGCTCCAGTTACTGAATGCCCTATGCCTTGTTGTAGCTCTTTAGCCTTTGGATTAATCGCTGTTAGCTTTTCAAGCAGTGATGACGTGTTATTTAGTATAGGAGCTTTTTTGTTTAGCTCCCCCATTATCTCTACCGCTCTTTTACTCTCAAACGGAGCATCTTTTAAAGTATTGCTTACTTTAGAAAAGTCAGTTATTCCATCTTTAGTAAATTTTTCTATTACGCCACGGATTAAGTTAGTTTCTAATGCTTCTTGTTCGCTACTACTTAATCTAGCTATAAGAGCTTTTAAATCTAAGCCATTTTCCGCATTAAGAGCTTTTAAGAGTGAGTTTGTTATATCGCCACTACTCTTTAGCTCACCCATTACATCATGGTAAATTTTAGAGTTTTGAAGTTCTTTAAAAAGAGCGTATTCGCTTCTTGCTTGTTTTAAAACATCTTTTGCTTTTTGGCTAAGCGCTGGGTTGCTAAAAGCTTGCTCGGTGACATTGTCTATTAAGCTCTGTCTTTACTTTTCAAGCAAAGGATCATATTATCATTAAGTAAAATTCAGTCTAAAGATTTTAAAAACTGGCATAAAAATAAATTTAAAACATAATCAAACCAATAATCTAAAAATAAATATAAGAATCTTATCATATATAAAAAATAACAATAACAACTAAGATTAATAATATAAGAATTAAAAGCAGATAAATAACAAAGCCCGCAACGACCTACTTTTCCAACATCCCAGTAAGGGAGAGTATCATCAGCCAGGACGAGCTTAGCTTCTTGGTTCG
>ERZ773049.2265-NODE-2265-length-10587-cov-9.513578_pt1 | contig 10587 bp, 13 predicted proteins | sample MGYA00580633_ERZ773049 | MGnify/ENA primary metagenome ERZ773049 (study PRJEB29015, sample SAMEA2737991) | human oral metagenome | biome: human oral; feature: human-associated habitat; material: dental | place: China | collected 2066 ... | reverse complement strand
GATTTGGAGAAGAGGCTGATTTACTCAGCTATCAACCTGACTGGATTGCCCATACAATCGATGATATCATTAACCAGCTCTAACCATACAAAAATACTCCTAACACTAGTGAACTAGGTTGAGGAGTATTTTTTTGTATATGTTACTACTATCAGAATAGATCAGTTCAATGCCTAAGCAGTAATGCTATCTTCTTCCTCAGTATCTGCATCTTCATCCTTCTTACTTGGCCAAGCAAGCATGACAATAAGAGCAATCGGTCCAACGAGAGGAACCAAAGCAATGAAGATAAAGGCCCAGTGGAAACCAGCGTCTCGTAAGCGATGTACTGTCAAAGCAATAGAAGGCAACATAAGAATAACTGCTAAAAAGAGGTAAAAACCACTCATGGCTTGTAAGCTATGGAGTGCCTCCAAATTATACGGTCGAGTTGACACTGCATCATGATATTTCATGTAAGCAGGAAAACAGATTAATAAGTTTGTAAAATAAATCCACCAGTAGTCCGAGCGAGTCGAAGAGCTGTAAAGTTTACACACCCCTTCCAAAAGTTCTTATAAGCATTGAACAGACAATAATAGCTTTTCTCTTCATAAAGCCTACCATATAGCATCATGACTGACAAGTCCTGAAGCGACTCAGACGTTTTTAAATAGAGTAAAATTATCTTAATATTTCCGTACCATGTCTTCAAACAGAGAGTCTTCTGTATTCTCTTTATTCTTTTCACTATTTTCTATCAATTTTTTTCCAAAGCGTTGACTCGGCATCGCCAGCATCACCAGTAATGCTAAACCTCCAAAAGGGACAAAAATTATAAAAATATAAGCCCAATGAAAACCTACATCCCGTAAGTGGCGTACTGTCAGTGCTAGTAGAGGGACAAGCTCAACTAGCAACAAAATAATACACATACTGAAGACCGCAATATTCATGATGGCATTATCAAATTCTAATCCCGTGAACAGCGAGTAGTAGACGGGCAAGAAAATCACCATATTTAACAGCCAAATCCACCAAAATTCTGGACGTGTGAAACGACCAGAAAAATTCGCATAGCCTTTGAAGAAACTCCTAATAGCACTAATCATATAAAAATCTCCTTTATCTCCCTAAACATTATCCTCTTATCTTGACTCCCATCTAGTGGATTGTCCACAAAAACGAATAAAATCCTCTGCAAATCTAAATTGCAGAGGATTTATTTTTATTCTTGTACTTCTTTCTGAGCGACCTTTCCTTGGTCTAGAAGGGCTTGAATAATTTTTTCATCGCGAAGTTTAACAGAATCGTTAATGACTGCAGCTGACTCAACGATGGTTGTTTCTAGTTGAGCACGTTTCTGGCGTCCCAACTCAATGGCAGCGACAATACCTTGGTTTTGAGCAACGAGACTTTCAGCAAGTTTGGTGACCGATTCAACAGCTACTGTTGGACTTTGGGCAATTCGTTCCATCTGCGGTATCACTTCCTTGCTGGTTTCAGCTAACATCTGAAGGGCAGCATTATTGGCATTGGAGATGGCATCTGCCACGACCCCTGATTTGATTGATTGTTGCAAAATACCAAGTTGCGCAATCGAAAGCTTCATTGTTGGGATGGTATTGCGGCGAAGCATACCCAATTTTTGACGCATGTCCGATGAAACTTTGACGAGATTACGCATTTGCGGAGTCGTTGTCCAAGCTACGTAACGGCGGCTAACATACTCTGTATGTTGTTGTTCCAGTGTATTGACCACTTCAGCCATACGAGCTAATTCTTGGGCCTTGGTTTGATATTCTACCGTACTTGAATCTAGTTGATCAACTTGAGTCTTCAATTCTGCAGCGCGATTCCCAGCTTCTGCCTGACTGGCTTCGATAAAGGAAATTACTCCCACTAGATTTTCAATGGATTTGGTATTGTCCTCAATCAGCATTTCAGCAAAAACAATATTTCGCGCCAGCACATCTTCTTGCTTGACCACAGCAGCAGCCATACCATCTAGCTTCTGCTCAACTGTTTTTGAGTCAAAATAAAATTCTTGCAGACTGTTCTGGCTCTTTTTAAACAATTTTTGCAAAAAGTTTGGCTTTTCTTCCAACTCTGCAATTTCAGCATTCTTGTATTTGGCTACAAAACCTTGGAGTTCACGGTTGGTATTTTTCAGCAGGTCATCCACCTGAGGAATTTGCAGTTTCTTCTGCTCGGTCAAGATACGGTTAACCGTACCATTGACACCTTCCACCGCTGATTGACCAAAGTCCAAGAGAGCATTTTGGTCTGTGACAAACTGATCCACCAGCCGAGAGACACGCGCCTTGATTCCCTCTTGCTTTTCAGAGTTAGCTATAATAAAGGGGCGACAAGACTGTCTGAGCCCGACCACTAGCTATGTGGCGCACTTGTGACAAATGTTTTATCCTCCATTATAGAGCTATATTTTCATACCACTAATTTTTATTATATAGGGAATAGATAAACTGTTATGAGAGAAAAACAAACTAATTATTTCAAGCTATTTCTGATAATTTTACCATGAAGATAATACAGTAATTTTCTTGGCATTGAGATTGAATTTCCTGTTACCTAATAAGATCCCTTTTAGGTTAATTGACAATTATTTATAAAATTTTCTCTACACATAGGCTACGTTCTATGCATAATCAATCTTTTATAACTGATACGGAACCATTTGAACTAACTGCTCGACAACAATCCGTATAAACCTCGATAAAATCATATCCCCCATGTATAGCTATACTTTGGGCTTTATCAAGTCCCTTCGGTAACGTCTCACCTCGTTTGTAATGCTCGATAATTTCTCCAATAAAATCAAGAGTGTGTGCTTCATAAGAATCTCCTAAATAGCATTTTGCTACAAACCCCAAGAGAATTCCATTCATCTCCACCTCTGGAAATTCTGACTTAATTGTATTAATAATTTCACTTACTTTATTATGATTGTGAACATGTCCTCCGGCATCTAGTTGATGAATAGCATCCATATATTCTTTAGACCGTGATTTTCTTAGAAGCCTATCTAAACTCGATTTATCTATCTGTGGTTGTTTTAAGTTAGAAGTCATGATATGGCTTGCTTGTGTTTGTTTTTGGGATTGGTATGGATTTAACATTGGTTTAGGCATCTATTTTCTCCTAATTGTGTTATAAGTTATATTTTGCAATTTAAGATTCCTTTTAATGGTACTCTCAAAAAAGATCTTCATTTAGGGAATTATAAAAATGGACACGAAACTGAGATTACAGTTACCGTGTCCAAATAATGAACTTATTAAACAAGTACTTTTCTTGTTTTAAGTCCACTTTGTTTATGAACAAGTCCCTCTCCACCGATTGGTTTCCCAGATGCAGGAACAGCTCTTTCTTTCCCCCAATCTCTAATAGCCTCAATTTTTTCTGGGCTAGTTTGAGAGAGTGGGACTACATTATTGAAAGCATTCATGATATTCTCTTCGTTGAGAATAAAATTGTTATTAGCGATAGCTCGGTAAGCTAAATCTCTAACTGTCGATTCTAAGTCCGCACCAGTGAAACCATCACTTATTTGAATGATATTATCAGAAAAATCTCCTTCAAATTCTAGACTTAAGTATTTTTTAAAATACAAAGCAAGTATTTCTTTACGCTCATCTGCAGTAGGTAGATCAACAAAGAATAACTCATCAAATCTTCCTCGACGGAGAAGTTCTGATGGAAGCATAGACACATCATTAGCTGTTGCAACTACAAAAACTTGTTTTTTGCATTCTTGCATCCAGAATAAGAATTGACCAACCATACGAGTAGATACACCACCATCATTAGCGCCTCCAGTAGCTCCTGATAGTCCTTTTTCTATTTCATCAATCCATAAAATACATGGAGATACATTCTCAGCGGTAGTTAGAGCATCTTTGAGTTGCTGTTCAGACTGACCTACATAACTTCCTTGAACCGTTGCAAAATCTAAACGATATAATGGGAGTTTCCAGTTAGCGGAAATTGATTTAGCAGATAAAGATTTTCCGCATCCAGGGACACCTACTAGGAGTATTCCTCTAGGTGGCTGCAATCCTTTCTCACGTAACATATCTTTCTTTTCGGGAGTTAGCAATTCTTTCTTTTCATCAAGCCACTTCCTTAATCCTTCAAGTCCTCCGACATCCTTTACAGAATCATCTACAACGATTTTTTCTAGACCAGAGATATCAGAGAATAGGCGATCTTTTGCAAATCTTATCTCATCTAAATCAGATTTTCTTATGCACTTATTTGCAATCAAAGCAGCGATAACGTTCTCCGCCTCAATTCTAGTTACCCCATTGAGAGCTGCTGCAGCTTCTCGAATATCGGAGTTGTCCCATTCAATCTGGATATCGTTTCTATAGTCGTCAATGTACTCTTGAATTATTGAGTACATTTCTTCTTCGTTAGGTAAATCTATTTTTACTGTCATACCTTGCCGTTGAAGTTGATTCCAAATAGGGGTATTGGTAAAAACTATTACAACGCCTCCAGTTTCATTGGCTAGATTGACCAGTGCTAAGACTTGTTTAGAATCGCTATTTTCATTACTAAGATCCGGAACTTCTGTCAGTACAATAGTTTGGTATTGTTTCTTTTGCATTTGGTCCGTCATGTAATCTATTGCACCATAAATAGATTTATCATCGTTAACATTCTTACCAGAACTAAGATCATACACACCTTTGGTGAGAGTATGTACGTTGAACGGAAGTTGTAATTCTTCAGATATTTCCTTTAACATATCTAATGTTCTACTTGGCTCAATGGTATTGATAGCAATAAAAGGAATTCTTGCAAGTGAATATCTCGTAAGAAGTTCTTTGCTTTTTACTATATTGCTCATTTACTGTTCACCTTTATTTAAAAAAGAATTAATTTTATGATTTCTAATAATACTTGACATTTTCCCGCTTCGGTCCTGTTTTGCAGATTCTTCTAAAGATTTTTGCATACTATTAGCTTGTTCTATAACGAGATTTAGGTAGTGTTGTCGCTCTTTATCCGGAATTACAGGAAGATTGATTGCTTCAGCTAAGAACGTCATTTCTTTTCTCAAAGAAAGAATTGCTTGAATAATAGCTCCCTCGTATCCTTGGGATTTTAGTAAATCATTTTGAAACTTATCTGAAGCTACATTCATACGGTAATTAACAGAGTCAATTAACTTTGTAGAGAAACGTTCTGCCACACCGTATTGCCATTCGATAGTTCCAGATTTCATCATTTTTAAAACTGTTTCATCATCATCTTTGTTTTTAAAAATAGCTAAGACATTTACCCATTCTGCATATGTTTGTGGTTTATTCATTATTTTTGCCGTTTCCTTCTGACTAGCAATTGTGGGGGCACAATATCCCATGAAGGGAGTCCCTCAGCAAACACGCTCATAGGTTCTTCAGTGATATCTTCTTCAGTATTAATGCTCTTAAATGGAGTGGTGTTATTAGATGATAGCTTACTATCGCCTTTATATTTTTCATCCATGTCAATTACCTCCTCAAATTTTAATCTTTCTATTAGATGATGCCAACTTGTTTACATATTGTTCAGGTCTTATTTGTTCGAGGAAATCAAGAACTTTAGTACTTTCAGCATCTTTCTCTGCAAATTCAATTCTAAAGTCTACAATTTCAGCCAGAGTAGCTCTTATAATTTGTTCACCATTTACTCTTTTATTCTCGTATTGTTCTTCAATTTTCTTGCGATTCGTTTCAATGTTTTCAATATTAGATTTATGTTTAAGAACCATAACAATCCCTGCTATAATAGCTATTAAACCTAAGAAAATATTCCCAAAAATCATCATTAAACCGATTACTCCGATAGCTATACCACCATACAAAAGGAATTTATCAAATAAACTTGGGAAGTAGTTTGACAAAGTTTGTTCTTTTTCAGAGTCAATCTGAGAATTGAATTTTTCAATCAACTCGTTTTCGTTTTGGCCATCTGTTGATTTATCATTAAAAGTATCCACATTAATTTCAATTTCGTAAGGAATCTTCATGCGATTTTTTGCAGTAACGTCATTATAAGCGTTTGTTACCCAATCACGAGAAAGAGCCAATGCAAATTTTTGGGTTGATATACTTGAGTGAGAAGATTCGGGTTTCATTGCTGCATCGGTAAGTAACTGGGTGAAGTCTTTATGGGTTTCAAATGCAGTCACCTCAATATCCATGTTTTGATGAGCACGGTTGTCATCTCCTCCAAAGTCAACCACAAACTGCTCGAATTTTTCTTGTTTTCGAAGAGCTAGTTCCTCGTTATCAAAATCAGTCACAAGTGTGTCTAAAATATCATCTAATTGTTCTTTGACGCTTTCTGTAGACCCTTTTTTCTCAAAAATATCAGTTAGATAGTTTAATATTTGTTCATGGAGATGAGCACCTTCTAAAATATCCTCTAGAACAGGCCAACTATTACTATATTTTCTTAGGTTAGGGTATAAATCTTCATCTAGTTCTCTTCTTTTTAAGTTAATGGCTTCGGACCATTGTTCTGTTTGTCGTTCAGTAAAACCAGGTTTTTCTTCAAGTCGACTGAGCCACTCATTCATCTGACGTGAGACGACTCCTTCTGTATCGGCTCCTAAAAGGCCACTCGCAAAAGCATCTAAGATAATTATAGAATTTCTGTCGAGATTTTCTTCATCTTGATTAGCTAGATAACGTTGCGTCCACTTAAGGCACGCGTTCTTCCTATTAGCTCTTCTACAAATTAATGCAAAGAAAAGGGAAGTTTTTTCATCATTTCGCCTAATCCCTTCCTTAACTGCTTTTTCCGCCAATTCAGGTTGATCATTTATCCATGCAGCTAATGCGACTAAACACGGAGCAAGCCAGTAACCCGGAGTTGAAATCATTAGTTCTTCTGTTGCAGTACTAATTGTCTCTTTTTTGACAATTCCTAAATCATCAGCTTGTAAAATTCCTGTTGTAGTACGACGAACAATATCATAATGTCCGTATTTCTTTTCAATTTCTTGTCGGATTTTTACCAGTCGAGTTTCAGCTTGCCCAAGTCGATTAGCTTTTTGTTGGAGGTTCACAAACTCGTGAAATTCCTGTGCTAAACTCCCGATTTCATCATATACGATTTGAAGATTTTCATTAGTTGTGTCAACTCTGGCATCAATGATTTGTAAATTTTCATGAATAGAGCGTAAGTTATTCTCTATAGTTCTAAGATCAGCCTGTTGTATTATTTTTTCAGCCATACTATCCCCTTGTAATGATTTCTAAATTAATTAGAAAGAATTTTGACCAATATTCTAAATAAAATATCCTATAACTATTTTATTTTTTCCTTATAGAAAAAGAATATCATAATTATTTTATTAATTCAACTTACCATAAGAAAGAAGCGAAAGTATTTGATTCGCGCTGACTTTATAGTTACTCGATAGGTATTTTTGGTATATAGAAATCGATTATCGTATCAATGAGGCTCTGGCGCTTAGCTGGTCTGATATCGACCTAGAGAATGCAACCATTAGCATTACAAAGACACTAAACCATCTAGGGCAAATCAATAGCCCAAAATCAAAAGTAAGCTATCGGGATTTAGATATAGATCAAGCAACTGTATCAATGCTTAAAGCTTACAAGGTTAGACAAATTCAAGAAGCTTGGAAAATTAGTAAAACTGAAAATGTGGTATTCTCTGACTGTATCCATGAATACCCTAATAATCAAACCTTACAAACTAGATTAAGAACTCACTTTAAACGTGCTAACGTTCCTAACATTGGTTTTCATGATTTTCGCCATACTCACGCTAGTCTCTTGCTTAACTCTGGAATACCTTACAAGAATCTCCAGCATCGTTTAGGACATTCTCAATTATCTATGACTATGGATATATACAGTCACCTCTCAAAAGAGAACGCAAAAAAAGCAGTTTCGTTCTATGAAACTGCACTAAAAAGTTTATAACTGAACAAACCCAGAAATCAACCTTTTAAGACAAAGCAAAAAGCCCACTGTTGTAGGCTTTCTGTATCATATATCTTAAAATTAAAGCATCTTGTTATCTTGCTAGATTTAGATAGAGAAAAGTAGGCCTAATCCTGCTCTAAATCTAACTTGATTTCTTCAAAAACTATTAAATTCAAATAAGCTGAGAAAACATAAAGGGTAACAAAAAGGGGACTTAAATTGATGAGTTCAGTAAGCAAGTAAATTGCACCTGTTATAGGTGCTTTTTATTTTAATAATACTGTACTTCTGTCTTAGACATTATTTGTGATAATGTTTGACCGTCAATATCTAAGTTTACTAAGTCATCAAGAGAGGACACTACATATGTTTGAGATCCTATAGAGACCTGAATGTCCGTTGCAGAATTGGGTAAGATAGCACAATCTTGTCCTTTGTAGACAAAAGAGGCGTCCCAACCGTTATCATATAACGCTTGTAAATCATCTAATATTGCCATATAAATCTAAATCCTTTTCCGTAGTGTTTTCTTTCAAATAAGGCAGGCAAAAGTGCCTAGATTGTTCTAAGCGCTATGAGATTGCTTTAATTGAGATGATCTCACTCTCAAAGAGAGAAATCTCAGTTGGTTCATCAGGGCTAGGATTGTCAATGAGGATAGTGATTTCATCTTGCTCATCATTGTCCATTTCGTCAATAAAATCTGTGACAAGCCCTTTGATGACTTCACCGTCACTATTTACTACCTGAACCCTTGAGCGTAGGTAGTTCCAAAGTTGTTTACTCATTTTTATCCCTCCCTCAGTTGCTAAAATTCTAAAAAAGAGGCTTTACAGCCTCAATAGGAAATGGCGGGACGGACATTCCCCACCTCTCAGATACCCTTTCGGGTGCGTGTGCGTCCGATATTTTTCTACTTCATTTCCTCAGTAATATTATATCAAAATGTTACAAAAAAAGCACCATATGGTGCTTTTCCATCTGAGTGTGGAGTACTTAACATACACTTAATTGCTTTAATCACAGTTCAGATGTTTAAACAGTGTACTTATACCTGTAATTCTATTCTATACCACGCGCGCGCTTTTGGCAAGTAAAAACTACGGTAAATTTAAAATTATATGATTAGGGATATTTAGCAGCTCTTTTACCTGTTTCTCATAAGAATTCCAAACTCTATTAGCTAAGATATCAGCAGCTTGTATAAGGTAGTCATTTGCAGAGATACACGATTTTGTATAAACTATGAATTCACCCTCTAAAATTGGAGGGTAAAAACACCCGTAGTTAAAGTTATTGATACCATACTTAAATTCCTCATGGATACCCTCGCCTAAACCATACAAACCATTAGTAGCTATACCCTGCTGGTCAATATTTAGATAAAGTTCAATGTCATCGTCTTTACTTATTGCGCCTTGCTCAAGTAACTTTTTAAACAATTCTTTCACTACTCTTCTTAGAGCATAGTCTTTAAATCGTTGACGTGACTTTTTATCTTTCATAACGCCTGAATGGACACGCTTTAAATTAACTGACACAGAAAAACTAATCTCATCTTTAAGAACCTTAAAGAGAGCATTTTTGTGCTTTCTCTCAATATTCGCCGCTTTGAGCTCTCCCTCTATGGCTTTAGCTTTTTTTATTTTTGTATTAAGAGAGCGATAGCGTTTTTTAGCAGATATTTTGTCTTCATCAGAAATAAAGCAAAAACCTGCATACACAAAGTAGTTATGATTGGAGTGAAAGACCCCTGAGTCATCTATAAAAATTGAAATTTTCTTCAACTGTTCTTCCTCATTAGTTACTAGCTAGAATTATACCACAACAATATCTTAATTCATAGCTTTTGCAGTATCTCCTTAACTTTGATTTCAAAATAGCCCTTTGATCTCCTCCTTATCTGCTAAGTGTTCTACAGCTTTTTGCCTTACTCGATATACCGAGGCTGTAGATACACCTATTTCCTCAGCAACTTCCAAAGCTACAAGATCATTCAAATAAAAAAGTCTTAAAACAGAACGCTCAAGCGGATTGGCCAGCTTATCGATCAGCCTAGATATTTCCATTCTCTCTTCAGTAAGTCGCTCAATTCTCTGTAAAGTGTCCTCTTTTAGCTTCAGAACACTTATAAGGTTATTCTCTGCTGTATTTACCCTGCTTGTTTGTACTCTGGTAGTGCTCAGTTCTTGCTTTTTGATGATACCACTTTCTAAAGCTCCAAGCTCTAAATATAAGCCCTCTATTTCTTTATTGATCCACTTAACGCCCTCTAGTTTTTCTTTTACCTGCTCTGGTGTCATGCCTTGGCCTCCTTTGTGATATAATAATAGTGTTTGAAAATTATTGCTGAGGCGGAGCGCCTTGGCTTTTTTTGTTTTAGTTAAGTCCGAAAACGGACATTACTCATAGTATTCAATGTACTCAGGATCTCCGAAAAGACTTTCAGGCAAGCCACAAACATCTATTAGACATTGTACCGCTTGTACGTCTATCATTATCTCGCCCTTTTCAGCAATGTGATAGTATTTCTTATGTAAGGAGCCTAAATATAGCCCGTTTTTATATATTGAAAGGCCACCATTTCTACTAGGTAAAAGGCCTGTATAACGATTATATAAACCGTGTTTCATAG
>ERZ773049.2263-NODE-2263-length-10592-cov-8.291924_pt1 | contig 10592 bp, 10 predicted proteins | sample MGYA00580633_ERZ773049 | MGnify/ENA primary metagenome ERZ773049 (study PRJEB29015, sample SAMEA2737991) | human oral metagenome | biome: human oral; feature: human-associated habitat; material: dental | place: China | collected 2066 ... | reverse complement strand
TACTAATCACAGAAGAGATAGAACTAGGTTGTGAAACAATAGATGTAAAAACAGCCTATGATATAATACAAACAACAGATAAGCAAATAGATAAGGAATGCCAAGTTCAAGGAGAAGATACATTTTATATAATATTTACTTCAGGGAGTACAGGTAAGCCAAAAGGGGTATGCATTACCTACAATAATATAAATAATTTCCTGCATTGGTATACAGAATATTACACAAACAAAGAAGACCAAGTATTTCTGGGGCATCCACCATTTTCATTTGATCTATCAGTAATGTCACTATGGCCGAGTATCTACATGGGAGCCACACTAGTCCAAATAGATAAAAAACACCAAGAAAACTTCGCACTAATGTTTGAAGAATTACAAAAATCAGAAGCAACCATATGGATATCAACACCATCATTTATAGAAATGTGCTTTATAGACAAAAACTTCAATAAGAACCTATTACCACAAGTAAAACAATTTGTCTTTTGCGGAGAAAAACTATTCTCAAGCACAGTAGAAAAAATTCATAAAAACTTTCCAAACACACAAGTAATAAATACCTACGGACCAACAGAATCAACAGTAATGGTCACATGGATAGAAATTACAGAAGAAGTAAATAAAAAATATGCCAATAACCTACCAGTAGGAAAAGTAAAATGGGGAAGTAAGGTAGATTTAGTAGATACAGATGAAACAGGTCGTGGAGAAATAAAAATAATCGGAAATACAGTAGCCAAAGGTTACTACAAAAACAAAGAAATAACACAAGAAAAATTTGGCTTAGGAAAAGTAGAAGAAAAAGAAGAGCGAAGTTACCTAACAGGAGACCTAGGATATATCGAAGATGATATGCTATTTTGCGAAGGACGTATAGACTTTCAGGTAAAACTTCACGGTCACAGAATAGAACTTGAAGACATAGATAATAACCTATTAAAAAACAAAAATATCCGGGTAGCAGCGACCGTACCAAGCTATGAGAATGGAAAAATAAAATCACTGGTAACCTTTGTAGTCTATAATAAAGAAGTAGAACAACGCTTTGCAGAAGTAAAAGACATAAAAAACAAACTAAAACAACTAGTCCCAGAATACATGATACCGAAAAAAATAATCTTCTTAGAAGAAATGCCACTAAACAACAACGGAAAAATAGATAAGAAAAAACTAAAGGAGCAAGTTTAACATGAACTACTATGAAGGAAATCAATTCTTCTTTTTCCTATTTCTTGCTTTACTTATAGGCTTTATTTTAAAATATCTTGGAAAAAACATAGAATACTATATATTAGGACTATCACTAGCATTTTCAGCAGTAATATACGGGAAAAATATAAAAATGCTAAGCTATCTTATAGGCTTTATAATATTTCAATATCTATTAGTCCTAATAGCCCAGAGGAGTACTAATAAAAAAACAAAACTACTAGTAATTCTATCGATTGTACCACTAATTATAAACAAAATATTTGCCATAACCCATTGGCATCTACTGGCGTTTATAGGAATATCATATATGTCATTTAAAACAATCCAAATAATGATAGAAATATCAGATGGGCTAATAAAAGAAAAAATAAGGCTAAAAGACTATCTACAATTTTTACTATTCTTTCCAACTGTCAGCTCAGGACCAATAGACAGAAGTAGGCGCTTTGAAGCAGATATAAAAGAAAAACAAACAAAAACCCAATACCTAGAACTAGCAGGAGTAGGAGTATATCGACTAGTATTAGGATTATTATATAAACTAGTACTATCAACCTATGCATATCATCACCTAAGCCTATTAACAAATACCGGCACAATAACATATTCGCTAAAATATATGTACTTATACACATTTTATCTATTCTTTGACTTTGCGGGATACAGTTTAATGGTAGTAGGAAGTAGTAATATACTAGGAGTAAGTACCCCGATGAACTTCAACAAGCCATTTTTAAGTATAGACATAAAAGACTTTTGGAATAGATGGCACATAAGTCTATCAACATGGTTAAGAGACTTTGTCTTTTCGAGAGTTTTCATGGAAGCAACGAAGAAAAAAAGATTCAAAAAACGCCTAACAACCGCGATGTATGCCTATATGGTAAATATGGTACTTATGGGATTTTGGCACGGATTAACAATAAGCTATATAATATATGGATTCTATCATGGTGTATTAATGGCAGGATTTGAATACTATCAAAAAAAGAGTAAGTTTTATAAAGCTAATAGAAATAAAATATGGTATAAAATACTAAGTTGGTTTATTACAATAAACTTAATAATGATAGGGTTATATATTTTTTCAGGAGAACCATATAAAATAATAACAACAATATTAAAAAGATAACAAAAACTAAGGAGAACAAATAATGATAAAAGAACAGATCTTAGAAATGTTAGAAGAAATATGTGAAGATGAAGTAGTAAGAGAAGATTTAGACATAAATCTAAAAGAAGAAGGATTAATGGATTCACTAGCTTTTGTAGAAATGTTAGTAAGAATAGAAGAGATTTTTGGAATAAGTATTGCACCAACAGAAGTAACATATGAAGAAATAGATACACCAAATAAAGTTATTGCATATATAGAAAATAGGTTAAGATAATATGATAAAGCTAAAAGCATTTATAATATCGATAGTTTTGGTGTTAATAACCCTTGTAATACTAGAAAAAACATATATAAAAAAAATAGATGATTATTACAAAGTAGAAGATAATAGTATTCGCTATAACACATCATATGAAAAATACAAAAGCTATGATATACTAACGCAGAATATAAAACCAAATACACTGGTACTATTAGGTTCATCGGAGTTGACAGCGACAATTAATGAGGAGTACCACCCTAAGAAAATCTTTAACTACAATGATTTTAATATTATGCAGATTGGTGGAGGGTATTTTCAAAATATAATTCATGCATCCATATTAGGTTCAATAGATGGAGGAATACATAATAGGAAGGTTGCTATAATTCAATCTGTGCAGTGGTATACTAAAGAAGGTATCGCTGATGAAGCGTTACTTTCTAGAATCTCTGAAGAGCATGTATATAACACAATGGCGAATCCCAAAATAAGAAAAGAAACAAAGGAAAGATTTATAAATAGGCTAATAGAAATTACTAAGGATAACAAATCTTTAAGGGATAAGTATATCGAATACAAAGAATATTTTGTAGAAAATAAGGGTACTTTTTTGAAAAATGCTATGTTTAAATTGGATAGCAGAATATATGCAATGAAGAACAAGTTTGCATTTTATAAAGGTAAATCTAAAGAAAATTATCCTTTAGCAGAGGAAGAGACGCCTAGATATGATTGGAGTAGCCAAAAAGAAAGATTTACAGGAGAAGCAGAAAAAAACTCCACAAATAATCATTATGCAATAGACAATAAATACTATAATACACATATAGCTAAAAAATATGAAAAATTAAGAAATAGCTCTAAAAATGTAGATTATAGTGAATCCCCAGAATATAATGATTTCGATATATTTTTGTCGATAGCTAAGGATTTAGGTATTGAAGTAGAAGTGATTATACTTCCTGTGAATGGTAAATGGAATGATTATGTTGGTGTAAGTAAAACAATGCGTCAAGAAACATATAACAAAATAGAACGAATCGCTAATAATTATGCCGCAAAAGTTTTGAATTATGGTGATAGAGAATATGAAGACTACTTTTTATTTGATGTAATGCATGTAGGCGCGAGAGGATGGGTGAACCTTGAAGAAGAACTTTATAAATTTTCAAAATAAGTCACATGATAGAACAAAATTGATTTTATGGATAATATTTTTTTATGCTGCAATAATGTTGATTATATTATATTGTTTGACTACTGATTTTTCTAATATACAAGAGTATGTATATAGTGAATTTTAAGAGGCGGGGTACTATGTTGTAAAAAAAGAAAGTGTAAGTATTAATAATCATAGTAAAACACAAGAGAAATTTTGTATAGATCTCTTGTGTTTTTGTCATGATAGCTGAAATTTTTTCAAAATTAGAGTATAATAAAGGGATAACATAAAAAGGAAGGTTAATAAACAATAAAAGGTTAGGAGTCAAAATGAAAAAATACAATATTCCTTTTTCACCACCAGATATTACAGAAGAAGAAATAAATGAAGTAGTAGATACTTTAAAATCTGGATGGATAACAACAGGGCCTAAAACAAAAGAATTAGAAAAGAGACTATCAGAATATACAACAACACCTAAAACAGTATGTTTAAATTCAGCGACTGCAGCGTTAGAACTTGTTTTACGTGTGCTAGGTATAGGAAAAGGAGATGAGGTAATCGTTCCAGCTCTAACATATACAGCATCTTGTAGTGTTATTTACCATGTAGGGGCAAAAGCTGTTATGGTTGATATTCAAACTGATAGTGCAGAGATGGATTATTCCAAACTTGCTGATGTAATAACACCAAGAACAAAAGCAGTTATTCCGGTGGATCTTGCGGGTATTCCATGTGATTATGATAAAATTTTCGAAGTAGTAGAAAGTAAAAAAGAGTTATTTGAAGCAAACAGCATTTATCAAGAAAAACTTGGGCGTGTTGCTGTTATTGCTGATGGGGCGCATGCCTTAGGCAGTCAGTATAAAGGAGTAAAAGTTGGTGCAGTTGCCGACTTTACAACATTCTCATTCCATGCGGTAAAAAACTTCACAACAGCAGAAGGTGGAAGCGTTACTTGGCGTGAAAACCCAAACTTTGATAATGAAGAATTATATAGAGAATTCCAAATTTTCTCGCTTCATGGTCAAACAAAAGATGCGTTGGCAAAAACAAAAGCAGGTTCTTGGGAATATGATATTATTATCCCAGGTTATAAATGCAATATGACGGATATTATGGCATCTATCGGTTTAGTTCAACTGGATCGTTATCCTAAACTATTAGCACGTCGATTAGAGCTTGTTGAAAAATATAATAAAGGTTTTGAAGGTAGCAGAGTAATACCTTTAGTTCATAACACAAAAGACCACAAAAGTTCAAACCATTTATATATTACACATATAGAAGGTGCAACATTTGAGCAACGTGGGGAAATTATTACGAAAATGGCAGAACGTGGAATTAGTTGTAATGTTCACTATAAACCATTACCGCTTCTTACAGCTTATAAAAATTTAGGTTTCGATATGAACGATTATCCAAATGCTTATTCATATTATGTTAACGAAGTGACATTACCATTGCATACACGTCTTAGTGATGAGGATATAGAAGTTATTGTAGAAAACTTTAAAGAAGTAATAGAGGAGGTAGTAGGTGAGTAGTTTAAAAGAGATTCAAAATAAAAGTCTAGAGATGGCTGAATATTTTGTTGAATTTTGCAAAGAACATGACTTGCTATGCTATTTATGTGGCGGTGGAGCCATAGGAGGGCTTCGTAATAAAGGTTTTATACCATGGGATGATGATTTAGATTTCTTTATGCCAAGAAGAGATTATGAAAGACTTCCAGAATTATGGAGAAAACATGCAAAAGAACAATATTTCTTATCAAAAAGTTCTGAGGGCTTTGTTGATAGAAATTTATTTATTACGATACGAGATAAAGAAACAACATGTATTAAGCCCTATCAACAAGATTTAGAAATGCCTCATGGGCTAGCTCTTGATGTTATTCCATTAGACTACTATCCAAAAGACGAGAGAAACAGAAAAAAACAAGTTTGTTGGGCATTGATTTATTCGTTGTTTTGTGCGCAAACTACTCCAGAAAAACACGGAAAAGTTATGAAATGGGGCAGTACAATATTATTAGGTTGTACTCCAAAGAAATTACGTTATAAAATTTGGAAAAAAGCTGAAAAAGAAATGACCAAATATAAACTTGAAGAAAGCGATGGAATAACAGAGCTTTGCACAGGACCGGGATATATGAAGAAAAAATATCCAATAGAGGCATTTGAAGATAGTATTTTTATAGATTTTGAAAATACAAAGATGCCGATTCCAGTAGGATATGACATATATTTGAAAACAGCTTTTGGTGATTATATGACGCCACCTCCAATAGAAAAACAGGTTCCTCATCATGATGCAGTGATTACAGATATGGATAATAGTTATATTAAGTATAAAGGAGAATATTATGGACGAAAAAATTAGTGTTATTGTTCCGGTATATAATGTAGAGCAATACTTAGAAAGATGTGTAGAGTCTATAATAAGCCAAACATATACAAATCTTGAAATTATTTTAGTGGACGATGGTTCTACTGATAGTAGTGGAAGACTATGTAACGAACTTGCAAAAAAAGATGATAGAATTAAAGTTATTCATAAAGAAAACGGAGGAGTATCTGAAGCGAGAAATATAGGGATTGATAGTGCAACAGGAGAATATGTGATATTTATTGATTCAGATGATTATATTAACGAGGAAATGTTAAGCGAGTTGTATTCTCAAATTAAAAAAGAGAATGCGGATGTTTCTGTTTGTGGAGTCATGAATATCTATGAAAACAATCATACTCCTCAAGCTAGAAATACAAATGAATATTTAATTTTGAACAATGAGGAATTTTTAAGGGAGTATTTGAAAGGAGAACGGGTGCCGGGAGGAATATGGAATAAGTTGATAAAAGCTTCGATAGCGAAAACTATTAAATTTCCTATAGGACGAATCTATGAGGATGCATATTATCATTATGAGTTAATAAGATTAGCAAAAAGATATGTAGTAACCACAAAACCATTGTACAATTATTATCATAGAGAAGGAAGTTTAACAGAAGGGTGTTATAAAAAAAGAGATTTATCTTGCATTGATATATATACTAAGTTCTATGATTATGCACTGAATAATGCCTTATCCACTAAAGAAGAAGCTTTTTTTAGATTATCATATTCATATTTTGTAATTTTAGATAAAATGCTACTTCAAGATGATTACAAAAAAATAGAAGATTATGATGAAATAGTAGGTTTTTTAAAGAAAAATGCATTTAAAATCTTTAGGAACAATATATTTAGAACTGGAAGAAGAATAGCAGCTATAACTTTATTAATAAATATTAAGTTATATAGAATGTTGTTATTTAAAAACATTAAAAATAGTAAAAAAGTACATGATTAAAGGAGGTAACGTATTTGATCGATGGAAAAAGGATATACTTCTTATTAACAATTCTAAGTTATTTAACAGCGATTTTAATGGGAATAATATACATATATACCAATAGTATACAAGTATTATTATTTACAGTGTTATTAGTTTTGTTTAGTAGTATCCTATATACATTCAATAATTTACGATATTATATAATACACCTGTTATTCTATATTACTATTTTTATATTTTTGGTCTCAAGACCGACGATAGATTATTTTAAAAATGGGGTATTAAATACATATCAAGTTGATGCATATAGATTTGCATTTATATCAGTTATTATATCGTTAGTAGGACTTGCTATAGGTGGGTTTTTAGTGTCTAAAAAAGAACGGGTAATCAATAATTATAATAAGAATGAAGAAAGAAAGAATTGGGTATCTTATATAAGGAAAACATCATTATCCGTATTTATCGTTTCATATCCCTTTTATTTAATAAGATTAGTTGAAAGACTGATTTATAGAATGAACTTTAGTTATTATGAGTATTACGCCAATTTTAAAAGCGAACTTCCTTACTTTACATACATATTATCAACATTTGTAGTTTATGCTATGTGTATATATTTGGCTACAAAACCCAAAAAATTCTATTCTACTTTAGTATTAGGGGCGTTTGTTTTTGCGAATGTAATAAATCTTTTAGTTGGGACAAGGAATCCATTTGTATTAAGTGTCATATTCGCATTTTTGTATTATTTTATAAGAAATCAAGAAGAAAAAGATAAATGGATAGGATTAAAAGAAAAATTAGTATTGTACATAGGGACGCCACTAATGATGGTAGCTATGGGGCTTTTGAACTATGTACGAGATGATGCAGAAATAAATAAAACTGGAATTTTTGATATCCTACTAGATTTTATTTATAAACAAGGGACAAGTTTTGGAGTTTTAACAAGAGGCTATCTATATGAAAGCAACTTGCCGATAAAAGAATTTAGAAATTATACTTTTAGTCCAATAATAGAGTATTTTTCTAAAGGGAATTTGGCTATATTATTTGGAGGAAAACCATTTACAGCAAGTAATAATAGTGTTGAATTAGCACTCCAAAGCGATAGATATCCTCACAATATTTCATATATAGTTATGAAGGAAGAATATTTAGAAGGTCATGGTATTGGTAGTAGCTATATTATGGAAATATATACGGACTATGGCTTAACAGGTGTATTTTTATTTAGTACTTTGTTAGGAATACTATTTATATTAATGATGCGAATTGCATATTCAGGGAAAATATTATTATTTGGAATGACTTTATTGGTTTTAAATAATTTATTTTTTATGCCGAGAAGTAGTTTTTCTGAAAGTTTTTTTAGTCTCTTTACGATGCAATTTTGGGGAATAATAATTGTAATTTTTGCAAGTGCAGGATTGCTCAAGAACAAGATAAAATATGTAGTTAATGATACAGGAGGACAGTAATGTTTGAAAATTATTCAGTAGCAGATTTAGTTGCTAATATTTATAAGAAAAGGCTAGTTAATATATTAGCCTTAGTATTAATATTTTGTATAATCGCAGTGCCATATACATATAAGGCATTGAATAGTAAAACAATAATAAAAGATACTACAAACTATTCGAGTTATGTTAGTTATAAGATTACTTCACCACTAGAGGAGCAACAAACTTCTAATAAGAGCAAGATTGGAGGGTATGGAGATTTTTATGGTAAATTAATAGAATCTAATTTAAATGGAGCATTTTTATTTAATGATTTAACTCCTGAAGATATGAGTAAAATTTCTTCAGAATTAGATACAGGTGCGACAACACTTAAAAACTCTAATTTTGATTATTGGGATAAAAAAATTGTAGTAAATCCGTTAGTTAATAATGCAGGGGTATCTGTAAAAATATTAACTTCTAGTAAGCAAGTAAATAATATTATAGAGAAAAAGTTGGATAATTTGATTGAAAAATTCAAAAATACATATTCTAATGTAAAAATAGAAAAATTAGATACAGTAAATTCTCAAGAATTAGCTAAAGCTGCAAGTACAGAGTCAGGAGTTAATAAAATTAGTTTATTAATACGTCTAGCAATACTAGGTATAGGAGCGTTAATTATTACTATATTAGGAAATGTAATAGTATATATTTTTAATCCGACAATTAATAGGGCTGGGGATTATGGCAAGTATGGGATTAATTTTGTAACAAAATTAGATTCAGCAGATAACTTGAAAGAAATAATTCAATATAAAAATGGAAATAGTTCATTAGTTTTGTTAGGGTCAAATAAAAAAGTTATAAATAAGTTTGCTAAAGAGTATGGGGAAGTATTAGCTGATAATATAACTATTGGCGATATAGATAATATTAAGGATGTTCTAGTAGCAGATAGCGTACTATTTGTAGAGGAGTATGGGGTAACTAGATATAAAAACTTTGAGGAAACATTACAAGTAGTTCAAAACCTAAACAAAAAAGTATTAGGTATAGCGACTTATAAACTATAGTTTTTTATAAAGGATAGTCTAACTTTTGAATTAGGCTATCTTTTTATAAGGAGGGAAATAAGGTGAAAAAAATATATCTATATAATAGATGGCTATGGAGCAGTGTATTCACAATACTTGTTTATTTTACTATGCCTGTTAGAGCTCGCTACGCATTGGGGCTTAGCGATGCATCTATTTTCGAATATTTTGGGTATGCTATGTCTAACGGAGAGGTTTTGTACAGGGATTTATTTGATCATAAGGGACCAATAATTTTTCTAATAAATTATTTTGGATTGGCGCTATAACACATAGTTCAAGAATTAATTTCCTTAATATTGCACAAACCCGCCCTGATCTCATTGAAGCAATCTATACTAATGTCGATAGACACTTTATTGAAGATGCTCCTCCTGTCAGATATGTATCTCTTCCTGAACATACAAACTATAAATATTTAATCGACATAGAATGCGTGGGTTGGAGTGCCAGATTAAAATATTTGTTATTTACTCATCGTGTCTTATTTATTCAAGAAAGAAGATGGAAACAATATTATTTATATGAGTTGGAACCTTATAAACATTTTATTCCCGTAAGAAATGATCTCGCAGACCTAATTCAACAAATTGAATTAGTAGAAAAAGAAGGAGAAAATTTTTATAAGTATATTGTGAATAATGCATTAAATTATGCAGTAAATAATCTTCAGTATATTCATGCGATTAAAAGAATAAGACAATTGATTAGCAATCAATGAATGAAACATTTAACAAAACTAACCGCACTTTGTAAACTTAAACTAATAAAAGCCTATAAAATATTAAGATACTTCCAGTTGCTACTGAGCATTTAATTTAAAATTAAAAATTGACAAAGAAATATAATATGTATCAAAAATATATCAGCACACACCATATTGTTTATGCAAACTATGTGATTACTCATAAAGCGTATAATTTTATTGACATAAATGGGTATATACCTATTC
>ERZ773049.2261-NODE-2261-length-10601-cov-4.300303_pt1 | contig 10601 bp, 8 predicted proteins | sample MGYA00580633_ERZ773049 | MGnify/ENA primary metagenome ERZ773049 (study PRJEB29015, sample SAMEA2737991) | human oral metagenome | biome: human oral; feature: human-associated habitat; material: dental | place: China | collected 2066 ... | reverse complement strand
GCTTTGTGCGGATAATAGTTACTGTTTTATTATATAATACTATTGCTTATTTGTCAAGATAAGCTCTGAACTAGCATTTCAAGGTATTACACTTGAGAGACTAGGGGAGAAGAGAGAAATTGCGCTAAAACGACATACATGAAAAGTTAACTAATATAACTTCGTGCTACCATCTGGGATTAAGCACCGATTTTATTAATTTCAGACTGAAGTTTACGATACTTGATGTAGATCTGATTATACTCAGAAGACAATTTTTTATATTCTTCGGAGACCTCAATTGGGAGGATGAGGAATTTGAGCGGAGAATTTTTGCCACCGCAAATTTCACGTTCCTTACCATAAGCAAGTGGGCTTGGAATGTCAACTTCGCGAACGCCACCGAAACGCATACCCTTAATGCCTTCAGACCAGCCGGCAATTAAACTTTTTGGATTCGTGACGGCAAGAGGTTCCTTGAGACTTTTTGGATTTTTGGCATCATCAAAAGAAGAATCAAAAACCGATTCATTAGCACACCAACCGACATAATAGGCGTAATATGTAGTGGTTTTATCGGTAATTTCGGCTCCAGTACCGGTTTTTAGGTCAAAAGTCTTAAGGCCAGCATCCTCAACCGATTTACCATTGTAGGCCTTGATCTTATTTCGGAAGGAAGCAAGCGTATTGAAATACTGTTGAGAAAGTTTCGTTGAGACCGCTTTTAGTTCGTCCTGTTTTGTGGTTAGGTCTTTGGTGACTAGAGCCAGTTCTTCTTTTTTAGCAGAACTGGCTTGCTTATTTTTTTCACCATTCAAAACGATTAGAGCATAAATTGCGACGGTTGAAGAGAGTAATAAAACAGCAATCACACCAATGATGATTCGTTGTCCCAAACTAGTCTTTAGTTCTTTTTCTTGCATAAACCTCCTTTAAACTTTGCTTCAAGTGGAATTAATAACTAGATAATTTCGGCACCAAGCGCTGTAATATTTTGTTCAATTTGTTTCATTATAGCAGAGATTTCATCTGCACTCATAGTTTTAGCTGTACTCGCGAAGCGAAGATGAAAACTACAGTTTCTACTCGTATTTTTTTCAGATTGACGATAGATAGAGACCGGTTCAAGAGTATAGATAAGAAAATCTTGGATCAATGCACACTTAATTGCCTGTTCTAGATTCTCAAAAGAAATAGTATCTGGAGTTTTTATAGTAAGATCACGTGAAACTGAGGGGAAACGACTAACTTTTTGAGCAACGTGTAAAACGCGAGGGATACCAAACAATGCGCCGAGATTTAATTCAAGAGCAGCAAGACCTTTTAATTTCATGCTTTTTTGAACAGAATGTTTAATCTCACCAAGTGAGCCAATAATATTCTGTCCTAAACTAATATTGACAGAGTGAAGAGGTTCAAAATAGGGATATTCCTGCTCCTCGTATTTAGTAAAAATAAAATCAAAACCAAGACTAGCACCGAGGGAGAGACAAAGATTTTTAATTTTGTAAAAATCACCTTCGAATGTAATCGCAAGATGAGGTTCAAGTCTTGGAGTTTGATTATCTAACAGACCAAAAGAATGTTTAGCAACTTGATTCATCTCGTAAAGGATAAAATCTTTATAACCAGCTTTTTGATTTTCGTAGACTTTTTCAAGTAGGCTTGGAACGAGAGATTGTCTGAAGCACTGGAGCTCAGGAGAAATTGAATTTATAATTTCATAGCTATCAGTAATATTTTCACCAACTTTCTCCTGCAAAGCTTTTGAAACGAAACTATAGGTAAGAAGTTCGTTAGCCCCAAGTTGATCGGAGAGAATATTGCGGATCTCGCGTTTAAGAGCGAAAAGTTGATTCTTGGGACTACCTTTAAACGAGCGCAGAGGAAGTGATTTAGGGATATTATCAAAGCCCGTAAGACGGCCGACTTCTTCGTAAATATCCTCTTTAATATGAATATCAGTACGCCAGAGTGGAGCGGTAATATTTATAGTTTGTTTATCAGGGGAAGGCGCAACAAGAAAGCCAACATTTTTGAGAGTCTTCGATATTTGCTCAAAATTAAATACCGCGCCTAGGGTTTGATTAAGATCTTGGAGGGTAATAGAGATAGATTCTTGTTTTGGAACAACTGCAAGACAGTCGGCAAAGATGAGTTTTGAGTATTCTTTGACGCCTAATTTGCTAAGACAGAGTCGAAGAGCCGGAATAGTACCAAAAACTGGCTGACCCTTGGTGAAACGAGTAATAGCTTCTGAAAAAATACCATGCGCCATTTGAGTTTTACGAAGATTATAAAGACTAAAAGTAGCAGATTCAATCAAGATACGTTTGGTATTTGCATCAATTTCGGTATTTTTACCACCCATAGCTCCAGCAAGCGCAACTGGTACATTATTGGAGGTAATTACAATATCGTTTGAATTCAGTTCAACCTCTGTATCGTCAATAAGAGTGATTTTTTCGCCAGATTTTGCAGCTCGAATAATAATTTTTGGAGTGTCAGTGCCACCAAGAGCAATAAATTTATCATAGTCAAAAGCATGAAGAGGCTGACCGGTTTCGAGCATCGTCAGGTTTGTGGCATCAACAATCTGTGAAATGGGACGCAAGCCTGATTTATAGAGGAAAACTCCTTCGCGGGTAAGCAAACTATCGTTATCAACTATATTATGTTTAAAATTATTCTCATCTAAAACTACACAAGAATAGCGCGGACAAAGAACGGAATCCTGAATCTCAATAATTGGAGTTTGTGCTACTCGCGCGGTATTATCAATTGCCAGAACTTGAGATTGAAAATCAAAATCACCCTGAAAAATTTCTGGATTTTCAAAAGGTTGATTAAGAATGCCGGCAACTTCACGAGCAAAGCCGATTAGACCAAAAGTATCGGGACGGTGAGTTAGTGACTTATTTTCAATGTCAATGATAAGATCATCAAGATCTAAAGCTTGAGTAATTGGAGTGCCTGGTTTAGCAAGGTCGAGAGCGAGTTCAGCAATATATTTATGATCTGTGCCAAAACCAAGTTCATCAGCCCCAGCAATCATACCGTAGCTTAAAAATCCACGAAGCTTGCGAACGGATAATTGAAAATTTTCAGTACCAAAGGTACTAGGAACAATGGCGCCAGGAGCAAGCCAGACTACATATAAGCCAGCACGAACATTTGGTGCGCCACAGACAACCTGAATCAGACCGTTTTCAAGTTTGCCAAATTCCTGATTGAGCGAACCTGCATCCACCTCACAAAGATGAAGGTGGGTGTCTGGAATGTCTGTACATTTCACAACTTTAGCGACATAAATATTCTGGTACTTCTCAGCTAAGCTTTCAGTTCCTTCAACTTCAACAAGGCGAGAACCAATCAGTTTCATGAGATCTGCAGTTGAAAGAGAATCTGGAATTTTAACATAGCGTTTTAGAGCATTAAGTGAAATAAGCATTAAAATTCCTCCAAGAAATTAAGTTTACCAGATTCAAAAAAACGAATATCGTCAAGTTGATACTTCAGAATGACAAGACGATCAATACCACCGCCCCAGGCAAAGCCTTTATAGACGGTTGGGTCAATACCAGCATTTTTTAAGACATTTGGATGAATCATGCCACAGCCCATCATCTCAAGCCAACCATCACCTTTGCCACCAAGTGCCTTAGGTTTTTCAATTTGGAATTCTAATGAAGGTTCCGTGAACGGAAAGTAGCCAGGCTGCGTCTTAGTATTCAAAGTCTGTCCATAGTAGGTTTCAAAGAAATTTTTAAGAACGCCAAGCATTTGCCCCATGGTGGCAGTTTTTGAAACAAAAACCCCCTCACACTGATAAAAAGTATGTTCATGAGTGGCATCAACATCTTCATTACGAAAAACTCGACCTGGGATAACAACGGCAATCTGGCCTTCATTTTCTAACTGTTGACGGCGAGAAGTGAGGGCGCGATACTGCATCGTTGAGGTATGGGCAGGGGGAATGAAACCTTCTTTGGTACGAAAAGTATCATAGCCATCACGAGCAGGATGCCCTTCAGGAAAATTAAGAGACTCAAACATATGAAATTCATCATCGAGCTGAGTGGATTCCATAACCTCAAATCCCATATTAGAATATATATCTATTACTTTGTCAAGCTCAACCATTAACGGATGTTTACTACCACGTTTGGTTTTTTGAAGCGTAGAATTTTCGGCCATCGGAGCGGTAAGGTCAATTGATCTAATATCAACGACTTCAAGTTTCTCTTCTTCGGCTTGGATCTGTGCTAAAATTTCGTTTTTGCGACGATTAATTTCCTGTCCAAAAGGCTTACGTTCTTCTTTTGGAAGGTTTTTAATTTTACTGTATTCGAGGCTAAGATCTTTTAGAGCCTGTTTTAAGTCTGTAAGTTTCATATCTATACTCTATTATACTCTGTTTTTATGGTTTTAAGAGAATATAACGAACTTTGATTGTTTTTGGGCTAGATAATAACAATAAGAATTAACGAAAGAATGGCTAAACCGACTAAAACTAGCCAAATCCAACCATAACGACCAGTAGTTTTTGATCCTTCAAGATAATCTGAATCATTAACGAGATCAGGATCAGAACTTTGAACAGTCTGCTCAGCCTTTATTTTTAAGTCTGCTGCAATTTTGCGACTTAATTCTGTATTTCTATCCTGTTCCTTATGAACGATAACTCCCATCCAATACCTTTCGTTTTAGAAGATTAAACTTTAAGTATTTTACCACAGATGTGTTATAATTCATTCAATATTACTTAAGGAGGTATATGGCAACAAGTAAGTCCAAGAAGGCTAAAAAGTCCACGGAAAAGCCAAAAAATACTAATACAAAGCCGGAAGTTACCGTCATTGAGGAAATTGTGACTGTAACCGAACCAGAAACGATCGTTACTGAGAAAGCCGAAGTAAAAGAATTTAAAAAGAATAAAAATATTTTTGCAAATTTCTTTGCTAAAAAAGGCGATCCAGAAGAAAATATCTTAACCATTTTTAAGTCACCAAGAATTTGGGGTGCTTTAGCTGGCGAGTTGATTGGAACAATATTCATCACAATTCTTCTTTTGACCTTAGGTATCTATCAGCCACTTTATGTCTTTTTCGGCGTAATCGGTGTCACCTTAGCAGTCTTTTCGCTCTCTGGTGCTCATCTTAATCCAGCCTTAACCGCTGGCATGATGGCAACTCGTCGTGTATCTGCAATTCGTGGCATACTCTACATGGTTGCTCAAGTGGTAGGCGCTTGGCTCGGATTAATCATTGTTAACGCTTTCCGTATGGCTGGCGAAACCAAGGTTGATCTACCTGCTTTAACCGCAGTTGAGACTTCAAATCTTTGGAAGTTATTTGCAGTTGAATTTTTAGGAGTTTTTACTTTGGCGTTCTTCTTCAATCGAGCCCAAGAATACAAATCTCGTCGCAATGCTTTCACCTATGCAGCAATCATAGGTGGCGGTATGGTGCTTGCGGTACTTTTTGCAATTGTAATTTCAAGCAACTTCTTCAAGATTTCCAATAACTTCATCTTGAACCCTGCCGTTGCAATTATGTATCAAATCTTCCCAACTTCTGCAGAGAACTTTGGCACACTAATCAGTAAAGTCGGCCTTGAAATTCTAGTCTTTATCCTTGCCCCTATCGTAGCAAGTGTTCTAGCTTTCTTCATCGGCGATATTGCGACTACTCTTGCGGGTGAAGATGAATGTGAAAATCATCATCACGGTAAAGACTGTCCTTGTCACGAAAAATAATGGATATAAGTAAAAATAGCCTCATTAGAGGCTATTTTTTATGGGGTTTTGAGGTCTATCTTGAATAATCTGCTTAATAATGTATCTCATTCTTAAGTTTTTAGTCTTTTGGAAAAAGTGGAGTGACTGGAGGAAGAATCTCACCAGAACCCATAAAGATCTTTTCGACGGTTTCAGAAATTGGTAAAAACGGCTTGAGGTGATGATTGGCTGCTAGAAGTTCTTTAACGAGTCCGGAAAGACTTGCTTTAGCTTTTACTGAATCAGTTTTTGCAAGCTGCCATGGTTTCTGCTCCTCAATATGTCGATTAACATCCTGGATCATACTCCAGGCTTTATTGATGGCACTCGTAAATTCAAAATGATCCATTAGCTCAGTATATTCCGTATCAAGTTCTGGGGTATATTCTTGCTTTTTTACTGTATTTTTTTGACAAAGTACGGAAAGCCGCTGGACAAGATTACCATAATCATTAGCTAGTTCGTTGCGATAAGCGTTCTCAAACTTTTCCCAAGTAAAATCAGCATCAAGGAAAGTGTCAATATGTTTTGAAAAGAAATAGCGAAAAGCGTTGATACCATGTTTTTCTAATACTTCTACTGGATCAATACCATTACCCAGACTTTTACTAATCTTTTGGCCGTCAACCAGAATAAAACCATGCGATAAAATCGTGCGTGGTAGGGGTAGGCCTAATCCAAGTAAAATAGCTGGCCAAAGAATGGCGTGAAAGCGTAAAATATCCTTGCCCACAACTTGCACAGTAGCTGGCCAATAATCAGAGATATCTTGGTCTGGATAGCCTAGAACCGTAATATAATTAGTAAGCGCATCCATCCAAACATACATAACTTGAGACTCGTCACCAGGTACCGGAATACCCCATTTAAGGTGTGTGACGGGGCGTGAAATGGAAACATCTGGTGCATCCTCTAAGAGTTTAAGAACTTCATGTTTGCGAAATTCAGGTAAGATCTGCATCTTTCCATTTTCAATGGCCGTCCTGATGTCATTTTTAAAGTCAGAGACACGGAAATAGTAATTTGACTCTGCGAGGTACTGATACGGAGTTCGATGATCAGGACAGGAACCCTGGTTTTCTTCATACTCTTTCTGTGTTACAAAACGTTCACAACCTTCGCAATACCAACCGTTGTAGCTTGAAGAATAAATATGTTTTTCAAGACGTTGCCAAATCTTCTGTACCCTCTCTATGTGATAAGGGTCGGTAGTGCGAATAAAATCAGTGTAACCAATCTCGAACTTTTGAAGAAAGTTCTTAAATTTTGCAGAATTTTGATCAACATAAGTTTTAATCTCAAGATGGTTCTCAAGTGCTTTTTTCTCAATTTTATTACCATGCTCATCGGTACCGGCTTGAAAACGAACATCCATACCTTGCATAGACTGATAACGGGCATAGATGTCGGCCAGAAGATAATCCTCAGCATGCCCAATGTGGGGAGCACCATTAACGTATGGAATTGCCGTCGTAATATATTTTTTTTGAGACATGGGGTCCTTTGATATTTTTTAAGATTATTTCCTTATTAATTATACTACAAAAAAAGAGATGATCAGAAAAGCGAGGGATTACGACTGCATCCTTCTCTGTTTGATGGTGATCTGAGAACTTTTTATTCGATAGTTGAACAAGAAAGCCCAGTTTGATTCTCGGCTGACATAAGAGAGTTGAGATCAAAATTAGTAATTGAGCTAAATTCGGAGAGTGATTTTAAATAGCTATCAACATTACCACCGGAAGTGACTGAAATTTTCTTAAGCTGATTAACATTAATTTCGGTAGTAACCTTAGTCTTTTCATCTGATTTAATTGAGGCATCAAGAGTAGTTTTGGCAGCAATAGCCTCATTTTCGCTATTAAACTGATATACATAATTCTCGGAAATAGTATTCAAATTGTCGTCCTCGAAGGTGAACTGTCTTTCAAAGTTACCATAAGCGGCACCGACCGCTGATGACTCATTAGTACTAAGCGGACGAACACAAGTAAGAATCTTGGTTGATGCTTTCGTAGTCTGATTCTTAACTGAGGCTTCCGCCGGCTTTTTCTGTGGCTTGCTAAACAATGTTAAGGCTAGAATAATACCTACAATAATGAAGAGTACTGCAGCGATAATAATCAAAATCGTTGTACGAGTAATTTTTATTTTAGGCTTATTTTGGTTCTTGGCTTGTTTAGCAGCCTCTTCAGCCTGCTTCTTTTCAAAATCTGCATAGGAAACTGCGCTACCAATAGAGCCTGGTGTTGGCTCGGCGGCGACTAATGGCTTATCTTCTGAATCATCTTCCTCCTCATTCTCAACCACTTCCGTTGGTTGTCCGTTTCCGACTGGGGTAATGGAATTGGTAGGATCAGAGTTAGGGCTGGCGAAGGAAGTAGACCCGTTGAGCGGATCAACAGCTAAAGTCGGATCAGTTGATGCGGGAGAGAAAGAGGAAGTTAAAGATGTGGAATCTGAAGGAGTAGGAGAAGTTTTTGAACCATCAATAGCCAGAGAAGAACCAGAAGGTTCGAGAGGAGTAGAGGCTACTGAGGTAGTCTGATTGGGTGATTGAAGGTCCTCGGCGGTGGGCTGATAATTATTGAGCTCAGTCATCAAACTGTCAAATTCAGGGCTAGTGGGCTCAGAAACTGAGTTCTGAATAGCTGCGGAAGACGCGGAAACTGGAGAAGAGACAGGAATAGTGTTAGGGGTAGATGAAGATAAAGTGGGCGAAGCTGACGTCGTGACGGAAGTTGGAACCGAAGTTGAGATCTCTGGAGTTTGAGTTGTAGTGGCAACAGGACTAGAGAGAGACGTGGTGATTGATGTTGAAGCCCCTGGCGAAGTAGTCGGTTCAGAGTTATTTTTTAATATGAGATCATCATTTTGTTTTTGAGGCTGAGGGATTGGATCCATTTTCTTCCTTTGATTAGATAAAATTAGATAAACGTTTATGTTTATCTTAACATAAACAGCGCATCTCAACAACTTTTTAGTCTAATTGTTAGACTGAGTAAGATCATAAAGTTTTTGCCAATCAAAGAGGGTAAGATCGGCAGGACGAAAGTTCTCGTCAAAATTTAGCTTTTGATAAATCTCTTTAATCTCTTCACGGGTTTTTTGAACGATATGAGGCAAACAGGTGATTAATTTTTTACGTGGATTCATAAAACATTGCTTAATAAAACATAGCACAGTGATATTGACAATTGGTTGCACACGTGGAATTAAAATAACCGAGGCAGAATCGACTTTAGGAGGTGGAGTAAAAAGACTACGATCAACAAAAATGCCGGGAAGAACATCGGCAAAGTTGAGGACGGCAAGAGTGAGATAAGTATATTTCCCAACATCAAAAAGCAGACGGTCAGCTACTTCTTTTTGCATAAGTAAGACAATTCTTTGAGGTTGATTTTCAGCAGAAATAAGCTTTTGAATAATAGGGCTGGTGATATAATAAGGAATATTTCCGACTACTACATAAGGTTCTTTAATTTGCTCAAGATCAAATTGGAGAAAATCCTGATGGATAACTTCAAGATTTTTCCCTGGAAAAGATTTCGGGAGATTAGTTGCCAATTTTTCATCATACTCAACTGCAAGCACCTTAGGAAAACGACGAAGTAAGGAGCTGGTTAAAGTTCCAAGACCAGGACCAATTTCAAGACAAAGTGGCTGACAAGACTTCGGATCGTCGGCCGTAATAATAGCGCTCTCGGCAATTTCTTCAAGTATTGGTCGATTTTTTAACCAGTTTTGACCAAGATGTTTTTTATTTTGTAACATAAAAATCCCTTAGTACCAGTGACGGGCCTGCCAGAAATTCCAAGCTTGACTCCAACCACCATAACGGCCAGTGACATAACCGATCATCCAACGAATCTGAGTTACTGGATTGGTCTGCCAGTCGGCGCCAGCACTGGCCATTTTACTACCAGGGAGAGCCTGTGGAATACCATAAGCGCCACTTCCAGTATTAGAAGCGTCAAAACGACAGCCTGATTCACGATAGATAAGCGTAAGAGCAACATGAAGATCGGCCTCGGAAACGCCTGCCGCGCGGGCATAGGAGGCACAAGTTTCCCACTCTGGCGGGACGGATTTTTTCATACCAACAGCTGTAATACGATCGACTGGATTCTTGATAGTATCTGTACGAACAAGCTCTCGAGAAACTTCTTTACCGTCAACGAAATTAACTTGATAAACAGAACTTTTGCGACCAAGCTCGCCAACTTGGCGGAGGTTAGTCTGACCAGTGGGGAGATTAGTATCACTAACAGTTTTTTCGGTATACGGGATATCTTCCTCGATAGTAATTGTGTGACCACCATTGCGAGTAAGCTGATAAACTGTCGCAACGCCAGATTCGAGGATATTTTGATTTGAAATAAGAGAAAGTTGATCGCCATCGTAAATTGTAATACCAGCATCCCGGGCAATTTCTTTAGGATCAAGACTAGCCGACATAATAAACCTACTAGTAGTACCGGATTTTATAATGACTGGTCGAGAGCGATAGATATTAATACGAAAATTATCGGAATTAATTTCATCAGTAAGGGCTGGCTCAACACGATCGGTGTCATGATAGTTGATTTTGGCACGCTCGAGAGCCTCTTTGACGGTCTTGGCGCTGGTTTTGATAGTAAGAGACTTTGAACCATCATAGAAAGTAACAAAATGACTGTCAGAAACAACACCATTGTCAGAGCTATTCGACTCAGCATAGGTCGGACGCATGCTAAAAAAGACACCTAGAGCTAGAGCTAGAGTTATAATAAAAACACTGATACTAAGACCACAGAAGAACCTGTAGTAAGATGCATTTAATTTCATCTCCGCTATTATATCA
>ERZ773049.2259-NODE-2259-length-10602-cov-46.870959_pt1 | contig 10602 bp, 12 predicted proteins | sample MGYA00580633_ERZ773049 | MGnify/ENA primary metagenome ERZ773049 (study PRJEB29015, sample SAMEA2737991) | human oral metagenome | biome: human oral; feature: human-associated habitat; material: dental | place: China | collected 2066 ... | reverse complement strand
GAGCCCACCGACGCCGACCTCATCGCCGGTCTGCGCACTCGCGCGGCGCGCTCGACCTTCACCTGGTTGGAAAGCGACGAGGACCTGCGCCGCGCCATCGAGGGGCTCAGCTTCGCCGAGTGGCAGCTCTTCCTGCACCCCCAGCAGCGGGCCCTCGTGGAGCGGCGCGCGAACGGCCCCATGCGCGTCTCGGGCGGCGCCGGAACCGGGAAGACCGTCATCGCGGTGCACCGCGCCGTCGAGCTCGCCGAGCGGGATGCGGCCGAGGGACGCGAGCCGCGGATCCTGCTGACGACCTACACGCGCAACCTCGCCGACGACCTGCGCCGTCAGGTCGCCCAGCTCGAGCCACGGCTGTCCTTCACCGAGAGGCTTGGCGAGTCCGGGGTCATGGTCAGTGGCCTGGACCGGGTGGCGCGCATGATCCTCCAGCGGGCCGGGAGCGAGATCACCCCGATCGCCCTGGGGGTCATCGGCCAGGCTCGCGCGCGGGTGCTCACCTACCCCAGGGGCAGTGTGTGGCAGGAGGTCCTCACCCTCATGGGCGATGAGCTGCCCGAGGGGCTGCGCTCCGCCGACTTCCTGGAGTCCGAGTACGACCTCATCGTCCTGCCGCAGCGCATCACCAGCCTCCGGCAGTACCTGCGCATCCGCCGGCCCGGGCGGGGCGTGGCCCTGGACCGGTCCAGGCGGGCCGCCGTGTGGAAGGCGGTGGAGCGCTACCGGGACCGCAGCGCCGACCTGGGCGTCACCTCCTTCTCCGAGCAGCTCGCGCTGGCCGCCGCCTGGCTCGACCACGAGGCGGACCTCGGCTCGCCCAGGCCCTTCCGGCACGTGCTCGTCGACGAGGCCCAGGACCTGTCTCCCGCCCACCTGCAGCTGCTGCGGGCGCTGGTGGAACCTGGCCCGGACGATCTGTTCCTGGCCGAGGACTCCCACCAGCGGATCTACGGCAAGAAGATCACGCTGAGCCACTACGGGATCCAGGTGCGAGGGAGGTCGCGGCGGCTGACGCGCAACTACCGCACCACCCGTCAGAACCTCGACGTCGCCTTCGGGATCCTCGACCCCGTCACCTATGAGGACATGGAGGGCCGGGCCGAGGAGCACCGCTACGTCTCGCCGCGCTCCGGGCCCGAGCCGCTGCTGCTGCACGCCACTGACCGCGCCGATGAGCTGAGCAAGGCCGCTGAGCTGTTGACGGTGTGGCTGGAGCAGGACCGAGACAGTGAGGACAGCACCCCGGAGACAATCGCCGTCCTCGTGCGCGACCGCTACCAGCGCGACGCCGTCGTCAACGGTCTGGCGCAGCACGGGGTGGAGGTGCGCGCCGTGGACCGCGAGGCGGCCGGTCGGGGCCGGCCGGTGGTCATGACGATGCACCGGGCCAAGGGGCTGGAGTTCCGCAAGGTCCTGCTCTTCGACGTGTCGGAGAACGCGATCCCCCGGTCGCTGCGGGACCAGCAGTACTCCGAGGCCGACCACGCCGATGCGATGCTGCGGGAGCGCTCGCTCCTGTACGTGGCGGCGACCCGCGCCCGCGACCAGCTCGCCATCTCCTGGAGCGGGAAGGCGAGTCCGTTGCTGGACACCATCGCACGACGAGAGCAGCAACCGCTCGCATAAGCGAAAGGCCATCTCATGAGAATTTCCTGCCTTCTTCCCAAATATTGGAATAGGCGTGGAGAATCCTCGACGGATCCGACGCCCGAGGCGGCATCCCGCCCTCAGCCTTCCGGGGACGATTCGCCCGCCCGATCGGCTCCTGCTAAGCCCTCAACGAATCATGCGCCGACCGGACCGACTAGGCCGACCGGACCGACCGGACCGACCACCGGACCGACCGGACATGCTCCTATTGACGAGCACGCCGCCGCCCTGGTTTTAAGCCACCAATCCTGGGTGAGAAGGAGGGTCGAGTCCGTTCAGTTTCTTCCAGGAGGTGAGACCAGGCATCGCATCAGCTTCGATCTCGCGATACCCGAGGAGCTCACCATCTCCGGCCAGGAGATCAGCGCCAGCGAGAACAGCAGTCTTATCGCCGTACCTTTGACGTATATGCGGAAAGGGGCGCTCGTCGATCTTGACATCAGCGGAGCGGATGGAAGCGCTCTGCCCTCGGTCGGAGCCGAAGAAAATGGGCGCATCACAGTGGCGGCACTCCAGTGGCTCGTGGACCGCCTCCCCAGACTCGAAGAACTTCCGAGCGGAAGCGATCTCGAGAAGGATCTTCAGCGCGTCGTTTACAGTACCTCCGTTTTTGATGACATTAATTCCTCCGGCACGCGCCCCACGATTGTCAACGACAAACCCACAAGCCTCAACGACAAGCGCGATAGGTGTTTTAGAGCCCTACTGTCCTCCCTCATCGACGAGAAGGATCCGCCCGCAGTCGATGACACATGGCTCGAACTGGCGCATCTAGGCACTTATCTCTCCAGTCAGATATCCGCGCACCTCGCGGACCCCATCCCGTCTACCGAAGACGACGATGATGAGCGAACCGAGAATCGTGCAGCCCTCGCCTCACTGCTCATGCTTCTATCGACCGTTTCAACTAGTTACGCCTTCACCATTCTCGCCCCTCGTGCAGTCGTCATCTCCCGGACTATAATTAAGGTCTCCTTTGACACCGACATACCGAATAGTCTCCGAAAGAAGAAGGGCTCCACCGTCCCCAAAGTCGAGCAGTATTCGATTTACGTCCCAACGAGAGCAGCAAAATCAACCCATATCGACCTCCGCCCCGCCGACGGCACAGAATTGCTTGGATTGAGCACTCATCGTATGGGACACGCCCCGCACAAGGCACTCTCCGTCAAAGCGATGGGGCCCAACATCCACATCAACGCCGGTCGCCCTAGCGAGGCCCCTCTCACCGGACTCGCAGTGAGCATGTGGTGCACGCACCGATCGCTCATACCGGTGCTCATCGGATCCGTGCTCTCCTCTCTCCTCTGTCTTTTCTTGTTCGTCATCTCATTTCTGAGAGTCAACATATTTTCGAAATTTTTCACCGCCGACAGCGTTCTCGCGATTCTCGCCCTCGTGGTCGGCCTGTGGGCGGCAACAATTTTCGACATCGGACGTCATCGCCTTACCAAAGACATCAACAAGCCGATCCTCTGCCAAATCATAACTCTTGCCGTCGCTGTCACTTCGAGCCTCCTCTCCGTCGCCGCCGCCACGGATCAGCAGGGCGCATTCCAGACCGAAGGAGTTCTCACAGGAGGTGTACACTGGAATACATGGAGCGCGACCGCTCTCGTCGCCCTTCTCTGCGCCATTCTTTGCATCAAAATCGCGATTCAGGCATGTCTCTGGGCATCGGATCGCAAAAAACAGTCCAAGATCATGGACGAGATTCGCGAAAAAGGTCGACTCATCCTCCCGACCAATACCGCAGCAGCACCGACGTCACACAACGATCGCATCGATGCAGCCGAAGTCGCGGCGTTCGAATGCATCGCGGACCTTCCCGAAGACGGCCCCTCCCAGGCACTTGAATGCGTGAAGCATGTCTGCCATCATATCTGGGAGCAGCACGCATGCGCCCCAACAGAAGCAGATCAATGAACCTAACCATACCGACGACGACCTTCCCACAATCGCTCATCACCCCTCGCGGCTCCGGACATGCGATCATCGATATCGATCTCGACGGCGTATGCGCAGACTACATAACGGCGATGCGCACCATCTGCGCCAAAGAATTCAATATTCCCGAGGACTCGATTCCGGAGCCGGACACCTACAACCTGGCGGACGCCAAGGGTTGGCCCATCAGGGACAGTAAGACATTTTTGCAGATCCACACAAAGGCAGTTGCCGGCCACCTCTACCGGAAGATCCCAATCTTCCCGGGAACAAAAAAAGCCTTCAACTACCTCAGCGACAGCGGTTTTCACATCCGAATTGCAACACACAGGCTCATTTCCTCCGGCCTGCATCAGATCGTCGTATCGGATACCGCCACCTGGCTGGAGGAGCATCATCTTCCTTACATGTCCCTGTGCTTCGTAGGTCCGAAGGACACTCTTGACGCGAATCTCCACATCGAGGACTCCCCATCGGTGGCAAGCGATCTAGTCCGTGCACATCAGCAGACGGTTCTGATGGACCGCACGTACAACCGATCCATCACAGGAGTCCCACGCGTCCACTCATGGGATGAACTCACGAGGGCGATCGAACTGCACCTGAATGAGGCCAGAACAGCATCTCTCACGTGACCAACATGGATAGAAAAGCCGACGGACCTGGACGTCGTGCTTCAGGAGGACCACAATGCCGCGCCTCACCTTCTCCCATGTGCAGCGAGCCCCTTGAGAGCCGCGAAGACTGTCCGCTATCTCACAGATCGCGGCCCGCTCCGCCAGCATCGCGCCCGACTATCATGAGATTGATCGTCCCCCAGCCAGGCCTCTTACCCCCTCGGGAGTAATGCCCACATGGCTGGGGCCTTTTGATATGTGGATGGGACAGGGCTCATGGCGAAGACCTGGCTCAGCGTAGAGGAGCAGGCCGTGGCCACATCCTCCTTCGCGACAATGCGGTGGATCGAGATCCTGCTGCGGACCGCGTTCACTCACCACTACGCTCAACATGTTGCGCCACCGGGGGCACTGTCTCACGACACGGGGTTCGCCGAGCCACGGGACCCAGCCGCACCACGGGTCGAGGATCGCCTACTGCAAGACGTCGACCGGAGCTAAGAGGCATACATCTCCCACTCACTACCGTGATGAGTCGTGCAAGAACCTCCAGGGCCAATATCTGCCAGCGGCATACGACACCCTGCCAGTACGGGTCGCCGTCGAGGCTCTGTCATGGCCGGAGAGGAATCCCGGGTCGTCATTGAGCGTATTGGTATCCTGAAGCTGCCGGAGTGCACGAATCGCCCAGTAGCCGGAGCGGTCGTCCGGGCCGATCATCTGGTGGGCCAGGTGCTTGATCCGACCTGACTCATGACGCTTAGTGTGCCGGGAGTGGGGCGTTCAGAGCGGTGAGGATGTCGTTGGCGGTGTCGGTCAGACGAGGTGCGGCTGTGAGGTGGTGGTCGTTGAGGTTGATGGTGACGTCCTGGAGGGGCTTGAGGGTGCCGATGATGCGTTTGATGCTGATTCCGGTGGTGTCCTGGAGATAGTGGGCTACGGCCAGGGAGGCCATCACCACGGTCAGGTGAGCCTCGATGGCCTCACGCTGGTGGTGGAAGACCGGGCGGGCCGGCAGGTCGTGCTTGCTCATCCGAAAGGACTGACCGGGCGTGCTACAGCTCGTGATACGAGGAGACGACCTCGGTGGCGTCCATCAGGTGAGCGGGGACGAAAGGTGACGTAGCCCTTGAGACCCACCAGGGACCCGGCCCTGGCGATGGAGGCCTCATCCAGGGCGGCGTCACCAGCGTGGGTGGCGGGCAAAACGCGTGCGTCTGGGCTGCTTGTCGCCTGCGACGGATGGCCCGGGCCCGGTTGGCCTGAGCCGTGAGGGTCCGGTTGTCGCGGGCCGCGCGGCGCTTGGAGCAGGCCCGCACCGCCCGCCACGAGCCCGGGTGGGTGTCCGGGTCCCACACCGGCTCGGCCTTGAGGCTCTTATCCCGCTCGGTGCTCGAGCTTCTTCTAGGGGTGATGGTGCCTGGTCAGCTGGCCATCGGCGGGGGCTTCCCCTGCCCAGTGGAGGTGCGCCTCCAGGTCGCCCGGGGCGCGGACCTGTCGGGCCCCAGGCGATGAACCGCAGCCTCGCCTCATCCAACGCCGCCAGGTTGGTGGCCGAGAGCATGCCGGCGTCAGCAGATCCTCGATGCCGCCAGCGGCCTGGAAGGCCTCTACCACGGGGATGATCGTGGTGGTCTCAGCCTTGTTCCCCTCCCAGCAGCCGACCTGGAGGGGAACCCCTGGCGGTCGACCAGCAGGCCCACGATGACCTGAGGATCGACCCGGCGTTCCTTGGCAGTCACCGACCCGCCTCAAGTCATCCTCACGCTCGGCCTCAAAGTAGAGCGTGGTGACGTCGTACAGACACAGGGCCAGGCCCCACTGGCGGTGACATGATCGCACAGGGCCTGGGAGATCGCCTCGCGGTAGCCCCGCTCGACGCAGCGTCCCAGAAAGCGGAACAAGGTCCGCACGCTGACCAACTCCAGGCGCAGGTCACCCAGCACGTAAGGGACCTGGGCCTTGCAGGTGGTCGGCTCGATCAGGCGCGCCAGAATCATCTGCTCAAAGGCCCACTCACCCCCGGAACCGCCTCACCCAGGCCCAGGCGGGCGTAGGCGTCGTGCAGGACCTCCCACAACAACCTGAAGCGCTTGGACTCCACCACCGCGTCAGTGCTGACCGGGCCCGAGGCCTTCGGGAGTCCCGGAATCGCTGGTGGCATGGGGGTCAGCTCCAGGTTCAGCTGGTCCAAGGCGATGCGGTGCCGTCCGATCTTCATCAGAGCAGCCAGCTCGGCCTCAGTACGGGCCGATCCCAGGTGCTCGATCACCTTGTCCCGGCGCCCTTCCCTGACCGCGATCTGCACCGCCGCCCCTGAGAATTGTCTTGACCTTACGCAGAAACAGGCTCACCACCCCGACCCTACCGGCCCCTTAATGCGCCAGCACACCCACAACCACCACGCGACATCAACGAAAAACCCACCTCAAACCCCCGGCCCACCAAAGTGTCACGAGTCAGGCCAAACCTGAAGTAATGCGAAAGCACTATGATGACTCCTCACTATATTCGGTCGGCGACGGTAGCCTGTCGTGCGCACGCAAATGGAGTATTAAAATTGATAACGGCAACCCAGCCTTCATCGCAGTTCTCCTCGGGGACCTTGGCCGGGACATTCCCAAGGGCGAGTGGAACCACTGGTTGTCCTACAACATCCCACCCACGCAGAAGATGAGCGAAACCGGTTTTCTCCGCTCAGTCTTGTGTCAGTTCGTTGAGAGCAGCAGCCCAGAGTACCGTTTCAAGACCGCATACCAGGAAGTTAACCGCGTCTGAGGGCAGCACTGGGGATGGCCGCTGTATCGCGAGGCCACAGGCCAGGATGCTGACATAATCCAACGTTTGCGAATCCCAGTAAATGACACCGGCGCCGAGTTACGTTCTCAATTAATCAATTTTACACTAGTGCTCGTCGATCTCCTAAACGAGAAGGGACTTGGCGCAGCAGTGCCGAAAGTCAAGGGCAAGAAGGGAATTGCTAAGTTAGAGAGATTCCTTAAGACGAATTCGTGCGCATTCGTCGGCCGTGACATCTCTTTGCTTCGGCGAATTCAGAACATCCCGTATTGCAGCACACGCGTCTGGTAGCAGCGGACAGCGACTCCTTGACGACGAACTGTCAGGCCGATCTCCGCAGGAGCACGTTCAACAGATGACGACAGATGCCACACTGATGATGAACGGTTTGATCGAGTTCACAAAACGGCCTAATTCAGAGAGATCGAGCGGTGGTGCAGCACAGCTGGCGCCACGAGGTGATGACTCAACCGACACGTTATGAACTGGGGCGATCATGGCCTGGAAAAATATCTGGAGATCAAGGCCCTGGTCGACAATTACTCCTCCTGAGTCTCGGGCACGTCTGCACCGGAGCGCATCGCCCTGTGACTCTGCGGCTGCAGTGAGGGCCGCGGAGTCACAGGGCGGCGTCGACGCCTCACATGCTTCGGCGAGATCCTGACGACGTCTACCCTTCTTCCCGAGTCTTGAGGCGCCCGCCCCGGGCCCGCGCCCGTTCATCCAGGTAGGTGATGAGAAGTGGCATCTGCGAGGAGCGCTCCACGGGCCAGACGCCGTCGTTCCGCTCATCTCCAAGAAACTGCTGCTCTCGTCGGCAAGCCTTGTCCGTCCGTTCGATCAGCCACTCCTGGATCTCCGTTCCCTTCTTATACCTGTTCCACTGCTCCCTGACAAGCCGGAGTGCCTCCCTAGCACTCATGGGACGAGACGGCTTGTCGAGGTGCTGGAGAAACCAACTCTCAATCGACGCCCCTTGAAGGGCGCTCCTGTGATCGGTATTCGCCGTCCGCCACTTCTTCAACAGGTCGCGATGTACCTCGTTCTCATCGACATCGCACACCACCCAGATCGTTCCCTGGCAACAACCCTTGCGTTCTTCACGCCAAGCCTTGTTCAACAAGTCCTTGAGAGAGGTCCGAGACCCCGAACCGGAACTGTGCCACTGCGGGGCGAACACATCGCGGTATCGGTAATCCAGCAGCGCCTGCAGGTAGGCTTTCTCCGTCGCGCCCTCGACGATGAGGTCAATGGCCTCACGAGGCTGCTTGACGCCCCTTCGCCGCGCGCCTCGTCGCTCATCCTTCCGCGAGCTCTTGTGCTTGCCACTCACAACTCCCCCCCTCAGACCCGGGGGACGCCGCCGATGCGGCCGGACATGTAGAAGCTCAGAAGATCGGCGTCCTTCCGGACCCCGACGTCCGCGAAGTCCGAGACCCGCGTCAGCTCGGACTGCCCGTCTACCTTGTCGGCCATCCAGATTTCGTCGCGGCGCAGAAGGTCGGAGCGCATGAGTTGGATTTCGTGCGTCGTGAAGACGAGCTGGCGGCGGTCACCCGGTCCCAGCCCGTCGAGAAAGGAGGCGATGAGCTCCTCCGTGAGCCTGGGGTGCATGGAGTTCTCCAGCTCGTCCACGACGAAGACGCTCCGCTCATCCTCCTCCTGCAGCTGGAAGAGGATCGGCAAGAGGTTCATGAAGCGCCGCGTCCCGTCGGACTCCTCACGCAGTGGCAGGCTGAAGGAGCGCCGGTCGTCCGCTCCCGGCCCCGTCTCGGCCTCATGTTGCGCGACGAGCCGCCGCACCACTGGCTCCCCGTCATTGTCAAGGGTCAGGAGGGCGTGATCACCGTCGCTCGTCGCGAGCATGACGGTGCCACCCGTCTCCCGCAGGGACTCGACGATCCTGTCCACCTCGTTCCCGGGCATCGGCAGGGCCTCGACTCGCATGTCTTTGAAGTCCAGTCTGGAGATACCCGTATCCGCGCGCGTCAAACCAGCATTTATGGCATCGGCGAAGACGGCATCGACGTCCAGCCGGCTCGGCAGGTGCACGTACTCGGCACCCGGGTGGATGACGGTGAGCTGCCGGGCGAACCAGCCGTAGGCAACGGACACGGCGCCCTCGGAGTCCGCCCCCAGCACTCCCAGGAAGGTCTCGTTGTCCGCGATGACGGTCTTGTGCGCGTTCGCCCTCGGGTCCCCGTCGAGATCCCCGTACAACTCGATCCCGTTCTCGTCACGTTCGAAGAGGACCTCCTCGGTACGGGAGCGCACCTCGACGAGGGACTCGCGGTGGATGCGATGCCGGTCGGCGACGACGCCGTACAGGAACACGCGATCCTTGACCATCCCGTCCGACTGGGGGGCGCCGACGACGAACTCGATGCTGAACGCCGTCGACTCGCCCGCACCCTTGAGGAGGTGGGGCGTCAGCCGCAGCATCGCCCCAACGGGCCTCGCCTCGAGGACAAGGCTTCGTAGTGCCTCCAGCGCGTCGACGAGCGTGGACTTCCCAGAGGCGTTCGCCCCGTAGATTGCGGCGACTGGCAGGATCCGGGAACGGCTGACCTTCGCCAGACGCTCACCATGGCGGCGCTCACGCGTCGCCACCATCGTGAACTCGACGGGCTCGTAGTAGGACTTCCAGTTCTGGACTCGCAGGTACCGCAGCATCATCAGCCTCCCATCCAAATCATGCAGAATTTTTGCGTATAATGTACCTCATTGAGGCTGTCAAGACCAATCCACCCACACCCTCCGCAGGCCCGCCAGCGGGCACTCAACAATCCTGTCCCCGAGGACCTCGACCCATGCTCGACCTGTCCCGCTTCCTGGGGCAAGCGACGGGGGCGGCCGCACTCATCGGGCCGGACGGTCAGACCGTCGGTCTCCCGATGGAGGCGTACCGCGCGCTCATCGACATCGTCCGCACCATGTCGCAGGGCCGAGCGATCACCGTCGCACCCGTCGACCAGCTGCCGACCACCCAGAAGGCCGCGGACTTCCTCGGCATCAGCCGCCCCACCCTCATCAAGCTCCTGGAGTCCGGTCAGATCCCCTTCGAGCGCCCCACAGCGAGTAGGCACCTCCGGGTCCAACTCGCCGACGTCATCGAGTACCGGCACCAGTCCGCACGGGACCACAGCGACGCCCTGGACGCCATAACCCGCGAAGCGGCCGAGGCAGGTCTGTACGAGGACTCCGCAGCGGACTACACGGCCGCCCTGCGACAGGCCCACAAGAACTGAGGACGACAACTTCCATGACCCGCTTCTCAGCAATGCCGGACGCCTGCTTGCTCATCCCGGCGACACTCGCCGACACGCTCCTGAGGCTCGCCGAGGCCAGCCTCTACCGCCACTTGTGGGACGCTCGGATCATCACCGAGACAGTCCAAGCGATTGAGGAGATCCATCCCCAGCTGTCCACAAACGCCATCCGACATCGAGCCACCTGCCATGGACACCGCCTTCGGCGACGCCTCGGTGGCCGGCTGGGAAGCGTTGGGAGATGTCATCAGCCTTCCTGAAGCAAACGACTGTCATGTCGTGGCGGCCGCCGTCATGGGCCGCGCCGATGTCATTGTCAC
>ERZ773049.2257-NODE-2257-length-10604-cov-6.993649_pt1 | contig 10604 bp, 12 predicted proteins | sample MGYA00580633_ERZ773049 | MGnify/ENA primary metagenome ERZ773049 (study PRJEB29015, sample SAMEA2737991) | human oral metagenome | biome: human oral; feature: human-associated habitat; material: dental | place: China | collected 2066 ... | reverse complement strand
CATCGTAAGTCAGAATGTGTCGGTTAATATAATTGGGATTTTCTTGAATTTGTTTCACCGTGTTCATAATCTGATAAGACCTCCTCAGGCACAATAAATGTTATCCGCAACCTAGGGTGAGCTGATCTACGCGAGTCAAGGAGGTGCTACCGCTCCGACCGTTCAGCGCGAGCCTCGTCGGCTGTCCTGGGACTTGGGTATATCTTATTGATGACCTCTGGGTCAATTTTTGGCATAGTCTTAAAAAATGATTCTCCACCTAGATCAAGTGATACAAGTCTTTTATATCTTCTTCTAGCTCTACACTATTTTTATCTGTTTCGATAATTTTATGTGGCTTCTCGATAGCAAAATATCGTACCTTTTTGCCCTGCTCTTTAGCGATCTGTATCTCTGCCAACACTCCGTTGCTAACTGCACCGAATACCCATATCTCATCACATCGTTTTACGAGATTGTTATTGCCCTCCCTCACTAAATCACGGTCAACTGCATCTAGCATGAAGTAATCAAAAACCATAAACGGGTTGAGCGGTACGCCGCCATTCTTTAGCACAAAAACCGATATAAACATCCTAAAGTAAAATAGATGTTTTGACATGGCGGTATATACTAGAGGCTTATCTTTTTGGGCCTCTAGTGCTGGGTGATTAAATACTTTGGACATAGATTTATTATACCACCTGTCGCTCAGCAAGTCACCGATCTAATTTATACTAATAGGTAATCACTTGACTATCTGTCTTCATTCTGCTTATATGATTCTATAAAGCGTCCGAGTTCCAGTCACGCCGGAACGAGCTGGGTGTCAAAATACACCACGGGAGTGAAGCCGTAAAGTCACACAACCGAAATCGCGATCCATCGTAGAGCCGGTACTGAGCGCTATAATTCAGCAATGAACTATAGAACAAGGATGGGACCGCGGGAGGTCTCTTTTTTGATCTCTCGTTCCTTGGGTAAATAATATAATTTATTGTGCCTGAGGAGGTCTTATCGTGGATAAGAAATTAAACAAAGAAAAATTAAAAATTGCTATTCAAAAAGATGGACGACTTACCGAAGACTCTCTGAGAACGCTGCGGATGATGGGCCTTGAATTCGAGGTGTACGGCCGTAGACTTTTTGCTGCATGCCGCAATTATCCAGTTGAAATCTTGTTTTGCCGCGACGATGATATACCTGGCTATATAGAGCGCGGCACTGTAGACATCGGCATTGTTGGCCAAAACGTTTTGCGTGAAGCTGGAGCTACTGCTACGCGTGAAATTCTGCGTCCAGGATTTGGCTATTGTAAGCTTGTTGCTGCTGTTCCTAAAGAATCAAATATTACTACGATTAAAGATTTGCAAGGAAAAATAATTGCTACAACTTTCCCAAACACGACTAGAAAATATTTTGCGAAACGCGGTATTGACATTAAAACTACTGTGATAGCTGGATCAGTTGAAATTACACCTGCACTTGGGGTGGCAGATGCGATTGTTGATATAATGGCTAGCGGTAGCACTCTTTTATTAAATGACCTACGCCCCATAGAAACAATTCTAGAAACCGAAGCCGTTCTTATTAGAAACGAAAAGACGCTTTCAAAAGACAAGGAAGATCTAATTGCTCAGATGCTAGTTCGTCTTGAGTCGGCACTTGCTGCAAAGAATTTGAAATATATTATGATGAACGCGCCCAAAGAGAATATCGATAAAATTAAAAATATCGCCCCTGGACTTGACGCTCCAACTGTAATGGAATTAACGAAGCCCGGTTGGCTGGCTGTACATGCCGTCATGAATGAAGATGAGTTTTGGAAGGTGGCTAGCAAATTGAAAAGTCTTGGCGCACGCGGGATTCTCGTGTCGCCGATTGAAAAAATCATAGCATAAGGAGGCTATATGACAATTAGAGAATTATACGAAATCATAGAGAGCAGACGCAACAGCGATGAAAGCACGTCCTACACAAAACAATTACTCGACAGAGGTTTAGATAGGATTATCCAAAAAGTTGGCGAAGAATCAGTTGAAGTTGTAATCGCTGCAAAGAATGATGAAAACGATAAATTTATTGGCGAGGTCGCAGATTTGGTTTATCACCTCCTAGTTTTGTTGGTTGCAAAAGACATTAAGATTACCGATATAGAGAAGCGCCTTCAAGAGCGTTACAATAATAAGTTAATGAGATAAAGGAGGCAAGAATATATGGCAAGAAAATTTCAAATCGGTGTAATGGGTTCGGCGGCCGATCTAAAATATAGCAAAGAAGTTGAAAGAGCGGCATACGAAGCCGGCAGGTTAATAGCCGAAGAAGGCGGGATCTTGTTTTTTGGAGCCGAAAAAGATAGCGACTCTCTGTCAACGGCGGCATGCCGCGGCGCAAAAGATGCTGGCGGATTAACGGTCGGCATCACATATGGCAAAGGAAAAGACGTTTGGGAGAAAGATGCTGACATTATCATCCCCTGCGGATTGGAACGCGGTGGCGGTCGAGAAACCGTACTGGTAACTGGTTGCGATGCGGTGATCGCGATAAGCGGTGGTTCAGGCACACTCACCGAATTAGCTATCGCCTATCAGGCCGATATCCCGATGGTAGCACTAGCAGGCTAAGGGGGCTGGGCCGATAAACTTGCTGATGAATACCTCGACACTCGTAATCGAATATTGACGATTGGTGCAGCGTCGCCAGAAGAAGCGGTCAAAAAAGCCTTTGAGGCAGCTGCTGAATATAGGAGGCGATATGCGTAAGATTCTATTTATCGCTGCTACTCATGGTAATGAACGAGACGGCGTCAAGGTGATGCGGCAACTTGAGAAAGAATTACCTAAGGAAAAATACGGATATAATTGGATTATAGGAAACGAAAAGGCTTTTGCGGCCAACACGCGTTTCGTCGAACAGGATCTTAATCGCAGTGCTCCAGGCGATATTAATAGCCCTGTATATGAAGTGCGTCGCGCGGCAGAGCTAATTGAATACAGCAAAAAGTTTGATGTCGTGATTGATCTTCACGGGACAAAAACAGACAGCGGCATCGTTACAATCATACCTTACCCTACAGAAGAAAATATTAGATTAGCAAAATCGGCGGGATTGAGCCGTAATGTTGTGTGGTATTCGGAAAAGTCAAAAATTGCCGGACCGTTAGCTCAGCACATGCCTGTGCCGGCTATAGAATTTGAATGCGGACCGAAAGGTGCTAAAAGGGCATTTGATCTAACATACGCTGCGGTGCGTCGATTTATAGAAGCGAATCGGAACGGTCAAGAAGTTTGCGGTGATAAAAATGTTGAGTTCTACAATGTCTATGGCAAATTGTATGGCGAACATGATCCAGCTCTTAGAGATTTTGTGCTAGCAGAAAAAGGTGGCGAATCGTTTTATCCGTTCCTGTCTAACGAATATAGCGGTATTGTTTGTTATAAGATGGAGAAAACCGAGAACGATAAAATGTTTATATAACGCAGAGACGTACCGAAAAGTCTTCGTTGTATATCCTTAATCTGTTGCTAAACACTCTTGCAGTATAGTATCCTTATTTTCGTTAAGGATTGCAAGAGAATAGTCTAAGTAGTCAGCCAAAGACACATCATAAGTTGGCATACACATGGTATCATTGAGACATCTTAGAGTTGTGTATGGTATTCCTGTATTTTTGTCTATAAGGTCTCCTATGCGAAGAACGGCTTCAGAATATTCTTCAATTGTATTCACAATTACCTTGCTAAATTCAAGTAACTTTTGCGAAGCCTCAATCTGATACTCGGGCCGAATGATGCTCGGCATAGGTTTAGAGAATGGTAACATGTAAGGGTGGATTAACTGAAGTCCACCTTTTAGGTTTGTTACACGTCCGCCAAATAAGGTTAGATCTCGTGATACAGGTAGTGCCATACCTAAGGATTTTCCAGGTATTTCGGGACTTGCATTAACTTTTGTAAGATATTCTACTTCAATTCCTGTTTTCTCGTAGGTCTTTTCAATACCTTCCCATACTCCTCCACTAGCTGCTATACCAACTGCTGCGCGTAATTTTATATCTTTAGGGCGAGACTCACCCGACAAGTTGGTATATTGAGCGAGATATGCTTGGTCGTTTGACGCTTGCTGCGATTGCTTGGTCTGGTACGCTAGAAGAAATAGCTAATGAGCGTTATAGTGACAACTCTGCAATGCTTCATTGGCTCAATAATAGTCGGCCTCAGCTACAAGCATCAGGTCTCGTTTGGCTGGACGACATATTTGCAAATCGTACTAATTTACCAAAAGGTAATCTGTCGAATTTTGGATCAATGGTAAGCGGAATAGCACTTAGGCTTCATGAAAAAAAACGTAGCGTATCGTACTATAGCGACAGCTATGACCCATGTTGCGCTTAGGGATTTTGGACGATCAGCTGTAATTGGCAGGGCGAGAATTGAAGTTCCAGATCGTCGTGGAGGAATTGATTCTTATGTTGATATTGCAATTCAACGTATCAAAAAAGGGAAATGATTCCTTATATATTTTGGCGTTTTTTGAGAACTTACTTGTTTAGGTATAGGCGATATTAGGAGTGCTGTGAAAATTTGCGGAAACTCAAGCATTATTGTAATGTAGGTAATACGCCACGTAATTTTAGCTATAGACTCGCTGCCAGCCGTTCTATTTGATCTGGTGCGAGCTGTGCGCTACCCTGCACAGTGTATAATATGCCGCCATTTACCCATGCGGCGTTGCTGTTGTAAGTATAAATCGTTAAGCCGTTGATAGTGGCGGTGCTGTACTTGCGACCAGCGGTCGGTTTGACGTAATTTTCGAGTACAGCACTTGAGTCCCAGTTTGATTTAGTCTGTGCGAGCGTAAATGTCTCACTGCTACCGTTTGACGCAAACTTCATTGTAACGCTGCCTTTGTCATATGCAACTGGTCCGTTTAACGTATAGCCTGCTGGTTGATAACCTGGGTATGTTGCGTTAATCCCTGCTTGCGCAGCAGCAACGCGCGTGCTAAGCGCTGGCATATTCAAGTACGTAAAATACGCGCCAAGCAACATGACGGCGAATGCGACGCTTGCCGTGCTAACAAATTGGCGAAATTTTGAATATTTTTTTGGCTGCTTGATTTCTTTGCGTTCTGAGCGCGGTTTCATCTGCTTAGTGGCAGACTCAATCGCTTGCTGCTTGATTACGTGGGACGGCAGTACGATACGCGCTTGTTCGGCGGCGTTCATTTGGCGTTTTTGCTCGACTGCTTGTATCATCGCGTGCCGCATCGGTGCAACGTCTGGTGTAGTTTGCTGTGTCAACGCTTGAACCTGTGCGTGTGCGGGTGTCGCTTTCGCGAAGTGTGTAACGCGTGGGTGTGTGATCGCTTGCGGTGTGCGTTTCACGGTGCGATGTTTCTGGATTGTTGGGTGTGATTGAGCTCGCGGCTGTGCTGTTATACGTGGCGCAGTTTCTTGTACTGTCGGGAACGTAGTACGTGCGGCGGGTTTAGCGCACGCTTTTATACCGTTGATCGATTTAGCCTTACTAACATAGCGGCGTTGTAACGTTTGCGAGCGCTGAGGGCGAGCATGAATATCAATCGCACGGCGTGACGTTATACTCTGTACGTTTGTGTTGCGTTCAACGTGCAGAATTTTGCCAGTTTCGGCGTCGTAGATTGTTCCATTAATACTTACTTTTTTGTTCATACCCTATCCTCTATCGCTATATGCTTATACTTATCATACCACGCGGTGCGCTATACACAAATGGCGAAAGTAATAATGATATAATAAATGAAAGCTATGTATGAATACGATTCTAAGCGTAAATTGCGTCTGAGGCTAACATTCACTTACGCAGTGATGATATTGACGACGCTTGGACTTGTTGTAGTAGCGTTGTTTATCGCGCTTGGATATCGTTACAATCAGTTTGACGGACGGTTTGAACAAGGCGGTATGATTCAGTTTAATTCGCGTCCGAGCGGTGCCGAAATCCAGTTGGACACAGCTAAGCTGTCGAACCGCACGGCGACACGGATCACTGCGACAGCTGGTAATCACGCTGTTACGGTATCGCGCGACGGCTATAAGCCCTGGCAAAAGCAAGCTACGGTTAAGCCGGGCGCGGTTCTGTGGCTTAACTACGTACGGCTCGTGCCGACCGACCCGAAGGTTGAGACTGCGGCGACATATGGCAGTATTGCGAGCGTCATGGCGAGCTTCGACCGCTCGCGTTTCGCGGTGATTGAAAACGATACGCAGCCGACAGTCACTTTCTCGCGCGTACATGATACCGGTGTTGAGCACAGCTCAGTAGCGGTGCCGGCTGATAAAATTACTGTATCGAGCACTGCCGGTTCAGATCGCTTCTCGCTTGCCGGCTGGGACTATGTAAACAAGCGAGTGCTCGTGCTGCATACGTACGATGCTGACAAGGCTGAATACCTGCTTGTATCAAAAGATAGCGGCGATCCTGCGCGTAACTTATCTACCGAATTTGGCATTTCTATCGCTGAGTTTCAATACGACCCGACCGACAGTGACGTCGCTTACGTTCTCACGATGAATCACGATATTCGCCGCTTGAACTTATCGACATCTACGTTGTCTGGCCCGCTCGTTACAAATGCAAGCTCGCTTGTCGTGGCGTACAATGGTTGGATTGGCTATGCTACGTACGCCGACTCTAGCGGCATACGCACTGTTGGCTATGTGTCGAAAGATAAACTCACTGCTAAAACAGTGCAAACATTTACAAATATGTCCGGTCGCAGTCTTAGCTATACGATTGCGAGCTATTATAATGAACTTTATCAGCTGGTTGTGGCGGGTGATAGCGCGACCGTATATCGCGCTGAATTGCCAAGCAGCGATTCTATGGATACTGTCAAGAGTAAGATGATTGCAAAACTGTCACTTGCAAAAGATGTCGCGTTCGCTGGCTTCTCGCCGCGTGAACAGCGTTTTGTCTACATTCAAAACGGACGCGACATTGTGACGTATGATCTAGAACTATCGTCGATTGCTACTGTAGCTCCGTCCGCGGCGCTAAATGCTAAAATTGGTTGGCTTGACGATTTTCATTTGCTGAGTACGGCGGATGGTACGGTTGAATTTATGGATTACGACGGTACGAACATGCAGACGCTTGCCCGCAATGCAAGCTATGCCGCGACATTGCTTGCCGGCAATGATAAATTTTTCTACTATTTTACGCGCGACGAAGCTGCCGGTACGGTGCGTTTGATGCGATTGTCCCTGACGACGGAATAGTAGTTTAGCTTACGCGTTAGCCGTACGGTATCTTAGACGTGTACTGTGCGATTTTTCGCTAGCGACAGATCATTCGTGTTTGCTATCGACATCAAGCATGGCTGCGTCACTAACAAATACATTATTGCGCGTCACTAACTTTTGTAAAGCTTTGCTTCATGGTCTTTCCTTATTTCGTCGCCTACCGCGCGCCAATGCCAAATAGCCGTTCAATGAATGTTGGCGAATTCGCGGGCATCTTCTTAGCGGAGTTAGTATTATTAGCCGCAGGTTTGTTTGTCGCCGTGGACGTTGCTGTCTCGTCTGGATTTGGACTAATTTGCTCGCCAAATACTAGCAACCGATTGAGTGCCGTGCCAAGCGGTACGCATGTGATGAGTGTGATATACGGCTTGTCGCTACCGATTTGGAGCGCACTCACGTCAGTTGGTTTGACGACCTGCGTGCGTGTGATCTTGTACGTGTAGCGTTTGCTGTTGTAATTAACGTAGACAACATCGCCGGCCGCCATTCTCTCAAGCCGCGCAAAGACAAACTTGTGATTACCGCTATCAAGCCAGTCGTTTGAAGAGTGACCTGATACGACGAAATTGCCTCGTTCGCCTGGGCGAGCGTTTGCACCTTGTATATTAAACCACACTACACCACGCGCCATAGCGGCATTGAGGGAGCTTTGGCTGGATGCATCGGCATCCCAGACAATTGGTTCATCTACGGCAATTTTCGGGATAATAAGCTTTGGATCGGCGGATACAGGCGTCTCTGCGTTTGATGACACAATAATTGATTCTGGATCCATCGCCCCTGGCGCAACATACGCTTCAACATATGCAAATAAGACACGGTTGTATTGCAAAAACAAAAATACGAGCAGCACGCCGAGGGCTGCCATAATTGGTACGAAATTACGACTCTTGCGCACTTTTGCCGCACGTTTTCTGATTTTGTGTCGTAATGAATCACGTAAGTCATTGATTGCTTCATGTGGTGCAAGCGCTTCCGTGTTTTCAATCGCGCGAAGCTCCTCGGCAGCGGTGCGATGGATTTTTGCTTGGTCGTTAAGTGATTTTTTAGCGGCTGCTACTTGCGAGATGTAATACCGTTCATAGTACTGCTGATAATACGATTGCCAGGCGGTGTGATATTTTTGCCATGAGTTGTCCTGGGTCTTGAGTGGTGAATCGTGGCTGAGTGTTCGGCTGTATGGATTATCCTCGTGCGTGTTGACTGCGCCCGGCCCTGGCATGACGCGTTGCTGTGAAAGTGCTTGCGTTTGCGCGACGGTGCCGGTTGGCTGAGCATAGCCATGTGTAGATTGGTTTGTTGATTTTGATGTTGCCGGAGCGGTCTTACTCGGCATTGTGCCGGTTGCGTACGGATCATTTTGATAGATTGCATTGATTTGTTCGCGAACAATGTCTGCTGCTGCTTGTTTTTGCGCAGGATTATCAGAAATATCGGCGTCCGCAGACTGCCGTGACGGCACCGATAACGAGGATCGATCATCGTTCATATATGTGTCATAGTATAGCGTATTTGGGGCATGAACACAAAAGTACTTGGTTGCTAATGATACACCATTGAATACACGTACAGCATGGGCTAGACTGCTTATTTTTAGGTAAAAATAAAAACTTCGCCTTAGGTAAAATTTATCGCTACGTTCGCGGTACTTGACATTTATCTGTCGTGGAGCTGTTCGGTAAGAGCGCCCTTTTCAGTCAGGGCACGTTTTAATGGTATTCTATGTGCAACTTGATGAATAGTAAGAACGAAGAGCGATTATTGAAAGATCTTTTATCACTGAAAAGAGGATAAAAATACTTCTATCCGTTTTTTGCCAAACTACGTTATCACGGCGTGGAAGTTGTCATAAATGCCCGAAACCCTAATGAATATGACAGTAATTACTACAATCAAGTATTAGATGCAATTGGCAATATGCAAAATTCGGTAATCACGTAGTGGCATTAAGCGCAGTTCACACAAAAATCAACGCTCATACTATCGTAATTGTCGCCAGCTCTTTGTTTTGTTGGATAGTTTTTGTTTCTCTGTATTTTTAGTAACTCTAGGCTACTTGAGTCGGTTAATAAGTAGGCCTTTTAGTTTTTTGTTCGGACTGGGTTGTCTCTATGCGAGATTTTAATTGTTCGCCTATAGCTTTAGAAAACTTCCTTGGTTATAAAGCAATGATCAAGGAAGTTATAGGCTATCCGGCATCGCTGATTTTGATTGTCTTGATAACTCTCTGCTGATATGGGTTTTCGCCAGGAAACATATCGATGATAGTTAGCGCGTTAAATATCACTTCATCACCTTTATTTAAGCGGGTGTGTTTTTGTACGGTTGAGTGTGGCAAGAATCCTTCTTTCGCAAACTGCGGGTCATTTGGTTTCCAGCCACCCCGTTCAAGTACCTTGATGATATCTTGGTGAAGTTTTACTAAATCGTCAGTTTTCTTGAGTAAGGCTACCCGCACCTGTCTTTGATTGTCAAAGAATCTATCATTTTCAACGACTGAGGTTGCTGATGTACGAGAGCTTAATAATTGGGTAAGCTTTTCTACCATGGTTGGCACATCCCAATCAATCGCAAAGGTATCCGCTATGGTTACATGGAGTGGCCAATTGCTTGCTGAAAATTGCGTACCTTCAGGTATATCTTTAAAGAGTTGAATGATGGTATATTTTTGGGTGAATTGCTGCATTAGTTAGACACTTTTGTTAACTTCATTCATTTCTTATTGTACTTTATCTATCTCTGTTAAGCAGCCTCAAATTCTATTTTTTAGAGAAAATAAGCAATTTTTGCTTACGATTCCACGCTAAATCTTGATCAACCGCAAAAAACTCAGTAAGGTTAGTCAGCATCGCATTGAGCGATACTAAAAGATTGTGGATCTACTTCCTGTTACTGCGCTAATTCAATATCCTGTTAAGTGTTCGCGGTAATCAGCCGGACGCCACGGTGCATAGCGTTAGGAACGAAGGGGCTGCAGCTTGCGCAAGGCTGCAAGGTTACGCTCGGTGTACGGGTGCCCTTTCTCTTGGAAGAAGCACTCTAGCTTTTGAATGCGCATGGAGGGTGATTCATTGAAGTTGGAGCAACAAACTAAATTTATATACTCGTAAAAACGACCAAAAACGAAAGGAAGCGTTGATATGCTAATAATCTTGAAATATATAGAATATTTTGTGAAATATGTAAAAATGAAAAAATTCCAGAGGTCAACGAGCTTTTAAGATCGTGCTGTCTGGAACATCTTCATTGGTACCGCGGGCCGGACTTGAACCGGCACGTCCATACGGACATCAGATTTTGAGTCTAACGTGTCTACCAATTCCACCACCGCGGCGTAGAA
>ERZ773049.2256-NODE-2256-length-10607-cov-35.864196_pt1 | contig 10607 bp, 6 predicted proteins | sample MGYA00580633_ERZ773049 | MGnify/ENA primary metagenome ERZ773049 (study PRJEB29015, sample SAMEA2737991) | human oral metagenome | biome: human oral; feature: human-associated habitat; material: dental | place: China | collected 2066 ... | reverse complement strand
GTCGTCCCCGGGCACACCGGGAAACCGGGAGTCCTGCGGGAGAGCGCCTACTGGGTGCTGCGGGTGGTGTGTGGTCATCGTGCTCAGCTCGTCCGGCTCGCATGCTGCCTGTCCCGATCCTCTTGGGAGAGCGACCACCGGTAGGCCTCGGAGACGTCCTGGAGGTCGCGGTGACTGCCCCTGTGCAGGATAGTCGCCGGCGCCTGCTCCGCGTTCGTCTGCGGTGGACGTCCCATGACCAGGACCTCGTCGGCATGGGCCAGCGAGCTGAGGCGATGGGTGACCAGGAGCGTGCCGCGGCCCTGGCGGGTCCCCACCGTCAGCAGGTCGGCCACGAGCCGGTCCGCGGTGGTGGCGTCGAGATGCTCGCCGGGCTCGTCCAGGAGCATCAGCGGGGCGGGGGCAGCCAGCGCCCGCGCCAGGAGCAGTCGACGCCGCTCGCCGCCTGACAGCGTTGCGGCGTCCGTGCCGACGACGGTCTCCACGCCGTCGGGCAGCGCCTCGAGCCAGTCCCCGAGCCCAGCTTGATCCAGCAGCTGCCTCGCCTCGGCGGGAGTGACGTCCCCGCGCGCCACGCGCAGGTTCTCCAGAACGTTCGTGTGGAAGACGTGCGCGTCCTCGGCGGTCAGGCAGACCCGGGCCGCCGCCTGTGAACGGGCGACCTGCCACGGTGGGACTCCGTCGAGCGTGAGCGTGCCGCCCCGGGGCTCCAGCAGCCCCGCCAGTGTGGCCAGCAGGGTCGACTTCCCGATTCCCGACGGCCCCACGATCGCCACCCGGCTGCCGACCCTCAGGTCCAGGTCGATACCCTCGGCCACCACCGGCCCGCCCGGCCAGCCCACCGACAGGTTCCTCGCCCGCAGGCGCGGACCGTGCGCCGACGGCGTTGGCAGCTTCCGGGCGTCGGGACAGACTGCGGCGCCGGCACTGGCACTCGTCTCGGCAGCCTCGATGAGCTCCACGATCCGGCAGGCGGCGCCGGCTGATCGCACCAGCTGTACGCTGGCCGGTCCGAGTGCGGAGATGGCTTCGAAGGCGGCCAGCGGCACCAGGACGATCACCGCCAACCACACCGGAGCCAGCTGCCCGGCGGCCACGGCGCCCACCCCTATCACCAGATTGCCCACGACCGCCATCCCCATGGCTGCCACGTCCAGTGCCGCGGCGATCGCCGCGGGGACTGCGGCCCGATCGCGCAGACGGACCAGGTTCTCCTCCCGGGAGGCGACCTGGTGCATGGAGTCCGCCAGACGCCCGCAGACCATCAACTCCGGTGCTCCCTCCAGCACCGCGAGTACCTCGGCGGACAGCTCGGTGGCCTGCCGCTGACGGGCCTGCTCGACCATCCGCGCGGAGCGGATCGTGGCCAGCGGCGCCCCCAGCCCGGACAGCAGCAGACAGGTCGCCAGGATGAGGCCGGCCGGCCAGTACACCAGTCCGACCCCGACACTGGTGGCCGCGCCCAGGACCGCCGCGACCGTCGCGGGCAGGTAGGCGCGCACCACGAGATCCCCAACCGCGTCAATGTCGCTCCCCACCCGCGCCAGGACGTCGCCGCGGCGCAGCCCCACAACAGTGTCCGTGCGGGCCGCTGCCAGTGCCTCGTAGAGGCGGGTGCGCAGAGCGCCCATGCCCCTCAGGGCGGTGTCGTGGGAGACGAGCCGTTCGCAGTAGCGCAGGACCGAGCGCGAGACGCCGAAGAGACGCACCGCCACCGGAGCCACCCCCAGTGCGACGACGTCGGGCATCTGAGAGGCCCGGGCGATGAGCCAGGCCGCCACCCCGGACAGGGCCACGGCCGAGGCCATCCCCGCGGTTCCGGCGAGCACGGCCAGCACGAAGCGCGAGCTGTCCAAATCCAGCAGGCCCACGGCCCGGCGCAGCGCCCGGCGCTCGCGGGGGGATAGAACGGGGGAGAGGACTCTGGCCACAGGGCTCACCGGATCTCCTCCCGCAATGCGGCTGGCTCTACTGGCTCCGCCGGCTCTGCCGGCTCTGCCGGCTCGACCTGCATCGGCCTGCTCTCCACCACAACGGCCTGCTCGGCCAGGGCGATGAGCGCCGGACGGTGAGCAATGACCACCACTGTTCGCCCCGAGGCGTGTAGCGCGCGCACTGCGGTGAGAACATGCGCCTCGCTGGCGGCGTCGAGGTGCGCAGTCGGCTCATCCATCACTACCAGCGGCGCCGTCGAGTACAGGGCCCTCGTCAGTGCCAGCCGCTGGCGCTGCCCGACCGACAACCCCGCACCGCCACTGCCGACAGTGGTCTCCCATCCCTGTGGAAGTGTCGTCACCACCTCATCGAAACCGGTGGCCCGGGCCGCTTCCGCAAGCTCATCGGGTACGCCGTCGCCAACGGAGGCGCCAGGTGCCACGTTGTCCAGGACCGTGCCCGGGGTGATCGTGGGACGCTGGGGGACCCAGGCGATCTGCTCCCACCAGGTGGCCGGATCGATCTCGCTGAGGTCGACGGCGCCGCCCTGCGGGGCATGGCCGGAGTCCGGCACGATCCGAACGTGACCGCGGTCGGCGGGCATCAGGCCGAGAAGGATCTGCGTTGCCGTCGTTTTGCCCGCACCCGATTGCCCTATCAGGGCCACGAGGCCGCCGGGCCGGATCGTGGCGCTCAGACCCGCAGGGGCCCATGTGCCACGGGCGGCCACGGATACGGCATCGAGCTCGATCCCGGCCGTGCGCAGGTCGGGGGCCGGCAGGGTGCCGCGCTTAGGGCCGGGCGTCTCAAGAATCTCGAAGACGGACTCGGCGGCGGCCACCCCGTTGGCCGAGGCGTGGAACTGGAAGCCCACCTGCCGCAGTGGCTGGTACACCTCCGGCGCCACCATGAGCACGAGCAGGCCGGTGAACAGGTCCAGGCGTCCGGCCACCAGCCGGAACCCGATCTCGACGGCGATGATCGCCACCGACAGCGTCGTGATGAACTCCAGGACCGCCCCCGACAGGAAGGCGATCCGCAAGGTCGACATGGTGGTGCGCCGATAGGCGCCCCCCAGGGAGCGCACCCGCTCGGCCGGCCCCCGCTCGCGCCCCAGCGCCTTGAGGGTGGGTAGCCCAGAGATGAGGTCGAGCACCTGGTCTCCCAGGACCCGCATGGTCTCCAGCCGTTCCTGGGACACCGATTGGGTCATCCGACCGATGAGGATCATGAAGATCGGGATAAGAGGCAGAGTGCACACCACGGCCACCGCGGCCGGCCAGTCCTGGGTGATGAGAACCAGCACCGTGGCAGGTGTGACCGTGGCCGCCAGTACCAGCTGGGGCAGGTACCGGGTGAAGTAGGGCTCCAGGTCGTCCAGTCCACGGGTCACCAGGGTGGCGGTTTCGGCGCCGTGCAGCGCCTGCCACCGGGGTCCCAATCGGGCGGCGTGCTCCAGGACCAAGCGGCGCAGCTCGACGATCGTCCCCGTGGCGGAGCGGTGGGCGTGAGTCTCCTGAAGGAGGACCACCAGCGCCCGGGCCACCACAACTGCGCCCAGAGCCATCACCAGCCCCCTGACCGATGTAGGACTAGCGCCCTCGGAAGTGACTCGGGAGACCGCGCCCGAGATAAGGAATGCCTGCGCCACCACCAGCACGGCGGTCACCATGCCGGTCACGGCCGTAGCGGCTATGTATCGGCGGGCCGAGCGTGCGTAGCGCATCAGCCGGGGGTCGAGGGGCTTCACCCGCCCAAGGATAGGGGAGTAGGTCCAAAGGCCCGGAACCCCTGGCCGATGTGAGCAACTGTTCAGTACCCGAAATGCGCCTCTGGCTGGGCGGAGTCGCGCACCAGCGTGGGGTGCAGTCCGCCCTGGTCGGGGTTGATGCTCTCCACGCTGATGCGGGAGGCGAACACCTTGTAGCTCCAGATCGTGTAGGCCAGAACCCCGGGGACGAACACGGCCGCGGCGACGGTCATGATGAGCAGCGTCGTGTCGGCGCTCGCGGCCTGCTGGATCGTCAGCGAGTAGGCCGGGTCCACCGAGGAGCGCATGACATTGGGGACCATCGCCGCGAAGATAAAGACGGCGGCGAAGGCGATCCCCACGAAGTGCAGGGCGAAGGCCCGTCCCTCACTGGCGGTGCGGCCGGCCAGCAGCGAGCCGATGAGCCCGGCTGCGGCGATGGCCAGCGGGATCCAGGACAGGGCACTGCTGGAGTAGGCCAACTGGGCCCACAGCGCCCATGCGGCGGTGACGGCGGTGGCCACTGGAGCCAGCCTGCGGGACAGACCCAGCGCCCGCTGCGAGAGCTCGTCGGTGGTCTTGAGGGCCACGAAGAGCGCGCCGTGGTTGAGGAAGAGCAGGCAGGTGACGACGCCCCCCAGCAAAGTGAAGGGAGTCACCATGGTCAGCAGCCCCCCGGTGATCTGGTGGGCGGCGCCGGCTACGAGCGAGTCCGCCGGAACCTGCTCGGCCGGCACAACGGCGCCGTTGGAGATCTGGACGACCTCGATATGCATTCCCTGAACCAGGTTCGCGAAGGCCACGCCCCATAGGATGGAGGGAATCCAAGCGCTGATCGTGTGGACCCAGTCCCAGCGGTCGCGCCAGGTCTGGGAGTTGACCTTGGGGCGCCACTCGATGGCGCACACGCGCACGATGAGGCACAGCAGGATGATGAACAGGACGATGTACGCCCCGGAGAACAGGGTGGAGTACCACTCCGGGAAGGCCGCGAAGGTGGCCCCGCCTGCGGTGAGCAGCCAGACCTCGTTACCGTCCCAGTGAGGGCCGATAGTGGCCAGTGTCGCGCGCCGCTCCCGCTCATCGCGCCCCAGGATCTTCAGCAGCATTCCGACGCCGAAGTCGAAGCCCTCCAGGGTGAGGTAGCCGATCCACAGGACGGCGATGAGAATGAACCAGAGGATGCTCAGTGTCATGGGTGTCTTCCTTCCTCGGCTCAGTAGGCGAAGGACAGAGCGGGGACGCTCGTGGGCGAGTCGCCGGACTCGCCGTCGGAGCCGTCCGCGTCAGTGCTGCCGGCTTCCGCTGCCTCGCCGGCCCTGGCAGGTTTATCGACCTCGTCCGGCACCGGGGTGCGCACGCCCTCGCGGATGTAACGGCGCAGCAGCACGAACCAGACCACGCCGAGCGCGGCGTACAGCAGGGTGAAGATGACCATCGAGGCCAGCACCGTGGTCGAGGAGACCACGGAGGAGACTCCATCGGCGGTGAGCATGTAGACCTGGGAGACCGGGTCGGACAGGTTGGGAACGATGACCCAGGGCTGGCGCCCCATCTCGCGGAAGATCCATCCGAAGGAGCAGGCGATGAAGGGCAGCCACATGGTGGCCAGCGCCGCCTTGCCCAGGAGTGGGCGGGAGATGAGTCTGCCGGAGCGGGTCAGCCACAGGGCCAATGCTCCCAGTCCCATCGAGGCCATGCCCAGGCCGATCATGAGTCGGAAGGACCAGAAGTTGACCATGACGTTGGGGCTGTAGTCGACGGCGTTGCCGCGGGCATCGGTGGTCCCGTATTGCTGCGCGTAGGTGTCACCGGCCTCCCGGAGCCCGGTGATCTCGGCATTGAAGTCATTGGTGGCCATGAAGGAGTAGATGCCGGGAACCGAGATGAACCGGACCATGCCGTCCTCATTCTTGCAGTCCCCGAAGGCGGCCACGGTGAAGGGGGCGCCGGCCTCGGAGTGGCACAGGCCCTCGGCGGCAGCCATCTTGGCCGGCTGGTACTCGGCGACCAGCTGACCCTGCATGTGGCCGGTACCGGCGGTGACCAGCCCCGCGGCCACCATGGCGATGGCTCCGAAGCGGGTCACGCGGCGCCACAGCTCACGGGCCTCGAAGTCCTGCTTGGCGCGGGCGGCCTTGGTCATCCACCACACGGAGACGCCCAGGATGACGGCGCCGGCGACCAGCAGCGCCGAAGAGATGACGTGCAGGACGGTGGCCCACACCAGCTCGTTGGACAGGAGTTTGAGGAAACCGCTCACGCCGTCGAGCTCGGCGCGCCCCGTCTTGGGGTTGACGACGGCGCCCACCGGGTGCTGCATCCAGGAGTTGGCGGTGAGGATGAAGAAGGCGGAGAAGTTCGTGCCGGCGGCCACGGCCCACATGCACAGGTTGTGCAGCCTGGGAGACAGACGGTCCCATCCGAAGATCCACAGGCCCAGGAAGACGGACTCCATGAAGAAGGCCAGCAGGGCCTCGAAGGCGAGGGGGGCGCCGAAGATGTTGCCGACGAACCTCGAGTACTCCGACCAGTTCATGCCGAACTGGAACTCCTGGACGATACCGGTGGCCACGCCCAGTGCGAAGTTGATCAGCAGGATCTTGGCGAAGAACTTGGTGGCCACCAGCCACTGCTTGTTGCCGGTCCGGCGCCACAGCGTCTCCATGAGAGCCACCAGCGGGGAGAGCCCGATGGTCAGCGGAACCAGGATGAAGTGGTAGACGGTGGTGATACCGAACTGCCAGCGCGCCAGATCCAGAGAGTCCAGCGCCATAGGAGAGATGGCCATCAATGCCACCTTTCGAAGACGACGATGAGATCGATAAGGTGTTCTGTAGAATATCCTACAGGTCAATAACCATATTATAGAGCAACTCTGACGTAGTGTCGTGAAACAATCGGGTTTCGATGCCTTGATCCTGCGCTTAGAGTTCCTCTGTTTTCCTTGTCTTGACTGCTTCTCGGTGAAGCTGGCGGAGGGTCTTTCGGGTGTCGTCATTGACAACCGTCGACCTTGAGGGTGGGACTGAAGGCCCGTAAGTAAAACTTCAAAGAAGGTCGAAAGCTGATTAAAATCTGAGAGTTTGCTAACTATATAGTGAGATGAGGTGTGGGCGAGACATCGGCCACCATGGTCATGACGAGTCGCGCAAGCGCTTATCGCCGTATGTGTGGGATACTTCGATCCGGCTTCGGGTGCTCCGTACCGGTACCCGGGGTCACGCCTTCCGACCGACCCTGTCCGAGGACCTTGCGCCGCCTGAGACGCGCCGCTGCGAGCCCGGTCTGTGTGGACGTCAGGCAAGGCATGCGCCCTGTCGGGCGCACTCGCAGACTTTTTCGCTGCTCCCGCTCGGGAGCACAACCGCGCTGACGCGTCGAAGGTACGGCGACGGCGTCGGCCCCGGAGAGTGCAAGCCCCATGGCACATCGCACCACATCAGAATCAACAGAATCGCACGAGCAGGACCAGGCTGCCGCCGACGCCGTGAGCGCCCCGGCTCCGCGCCGTCGCCGTAAGGTCACTGCCGCCTCCGCCGCCCCCACTCAGGCTCCCGCTGCCGAGCAGCCGGGCTCGATGAGTCCGATGAGCACCGTCGGCTCCGTGACAACGTCGGGTTCTGACGAGTCCGACGGCGAAGGCTCCGAGTCGTCTGACTTGCCGATCGCTCCGTCGGTGCCCGCTCGTCGCCGCCGTAAGGTCACTGCCGCCTCCGCCGCCCCTGAGGCGGCGCCGGCCGCTGAGTCCCGTCTTGCCGGTGCCGGAACCGCAGAACCCGATGAGTCGCAGCCGGAGGAGACGGAGTCAAGCTCTGCGCAGGATGGAGCGCAGGCGCATGTTGAGGAAGACGACGAGACTGATGGGCAGACTTCCGGTGCAGAGGAGCTGCACATCGATGCCCCCCGGGGAGATCAGGAAGAGGAAGTAGCCCAGACGCCTCGTCTGCCGGCTGCCTCTCTTCTGTTCCAGGCTCCCGATCCCAGTCGGGCCCGTCGTCGTCGGCGGGTCACCGCCGCGACAGCGGCTCCTCAGCATGCACCGACCGCCTCGCGCCACCAGGGTGCGAGCGGCTGGAGCGAAGCGGACGACGATCCCCGGACAGGCTCTCGAATCAAAACCGATAACCGGGAGACGGGCGGCGAGGACGAGGCGGAAACCGACTCGTCCCGAGGCGGTCGTGGCGGGCGCAGTCGTCGTCGACGGGCGGCCGCCGGTGCAGGAGCGCCGCAGGAGGGACGCGGGGGCACTCCGGCCGAGGAACCCGGCGACGATGACACCGAGTCGTCTGAGTCCCTCGAGTCGCCCGAGTCCGACGGGGTTGATGACGCTGACGAGTCCCGGGCCGGCTCATCGGCTGGCGTCCGTGAGAGCGGGGGTCGTCGCAGGCGCCGCCGCGGTGGGCGCGGTCGGCGCTCGCGTTCGCGCGCAGAGGCTTCCGAGCGCGGTGAGTCCGACGGCCAGGACACCGGGGGCTCGTTGAGTTCAGACCGGGAGGATGTCGGCGGTGAGGTCTCTTCGGTGCGCGAGATCGCAGCGGATACCGCCATGGGAGTCGTCTCTGGATCGCGCCGGCGCCGGCGCCGGTCCCGTACCCGCTCCGAGGGCGGAGACCTGCGTGACGAGGTCATGGCGCTCAAGGGTTCCACCCGCTTGGAGGCCAAGCGGCAGCGCCGTCGTGAGGGACGGGCGGCCGGGCGCCGTCGGCCGATCGTGACCGAGGCTGAGTTCCTGGCCCGCCGTGAGTCCGTGGAGCGTCAGATGATCGTGCGCGAGTCAGACGGCCTCAACCAGATCGCCGTCCTGGAGGATGGGCTCCTCGTGGAGCACTACGTCTCCCGGCACACCCAGACCTCCATGGTCGGCAACGTCTACGTTGGCCGGATCCAGAACGTCCTGCCCTCCATGGAGGCCGCCTTCGTGGACCTGGGCAAGGGGCGCAACGCCGTGCTCTACGCCGGCGAGGTCAACTGGGACGCCGCCGGTATGGAGGGCCGTCCCCGCCGGATCGAAGATGCTCTCTCCAGTGGCGACACCGTCCTGGTGCAGGTCACCAAGGACCCCATCGGTCACAAGGGCGCCCGTCTCACCAGCCAGATCACTTTGGCGGGCCGTTACCTGGTCCTTGTCCCCGGGGGCACCATGACGGGGATCTCGCGCAAGTTGCCCGACACCGAGCGCAGTCGTCTGAAGAAGATTCTCAAGCGGATCGTGCCCGACTCCGCCGGAGTTATCGTACGCACCGCCGCCGAGGGGGCCACTCAGGAGCAGCTGACCACCGATGTCGAGCGGCTCGTGGCCCAGTGGGAGACCATCGAGAAGAAGGCCTCTTCCGTCATGAAGGGCAGCGGCAGGGCCCCCGTCCTCCTCAAGGGTGAACCGGAGCTCGCCGTGAGAGTCATCCGCGACGTCTTCAACGAGGACTTCCGCAAGCTCATCATCTCCGGCGACAAGGCCTGGTCGACGATCTCGCAGTACATCGACGAGGTCAGCCCGGATCTGGCCGAGCGTCTCGAGCACTGGGTCAGTCCCGATGACGTCTTCGCCGCCCACCGTGTGGACGAGCAACTCGCCAAGGGCTTCGATCGCAAGGTGTGGCTGCCCAGCGGCGGCACCCTGGTCATCGACCGCACCGAGGCGATGACCGTCATCGATGTCAACACCGGCCGCTTCACCGGTGCGGGCGGCACACTGGAGGAGACCGTCACCCGCAACAACCTCGAGGCCGCCGAGGAGATCGTGCGTCAGCTGCGTCTGCGCGACATCGGCGGCATGGTCGTCATCGACTTCGTCGACATGGTCCTGGAGTCCAACCGGGACCTCGTCCTGCGCCGGCTCGTGGAGTGCCTGGGACGAGACCGGACCCGTCATCAGGTCACTGAGGTCACCTCGCTCGGCCTGGTTCAGATGACCCGCAAGCGGGTGGGGCAGGGCCTGGTCGAGGCCTTCTCCACCACCTGCGAGCACTGCAAGGGCCGCGGTTTCATCGTCCACGACGAGCCCGTCGAGAACCAGCAGGTGGACATGTCGGCCTCGGCCTCCCGCGGCGCAGGGCGCTCGCGCGGTCGTAAGAACCGCGAGGAGCAGACGGCCATAGGTGGCGGTAAGAAGGGCGCTAAGAAGGATGCTCAGGAGACCCGGGGGCCCAAAGCCGCCAAGGGGGGCTCCAAGGGATCTGGAAGGCGCGACGTCCTCGGCTCGCCCGAGTCCGGAGCCGACGACGAGGCCCGCGCCGCGGTCCGCGGTGCACTGGCCCAGATTGCGGCCGCCGCAGAGCAGGCCCACAAGGATGTCAGGCAGGACAATCAGACGTCTCACGAGGCTCAGGGGGCCGACGGCTCGCAGGGGATCGGCGAGGAACGGGCCGAGAACGCAGCCGACCTCGGCGATGACGTCGACGGGCAGAACGTCGCTCAGACCTCCCGGACCGAGGACAAGGAGACCAGAACCGGAGAAAAGAAGTCCGCTGCCAAGAGGCCGGCGGACAAGGCCGATAAGAAGTCGGCGAAGAAATCTGTCAAGAAGTCTGCCAAGAAGTCGGCGCAGAAGACTGCTAAGAAGACCGAGGAGACGCCCGAGGATCCGGCGGGCGGGGCGGCTGAAGAACCCGCCGACGGCGAGCCCGTGAGGAGAACGAGGAGAAGGGCCGTCGCGAAGAGCTCCTTGCCGTCGCCGGAGAGTTCTTCAGATGGCCCGACGACCTCTGCCTAGCACTCTCACGGCCTTCGTGCCCAAGAACACAGGGAGTAGCACGGGCCGGAGGTTGGTGCCGGCGACATGATCGCCTAGAGTTATCTGCCGGTGCGTCTTGCGCCATTGCCCAGGACAGGGCCCTCCCGGCGAGGCTGATCAGAGCCTTGCAGCGCGTGAGAGCCTTTCGAAGAATCTACAGAGATGAGCATTCAAGTGGTCTACGCGATC
>ERZ773049.2254-NODE-2254-length-10621-cov-6.380939_pt1 | contig 10621 bp, 8 predicted proteins | sample MGYA00580633_ERZ773049 | MGnify/ENA primary metagenome ERZ773049 (study PRJEB29015, sample SAMEA2737991) | human oral metagenome | biome: human oral; feature: human-associated habitat; material: dental | place: China | collected 2066 ... | reverse complement strand
AAGGGAGTATAGTCAGTGACACTCATCACGCTTTGTTCTTCACCCACATATCCAAACTCTAAGTTTTTGCTTGGCTTTACTCTTCGTTCTTCATTCATTGTTTTTTGTTCTTCCCTCATCGTTTTTTGTTCTTCACTTTTCATTTTTCTCACATCACTTTTTTTAGCCCCTTCTAAACGAATGATCAAACGGATCGCGGCAATGCTTTGGTTAATGGTAGGGATTACTACCTTGCCATTGCAATCAATCGCCTGGCGGCGTGCGTATGTCCAAAGTATGTCTAAAGCCTCTTCCATAATGATTAATGCCAACAATGATTAATGATTAATGCCAGCAATGATTAATGTCAGACTACTAACGTCTGAATGCTGACGACTGAATGTGGTGCAAAAGTACAACAATCTCAGGGGCAAAGTCAAGGAAACGCTATGCGAGAAGTAAGAATTTATACAATAAAAAATAAAGTTAAGTATTTAAGAGGTTTGAAGTTTTTCCTTTACAAAGCTGCTGACGGTAAGGCGGTGTACGCCAAGGATACGCCCAATAGCGGAGTAGGACACTCGCTTGTCCAATAGCTCCTTGATGCGTTTTTCTTGTCCTGTGAGTTTGGTTTTAGCTGACTTACTACCTTTAGGGCGCCCCAATACCACACCCTCCGCTTTTTTACGCGCTAAGGCCTCCTTGGTACGTTGGCTGATGAGGTTACGCTCAATCTCGGCAGATAGTCCAAAGGCAAAGGCTAGTACCTTGCTATTGATATCGCTCCCTAAGCGGTAGTTATCCTTGATTGTCCAGACCTGAATATCACGGTTCATACACTCATTGAGTACCCCCATAATCATCAAGAGGTTACGCCCTAAGCGGGAGAGCTCCGAGCAGATAAGAATATCACCCTTTTTCATACGCTTGAGGAGCTTGCCGAGTCTACGCTCTTCCACACTCTTGGCACCAGAGATGGTCTCCTCAATCCATTTGTCCACAACCATTTCTTGGTTTTTACAGAATTGATTAATTTCAAAACGTTGGTTCTCTACCGTTTGCTTATCGGTACTGACCCTAATGTATCCATAAATCATGGTATATAAAATTTAGAATTAGAGGGACAAAGTACATAAATTTTTGTACCTTATAGGCCAAGAATAGACTAAAATTATCTGTTTTCTGTCTAAAAAAAATAGCGAATAAGGCCTTTATTTTAATCAGCCTTTATGTTCGGCAACATGGGGGAAAGACCTCCTTCTTCTCCGACGAAAGTTGGGTGATTCTCTCCGAGATAGAACAACGTATTAAAACAAAGATAGAAGCTATAGGAACACCACTCAAGGAGTGGAATGTTAATATTTATAGAGGTATTCTAACAGGGTATAACGATGCTTTCATTATTGATAAAGCCAAAAAAGAGGAGATTTTAGCAAATTGCCAGAGCGATGAAGAACGTAAAAAAACAGACGAACTTATAAGGCCGATACTTCGTGGGCGTGATATTAAGCGATACGGGTATGAATTTGCGGATCTTTATCTCTTATTCATTCCTTGGCATTTTCCTCTTCATCAAAGAACACCTGAAATAAAAGGAGCTTCTAAAGAGGCAGAGAAAGCTTTTGAAAATCAGTATCCTGCAATTTATAATCATCTTTTACAATACAAAGAAGAGCTTTCTAATAGAAATAAAGCAGAGACAGGAATACGCTACGAATGGTATGCTTTACAACGTTGGGGAGCAAATTATTGGGAGGATTTCTTTAAACAGAAAATCGTGTGGAAAGCTGTAGGACGAAATTTAGCTTTTTCTATTCTAGAGGAAGGGAAATTTGTAACAGCCCCAGCATCTTTTATCACTTCTGAAAATAGTTTATATTATATTTTAGGTTTTTTATGTAGCTCTTTTGCAAAGTATTTTATTTACAATAATAGTGATACAACAGGAGCTGGTGATATTATGTTGAATATACAATCCCTTGTAAAAATACCTATACCTCAACCTTCTACAAACAATCAGGAAGAGGTTGAAAATATAATCTCTGAAATCATTGAGGGGAAAAAAGAAAATATAGATACAATATTTTTAGAAAATAAACTTGATGAAATTATAAATAATATCCTTAGTTTAAGCCCTGAAGAGATTGATTTTATTAGATCTTTTTGATTTAAAGAGGCCATAAATTATTTTTATGATTTATGGCATCTTTAATCAGATACTTTCAATTAAAATTATTTCTTCTTCTGATAAATTATAAAGTTTGTAAATCAATGTATCTATTTCAGTATATTTCTTTTGATTAAGTAAGGTAATTATAGCTCTTTCAATATCCTGTTTAGGTAAAATAACAGGTATTTCTTGAACATATTGATTTGAAAGTCTAAATCCTGTATCACCATATTCATGAACATTCCATTTTATCCAAGCATACACCAATTTCGAATTTAATAAGGCTAATAACCAATATTTATAAGGTTCTATTCCTGATATAAAGGCCATACTATCCAATATTACCATACCAGCCTTTGTTAAACAAAACTGATTTTCTTTGGTTATCCTTTGCCATGCCAAGACTTGTTTATAAAAATCCTCCCTTATAGAAGAATTTTTTACTCTTTCTTTTTATAGGTTTTTTCTCTAATTTCATTAGTTGTTATGCACATATCATACCCTTTTTCTTTTAACCCATTAGCAAGTTTAGCATCGCAAGTCCAAATCTTATGTCCCGTCTCAAAATGAAGTGCTATAAATAGATAATCATCAGGGTCTATATCTTTGGCTATTTCAGCAGCTTTTTCTCTATTTTTCTTTTTGATCTCTTCTAAATCATAGAAGATAATATTCTTTGTGGCTTCCTTTAGAATATCAAGCGCTTTCTTTTTCGTGAGATGATTACGTTCCATCAGAATAGGCAGATGTTCCTTTACCTCTTCCAAAAGATAGGATGGAGCAATAAACTGTAACCTATTTTTTTCATTTTTTAGAATGGTTGCCATGGCTCCATTAGGTGTATAGAAACAACTAAAGATAATATTTGTATCAGAGATGACTATCATGTTCTTGCTCTTTTTCTTTTTTTGCAATAGCAGCTTCCCAGCGTTTAGTCATATTTCGATTAGCTTGTTTGGAAAGTGCCATAATCTCATCTCGGTACTTGATAGGCATACCATATTCATCTTCTTCTAAGTCGTCTTCCAAAGGCTTAACTGAAGTTGTTTTTTTTTCTTTTATTTTTATATTCTTTATAAAATCAAGTTTTTTAATATATTCCAAAAAAGCCAAAGAATATGAATTATCATCCGTAATTGTAAATGTAACAGTCATAATAGTATTATTTTTAAGTGCAAAAATACGATTTAAAACTAAAATAAGCAACAGTCTATTTTTGGTTTTCAATAAACTTTATCTCTTCTTCTGAAAAGCCATAAAGTTCATAGATTATTTGTTCTATCTTTTGATATTCTTTATTTTTAAAGAGATCAATTATTATCTTCTCATACTTTGCTTGAGGCATAGGTATGGGAAATATGACAATATTTTGAGCCCCTATTTGCATATCCCCAACTCCTGTTTTATTCATATTTGTTTGGATACTAAACCATTTTATTGGTTTTGAATTTAGGAAAGCAACAATATATTCTAAATGTTCTCCTGTTAATAGATAACAAGCATTATTAACCATAAGTCCTTCTTTTTCGATGCTAAAAGCTATCTCATTACCTATTATTTTCCATATGATCTTATGTTTAAAGAAATCCTCGATATAAGCACAGTTTCTTAGATTATAGGGAGTGTCCCCTTGGTCTGCACGCTTTTCTAACTGTGGATAATACAAATCCAAATGAGCTTTTACAGCTGGATAATCCTCTATATGAATACGTTTTATACCTTTCTCCTTTACACCATTATGAGTGTTTATAAGGTATAAATCAGCAAAGTCATACCCATAGCGTTTTATGTCCCTGCCGCGTAAAATCGGCCTTATAATCTCGGCACTTTTAGGGTCTTGAGCGATAAGTTCAGCACGCTTCTCTCCGTTGATGATAAAGGCATCATTAAAGCCAGTCTTTATTCCATAGTTTATCTGTATATCCCATTCCTTGAGTGGTGTCCCTATGGCTTCTATTTTTGCCTTGATACGTTGTTCTATCTCAGAGAGAATCACCCAACTTTCGTCGGAGGAAAAGGTAGTCTTTCCCCCATGTTGCCGAACATAAAGGCTCAATTTTTTTAACTCATTGTCTTTGATGGTACAGCCCCAAGTGTTAAAAGAGGGTTTTTCTTTGACATATAATAGGATATTGACATCCACAGTGGCGGTTTCAAATACCTTTATTCCTGCAAAGTCTATCAGGATAAGCGGGTTGGTGTGTTCTAAGAAGAACTTACGAGTGGCCTGTCCATAGCCTGCTCGCATCCATTTATTGGAAGTGATGAAATTACAGATACCGCCTTGTTTTAGCAGCTGGTGTGCTTTTTCATAGAATAGGCAATAAATATCTCCTGTACGGGCAAAGGTTTTGAATCCTTGTCCTTCGTATAATTTAGCCAATTTGCCTCCATTATTTTGAAGTTGTACATATGGAGGGTTTCCAATAATTATATCAAAGCCATCAGAGATACCGAACATCCATTCTGGATCAAAGAATTTAGCTTCACCATTTTGCTCATAAGGATTCCAAGATGCAAGGGTATTCAATTCTTCTTGAAGTCCTTTAGGAGCTATCTTGTGATATTCCTTTTCAATAAGTCCTTGTAAATATCTTATTCTATCTTCAATATCTCTACGTTTGGTTCTGTTTAAATCTATTTTAATTAGAGTGACTTCTCCAAAGAGATCTGATTGTTGGATTTCTTCCCATTTTTCATTTTTATATTTTTCAAGTTCTTTCTGTAAGCGTAAAATTTCTTTTTCCCATATACCAATATGCTCTGTATTGGGTTTGGTGAGATTATCCCATATATGTTTCTTTATCTGATTACGTTTGTCTTCATCATCTTTTCTATATTTTATTTTTTCAGCTACAGTTTTAGCATAAAAATGATTATAACGTATATCTAACAATTCTTTTTTCAGTTTTTTGAGTTCGGGGTCATCATTATCAAATAGAGTTAATGTATCACTTTGTTCTTCTAACTTTAGTCGAATGAGTGTATTGGCTGTGACAAATTTGGTCTCTAGGTTAGGGAGGGTCTCTATACCATAGTTATCTTCACTACTATCACTTGTTTCAGATTGCTCTACGATTAATGAAATGAAAAATCTCAACTTACTAATCTGTGAAGCTATTTTTTGTATATCTATCCCATAGATACAGTTTTGAATAAGGTGTAGCTTTAATTCATAGAGACTTCTTTTATTGTTAAAGTCTAATTTTTCTAATAGGTATACCATACGATTGAGTATTCCCATGGGAAAAGCACCTGAACCACAAGCAGGATCGAGTATTTTTATACTTTCAAGAGCATCTACTACTTTTTGGCAATTAGTAGGATACTCTAACCATTCCATAGGGAGGTCTGTATCCTCAAAAAGAGCTTCAATATTTTCATAAGCAATATGAGGCAGATGATTTTTCAGATAGGCTTTAAGTGATTCATCTACCATATAGTGTACTACTTCCTTAGGGGTATAGAAGCTCCCTGATTGTTTGCGAGCACTCTCTTTTGTCTCAGGGTTAAATGCACCTAATAGGTTTTCAAATACATTTCCTAAGAGTTCGGGGTCAAGGGCTACTTGTATTTCATTAGGAGTGTTTTCCTCTATGGTAAAGTGGTAGCGATTTAGCAAGGGGAATAAGCCTCTTTCTTTGTCAAAAAAGACAGCATTAGGCACAAAAGCACGATGGGTATAGTGTCCATTGGCTGGAGACCTACGGTCATTGCGACTGAATCCGTCTAAGTGATAGCGTACTCCATCATTACCTTTGTCCTTGTCAAGGCACTCGAAGAGTCCTCCATTAAGGAAAGGGATAGGAGCAAAGAGATTTATAACCTCCTCTTCACTACAGTTGAACATTTCCTCATAACGGTAGAGTGTCTTGACATCACGAGTGTTTTTGGCTTTGGCAAAGGCACGTTCGGTTACTTTTTTGTTGAGTGTGGCAAAGAATAGGTTTTGCAGAATAGCATTGTAATAGGTTCCTTCACTTAGTGAAGTAGGATTGAAATCTTTAAGAAGCTGATTTAGCGAATCTTCCTCGAATAATTCATTAGGAACTAATTGTTTCTGCTTAATAAACCAGACGAAGAGTACACGGGTGATCAAGCGAATGATTTGTTCTTCCAATTGTATGCGGTCATCTTGGTCGGTTTGGGTATCATTGGGATAGGTAACCCCTACTTCTTCTGAGATAGTCCACTGGTACCAAGTAAAGAGTTCATTATAGAATTTCTTATTCAAAGTAGAGACATTGAACACTTCCTGCCAATGCTTGTATAGATCTTTGAATGTCTTTATCTTAGCTGGTATTTTTAGGGTTTCCAATATATCTAAATGTCCACGATGAGGATTTAGGGTATCTATATCTTTTAGAATAGATACCTTACCTATTTTTTCACCTTCGCGGAAGGCCTGCTTGTACTCGGTGCGTTCGGCATTGGCAAGAGCAATATGATTTCCATAACGAAAAAGTACCGCTACAGGCATTCCTTTTGCATACCTATTAATCAGTCTTGTAAGGGTGGAGAGTTCGGTACGTGTAACTTTTTGAGTATTAAGCTCTACAGCAAGTACTAATAGGCCATCCTCTTGATCTCCTACTAAGCCAATAAGATAGAGGTACTTTATCAGTTGGTGTGTTTTGTTCTCAGGTTTGTATAGCTCCTCCAAGATATTTTGGGGCATGTAGGGCAAATCCTCTGAAGTACTCAGCGGGATATTCAGATGTTGGAAAAGCTCTCGAGAGGCTATAAAAAGGTTATTCTCAGGGGTGAAAAGGGATATGATAGACTGCATTTTCTATGTATTTACGAATTAGGTTCTTTTTTGATAATAAGCCAAGTGATTAAGTCCCAATGTTCTTTGCTATATTTTTCGGTTATTTTTTCATTGGATTTGGCTTCTTTGATAGCCTCTTTTTTGCCCTTGAGCATATTTTTAAGCAGGCTAGCACTCTGTAGGCTGGCTACTTTTTGGGTGTTTCCTTTCTCATCGGTAAAGGTTTGCGCTTGTTGTTGTTCAAACCATTTAGAGAGTGCGTTAGCATAGTGTTTTACTTCTTCTTCCTCTCCTATATCCAACTTTTCACAACCATAGCGTGGCGCATTTTTTATCTTGGCGAGATAATTAAGTATTTCGGATTCGTTAAGGAATACTTCTGTTCCTTGGCTATCTATATAGATCAGTCTTAGGTGTTTGTAATCTTTTCTCTCTTTAGCCTTTCTCACAGGCGATCCTATCAGTGCGATGATACCTTCTTTGGCTTGAGGTTCATCGGTAGGGGATAGGGCTATTCCTGAGAAAATGCCATTGGGCAATTGTTCGTAATAGCGCCTTCTTTGGTCAAGCTCTAAGGCCAAGTCTTGTCGGAAATTCTCAAGAGAGAGGTCGTCAAATCCGAATGATTTTTCATCTTCTAAATCATCAATACTCTCTTGCATTTGTTCAAGCATTTTTCTGTTCTGTCTTTCTTCTAGGGTCTCATCGGTGGCGATTTCAGCATAGTTTTCGGTAAAGTCCTTAATGTCTTCAGATCCGACTACTTTCATAGCAGCCATACGTTTTTCTATACGTGTTTGTAGGTTTAGGTAGTCATTGATATTAGGCGCAGGCCAGAAGTTTACGGTATATACTTGCTCATTAGGAGAGCCAAGTCGGTCAATACGACCTACGCGCTGAATGGCACGTACAGGGTTCCAGTGGATATCATAATTGATTACCATATCGGCATCTTGTAGGTTCTGTCCTTCGCTGAGGGCATCGGTAGCGATAAGAATATCAATAGGGGTTTGCAGCTGTTGTTCTACCTTTTTATCTATAGTAACTACCCATTCTTTCCATGTTTCAAAACGCTTTATAGGGTCTTGTATATCAGAAGAAAATTCTTCCCATTTGCGTTCGGTAAAGAGTTTGGTGAAGGGGGCAAAACGCTCTAAGATGGGTTCAAAATTTTTGACTAGTTCTCCATTATAATCAGTAATAGCCCCTTCTCCACTGATCATGGCGATCTTGGAGAAGCCACGAGCGGAGAGTTGATCAAAGAGATACTGGGCAGTATCTCGGTAAGTGGTGAAGATAATCACTTTAGGATTGTGGGAGTATTCACTCTTTTGTTGGAGTACTTTGATAAGTTCTTGGAGCTTGGTATCACTACTTTTGGACCTATCGGTATGTTTTTCTTCTTTTTTAATGATACGTGCAAAATTACCCATGCCCTCGGAAAGGCTTTCAAGACATTCTATATCGGCTCTGAGGTCATTCTCGAATAGCTCCAAACTGCCAGCCTTATCTATATCGGCTATTTTTATTTCTCTTTTTCCTAAGGAGAAGTCTTGAAAATCATCTTCCTCATCAAGGAAGTCTTCTATATTATTGTCAATATGCTGATTGGCTTGTAAGGTCTTATAGGCTTCCAGTTTCTCTAAACTACTGGTGAAATTACTCAATATATTATCTATAGTAGCATGAAAAGAGAACCAACTAGACTCTAAGCGTTTTAGTAGGAGAATACGGATCATTTTTACCAAGAAGAAGTCTCTCTGTACCTCATCGGAAAGTACGTCATGACTGGTTTTTTCTCTATTTTCATTATCCCTTTCTCGGCGTTGTTCTTCTGTAAGAGCATAGTAATTAGGTTGATACCCAGCCAAGTAGGGGGGGAACATACTTATAAGGTCATTGAGAGTCTCGACCTCAATCATGATTCTTGGGGTGATATACTTATTCTGTGGTTTGGCCTTGATAGGAAAAGAGAGATTATGCTGCTGTCCTACAATCATCTTTCGTGTACGTGCTACAATAAGCGAATCGGTGAGTTTATAGAAATAAGGATCAAACGAACGGGTGAGTTCGGTAATGGGGGCATTCTTCTTTTCCTGCCAACGGTTGAAATGATTAGTAGTTTTGTTGAATAAATAATATAGGTTCTCTATATCCAGACTTTCTTTAAAGGCCGTATTGTTATCCTTGGTCAGGAGCTTGATTTGGTTACGTATATCTTTGAAAGAGTTATTGATAGGAGTAGCTGAAAGGAGTAGTATTTTTACTTCTTTATTTTTCTTAATAATCTCTTCTAATAGGTATTGAAAACGTTTAGACTTATCATTGCGCAAGTTATGACTTTCATCAATGACGATGAGCTTAGGAGTGTTATTGATAAAGTTGTAGTCCTGTCTATCCTCTATATAATGAGGTTTTTGCATGAGATTTTCATCTAAGTCGGTATGAAAACGAATGGCAAAGTTTAAGCGGTCAGCCTCAAATCGTGAATTATGCCTTACCTTATATTTGAGCCAATTATAATGTAATTTCTTAGGACAAAATAGGACAATATCATAGTCTCTATTTTGGTAAAACTTCATCACGGCCAGTGCTGTCCAAGTCTTTCCAAGCCCCACTGCATCGGCTAAGATCGCCCCTTTGAACTGTTCTAATTTGCGGATAAGACTTTCTGCACCCTTTTGTTGGAACTCATATAAGGCGTTGTATATCTCAGAGCTTTTGAGCCTGTCGATACTTCTGGCAAGGTCAGGGTTGTTGATGCTGAGTTGTACATCTTTGGCAAAGTATTCGAAGAGAATTTTGTAATAGATATCTTGAGGGAGGAAGTCCTTGAATAACTTAGCAATTTCTTGGATAAGATATTCTTTGAAATCTACTTTGGTTTCCTTACCTTGCTCATCGGTAAGATATTTTTCCTTATGGGCCTTGGGGTGCTCCCATAAGGCATTGAACCAGTTAAGGATTTCAGTGTATTGTTCATTTCCTCCAAAATCAGCAATATTTAGTTCAAAATTATCAGATTGTTTGATGCCAATACCTGCTTCAGTAAGATTAGAGCTGCCAGAAATATAAAAGTTCTTTTGTCGGTCGTTTTTCTCGCTTTTGAATAGATATAGCTTGGCATGACAGAAGTTAGGCTCTAAAGTTTTAAGAGATACCTTGTTGAGTCTTAAGAACTCAATAGCCTCATTAGCAAGTTTTTTTAGACTAAGAGCTTTTTCAATGCTTAGATCTGCATTGAGTAGGTCTAAAGAACTAATTTCAGTAACATCACGTTGAGTAATATCACCTAGAATAACGCGATATTGTGCTATTCTCTCATTAGTAAGATTAGCAAAATGACATAATGCTCCCACGGTAAAGTAACCGGTTACTATATCCATTGAGCCTTCGTTAATATATTGTTGTATAAAGCTATGTACTTTAAATTCTGTTGAATGATTATCTACCAACATATGATATTGATTACTTAGTTAATTTAAATTATGGTTAATAGGGTAGGTGACTTACTCTAATTTGCTTTCCTTTTAAGGGCTAATTGCCATTAGCCCCTACACCTGCTCATGCTATTTTTTCGCAAACTATTTCTGTTTGGTTATAGATGCGGATAAACATGGTAAGTGACTTACTCTAATTTGCTTTTCTTTTAAGGGCTAATTGCCATTAGCCCCTACACCTGCTCATGCTATTTTTTCGCA
>ERZ773049.2251-NODE-2251-length-10636-cov-27.893677_pt1 | contig 10636 bp, 6 predicted proteins | sample MGYA00580633_ERZ773049 | MGnify/ENA primary metagenome ERZ773049 (study PRJEB29015, sample SAMEA2737991) | human oral metagenome | biome: human oral; feature: human-associated habitat; material: dental | place: China | collected 2066 ... | reverse complement strand
GCCTTTTCAAGCAGCCTGAAATGGCAGGGAAACTCGCGACAGCCCAAATAAGGCTGGTGGAAATATTGCCCTTTTTTTGCCCGCCGTTTGAACATTTCGGCAAATTTGACGTAATTGTCGCCCTCGCCCGCTTCACTGGTCATGTCAAAATCGGCGTAAATGCGGTAGGCAACGTCTTTCAACAGCATGGATGCGCGCTGCTGGCGGTTGTCTTCAATATAGAGCGAACCGCTGCGTTCACTCATTTTGGTTCCCACTTCGTTGCGGCGGATATTTGTCCACTGAATCGGTTTGAGAATCTCGAGCTTCTGTATCTGCCATCGAATGGCGGGTTTCCACAAGATTGCCATTAGGATATTTCGTGCTGCTGATGGTGTAATTACGGGATAACTAACCCGTTCCACCTTGAGCTCAGGCCTGGTAAAGCACGCCAGCTCACCGCTAATTTCTAAAATGAAACTCATATCGACTCCTCATTAACAATTCTATAAAGCCATATTAATATTACCATACTACTCATGTCAAGTGTGATTCGCTTATTTTTTCAATAAACTGTAAAATATGCCTACGCTAAACCTCTTTCCATACAATTGATTAAATGGATTATTAGCGGTCAGTCGCTTCTGGACGGCTGTGTGTTGAAACTATAATGCCATGTTAAAAATGGCAAAATGCCCCTAGAAATAGGGGCATTTTTCATAAAACCGAATTTTCAGGCAGCCAAGCCATATCATCAAAATTCGCGCCAAGCACGGCTTTGTAATAGCCCTTATCTAACACCAGCAATCCCGCTCTGGAAAAAACGGCATGTTCAGGCAACTTTTTCAGTTCGTGTTCATACACGGTAATCGTGTAGCGTTGTAATTTGCGGTAAACCCATTTGTGTTTGAGTGGATCGCTTTCTAAAAATTTGAACCAACTTTCAAACGGCTCAGGCAGCGGCGGGCAGTCAGTTTGCCCAAAGGAATTGTCGGCCGGCTGAGGAAAGCGTTGTTTGTTCAAAACATCCTGCCATTCTGAAACTTCCACGCCGTCCAAATGTCGTCTGAAAAAATCGTCCAACTCGTTTGCTTTGATAATTTGCGGAATGCCGCCTTCTTCCCAATGAGCCAATGGGATAAACGGCACAACGAGTGTCACGCCTTGGTTATCAATCAGGCGGAAACGTTCGGCAGCGGTGCGGAATTTAATTGCCAGCGGATTTTCATTTGATGATTCTGCCGTCAAGAGTCTTGTAATGTCGTGTTTGTCCACATCGCCTTTGCCGTTGAACCGGCGGAAATATTCGGCAAATGCCGACGGGGAAAGCGGGTCGTCAAGCAGCCCTGCTTTCAGCATCTCTTCGGTAATATCCTGCCCCTGTTTCAGGCTGCCACTGGGCGCGCCTTCTTCGGCACGGAACACGACCACTTCACCCAACTGCGGCTGTTTGCCTTCACGGTTGCACCGCCCCGCCGCTTGGGCAATGCTGTCCAGCCCTGCCATCGCCCGATAAACGCAAGGAAAATCCAAATCCACGCCGGCTTCAATCAACTGCGTGCTGACCAACCATAAAGGCTTGTGCAGGCTGCCTGCGCGATACAGTGCCAAATATCGGCGAACCAGCGCAATGACTTCGCTTCGGTGCGTGGCGCACATATTGGCGGACAAATGCAGTTTGATTCCGTTAGAAGGCAGAGCGGCAAAGAGTTTTTGGGCATGTTTCCGAGTATTGACCACCGCCAAAACGCACGGACGCGCAGCAATTTCATCGGCAATTTCCTGCCAGCTTTGCGTTTCGCCGTTTGGCGGCGGCATTTTGATGCGGACGCGGCGCAGTTTTTCCGATAAGGCAATTTTATCCGCCACAATCTCGCGCACGTCCGGTAGGCCTTCCAAAATAGTGCGACCGAATGCGTCAATATTTTTGCCAAGTTCGGGCTGAGTCGCCGTGCACAGCACAAAGGTAACACCGTAGTCGCGCGCCAGCACCCGCATCATATCGGTAATCGGTTTTTGGAAATCGCGCGGAAGCTGCTGGGCTTCATCCAAAATCACCACGCTGTCGGCAATATTGTGAATCTTGCGGCAGCGGCTGGTTTTTGCCGCAAACAGGCTTTCAAACAGTTGCACGTTGGTGGTAACAATCAGCGGCGCATCCCAATTTTCCGTGGCAAGGCGGGTTTTGGCGGTTTCTTTGTTATCGGCCACTTCCAAATTGCTATGGTGTTCCAATACCACATCATCGCCCAATGCTTTGCGGAAAACATTGGCGTTCTGCTCAATAATACTGGTGAAGGGAATCGCGTAGATAATTCGTTTTTTGCCGAATTTCAGAGCGTGCTTCAAAGCGAACCCCAAGCTCGCCAAAGTTTTACCGCCGCCGGTTGGCACAGTTAAAGAAAACAAAGTGCGGTCGGTTTCAGCGGCGGAAAAACATTGCTGCAAAATGGTATGGCGTTCTTGATTTAAAGTTGAATTTTTATCTGATTTTTCTAAAAGTTGCGCCATATATTGCTCATATCTCCGGTGCAACTCATCCAAACTGGGAAATTTCGGGCGCAATCCGGCAGCCTGCGCGGCATCTGCATCGGCATAGCCGTTCATAAAGGCTTCGGTATCTAAAAAATCGGCATCCACTAAACAGGAAAAGAGAAAACGCAGCCAAATATGCAGCTCTTCCAGCTTTGCCCCGTCTTTCCAAAATACAAAAAAATCCCGCTTCAGATCATCATCTGATAACGGGAAAAAACCTTCAGACAAACCACTTTCCACCAAACCCGACAAAGATGCCGCCAACTCATCATCCGCCTGTTGCAGACGGCGTTTCAGGCTGCCTTTGTCATACCAATCTGCCAACCCCGCATGATGCCCGGCAATCAAATACGCCAACAAATGCCCAAAAAGCGGATTAAGGTGTCCTACTGCATATTTGGCACCAGCAGTGGAATGCGGAATTTTGCGCAACTTGGTAGATTCGACATCTTCCAAATGGGCATTTTCTTTTTCAAAACCGGATGCATGACGGATATATTTCTGAAAAGCTTCCTGAAATTTCCCCAAATCGTGCAAAAGCCCCGCATATTCGGCAAACAACGCTCCGTAACGCCCTGCAAAACGCTTGGCGAGTTGGGCGACTTTTTGTAGATGTTTTTGCAGGGGATGGGAATGCCAATTTTCTGATGAGTCTTGGCGGACGTGGGCAATATAGTCAAAATTCACGTCGATTCTCCAAATTTAAAACGCGCAAAATTTAACGAACAAGCCATACAAAATGGTTTGAGGTGTTGAAAAATCGAAAATCTGTGGGATGAGGTCGTCTGAAAAGCTGTCGGCGGTCAGGCGCATAACGGCGGCTTGGGCAACGCTGTCTAAGCCTGCTTCGGCGCGCATCACCAGCGGAAAATCCACATCAACGCCGGCTTCAATTAAGGAGGTGGCGATGACGCGGCAGGGTTCGCCGTTTTTCAGACGACCTCGAATTTCGTCCAGTTTTTGGCTGCGGTGTTTGGCGCACATTAAGGTGGTCAGGTGGAACGTGCCATCAAGGTGTTTGGCTTGGTCATACAGGCTGCGGGCGTGGCGGCGGTTATTGACGATGATGAGCATTTGGGAGTATTCGCCAAGTTTGGCGAGCAAGTCGGCGTCGGTTTGTGTGCTGATGTGTTGCACGGTGGTGCGGCGCAGTTTGTCGAAAAGTGCGGTCGGTTTTGGGGCGATTTCGCGCACGTTTTCAAAGCCGCGATAGAAGCCGTTTTCGGTTTGCACGGCTGGTTGGGTGGCGGTACACATGACGACGCTGCAGCGGTAGTTTTGCGCCAATTCTTTGATGGCTTGCATGATGGGCAGCAACAGATTGAGCGGCAGCATTTGCGCTTCGTCGAGGATGATGACGGAGCCTGCGATGTTGTGCAGCTTGCGGCAGCGCGAGGAGCGGTCGGCAAAGAGGGATTCGAAAAATTGCACGGCGGTGGTCACGACAATCGGCGCGTCCCAGTTTTCCGAGGCAAGGCGCAATTTGTCTTTAGTGGCCTCATTTTGCAGTTTGCCGTCGTCGAAGGTGCTGTGGTGTTCCAACACGGCTTGTTCGCCCAATTCGCCAAAGGCTTTGCGGAATTCGGCGGCGTTTTGTTCGATGATGCTGGTGAACGGAATGACGTAAATCACGCGCCGCATGCCGTGTCGTTTGGCGTGTTCCAGCGCGAATGCCATGGAAGTGAAAGTTTTGCCGCCGCCGGTCGGCACAGTGAGCGTGAACAGTCCTTGCGGTTGTGCCGCTTGTTCCACAGCGTAATCAAGAATTTCGCTGCGCAGGCGGTTTAAGGCGGCATTGCGTTTTTCGGCTTCGGTTTGCTCTGAAGCTTGGGCGATACGTCGTCTGAAAGCGTTGATGAATTGATTGAAATTGTGTTGTAAGGCGTTTAAATCGGGATAACCGCCGCGCTCGACGACGTTGTTTTCTAGGTTTGAATAAAAGGCTTCGGTATCGAGATAATCGGCATCCACCAAGCAGGAATAGAGCATTCGGGTGAAAAAGGCGTAGGAGAAAAAAGGATGATGCGCGTCGGCTTTGAGTGGCGGTGCAGACAGGTTTTGAGGGAGCTTGATTTCTTGTTGCCACAGGTTATCAAGAGCGGGAATATCTGCGCCGAATTGTAACGCCAAACGCTGTTTTAACGTGCGGCGGTTATCGCCCTCACCACATCCATTAGCCAACCCCGCATGATGCCCCGCAATGCAAAACGCCATCAGCTTGCCGATCACATTCCCCCAACGCTCAACTGCAATTTTTGCTCCGGCGGTAGCATGATCGACAGAGGAGCCACCATGCAATCGGTGATTAAAGGCTTCTGAATATTTCCCCAAATCATGCAATTTCCCCGTCTGGCAGGCAATTTCCTGCGCACCAAATACCCGAGCAAACTCCGCCGCCATTTCACCAACATTGACCAAATGGCTTTGTAAGGTTTGCCAATGTTCGTAAGGTAAGAGATTACCGAGTTTGTCTTGCGCGGAATGGGCGTAGTAAATTAGAGGTTTCATATTGAAATTCTAAAAAATTCAAACTGATATCATGCAATGATAATATGATATTAAATTTAATATGTAAATAGAAAAAATGCCGTCTGAAACTTTTTCAGACGGCATTGTCATTGATTAATCTTTATAACTTGCTTCTAATATCCTCCACCGCTTTCACTAATGCTTCGGAAAGCGAAGGATCAAAAGAAGAGTGGCCTGCTTGGACGATTCTCAATTCCGCTTCAGGGAAGGCTTGCGAGAGTTCCCACGCGCTTTGCATCGGGGTGCATAGGTCGTAGCGGCCTTGGACGATGATGGTTGGGATATGGCGGATTTTGCCGATGTTTGCCAAAATGGCTTTATCGCCCTGTAACCAGCCTTCGTTCACGAAGTAATGGTTTTCGATTCTTGCGATGGCAAGGGAGGCTTGTGGGTCTTCATCCACGTCTTTAGGTTCAAACTGAATAAGGTAGCTTTCCCAATCTGCCCATGATTTGGCCGCTTTGAGGCGTGTGGCTTCATCTTCGCTGAACAGCATTTCATGATAGGCTTTAATTAGGGCTTGGCGTTTGTTTTCGGCCACGGGGGCAATGAATTTTTGCCATTGGGCCGGATAAATTTGGCTGACGCCGCCTGCTTCGTTCAACCATGCCATTTCAGACGGCCTGCACAGGAAAATACCGCGCAAAACTAAGCCGCTGACGCGCTCGGGATGGGTTTCGGCATAAGTCAGCGACAAGGTGCTGCCCCATGAACCGCCAAAAACCAGCCATTTTTGAATGCCGAGCATTTCTCGCACTTTTTCAATATCTGCAACCAAATCCCATGTGGTGTTGTCTTCGGTACAGGCATACGGTTTAGAGCGTCCGCAACCGCGCTGATCGATAATGACGATGCGGAAATGCTCTGGATTGAAAAAGCCGCGACAGGCAGGTGATGCGCCTGCTCCGGGGCCGCCATGCAGGAAAATCACGGGGTGGCCATCAGGATTGCCTGATTCTTCCCAGTAGATTTCGTGAATGTCGGATACGCGCAAAAGGCCGCTATTTCTTGGTTCTTGAATCGGATGCATGAACTTTCTCCTTTGTCTGATGAATATGTTGATTGTAACACTTTGCCTGCTGATTTTTCAGACGGCCTACATAGGTTTATTGCTACAAATGGCGTAAAATAGCACTTTTTTGACAGGATTATTTATGTCTGACAACAAACAAACACATGCTGCACCAGAAGGACAACTTTTATTGCGTACGGTAGCCATGCCGCGCGATACCAATCCTAATCAGGATATCTTCGGCGGCTGGATTATGTCGCAAATGGATCTAGGCGGCGGTATTTTGGCGGCAGAAATCGCACAGGGACGAATTGTAACCGTAGCCGTTCAAGAAATGAATTTCATCAGACCGGTAAAGGTCGGCAACGTCGTGTGCTGCTACGGTCATTGCGTCCGAGTAGGCAATACTTCTTTGCAACTGAAAATCGAAGTATGGGTTAAGACTTTGATGAACGATATGGTAACGGAAGACCGCCAACTGGTCACCGAAGCCGTGTTCACTTACGTCGCCATCGATTCACAAGGCAATCCGCGCCCTATTCCTCGTGAAGGCAATGCAAAGCTGGCTCATTTGTAAGTTTAAGAAATCAAAACAAGGCCGTCTGAAACCTCAACGTTCAGACGGCCTTTTTTAATACAGAAACAAAATGTAATAATATTTCTTTTGAGCTAAAGCAAGGTGAAGTATCTGTTTTTTAGGTTTAATTCAGGCTAATTGATAAGACAAAGACCGTACACCGGCTCCTTATAACACTGCCCTACCGCGACAGTTTGCGCCACTTTTGAAACGGCGTTCCCTCCTCAACCCACTTTAAGGAACATCATGGCTTCGCGCGATTTATACCCACAGGAAATTTTACAGGTTGTTCTCGACAAAAGCTGCGCCAAAGCACAATCCAGCATTCCCACACTGGCAATATTAAGCGTTTTAGCCGGCGGATACATCGGCTTTGGATATCTTGCCTATTTAAAAGTAGTCAGCCATACCTCATGAATGGAGTGGTTTTGCCACTTTACTCGGCGCAGCCGTGTTCCCTATCGCCTTGATTTGTATCCTACTTGGCGGCGGCGAGCTGGTAACCAGTAACATGATGATCATGTCTTTAGGCAGATTGGCCGGACGGATTTCCTCCAAAATGCTGCTGCGCAACTGGGTTATCGTCTGCATGGGCAATTTGGTGGGTACGCTGGCGATGGCGTTTTTCCTCGGATACTATGTCGGCATGATTGAAGGCAGCGTAGCAGAAAAAACCATTGTCGTCGCGGAAGCAAAAGTCCATATGGATTTCGGTCGCGCTTTTGTATCGGCGGTCGCATGTAACTGGATGGTCTGCATGAGCGCGTGGCTGCACTTTGCTGCTAAAAACACAACCGGACGAATGCTGGCTATTTGGTTCCCCGTCATGATTTTCGTATTAAACGGCTTCCAACACCTTGTCGCCAATATGTTCGTTATCCCCGCAGGTATTTTGGCAGGCGCAAACATCACATGGGGACAATTTTTCTTCAATATGATTCCCGTATTCTTGGGCAATGTCGTCGGTGGCGCATCCTTTGTCGGCGCATCTTATCTTTATACCTATAAAGACACGCTGAAAGATAGTACCAAATAGCCCTGCTTTATAATAAACAACAAAACCTGCTTTGAGAAAGCAGGTTTTGTTTCAGACGGCATTGGTATTAAGTTTTAAAATCCATTCGGATACATTATTCAGATAAATCATCCAAACGAAAAAAGAGCCGTTTTTAAAACGGCTCTTTCCAATTCTTTGGTCGGAGTGAAAGGATTCGAACCTTCGACCCCTTGCACCCCATGCAAGTGCGCTACCAGACTGCGCCACACTCCGACTCGATAAGCCGTGAATTTTAGTTTCAAACGCTGATTTTGACAAGTGCTTTTTAAAAAGGGAAATTTACTCGTTTGAAAACATTTGAATTATTTGTAAACAAAAAAAGGCCGTCTGAAATCGTTCAGACGGCCTTTGATTATTCAGTCAAATATCAAGCTTCGACCGGAATAATACCGATTTTTGCCTGCCATTGTTTTGGCGCAATGGCGTGAACCGATTCGCCGTTGCTATCCACCGCAACAGTCACAGGCATGTCTTTGACTTCAAATTCGTAAATCGCTTCCATACCTAATTCTGGGAACGCCAAGACTTTAGATGCTTTAATGGCTTTGGCAACCAAATATGCCGCGCCGCCGACAGCCATCAGGTAAACAGCTTTGTTATCGGCAATGGCTTGACAAGTCGCTGCGCCGCGTTCGGATTTACCGATCATACCCAGGAGGCCGGTTTGTTCCAGCATTTGGCGGGTAAATTTATCCATACGAGTGGAAGTAGTCGGACCGGCCGGGCCAACAACTTCGTCACGGACTGGATCAACCGGGCCGACGTAGTAAATCAGTTTGTTGGTGAAATCTACCGGCAATTCTTCGCCTTTATTGAGCATATCAACCAAACGTTTGTGCGCGGCATCGCGGCCGGTCAGGATTTTACCGTTTAGCAACAATACGTCGCCGGTTTTCCATGTGGCCACTTCTTCTTTGGTCAGGTTGTTGACATCGACTCGTTTGCCGTTGTCAGGGCTGTAAGTCAGATCCGGCCAGTCTTCCAAAGACGGGGCTTCCAATTTGGCCGGGCCTGAGCCGTCCAATTCAAATTCGATGTGGCGAGTAGCCGCACAGTTTGGAATCATGGCAATCGGTTTAGAAGCCGCGTGGGTTGGATAGTCAAGGATTTTGACATCCAGCACGGTGCTCAAACCGCCCAAACCTTGTGCGCCGATGCCCAAGGCATTTACTTTTTTGTAGAGTTCCAAGCGCAGGGCTTCGGTAGTAGACAATTCTGCCCCGGAATCGGCTTTTTCTTTGAGCTCCTGAATATCGATATGGCTCATCAGACTTTCTTTTGCCATCAACACTGCTTTTTCAGGCGTACCGCCGATACCGATACCCAAGATGCCCGGAGGACACCAGCCCGCACCCATTTGAGGAACGGTTTTCAATACCCAATCAACGATATTGTCTGAAGGGTTGAGCATGGCAACTTTGGTTTTGTTTTCAGAACCGCCGCCTTTGGCTGCGCAAGTGACTTCAACTTTATCGCCTTTTACGATTTCCATGTGTACAACGGCAGGGGTGTTGTCTTTGGTATTTTGACGTTTGCCAGCCGGGTCGGCCAATACAGAGGCACGCAGTTTGTTGTCAGGATAGGTGTATGCACGGCGTACGCCTTCGTTAACCATTTCCTGTACGCTCATCTCGGCATCCCACTGTACATCCATACCCACTTTCAAGAATACGGTTGCAATACCGGTATCCTGACAAATCGGACGATGGCCTTCAGCACACATACGGCTATTGACCAAAATTTGCGCCATCGCATCTTTGGCCGCAGGGTTTTCTTCTTTTTGATAAGCCTTATACAAAGCCTGAATGTAGTCTTTAGGATGGTAGTAGCTGATGAATTGGAAAGCGTCAAAAATACTTTGGATAAAGTCTTCTTGCTTGATGACGGTCATGATTGTGTTCCTTTTCGGAGTCATGGTAGGGAGGATTTGTTTATTTCTTTAAGAGACCGATTTTTTCAGACGGCCTTCAATAGTGTAATAGTGCTTTCAAATGAATGACCCAGACAATATCATTTTCATACCTTATTGATTTAAATGAAATTTAATATCGCATTAAATTACTTGGTTATTGATAATCTATATCCACTAGCCATTCACTTAAATAGAAGTAAAATTACATTGTTTTTAAATGATAATCTTATTGCAAGGCCGTCTGAAAATATTTGCCTTAAGTATCTGAGAAAGAAATTTAGTAGCTTGTATTTAAAAGGAAACTACCAAAATTTCAGACAGCCTTTCTTATTTTCCAATACAATACACAATTGTAAAATCCGTATCATTTTCTCCCTCAATCTTCTTGACTGATATCAAACTTGTTTGATTTTCTGAAATTTTATAACAGTCTTTTCACTTGCTTACGCAAAAAAATATTATTCAATATATACAACAATCTATGCAAAATTATCTAATATATAACAATGATTTCTACTAGCAAATAGACAAATATTTTTAAATTTATATTAAAAAAGTAATTTTATTTTATATTTAAAATCAAATAATTGAAATAAATTTGTCTAAATAATAGGCATATTTTGTTTACAATCATTCTCTATAAAACCTTAGGTTATCCCTATCATCAAAACCACTAAATTCTAATACACTTCGACTCATACAGATAAATATTGATTTTAAAAGAATTTCTGAGTAAATAACTTGGATATTTCCTCACACGCAATAAATGTAATAAAAATACAATTAATTAAATTATCCACTATTCCAACTTCCAATTTCACAGGAACAAACCATGAGTGAAAATTTGTTAACCCTGACCATAGACGGCCATGAAGTCAAAGCCTCCGCCGACTCGTCAATCATTCAGGCCTACGCCCGTTCCGGCAGCGCGATTACTGCCAACGTCGGCTGCATGGGGCAAGGCGTGTGCGGCTCCTGCTGCTGCATGATCCGCAAGGAAGGCGAGCGTGAGGTAACGACTGCGTTGGCGTGTGA
>ERZ773049.2250-NODE-2250-length-10641-cov-4.667391_pt1 | contig 10641 bp, 11 predicted proteins | sample MGYA00580633_ERZ773049 | MGnify/ENA primary metagenome ERZ773049 (study PRJEB29015, sample SAMEA2737991) | human oral metagenome | biome: human oral; feature: human-associated habitat; material: dental | place: China | collected 2066 ... | reverse complement strand
GCATCAGCACGGCTGCTGCGGCTGCCACTGTCCATAGCCTGATGGCACGAAAAACAGGCAACGGCGTGCGCATACACATCCACTTTCAATTTTTGCAAGGGGCTTAGAGTATGTCACCAAACCATCCAAATCACGACAGCAGCCAAGTGGATAGCTCCAAGAAGTTGCTTGCCGTCTTGTCGTAGCGCGTGGCAATAGCCCGATACTGCTTGAGCTTGGCAAAGCAGTTCTCGATAACATGGCGCGCCTTGTACAGTACAGCGTCATATCCACTCTGGCGCTTGTTGGTGCGGCGTGATGGAATCACCTCCGTTTTGCCCACAGCCAGCAGTGGCTCAATGCCCCGCTGCTGCGCGTCATAGCCTTTGTCGGCAATAACCGGTATAGATCTGCAACTGGGGCAGCAATGCATCAGCGCCCTGAAGATCAGGCGCTTGCCCTGCCGTCAGATGAAAGCCTGTGGGCTTGCCCAAAGCATCCACGCTGGCGTGAATCCTGCTGCTCAAGCCACCCCGGCTGCGCCCGATGGCCTGTGCGCCTTGCTTTTTTTGCTTCAGCGCGAATGGCGAAGGTGAATCACACGAAAGTCACTCAAGCGTTCGGGCAAGTCGCGCCAGGGTATGCCCGCGCGGTAGCGGTACCGCACTTTCGGGTCAATCACGGCAGCAACGAATTCGTCAAGGGCTGCAGACACGTCAACGGCATCGAGCCTTTTTGGAGCCATACCAAACTGAAGTGTTTGCTTCCTAAGTGTCACATCCCGGGTGATTGCATAGACTCAAAACGCTATCCTCTTTTCATGGCCCGGGCTTGTTCTGCAAGAGTTGCTAGAGTCCATGTCATCCACTTCGGGAGCCAGGCCATGCTGATTTCCTTGCACAAGAACGCACGCACCACGCCTGCCGTGCGTGCCGAGATTGCTGCCAGCCAAGAGTCCGCCAGCATCCTATCCTGGCACAGCGCTACTGTCTGTATTACCGAGCAAACTGTGTACAAGTGGAAGAAGCGCTAGTCCTTTGACGATCGCTCCCACGCTGCACATCGCCTGCAGACTATCCTGACTCCTGCCCAGGAGGCGATTGTGGTGCATCTGTGGCGCAGCTTGCTGCTGCCGCTGGATGACCTGCTGGCGGTCACCAGGGAGTTCATCTGCCCCCGTGTGTCGCGCTCGGGGCTGGACCGCTGCCTGCGCCGCCACGCCGTGGGTAATCCAAACGCCCTAAAACCCTCGTTCCCGCAGCCAGCACACCAGGTGTTCAAGAGCTATGAGCCCGGCTATGTGCACGTAGATGTCAAATACCTGCGCCAGATGCAGGACGAGAGCAGCCGGCGCTATTTGTTTGTGGCCATCGACAGGGCCACGCGCTGGGTGTTCGTGTAACTGAAGACACACAAAAGACGGCAGCCAGTGCGCAGGCCTTTCTGCGGGCATTGCACAAGGCCTGTCCGATCCGGATTACAAGGTGTTGACCGACAACGGCAAGGAGTTCACCGACAGGCTCTTTGCCGGCCATGCATCGATACCAGTAGCTTTGTGTGCTCTTTTCTTGCAGCATAAGTGCACTCTTGTACTTCTCTTGTGGGAAAGGGAAAGCAACCGTCATGCATACCATTGACTCTTCTTCTATTTCTTCCAGTGTCCGTCAGCGGGCTTTGACGACCGACATCGTGTCTCGGCCGGCGCCGGCTCATGTAGACACTTTGCGCTGGAATTTGTCCAATGCCCAAGAACGCTTGCAACTACTCGGCTTAGATACGGATTCCCAATTGGGTTCATCTTTTTCACCCGATCCGTCGCCCAATTCCATTGGAGGCATCGTGCGGGGAACGAGCCATGGGCTAGTTGGAGAGGGCAACAGACTTCTTTCACGTGCGACGGACGGTGCCCGGTATGGTCGGCACTTGCTGGATCGGAGTGCGGACATTTTCAGACAATACCCAGCACGTTATATTCAGAATTGGGAATTTTCAGTTTCACCAGTTACTGGTAAGGGAGGAGCATCAGGCTCATTGGGCCAATTTTGAACGCGGCAGGCATTCAGCACAACGGACAAACTCCACACCCCTCGCATGCAGGCTCAGTCGCTAATGCCGCACAAACGCAAGCTGTCGGCGTACCAGCTAAGCAAACCAACAACTACAACGGCGATATAGCTGAAAAAGCCATAGCTGACCGGCTGGAATCCCAAGGCTATACCGTAAAAAGAAATATCGAAATAAATACGCCTCTTGGCAAGCGGGATGTTGATATTCTTGCTACTAAACACCAAGGACATCCAACGCTGTCAGAAGAAATCCACATCGAATCAAAGGTGGGACGAAAGAGCCTGCCTAGCACAGCCCAAGGTTCTAATGTGCGCATGCAAATAGATAAAGACGCTGCGGTTTTGGCACAACAAAAGAGCCTTGGTCCTGCGGCACAAGTGCGAGGCCGCCAGTTATATGACCAAGGTACTACAGCACTGAAAAAAAGCAGTACTTTGGCAAAGGCGGGCAAGGCTGTCAAATTTGCAGGCAAAGTGGCTCGTCCCATTGGAATAGCTATCAGTGCATTGGAAATTGGCAGCGCTTTTCAAGCCGATGGCAACAGAATAGGTATCAACATGGCAGGTAAAGTAACCAGCCTTGCAGGAGGAGCAGGTGGCGCTTGGGCCGGAGCGGCAGCCGGAGCAGCCTTGGGCTCAGCAGTAGTGCCTGGAGTGGATACGGTCATTGGCGGCATAGTCGGTGGTATCGTGGGCGGTTTGGCAGGAGAAAATGTGGCCACCAAGGCATTCAATGCCGTCAAAGGGTGGTTTTCTTAAGCAATGACTTTGGCGTCGTGCAATGCTTGAAAAGCTGAAAAACTGGCTGTGGCGCTCTTCCACTGCCGAGCTTGGCAACCAGCCGGCGCCTGATGCCAGGCAGGCTTTCAGGCAAGCGCTCGCCGAATATCCGGCGCACATGCCGCCGCACCGGGGCCTGGGGCGGCAAATTGCGCCGGAGCAGGCGCAGCAAAACCTGGACTGGTTCATGCAGACGCTGCCGCAGCGGCTGGCTGCCTTGCGTGCGCTGGCAGCCGCAACAGGGCTGGCCTTAGGCGAGGAGCCGCCCCGGTCGTGGGACGAAGCGGCTGATCTCCTGGCGCGGCTGATTGACTGGACGCGCGCCTGCTGGCCGGATGCGCCTTATCGCCCCGAACACCGGCAGGATGAATATTGGGCGGCCAGCGACCGCACGGGCGACGACGCCATCTTCAGCGTGGCGCTGGACGTAGCCACCCTGCTGGGTCAGACCGTGCGGGCCGGGTGCTCCGCGTGGCGCTGGGGGCTGGACTTGTCCCGCGACAGCCTGCGCCATGACATATTCAGTGCGCGCCGGGTGGTGCTGATGCCGCCGCCCGGTGCGCGGGCGGGCCTGCTGGACATGGAAGCCGTGGTGCGGGCGCGCTACCTGAACCCGCAGGCATCGTGGTTCAGGGGCCCGCCGCCTCATGACCTGTGGTGGGAATACGTGCACGATGGCTATACGGGGCAGTCACTCGCTCAGGGACTGGATCAGGGCCGGGCCAGCATTAGTGATGCGCCTGATTCAGCTCCTTGACCAATAGCAATCTATTCCCGTATACACAGCGACATGACCGTTTCTATGGGGTCTGAATTTGCTCCTCTTTTTGATGCAAGCAGCCTTGCCTGATCTGGCCCCGCTGGCGCACGCCGGGCATCGGGGGCGTCCAGCGGGCTGATAGCAATAGAACTGACCGCCGAGTGCCTCGGCATGGCTGCGGCAAAACTGCGTCACGCGGGCCGTCAGGGCTTTGCCGCAGGTGACGCAAACGGGTTTGACAAGGGGTTCCGCTGAAACGGGCGACGGCTAAATGGACGCGGCCGCCTGCATTTGCGGCTTCATGAAATTAGGCAATTCCAGCAAATCGGCTGGCCGGTGCTGACGTTTGCTTTTCTCGGTTCATTCGCGAATGGTTTCTCCGCTGCGGAAAGCATTGATACCCCAGACCAAGGTTTTGACAATGGAAAGCTGGCGTTCCATGAATTGGTTGTGCCAGGTGCGTAGTGCATCGGCCTTGATAATATTGGATGTGTCGAGCTTTTTGGCATCGGGCCTTTTGATGATGGATTTGTGCCAAAAGAGAACGATGTGTCCCACTTTCAACGGTGTGCCGCTGAAAGTGCGAATATCCAGCCGCTCCAGCAGTTTCAAAAATATTCTTTCATGCCCGCAGCTTTGCTCCAGCGGTGAAGGAGTGCCTATTTGCTTGCCGTTGGGATATTTGGCGGAAAATTCGCCATGTTCGTTGATGGTGACGTTGCCGTTGAAATTCCTGGTTTCCACCAGAAAAACGAAAAACCGCCCGATCAGCACGTGATCGATTTGCGCCGTTTCGCCGTCTATTGATATACGAAAATCATGTAATACGGTATGTATCCTTGTCGTCGGTATAACTGGGGGTAATATAAAAGTCCGCGTTTTTTCACCCCGTATGTCATGGCATATATTGTGCAATTCTTCGGTCAGACAATCTTTTGGGTGCGCATTAGGCGAGGGGGATTTTTGTAACTCTTCCAGCAATTCCAGGTTGCTGGTTTTTCCTACCTTCTTGATAATCAAGATTTTCGCCTTGCAATATTCATTCCAGCCGCATTTCCGCCGCCCTGGCGTGGGCCTGCAAGCCTTCGCCGTGGGCCAGCACGCTGGCGATGCGGCCCAGCTTTTGCGCGCCGGCTTCGCTCACTTCAATCAGGCTGCTGCGCTTTTGAAAGTCGTACACCGACAGCGGCGACGAAAAACGCGCCGTGCCGCTGGTGGGCAGCACGTGGTTGGGGCCGGCGCAGTAGTCGCCCAGCGATTCGCTGGTGTATGCGCCCAGGAAGATGGCCCCGGCATGGCGCAGCAGCGGCTCCCAGCGGTGCGGCTCGCGGCTGGAGATTTCCAGATGCTCGGGCGCAATGCGGTTGGCGATTTCGCAGGCCTCTTGCATGCTGCGGGTGTGAATGAACGCGCCGCGCCCGGCCAGGCTTTTGGCGATGATGGCCGCGCGCGGCAAGGCAGGCAGCAGGCGCTGCATGGCCTCATGCACTTGCCGCATGTAGCTTTCATCCGGGGCAAGAAGAATGCTTTGCGCCAGCTCATCGTGCTCGGCCTGGCTGAACAAGTCCATCGCCACCCAGTCCGGCGGCGTCGTGCCATCGGCCAGCACGAGGATTTCGCTGGGGCCGGCAATCATGTCGATGCCCACTTGCCCGAACACGTGCTTTTTGGCGCTGGCCACGTAGGCGTTGCCGGGGCCGGTGATCTTGTCCACGCGCGGCACGCAGGCCGTGCCGTAAGCGAGCGCGGCAATGGCCTGCGCGCCGCCAATGGTGAAAGCGCGGCTCACGCCCGCCACGTGCGCGGCGGCCAGCACCAGCGCATTGCGCTCGCCGCCCGGCGTGGGCACGACCATGATGATTTCGCCCACGCCCGCCACGTGCGCGGGCACGGCGTTCATCAGCACGCTGGAAGGGTAGGCCGCCTTGCCGCCGGGCACGTAAATGCCCACGCGGTCCAGCGGCGTGACTTTCTGGCCCAGCAAAGTGCCGTCCTCGTCGCGGTACGAAGCGGTTTCGCCGCCCTGCTTTTTCTGCCACTCGTGATAGCGGCGAATGCGCGCGGCCGCCTGCTCCAGCGCCTGGCGCTGCGCGGCGGGCAGGCTCTCGAAGGCCGCCTGCAAGTCAGCCGCTTGCAGCTCCAGCGCGGCCATGCTGGCGGCGGGCAGCCGGTCAAACCGGGCCGTGAAGGCCAGCACGGCCTCGTCGCCGCGCGCACGCACTTCGCGCAGGATGTCTTTGACGCGCTGCTCAATCGCCTCGTCCTGCTCGGCGCTCCAGTGCAGGCGTTCGGTGAAGCGCTCCTGGAAATCAGGCTGGGCCGTGGACAAAAACAAAGGCGAGGCAACAGGTGACATGGCAGGCCGTATGAGGGTGAAAAGCAAAAGGCAATTGTCACACCCGGCCCAGGGAGCGGATTGCGGCCCGCCGCGAAAGGAGCGAATCGGAATAAAGCGGGGGCCATGAATGGAAGAAGCCGGGCGAGGAGCGCTATTTAGCTCCTTTATCCATAGCATTACGTCCTAGTGGAGACTGTGATAATAGAAATTCCTGCACCTTCTATTTGCTCTCGTTTTTGATGCGAATGGCAGGCAAAGCCAGGCCGCGCAAACCTAGAATGCCCTTTTCTTCACTTCCTGCGATGCTGTCATGACCCTGCCACGCCCTGCCGCCAAGCCCCGCTGCCCCCATTTTTCTTCCGGCCCTTGCGCCAAGCGCCCCGGCTACAGCCTTGCGGCGCTGGAGACGCAAACGCTGGGCCGTTCGCACCGCTCGGCCATCGGCAAGCAGGCGCTGGCCAAGGCATGCAGCGAAACGCACCGCCTGCTGGGGCTGCCAGCCGACTGGCGCCTGGGCATCGTGCCCGCCTCGGACACCGGCGCGATGGAAATGGCGCTGTGGAGCCTGCTGGGGCCGCGCGGCGTGGACGCGCTCGGCTGGGAAACCTTTGGCCTGACCTGGGTGAAAGACGTGACGCAGCAGCTGAAGCTGCCCGACGTGCGCGTGTTCCAGGCCCCTTACGGCGAGCTGCCTGACCTGGCGCAAGTCGATTGCGACCGCGATGTGGTCTTTGCCTGGAACGGCACCACCAGCGGCGTGTGCGTGCCCAATGGCGACTGGATTGCCGACGATCGCCAGGGCCTGACCCTTTGCGATGCGACCAGCGCCGCCTTTGCCATGCCGCTGCCCTGGCACAAGCTGGACGTGGCCACCTTCTCGTGGCAAAAGGCGCTGGGCGGCGAAGGCGCGCACGGCGTCATCGTGCTGTCGCCGCGCGCCGTGGCCCGGCTGCAAAGCTACACGCCGCCCTGGCCCATGCCCAAAATCTTCCGCATGACCACGCCCGACAAGCAAACGGGCGGCAACCAGCTCAACGAAGGCATCTTCCGGGGCGAAACCATCAACACCCCTTCCATGCTCTGCGTGGCCGACTGGCTGGACACCCTGGCCTGGGCCGAAGCGATGGGCGGCGTGCCCGCCCTGGCGGCCCGCAGCCGCCAGAGCCTGGCGCACATCGAGGCCTTTGTGGCGCAGCGCGACTGGATCAGCTTTCTGGCGCGCGATGCGGCCACGCGCTCATGCACCAGCGTGTGCCTGAAGCTGGCGCTGCCAGACGAGCAAGTCAAACAGCTGGCCAAACTGCTGCAAGACGAAGGCGTGGCCTACGACATCGGCTCCTACAAAGACGCCCCCGTGGGCCTGCGCATCTGGTGCGGCGCCACCGTGGAGCCGGAAGATGTGCGCGTGCTGCTGCAATGGCTGGACTGGGGGCGCGCGCAGCTTGGTCAAGTGTGAGCGGCGCATGCGCAAGACGGCGGCGCGGCGCTGTCTTGCGCCGCTCACCCCCTTCATTTGCTCTTTTATCAAGAGCAAGATGTCCTAGTGAAACCTGCGCAAGGCGTCTTTTTGCCCTTTCAAATTAGCTCCTGTTTTTGATGCTCCTTGAGCTGGCCGCCGGATCGGGCTGAAAGGCTAGGGCGCGCGCAGCGCCGCCGCGTGGTGCGCCATGTGATCGGCCATGAAGCTGGCCATGAAGTAGTAGCTGTGGTCATGGCCCGCGTGCATGCGCAGCGTGAGCGGGTGGCCCGCCCGCTCGCAGGCGGCTTGCAGCAAATCGGGCCGCAGCTGGGGCAGAAATTCATCCGCCTCGCCCTGATCGACCAGCAGCGGCAGGCGCTCGCTCAAAGGCTGGGCGATGAGGGCCGTGGCATCGTGCGCCAGCCAGGCGGCGGGGTTGTCGCCCAGATAGGCGGCAAACGCCTTGCGCCCCCACGGCGCTTGCGCGGCGGCGCAAATGGGCGCGAAGGCGCTCACGCTGCGATAGCGCCCCGGATGCCGCAGCGCCAGCGTGATGGCCCCGTGCCCGCCCATGCTGTGGCCGCTGATGCCGCGCACGGGCAGCGCGGCAAAGTGCCGCTCCACCAGCGCGGGCAGCTCCTGCGCCACGTAATCTTCCATGCGGAAATGCGCGGCCCAGGGCGCTTGCGTGGCGTTGACGTAAAAGCCCGCGCCCTGGCCCAGGTCATAGGCCGCGTCATCCGGCACGCCAGCGCCGCGCGGGCTGGTATCGGGCGCCACCACGATCAGCCCGTGCTGCGCCGCCCACTGCTGCGCCCCGGCCTTGGTGATGAAGTTCTGCTCGGTGCAGGTCAGCCCCGAAAGCCAATACAAAACCGGGCATTTTTCTCCCGCCAATGCCGCTGGCGGCAGGTAAATGCCGAATTTCATGGGCGTGCCCGTGCTGGCGGCGTCGTGCTGCCAGACTTCCTGGCGGCCGCCAAAACTGGCGTGCTGTTCAAGGCGTTGCATGATGGTTTTTCCTGATTTGGCGTGTTTTCAAAAACCGTGCGTCATGAATTCATTCATCCAGATTCAAATAGCGCAAATAACATGAATCGCGCAAATGGCGAAATCAATAATGCACCACGCTGCGAATGGATTGACCCGCGTGCATCAATTCAAATGCCTCGTTGATGTTTTCCAGCGGCAGGGTGTGCGTCACGAACGGGGCCAGTTTGATTTCGCCTTTCATGGCCTGCTCGACCATGCCGGGCAACTCGCTGCGGCCCTTGACGCCGCCAAAGGCGCTGCCCAGCCAGCGGCGGCCGGTAACGAGCTGGAAGGGGCGGGTGGCAATTTCCTGCCCCGCGCCTGCCACGCCGATGATGACGCTCTGGCCCCAGCCCCGGTGCGCGCATTCCAGCGCGGCGCGCATGACTTGAACGTTGCCAATGCATTCAAAGCTGTGGTCCACGCCCCAGCCGGTCATTTCGATGATGACTTGCTGGATGGGCTGCGCGTGGTCTTTGGGATTGACGCAATCGGTCGCGCCGAAGGTGCGGGCCAGCTCGAATTTGGCGGGGTTGGTGTCGATGGCGATGATGCGGCCCGCCTTGGCGAGCTTTGCGCCCTGGATGACGGCCAGGCCGATGCCGCCCAGCCCGAACACGGCCACGCTGTCGCCCGGCTGCACTTTGGCGGTGTTTTTCACGGCGCCCAGGCCGGTGGTCACGCCGCAGCCCAGCAGGCAGACTTGCTCCGGATTGGCGGCGGGGTTGATCTTGGCCAGCGAGACTTCGGCCACCACCGTGTATTCGCTGAAAGTGGAGCAGCCCATGTAGTGATACACGGGCTGGCCCTGGTATGAAAAGCGCGTGCTGCCGTCGGGCATCAGGCCCTTGCCTTGCGTGGCGCGCACGGCGGTGCACAAATTGGTTTTGCCGCTTTTGCAAAACAGGCACTGGCGGCACTCGGCGGTGTACAAGGGGATGACGTGATCGCCCGGCTGCACGCTGGTAACGCCCTCGCCCACTTGCACGACGACGCCCGCGCCTTCGTGCCCCAGCACGGCGGGAAAGACGCCTTCGGGGTCATCGCCGCTCAAGGTGAAGGCGTCGGTGTGGCACACGCCGGTGTGGGTGATGCGCAGCAGCACTTCGCCCGCGCGGGGCGGGGCCACGTCGATTTCGACAATCTGCAAGGGTTTGCCGGGTTCAAAGGCAACGGCGGCGCGTGATTTCATGGCCTGGCTCTCCTGTGAATGATGGGGTGCGGGCAGTGTAGGCCCCGCCGCCCGGACTGGCGCGAGAGAAGGCGGGCGATGAAACAGACGGGCAAACAGGCGCGGGAGACAGGCGCGGGAGACAGGCACGAAATGGGCGAGAGAGCGGGCCGCGTGGTCAGTCCATGTCGCAGGCCGTGCCGTTTTGCAGGCGGCGGGCGCGGTCATGCGTGTCGGGGTGGGTGCTGAACCAGTTGTCGCCGCCAGGGGCCGGGGAGTCGGCTGGTTTGCGCCGTTCAGGCTGGTTTTCAGGTTTGGGGGCCTGGCCCGCCTTGCGGGATGGGGCGGGCGCTGGCGGCTTGTCGTTCCATTTTTCAGCGGCCAGCAGCAGCGTGCCCAGCGGGGCGGCGGGCATGTGCAGCGCGTGCAGCAGGCGCTGGGCGTAGCAGTCGGCTTCGCGTTCGTGGCTGCGGCTGTAGGAGGTGGCGGCCAGCAGCGTGGTGGCGGAAGCGGTGACGGTGGGCAAGTCGCCCAGCGCGAAGCCCAGGCCCAGGCCGATGACGCTTTGCTCCAGCACGGAGCGGGTGCCGTGGCGGTGCTGCACGTGGCCGATTTCATGGGCGAGCACGCCCATGAGCGCTTCGTCGCCCGCGCCGGGGGTGCTGCCGGCCAGCTCCACCATCGCGTCGGTCATGACGATGGCGCCGCCGGGCATGGCGAAGGCGTTGGGCGGCATGCCGGAGCGAAAGCGCAGCTCCAGCGGGGGCGCGTAGCCGCTGTAGTGGTGCAGGGCGGCGTCTTGCTGCACGGCGGCGGCCAGGCGGGCGAATTGCGCTTGCAGCTCAGCCTGGCGCGCGGGCGGAATTTTGCTGGGCTTGAGGTAGCCGCCGTCCAGCTGATCAAGCACTTGCCGGGTGACTTGCCGCTCCCAGGCCAGCGGCACGGCGCGCGCCAGATGGCGGGCGGCCCAGGGCGTGCCGTGGTGGTAGAAGGTCCACAGCCCCGCGCCCACGAGCAGCAGCATGCCCAGCAGCGCGGGCCAGCGCGTTTGCATTT
>ERZ773049.2247-NODE-2247-length-10644-cov-3.685995_pt1 | contig 10644 bp, 16 predicted proteins | sample MGYA00580633_ERZ773049 | MGnify/ENA primary metagenome ERZ773049 (study PRJEB29015, sample SAMEA2737991) | human oral metagenome | biome: human oral; feature: human-associated habitat; material: dental | place: China | collected 2066 ... | reverse complement strand
TAGATATAGGAATATAGAGAAAGAGATGTATAGAAATAGATATATAAATAGTAGAGAAAGAAAGTTATAGGGATAGAGAGATGGGTATAAATATAGAAAGAGGTATGAAGTAATAGTAGCTTAACTGCGGTAAGAAAGTGGTGAATGGAGGAATGTAAGAGCTGCTATAGCTCTGAGATTCAGACTATCGGGAACTTGACTTCCCTAGATTTTGTAGACTAACCGTTTTACAGTAGGGAGGAAGGGAGTAACAACGATGAGTCTCGAAGAAACCGTGCACGATGCACAGATAAAAATATTGCGAGAATTGCTATTCTTGCCAACTGCTCATTTCGCTGCGCTGCAGCGAGCTACTAGGCTTGATAGCGACCATGTCAAATTTCACATCAAACGACTAGTCGCCTTAGGCTACGTGACAAAAACAGCTGATGGCTATATGCTTTCGATCAAAGGAAAAGAATATGCCAATAAGCTAGATACTGATGCTGGTGTGATTGAGCGTCAACCAAAAGTGGCGGTATTACTTGTTATTGAGCGGCAGCGCCATGGTGAGAAGCAATACCTCCTGCAGCAGCGGCTTAAGCATCCATACTATGTTTTTGGGGTGCGCCAACTGGCAAAGTACGTTGGGCGGAGTCTGTTGTTGAAGCGGCAGCACGTGAGCTTGCTGAAGAGACAGGACTGCGCGGTACTTTTGTGCACCGCGGTGTCTATCACGAGCGGGTTCGTCACAGCCAAACAAATGAAATCGTTGAGGACAAACTATTTCATCTGATGTTTTGCGATGCCGTCTCGGGCACGATGGTCAAAGAATTTGAAGGCGGCAAAAATGCCTGGCGCACGCGCGAAGTGATGAATGATGAACCAAAGAAATATAAGAGCTTCATGCGCGAAATGGCGGCATGTATTGATGGGCATGGTGAACTAACAGAAGTGATATATGAATATGGCGCGACGGAATTTTGAACCACCTCGGGCGGTGCTGTGCGGCTCATACACGCGTGACAGAGACGGACTTTTCCGGACCTATGATGAGCTTGTTGTAACTGGCTGCCAAGTTTTATCACCACGACGGATGCAGTTTGATAATGCAGCATTTGTGCGAGACACTGCCGAGCAAGGTATATCGCCACAAGCGATCGAAGCATGGCATTTATCAGCAATTTGTCAAGCAGATTTTGTGATGCTTCATGCTCCAGATGGCTATGTTGGACTGAGCGCAGCAATGGAAATTGGCTTTGCTACGGCCCAAGACTGTCCGGTTTTTTCACGCACTGCACCGCAAGACATCGCCGTGCAAGGACTAGTGCGAGTTGTGCCAAGTGTGTATGATGCCCTGCAGGCAGCGCATCTCCGATAAACGAATTAAGGATGATGCGCACAGGGTAAGAATATACTATCATGATTATGTCACATCAGTAATAAAGTGGTATAATCATACGCATGAAGAAGCATATGATATATAATTACCTTCCTGATGCATATCTCTTCGGGCTTGGGTTTCTTGCTTTTGCGCTTGCGTGGCTGTGGCCAGAGACGATTGTGATCGCAAGTGATCTGTGGCTTGCCGGCGTGGCGTGTATTGTTGGAGCGGCACTGCTGACGTGCACTACGCTGCATGCTTTGCATCGGGCGAAGACCTCAACCAACCCACTCGATGAGCCAAGCGAGCTGCTCACCACTGGGCCGTTCAATTTCTCGCGCAATCCACTCTATCTTGGATATACCATTGCCGTGCTTGGCTGTGCCTTAGCCAGTGGCTCGTGGCTAGCGCTACTGTGCCCAGTGGTATGCTTTGGCGTGCTAAACTGGCTCATTATTCCGATCGAAGAGCACACCATCCACCACGTCTTTGGCGAGCGCTACGAGTGGTACTGCCGACGGGTGCGGCGTTGGCTATAGGGAATACTGGATACTATGAATGTTGTTGCACTTGCATTTGGCCTTGGCGTAGCTGGGTTTGATGTGTTTGGTGTGGTTGCTTGTTAGCCAAGGGTTGTTTTTTTGGCCTCGTCGTCGCGATTATGTGCGACAAGCATCAGCCCCTCATAGCCTGGTTCGAGCGGGTGAGATCCCAGTACAGTACGCTCATTCGCTCGAGCATTACAGTATTCATCGTGCTGTGCGGGCTTATTCTGCTTGCAGATATGGCAACCTTCTTGCTGAGTGGCCATTGGCTGCTGCCTGAGTAGCGATAACGCCCATGGTACAATAGAGGTGCTTGGCTGCACAGTATTTTCGGCACAAAGTATATGAGACCTCCATACACTCCTCAGCAGAATGGCATCATGCGAGCGGCTGCTCGTCGTGTGCGGTATGACGAAATACCACCACAGGTAGCGCACGCTCGCTATGTGTACTGTCTATGGGAGCTAAAGACAACGCAGCCACGGGCGCACAACTTCTACTACACAATTTTGCCCGATGCATGTATTGATATTGTTTTTGATCTAGATGACTGCAGCGCCTCTATCATGACGCCATGCCAAACCGCTTGGCGGATAGCACTGGGTCGACGATTTCATTATGTGGGAATACGCCTGCATCCTGGTGTGTATCACGGTGACGTCGATGCAGTCGTTGGCGCAGCGATACCTATTAAGCGGCTGGCCGGCTGGGCTGTCACAGATATTATTGCTGCGTTGCAACAGCACAGCTTGACTCAGCAGCAAGATATCCTCGCAACTTGCATCCAACGAATGATTGACTGTAGCCTGGTGCAGGAAGATGACTTTATCATGCAGGTCATCGCTCGGCTTGATGGCCAGTATACGATTACCCAGATTGCTCAGCAGTTGGGCTGCTCCGAGCGGCATCTGCGGCGGATTGTTCGTCAGCGAACTGGTTTTTCACCTCAAGCACTGCGGACAATTGTTCAGTTTCAGCGGAGCTTTACAGAAGATTGGCGAGAGCTCTATGCCGACCAGTCGCACTATATCCATCGTTTTCAGTGGATTACGCAGCATACGCCACAGCGCTACCACAAGACATACCAGGCATAATGTCCGAAATATACAATACGAGAGAGTGCCGCTACGCTACTATAATGGCATAATCATCTAACGCAAAGGAACGCATATGCACGCACTATATCCTGTGACAATTACCACAAAAATAACGGAATGTAAGGAGTTTTATTGTCGGCTCTTTGGCTTTGAGGTTGTATTCGAAGCCGATTGGTACGTGCAGCTCTTGCATAGGCATAGTGGCGTAGAGATCGGCCTGATGCAGCCACACCTTGCCAACCAGCCACAAGATCTCCAAGCGGCATTTGGTGGTCATGGTATTATTTACTCACTTGAGGTTGCTGATGCTGCCAGTGAATATGAGCGGATTAAGAGCTGTGATGTTGCAATCACCCATCCACTCACCACCGAGGCATGGGGCCAGACTCACTTTTGTGTGCGTGATCCAAGTGGTGTAACAGTCGACATCGTCCAGCAAGCAGAAGAGAATAATGAGTGATGTATACGTATATCATCAATGGGCGGGTGCAGCAATTTCCGCAAGCAGGTGGCTGGTATTATGTCGCAATGCCGCAGAGATATACAGAGATACTCCAGCCACTAGCGGTGCGTGGTCTGATTGCGGTTCATGTGGTAGTAGGAGAGGTGTCATGGGATACCTCACTACTGCCAATGGGTGATGGCACCCACTTCATTCCGCTGCCTGCTAAGGTGCGGCGGGCAAACCAGCTCGATGTGGGGAGCTGCGTCAACCTCAGGTTTATGATTCGCCGCTCAGCAACGTGACGCTCACTGTGTATCCTTGTATAATAGCACTATGCACACGCCCCACCACACCACAGCACAACCAATGCGCTACGTGCTGCTCCTCCGCGGTATTAATGTTGGCGGCAAGCATAAGGTGAGTATGGATCGCCTGAAGGCGAACTTGATGGAGCTGGGCTTTCGCAATGTCGCCTCGTATATCAATAGTGGCAATCTGTTTTTTGATAGCAGCGAGCCGGAGGGGGAGATCCAGCGCACATTGGCGTGCTATTTTGACGCGACCTATGACTTCCCAGTGCCGTTTATCATCATCAGTGCTGCTACGTTCCGGCAAGAGGTGGCTCAGTTACCGAGCTGGTGGCAGGATGACGCGGCCTACCGGCGGGATGCGCTGTTCTACTTGCCAGAGGCGGACAAGACGGCGATTGAGACAGAGGCAGCCACCTGGGCAAACGATCGCGAGCAGCTCTATTTTGGGCGCACCGCGTTTTTCTATTGCAATCACGATCAAGCCGATTATCTTACTTCAAACTACCATAAAAAGCTACTCAAAGCCCGGTTTTACAAGCAGCTCACGATCCGTAATGGAAAAACCTTCCAGAAGATAATCGAGCTAACGGTGGGGGACTGATGAATATTTACGCCTATCAACGCCCGCTTGGGCCTATTGCCGACGACGAGGCTTTGCGCCAGCAATATATTACGGTGTATGACGTTAAGACACACCAGCAGGTTGTGCGCTTTTGCCGCGCGTATGGTCATCGACTACACAAGCTCATTGGCTATAACTTCCCGTATAGCAGCGATATTGCTGACGCGTATGTTGGTATGGAGCAGTGGCTTGCTGGCGAGGCGAACTACCATGCGGCCCGCAATGCAAGCTTTTGGATTGGCCGCCAGGCGCGCTATACAACCGACCGAACGGTGGAGCGTTTCCTGCGCACTATGGCGCAGCTCATGGCGAGCCCGCATGTGAAATATCACGGGCTGTGGGCAAGCGACTTTGCTATCACCCTTATTAACACCATGTACCCAAATGATGAAGCGGCAGTGCGTAACGAACGTATAGCACAGATACAACTTTTGAAAAGCATTAACTAAATTTTAAATATAAATGCGTGTATAAAGGTACGTTTAATATGGTAGTATAACCTGCGGCTCGTGAGCAATTGAGCCAACTACACAACTTCGCTATACTAAAAGATATGACAAATGCGCAATCACAGCCACTCCTCTACGAGCACATTTGTGCCGATCCAATGAATGCTGATTTTGCGGCACGGGGTTGGCCGCCGGTGTATAGTGCCTCGGCGCGCTCGCGCATCATCATTGTTGGCCAGGCGCCGGGCCGCATTGCTCAGGAGACCCGCATGCCGTGGAATGATGCCAGTGGCCGCCTCTTGCGGCAGTGGCTTGGCGTGAGCGATGAGCAGTTTTACAACCCCAACCTCTTTGCGCTCATCCCAATGGATTTTTACTACCCTGGCAAGGGCGCACACGGCGACTTACCGCCACGCAAGGAGTTTGCTGAGAAATGGCACCCGCGTCTCCGCGCCCAGATGCCAGCGGTGCGCCTGACAATTTTAGTTGGTACCTATGCGCAGAAATATTATCTTGCCCGCCGGGCAGAGAAGAACTTAACAGAAACGGTGGCGCGTTTTGCGCACTATTTGCCACAGTATTTTCCGCTGGTGCACCCCTCGCCGCTGACTGCTCGCTGGCGAGCGCGTAACCCATGGTTTGAGGCAGATGTTATTCCAGTACTGCGACAGAGAGTGCAGCAGGCACTCTCTACGTCACTATAAAAGAAAACGAGGTGGTTGTGTAATAGGGGCAAGGGGTATTCAGTAATATATTGCCTAACGGCATAGGTTAATTGCAACCTACAAATGGGTAAGTAATTGCCAATAGACATCATATGCTTGGGCAATGTGTGTGAGCGAGATAGACTCATCAACTGTATGTGCCTGGTCAAAGTCGCCCGGTCCATAAATAACCGTCTCGACGCCAATTGCCTGATAAAAGGTTTGGTCGGTGGCACCACGGCTGATGACAGGCACTGCACCAGGCACAAGCGTTTGCATCTGGCGGAGAATTGGTGCGTCTGGTGCACATAAGGCAGATGGTGCTGGGTCTGTAGCATTGCGCCATGAGAACTGGTAGCGCTGCGCCAGTGTTTCTATCCAGTGTGTGAAGTCGGCATCGAGCGCTGGTGTGGTGCGGATATCGACAGCCAGATAGCTAGCCCCAGCTGTCTTGTTGCTGGAATATGACCCCTCTGGCGCAATGCGCGTTGGCGTCATTGTGGGCTCGCCAAGAATATCATGACGGTACGCGGTGTGGAGTTTCTGTTGGATTATTGGCACGTCATGAAGAAACGCCATAATGGCGGGCAGTGAGCTAGCCTGGTAAGCCGCTTCTTGCGATGCATGGCTCGATACACGCTCAAATACCAGCTCGACAAAGAGATTACCTCGGTGACCAATCTCAATCCGCCCATCAGTTGGCTCAGCGATAAGACAACTCACATCATCGTACTGGGCGGCCTGCGAAAAATACCGCGCAAAGGCGGCTGACCCAGCGCCATCCACCTCTTCGTGCGCAACGGCAACACACCAGACGTCAAGGTCGTCACGGCGCTGCTGAGCGTATTTGGCTGCGACCGTCATGTGGAGAGCAACACCCGCCTTCATATCACTCGCACCAAGGCCATAGAGGCGGCCATCTGTCACCCACGGTTGCCATGGATTATACTGCCAGGCAGACACATCACCGGGTGAAACCGTATCAACATGCCCACAGAGTATCACGGCACGTTGAGCGGGCTGCTGGCTGGCCCGAATCACGCCAGCAGTGAAGCCCGGCTTGGTGATGACATCATCACACACAGGTATGAGCCGCCGGGCAATATCAGCTAATATCTGCCCCTCATTGCCTGAGACAGATGGTATGGTGATAAGCTGCTTAGTTAGGTCGACTGTCTGAGTGATCGCATCAGACAGTGGTGTGGTTTCGTGTCGGTTGGTTGGCATCATATACCATTACTGTATCACAGCAGCGGGGGAGGTCGCGAGGGGTCATGCCGACACGTGTGCCATTCTGAGCGAGTGGATTGCTTGGACATTGGGCGCATAAATCGTAGGCACTTTCTGGGATATCGCCAGGGGCAGCCCTGCGATAGCCACTCGACTGGGCGATTGACAGGCTGTTGCTATTGCAGAAGGCATAAGGGATAATCTCCTCTTCTTGCGCTGCATGAGTCGCAGCACGGAATAATATATGGCCAATACCGCGCTGTTGGTAATCACGATCGACGATTAAACTACCTACCTCAGCCATTGCTTGTGACTCATGACTACCATTTGGGCGGTGCATTACTGGCTCGAGGATGCCAGCATAGCCGACGATGCGCGGCTTACGAGCATCCAACGAAAGACAAGCAAGCACCCCAAGATGCTTAGCAAGAATTTCTTCGGGCGTGACTTCGATCATGAGCGCACCTTCTTTGTCGCGATTCGCAATCATTGCCGCAACGCGCTTGGCAGCAGTAGATTGATCTGCTTCAGATAATTCTCGAAACGATATAATATCGAGCTTGGCCGATCCTCTCGACCCAATCGTCATGGCGGTATACATAGGATATATTACAGCACGAATTAATAAAAATAACAATATCATCGAACAAAGATAAAATAATCAGCAAACAAGTTCAGAACGACCACAACAGGGGCCGGTCATTTCATGATAATACTTTCTATCATCGCAATAGTATGCTATAACAAGGTGTATGAGACGATCCCCAGAAACAACCCTAGACAATTCGTATTTCACATTAGTTGCAGCAGATTTTCACAATCGGATGGAAGATGTGGGAGATGCTCGCTATACTGTGGTTGGTGGGCTCGGTTTACACGCAGTCACTCATGCCGAGGAGATCGATTGGGATGATCGTGTGGTGCGGATTGGTAATATCTACCTGCCGCGGCGGCGTGAGAGCAATGGCACGGTGCGAGATCTCGACACATTAGTGCATACGACAGGTACAGTAGCAGCATATCGAGATGAGATGGAAGATGCGTTGGGTGGACTGCTTGTCCCTTCGGCATTTGGCCTCAAGCCGTATGGCACTCCACTAATGAATACACTCAAAGGTTTGAGCCATTTCACTGGTGATCGCTATCTCAAAGAGGACGAGGGAGGTGAAAAGGAACTTTACTGGCGTCTTGCTGGCAGCGAAACGAAGATTCCACTTGAAAGCCTTGACCCTTGGCATATCGAGCAAGACGGTGAAACGGTTTGTACTATTCTTGGCCCCGTTGCTCAGCTTGGTGCGTATCAGAATCGATCGATTACTGGTGTGCGCAAAAAGGACGAAGAGAAACTAGCAGGACTCATTAACGTTGTTATGCCAAATGGCAAGATCAGCGATATCCCAAAGGAATATCGTGAGCAATTTTTTGCCTTTGTTGAGCAAGCAGAGAAGGTTAAACAGGCGCGACAAAAACTTGGTTTGACTGCGCTTAAAGCACGTCTTTTGGCAGATCTTGAAACGAGAGACTGGGCTGTTAAGCTTGCTCAAGGTGAGCACGATAGTTTGCTTCGGCCATTTACTGGCAAACAGTAGCTTCGCGCTATAATAGAAAGTATGAACGCCGCCCTCTACGCCAAGCTCAAAACATTACCTCGTAGCCCGGGAGTGTACTTTCATAAGTCGGCGAGCGGGGAGGTGATTTATGTCGGCAAGGCGGCAGTGCTGCGCAACCGAGTGCGGCAGTATTTTCAAGATTCGCGTGGACGAGATAATAAAACCATGGCGCTAGTGGCGGAGATCCACGATACGGATTGGATCGAGACCGAAAGCGAGGTGGACGCCCTCTTTCTGGAAAGTGAGATGATCAAGCGCTACATGCCGCGCTACAATGTGCTGCTGCGCGATGATAAATCACAAACCTTCGTGCGAATCAACATGAAGAGCCAATGGCCAGTAGTGAGCTTTACGCGCAACCCGGCGGATGATGGTGCCGACTACTACGGTCCCTTCTACAATGGCTTTGCACTCAAAAAAGCCCTGCGCCACCTGCGGCCAATCTTCCCGTACCTAACGCGTGAGCGCCGGCCTGGGCAATCAAAGCTGGACGAAGATTTAGGCCTGAGCCCCAAAATCAGCGACGGCTCGCTAGTATACAAAGCCAACCTGCGCACACTGATTAGCTATATCAAAGGCAACCGCAAAGCCATCGCTGCCGAGCTCGAGCGCGATATGAAGACGGCCGCCGGGCTACACGAATTTGAACGGGCCGCCCAGCTGCGCAACAAGCTGCGCGCTATGCAGGAACTGCAGCGCCGGGTGATGTTTGGCGATAAGGAATTTTTGGCTATTAGTAAGGATCGAGCCTTAGCGGACTTGACCACGCTGCTGGGCCTAGCGGGTGAGCCAACCCGCATTGAAGGCTACGATATCAGCCACATGAGCGGCCGCCAGGTGGTGGCAAGCATGGTGGTGTTTCGCAATGGCGTCAGTGACCGGGCCGAGTACCGCAAGTTCAAAGTCAGCGAAAAAAACGACGACACTGGTAATATGCACGACGTCATCTTTCGCCGCCTCAGTGAGCGCCATATCAAGAGCTGGGGCACGCCGAGTCTGCTCCTGATTGACGGTGGCAAAGGCCAGCTGGCGGCAGCAATTGCGGCCCGTGATGCGCGTGGGGTACATGTGCCGATCATCAGCATTGCCAAGCGCGAGGAAGAAATCTTGGTACACAAAACTGGCTCGCAGGTGGGACTGGCGTATATTCACCAGCTGCAAGCCGAGCACCCGGGCGGCATCACCGTGCATGAGGATGGCGATGTCTATGTGATTAACCTCCACCCGGGGCAGCGTAATGCCGGCGCGCACTCCAAGAATTTGCGGGGTAGTGCCGCGGTGTATGAGCCAGAGGTGGCCCACGCTGCTTCTGCCGTGCAGGAACAGCCAGCCAGCAGTACCAGCCAGGCAGCTACTATGCCGCTTGCAGCCAGTGATATTACCAAACTCTTCCAGCGGATTCGTGACGAGTCGCACCGCTTTGCCGTCAGCTACCACACGGCGTTGCAGCGCAAAGCCGGCGTCAAAAGTGCGCTCGATGGCATCCCTGGCGTTGGCCCCAAAACCAAGCAAAAACTGCTGCGGCAGTTTGGCAGTGTGCGCGGTATCATGCGCGCCAGCCAGGCAGAGCTAGCGGCAGTCGTGGGGGAGACGCGCGCAGCGCAAATTCGGCAGGGGCTGGCAGCAGATCAGAAATAAGTTCCCCCTAATAATAAGAAACTAACACGGATACTACACAGATGTGCAACCACATGCTATAGTATTGGCATGAAAGACCCTGAGATTCCCGGTAAAAATGATTCAAAAACAGCACTGACGCGTGAACACGAACGGCAGCGCAGGACTGATACATCCCTTGTCTTTCGTGATGAGTCAGCTCAGCAACGCTGGCGCGATCTGCGCAGGCGCTGCCAACAACAAGAGCACACTGCTCACGCTGCAGTTGATGGGCGTCAGCGTTATGCATACGCAATCCAGACCAATACGGCAATGGATTTTGCTGCTGATGTTGCAGAGAAGATACAGACAGGCTTACCTGAAGCAGGATCACCTAGCCCAGATAATGAGGAATCAACAGCTGCTCAACTAACGCCAGAGCTTGTCCGTCGTGTGCTTATAGACGTCATGGAGTACCAGCGCTACAGTGATATCGATCTTGATACATGCTACATAGGCTTTAACATGCTGACGCTTGCTGGTTGGAAGTATAGTGAAGAATTCGACGTCGTATTGAACCAGCTTATCACCGAAGAGACTGCGGAATATCTAGCATCATAACAAAAAAGGAGACCATAACCATGAATAACACGCACGGCGGATTTGTGACAA
>ERZ773049.2246-NODE-2246-length-10644-cov-29.167155_pt1 | contig 10644 bp, 5 predicted proteins | sample MGYA00580633_ERZ773049 | MGnify/ENA primary metagenome ERZ773049 (study PRJEB29015, sample SAMEA2737991) | human oral metagenome | biome: human oral; feature: human-associated habitat; material: dental | place: China | collected 2066 ... | reverse complement strand
GCGCTTCTTTGCGCAAACGTGCGCCGCCGCAGCTCGGGCAGGCGCGGTGGTTTTGATATTCGCGCAGTTTTTCGCGCACGGTTTCGCTATCGGTTTCGCGGTAGCGGCGTTCGAGATTGGGGATGATGCCCTCGAAGGCGTGGCTGCGGTTGAAGGTGGTGCCGCGTTCGGACAGGTATGTGAAATCAATGACTTCTTTGCCCGAGCCGTGCAGGATGACTTTTTTCACTTTTTCAGGCAGCGTTTCCCAAGCAGCCTGCACATCGAAACCGTAATGCCGTGCCAGCGACTGAATCATTTGGAAATAGAACTGGTTGCGCTTGTCCCAGCCGTCAATCGCGCCCGTTGCCAGCGACAATTCGGGGTGCGCAACCACTTTTTCGGGGTCGAAGAAATTGGTGTTACCCAAGCCGTCGCAAGTCGGGCAGGACCCCATCGGGTTGTTGAACGAAAAGAGGCGCGGCTCCAATTCGGGCAGGCTGTACGAACACACGGGGCAGGCAAAACGCGCGGAAAACCAATGTTCTTCGCCGCTGTCCATTTCCATCGCCAGCGCGCGCTCGTTGCCGTGGCGCAATGCGGTTTCAAAACTTTCCGCTAGACGTTGTTTGATATCCGCCTTCACTTTCACGCGGTCGATGACCACGTCGATATTGTGTTTGATGTTTTTTTCCAGCTTAGGCACTTCGTCGAGCTGATAGACCTCGCCGTCAACGCGCACCCGCGCAAAACCCTGCGCCTGCAAGTCGGCAAAGAAATCAACAAACTCGCCCTTACGTTCGCGCACCGCCGGCGCCAAAATCATCACACGCGTGTCTTCCGGCAGCTTCAACACGGCATCGACCATCTGCGACACGGTCTGGCTCGATAGCGGCAAATTGTGTTCGGGGCAATAGGGCGTACCGACGCGGGCGTACAAAAGGCGCAGATAATCATGAATTTCCGTTACCGTGCCGACGGTGGAACGCGGGTTGTGGCTGGTAGATTTCTGCTCGATGGAAATCGCGGGCGACAGGCCTTCGATCAAATCGACATCGGGTTTGTCCATCATCTGCAAAAACTGCCGCGCATAGGCGGAAAGGCTCTCAACATAACGCCGCTGCCCTTCGGCATACAGCGTGTCAAACGCCAGCGACGATTTGCCGCTGCCCGACAGCCCCGTTACCACCACCAGCTTGTGGCGCGGAATGTCCAAATCGACGTTTTTCAAATTATGCGTGCGCGCGCCGCGGATGCGGATGGTGTCGTTGTCGTGTGAATGTTTGGGATGATGGTTGCACATATTGTCAGGCCGTCTGAAAAATAAAATAAACGGCTATTGTAGCACTTTTCAAATGACAGACTGGATAGATAAAGCATTTGATATAAAAGAAACAAAGAGGCCGTCTGAAAATATGTTTTCAGACGGCCTTGATATAGATGGATCAGCTTATCAGTCGATTGTTCGGAGAATTTCGCGCAGGGCTTTTTGCCAGTCGGACGGTTTGATACCAAACTTGGTCTCTAGGCGTGAGCAATCCATAATGCTGTATGCCGGACGCGGAGCAGGCAGGGGGTATTGATCGGTGGTGATTGCGTTCAGTTCCGGAATGCGGAAGCTGTCGTCTAATTGGTGGGCCGTCTGAAAGATGGCTTTGGTAAATTCGTACCATGTTGCCGATTTATTGCCACAGTAATGGAAGATACCGCGTGGGGAAGTGGGCTGTTGCAATAAACTGATGATGGCGTGAGCCAAATCGCCTGCATAAGTTGGGCAACCGGTTTGGTCATGAACGATGGAGAGGGAGTCACGCTCTTTAGCAAGGCGCAACATGGTTTTGACGAAATTGCTGCCGTATTCGCTAAACAGCCATGAAGTACGGACGATTGTACTTTCAGGATGCGCGGCTAAAGCCAAAAGCTCGCCTGCTACTTTGGATTGACCGTAAGTGCTGCGCGGATTGGTGTAGTCGGTTTCGCGGTAAGGGCGTTTGCCTTCGCCGTCGAATACATAATCAGTGGAAATATGAATAAAGCGCGCGTGTGCGGCGCGGGCGGCTGCGGCCAGGTTATGAACAGCGGTTGCGTTGACGGCAAAAGCAGCCTCTGCGTTTTCTTCTGCTTTATCGACGGCAGTGTAAGCTGCGGCATTAACGATGGCATCTGGTTGGAAGTTTTTGATCATGTGATGCACGGCTTCGGTATCGGTAATGTCCAGCGAAGTAGAGTCGGTAGCAATCAGTTCCCAATCTTCGGGCAGGCGGTCGCGCAGACAGCGGGCAAGCTGGCCTTTGGCTCCGGTCAATAAAGTACGCATGGTTGAGTATCTCCTCTGATAGCTGTTAAATAGGTATTCGTGTCATTATAGTGTAAATACGACAAATTCACATTATTGACGTAGAACAAAATGCGGATGCGGCTGTATTTGGGCAAATTATCGATATCATCTATCCACAATAATAACCACTTATTGGTATTATGTTTGCTTACTATAACTATAGTTAAAGTTCAGCTTTCAACAAGATAGATAAAGGATCTATGCTGTTTGAGAGAGTGTGAATCAATGTTGATGTTTTTATTGTTGCTAGGATAATGGAATTTAAAAACAGGCAAAACTCCGTCCTTTTGTCGGAAAATTCTACCGTTTGATATTTTTCAGTAAATATCTTGAAAAATATAACTAAAATAATATTTGAGCAAGGGCGGATTTGCTCGTTCCTCTAGCTCGATATCTTTATTAACCATTTTGGGAGTAATTATTATGGCAAGATCTTACAGCGGGCATCGTGGACCCCAGGCTAGTAAGCCTATCTGGACCCCAGGTAAGCCTTACTGCTCTTCTATTCCAGGGCAGTCCGACCCAGCTCACTTCTGCGGTTCATCAAAATCTTCTGGTTCTACCGGCAGCACCGCTAGAACTGGCAGCGTGCCGCCAGTAGTTCATGTGGTACCTGGTTCACGTTACCACCCTTGGCACACCGCACCGAGCAATCGGCTCCGATATCCAAAACCACAACCAAAACCTCAGCGTAAACCACCTCAACCAAAACCTGAGCCACAACCAGAACCGCAACCACAAAAACCTGTGCCACAAAAACCTGTGCCACAAAAACCTGTGCCACAAAACCCTGTGCCACAAAAACCTGTGCCACAACCACAACCAAAACCACAACCAAAACCTGAGCCTAAGCCTAAGCCAGAGCCAAAACCTAAGCCAGACTGCAAAGACTGTGCTGACGACCATAACCAAGACAACTCATACGGTCACGAAGACAAAAACCCAGGTAATATCATCCGACCCAACGTTATCCGCGGTACTGATGCTAAAGATACCATTTATGGTACTGCTGGCGAAGACATCATCTACGGTGGCAACGGCGCAGACGTAATCTACGCCGGTGCAGGTAATGACACCATTTACGGTGATGCCGACGGTGACTCTCTGTACGGTGAAGAAGGTAAAGACTACCTGCAAGGTGGTGACGGTAACGACTACCTGAACGGTGGTTCCGGTGCTGACATCATGCGCGGTGGCGACGGTAACGACGTTTATTTCGTTGACGATGCCGACGACCAAGTTATCGAGTACGGTAATCTGAACGGCGGTATCGATACTGTTCGTACCGTTATCGACTACACCTTGACCGATAACGTTGAAAACCTGTTTTTGCAAGGTATGCAAAACCTGAACGGTACTGGTAACTCTTTGAACAACAACATCGAAGGTAACGGCGGCAACAACCATCTGTACGGTTTGGCCGGCGATGACTGCCTGGTTGGTAAAGACGGTAACGACTACCTCGACGGCGGTGTCGGCAACGACATCCTGATCGGCGGTACCGGTAACGACACTTACTTCTTCGACAAAGGTTACGGTCACGACACTATCCGTGAGGAAAGCGGTAATGACACCCTGTTGTTCGGTAAAGGCATTGCAGCTTCCGACGTATTGCTGAGCAAATCAGGTGCTAACCTGACTGTTTCTGTCGGTTCTGACAGCATCACTATCGACGACTGGTTCACCGGTAACAATCACAAAGTTGAAAACTTCAAATTTGCTGACGGTAGCACTTACCAAGTAACCGGCCACGGTGACTACTACTCTCTGTCTGCTGTGAACCACATCCAAGAACAGACTCAAGTTTCTGGATGGTAATTTTCAGGGTTCTTCTCTGAAATCAACGGTTAAGGCCGTCTGAAACCAAAATATAAGGTTTCAGACGGCCTTTATTTCGTAAACAATCTGACGAAAAATTCCAAATTGGGCTAAAATGTCGCATTCTTCTGTCTATCTAAGAGATACCCGAAATGTCTGAAATCAGCTTGAAAAAAATCTATTCCGGCAAAGTCCGCGATTTGTACGAAATTGACGATAAGCGAATGTTGATGGTTGCTTCCGACCGCCTGTCTGCATTCGATGTGATTTTGGATGACCCGATTCCGGGTAAAGGGGAGATTCTGACGCAGATTTCCAATTTTTGGTTTAAAAAACTGGCTCATATTATGCCTAACCACTTTACCGGCCATACCGTTTACGACGTTTTGCCTGAGAACGAAGCCAAAGTTTTAGAAAAACGCGCCGTCGTGGCTAAAAAACTCACTCCGGTGAAAGTGGAGGCTATTGTGCGCGGTTATCTGGCAGGCAGCGGTTGGAAAGATTATCAAAAGACAGGCTCTGTTTGCGGTATTCAACTGCCTGAAGGTATGCAGGAAGCGCAACAACTGCCTGAAGTGATTTTTACGCCATCGACCAAAGCTGAGGTTGGCGATCATGATGAAAACATTAGCTTTGAAGAATGCGAACGCATTATCGGAAAAGAATTGGCGGCGGAAGTACGCGCCAAAGCGATTCAGCTTTATACAGAAGCGGCCGAATATGCCAAATCTCGCGGTATTATTATTTGCGATACCAAGTTTGAATTTGGTTTGGATGAAGAAGGCACACTGACTTTGATGGACGAAGTATTGACGCCTGACTCCAGCCGTTTTTGGCCTGCCGACCAATATAAAGTTGGCACCAATCCGCCGTCTTTTGACAAACAATTTGTCCGCGACTGGTTGGAGCAAAGCGGTTGGAACAAAAAAGCGCCGGCGCCTAAAGTGCCTGACGATGTGATTCAAAAAACAGTCGAAAAATATCAGGAAGCATTGACTTTGCTGACTCAGGATTGATTTTTAAGTTTGAAGGCCGTCTGAAAGAGATATGTTTCAGACGGCCTTTTTATTGTATCAATACTGGATTTTAAGGATGGTTGCCTTTATAATCGAGAGTTGTTTTCAGTGCCTTAAAAGGCCGTCTGAAAGCTTGTTTATAACCTGCCGCACGGTCTGAAACCCTAACTATGCACATTCGGATTTTAGTGTGCATTATTAGTGTTTTAGCAGTGCGGTATTTTGAAAGGAACAATAATGTTCAATAAACACGTTAAGACCTTCCAATACGGTAATCAAACCGTTACTTTGGAAACCGGCGAAATTGCTCGCCAAGCCGCTGCTGCCGTTAAAGTATCCATGGGCGACACCGTTGTTTTGGTTGCCGTTACTACCAACAAAGAAGTGAAAGAAGGCCAAGACTTCTTCCCTCTGACTGTCGATTACCTCGAGCGTACTTACGCAGCAGGTAAAATCCCCGGCGGTTTCTTCAAACGTGAAGGCAAACAAAGCGAAAAAGAAATCCTGACCAGCCGTCTGATCGACCGTCCGATTCGTCCTTTATTCCCTGAAGGTTTCTACCACGACATCCAAATCGTAGCGATGGTCGTGTCTGTTGACCCTGAAATCGATTCTGACATTCCTGCAATGTTGGGTGCATCTGCCGCGCTGGTGTTGAGCGGCGTACCGTTTGCCGGTCCGATTGGTGCGGCACGCGTGGGTTATGTAAACGGCGTGTACGTTTTGAACCCGATTAAAGCCGAATTGGCCAAATCACAATTGGACTTGGTTGTTGCCGGTACTTCTAAAGCCGTGTTGATGGTGGAATCCGAAGCCGACATCTTGTCTGAAGAAGTGATGCTGGGCGCAGTTGTTTACGGTCACGATCAAATGCAAGTGGCCATCAACGCCATCAATGAGTTTGCCGACGAAGTCAACCCGGAAGTCTGGGATTGGAAAGCTCCTGAAACCAATGAAGAATTGGTTGCAAAAGTACGCGAAATTGCCGGTGAAACCATTAAAGAAGCGTTCAAAATCCGTCAAAAACAAGCGCGTTCTGCCAAATTGGACGAAGCTTGGAATGCTGTAAAAGAAGCGTTGATTACCGAAGAAACCGACACTTTGGCAGCCAACGAAATCAAAGGCATTTTCAAACATTTGGAAGCCGATGTTGTCCGCAGCCAAATTTTGGACGGCCAACCGCGTATCGACGGTCGCGATACCCGCACTGTTCGTCCGTTGAACATTCAAACCGGCGTATTGCCGCGCACTCACGGTTCTGCATTGTTTACCCGTGGCGAAACCCAAGCTTTGGCAGTTGCCACTTTGGGTACTTCACGCGACGAGCAAATCATTGATGCGCTGTCCGGTGAATACACCGACCGCTTCATGCTGCACTACAACTTCCCGCCATACTCTACCGGTGAAGTGGGTCGTGTAGGTGCGCCCAAACGTCGTGAAATCGGTCACGGCCGCTTGGCTAAACGTGCGTTGTTGGCTGTATTGCCAGAACCTGAAGATTTCAGCTACACCATGCGCGTGGTTTCTGAAATTACCGAATCTAACGGCTCTTCTTCTATGGCTTCCGTCTGCGGCGGCTGCTTGAGCCTGCTGTCTGCCGGTGTGCCTTTGAAAGCACACGTTGCCGGTATCGCGATGGGTCTGATTTTGGACAACAACAAATTTGCAGTCCTGACCGACATCTTGGGCGACGAAGACCACTTGGGCGATATGGACTTTAAAGTGGCCGGTACAACCGAAGGTGTGACTGCGCTGCAAATGGACATCAAAATCCAAGGCATTACCAAAGAAATCATGCAAATCGCTTTGGCTCAAGCCAAAGAAGCACGTTTGCACATCTTGGATCAGATGAAAGCCGCCGTTGCAGGCCCGCAAGAGCTGTCTGCACACGCACCACGCTTGTTCACCATGAAAATCAACCAAGACAAAATCCGTGATGTGATTGGTAAAGGTGGCGAAACCATTCGTTCGATTACTGCTGAAACCGGTACTGAAATCAACATCGCTGAAGATGGTACCATTACTATCGCTGCGACTACTCAAGAAGCAGGCGATGCGGCGAAAAAACGCATCGAAGAAATCACTGCCGAAGTGGAAGTGGGTAAAGTGTACGAAGGTACTGTGGTTAAAATCCTCGACAACAACGTTGGCGCGATTGTCAGCGTGATGCCGGGTAAAGACGGTTTGGTACACATCAGCCAAATCGCTCACGAGCGCGTACGCAATGTCAGCGACTACCTGCAAGTAGGTCAGGTCGTAAATGTAAAAGCATTGGAAGTAGACGATCGCGGCCGCGTGCGCCTGTCTATCAAAGCTTTGCTGGAAGCACCTGCACGCGAAGAGAAAGCAGCCGAATAATCTGATTATTCAAGCTTGAAACAAAAGGCCGTCTGAAATTTTCAGACGGCCTTTTGTTTATTTAGAAGATGAGTTTAAAAAACAAGTTTCGCCTTTACTTTGATTGAACGGATTACTACAATGCTTGCAATTTAATAAATATATTAATCTCTCAAGGAGTATACAATGAATGCTACGCAATTAATCAGCCGACTGACGCAAACTGTCGGCGAGAAATACATCATCACAGACCCGGCAAAAACCGAACAATACCGTCAAGGCTATCGTTTTGGCGAAGGCAAGGCGTTGGCAGTTGTCCGTCCGGGTACGGTTTTGGAAATGTGGCAAATTTTGCAGGCGTGTGTTGAGGCTGATGTTATCGTGATTACGCAGGCCGCCAATACTGGCCTGACCGGCGGATCGACTCCTGACGGTAATGATTACGACCGCGATATCGTGATTGTGAATACCATGCGTCTGAACATCATTCAGCCGATTAACAATAACGAACAGGTTGTCTGCCTACCCGGTTCTACCCTGAATCAATTGGAGCTGCTGCTGAAACCTTTAGGCCGTGAGCCACACTCCGTGATCGGCTCGTCCTGTATCGGTGCTTCTGTATTGGGTGGCGTATGTAATAACTCCGGCGGCGCTTTGGTACAGCGTGGCCCGGCTTATACGGAAATGGCTCTGTTTGCACAAATCAACGAAGAGGGCAAACTGGAGCTGGTCAACCATTTGGGCATTGATTTGGGCGAAACCCCTGAAGAGATTTTGACCAACTTGCAAGGTTTCCATTACCAGCGAAAAGACATTACGCAAGATGCCGGCAAGGGCCATGACCATGCTTATTGCGACCATGTGCGCAAAGTGGATGAGCCGACGGCCGCACGCTTTAATGCCGACCCAGCACGCCATTACGAAGCATCAGGTTGCGCGGGCAAGCTGATGGTGTTTGCCGTACGCTTGGATACGTTCCCACAAGAAAAACAGACTGCCGTTTTCTATATCGGCACCAATGATATTAATGAGCTGACCGATATTCGTCGTGCTGCTTTGAGTGAGTTTAAAAACCTGCCTATTTCCGGTGAGTATATCCATCGTCATGCTTTTGATATTGCTGCCGTTTATGGTAAAGATACTTTTTATATCATTAAGACGTTCGGTACCCACCAACTTCCGAAACTGTTTGATCTGAAAGCCCGTGTGGATAGATTCAGCAAAAAGATAAGTTTCTTACCAAAACACTTCTCTGATAAATTCATGCAACTGATCAGTAAAATTTTGCCCGATCACTTGCCGAAGTCTATGCGCAACTATCGGGATAAATATGAACATCACCTGATTTTAAAAATGGGTGGCGAGGGCGTAGAAGAAGCGCGTGCTTTCTTGAAGGAATATTTTGCAACCCATGGCGGCGCATTCTTCGAATGTAATGCCGAAGAAACGCAGGCGGCCATGCTGCATCGCTTTGCTGTGGCTTCTGCCGCGATCCGTTACCGTTCTGTACATGATGATGAAGTAGAGGATTTGGTTGCACTCGATATCGCCTTGCGTCGTGATGATCGTGATTGGTTTGAAACACTGCCACCGGAAATCGACAATAAAATCATCCATAAATTGTATTACGGACATTTTATGTGTCATGTGTTCCATCAGGATTACATCATTAAAAAAGGCAACGACTGCATGGCCTTGGAACATGAAATGCTCCATCTGCTTGACCAACGCGGCGCACAATATCCTGCCGAACACAACGTCGGTCATCTGTATGAAGCCAAGCCTGCGCTGAAACAATTCTATAAAAAACTTGACCCGACCAACAGCTTCAACCCAGGTATTGGTAAAACAAGTAAGAAGAAAAACTGGGCTGAATAAAGCATAGTGAAAAACAAAGGCCGTCTGAACATTTCAGACGGCCTTTTTATATGTTTGTTTATTAGAACAGGTTGCTGATGAAAATCAGCAGAATAACCAACGGTACGAGGTATTTCACATAAGCAAACCAGATATTGACGGTGGTATGGTTGCCTTTGTAGAGCAATTCCTCCTTCGCTTCATCTTTCATCACGAAGCCGACAAACAAGGCAGAGCCAAGCGCGGTCAGCATAAACAGGATGTTGCCGCTGATATAGTCAAAGGCATCAAAAATGTTTTTACCAAATACGGAAATATCTTTCCATGGGCCGTAGCTCAAGATGGACGGGATATTGCCGAAGATAAAAATACCTGCCAGTACGATGGTAATCGCGGCTGCGCGGCGGATTTTGGTTTTCTCCTGAATGGTCGTAATCAACACTTCATAAATGGTCAGAGAAGTGGTCAGCGCGGCAATCAGAAGCAGGGAGAAGAAAATCACTGCAAACACGGGGCCTGCCCACATATTGGAAAACACGATCGGCAGGCTTTGGAACACCAGCGTCGGGCCGGAGTTAGGGGCAACGCCAAAGCTGAAGAGGGAAGGGAAAATCATGAAGCCCGCCAACACGGCAATCAATGTGTTGGTAATCGCGGTAATTACGGCCGTCTGAACCAGATTTTCGTTTTTATCCAGATAGCTGGATAACGTAATCATCACGCCGAAACCCAAGCTCAAGGCGAAGAATACTTGTCCTAAAACGAAGACGAACAGTTCGGTTGTAATTTTGCTGAAATCAGGTTTCAGATAGAAGGTAATGCCTTCCATAGCGCCCGGCAGGGTAACGTTGCGCACGACCATGGCAATCAGGAATAAAAACAGCAAAGGCATTAGGTATTTTGCCGCTTTTTCAATACCGCCGATCACGCCTTTGACCAAGATCCATTGGTTTACAACCACAAATAGGAAGGTGTAGAAAGCAATTTCCCAAGGGCTGTTTTCGATGTGTTCCGTAAAGAAGCTTTTGGTGACTTCGCCGGAAACCGGACTGGAAATGTCCAAATTACCGCCGATGATATTGATGATGTAGCTGATCACCCAGCCGCCGAGCACCATGTAATAGGCCATGATGCCGAATGCGCCGAGCAGGCCCATCCAACCGACCAATTTCCAAACTTTGGCAACGGGTTTGCCATTCATTGTGCCGCCAAACGCATCCAGCGCGTTCACGCCTTTACGGCGGCCGATGACGTTTTCCACCAAAATCATCGGAATACCGATGACCAGCATGGCAATAC
>ERZ773049.2243-NODE-2243-length-10651-cov-7.296904_pt1 | contig 10651 bp, 9 predicted proteins | sample MGYA00580633_ERZ773049 | MGnify/ENA primary metagenome ERZ773049 (study PRJEB29015, sample SAMEA2737991) | human oral metagenome | biome: human oral; feature: human-associated habitat; material: dental | place: China | collected 2066 ... | reverse complement strand
TTGAGTAATTTTCACCGACGACTCTCTTTTGGAGGAATTTCTCCGAGTAAATTCGTCCAAAAGCATTCGGTTGGAGGAATTTCTCCGAAGAAATTCGTTCAAAAGCATTTGGTTGGAGGAGTTTCTCCGAAGAAATTCGTTCAAAAGCATTCGGTTGGAGGAATTTCTCCGAAGAAACGCCTTCGCCAGCCTTCAGCCGGGGCGTATGGCCAAAAGCGCCGGCGAAGAAAAGGAAAAAGATCGTTTGGCGGCCGGGGGAAAACGGTGAACGAAAAACGAAGGCCGGATATCCGCATTCGGGGTACCCGGCCAACGATTCAACGATTCAACAACTCAACATCAATCCACGAACACCTTCTCGGTGTGTGTGCCTGCGCGGACCACGTAGACGCCTTGATTCAAGCGTGGGGCGACTTTATGTATTCCTACTTTTTATGCGCATAGCTGTCATTTACTTCTTCTTTTGATGTATGACAATATCCCCACCGATGACCTTTCCGCGAACCTTTATAACAAGATCTCTATTTCTGCCACTGTCGTTCTCATCAATACGGATATGTTTCAACTCTCCTGTATCCATGATACTGAACCACCCCCCAATCACTTCGATCGTATCAGGCACATTTGTCGGATTACTTTTCCAATACAGGCAACAGCTATCGGCTTCGGCCGGAATACGGATCGGCTTGCTTTCTGCCCTTGGCATACTGAATAACTCAAACTCCTTCCGTTCATTGATTCTGACAATGTTTATCATGGTGCCGATACTCGTACCGACTTCTAATTGATGCGCAGAAGCATCCACATCGAAACGGTTAGGGGTTGTAAAGCGCCAATCTTCCTTATCACATCCCACTGCTGCGAACAGCAGCAGGATGGCAAGTACAACTAATGATTTTGTGTGCATAGCAGCCGCGTTTACTTTTTGCTGATCTCCATTCTTTTAAGGTGATTCTTATATCCTCTATATCCTTCAACCCCCTGATACCAAACATTGTAATACTCTGTGTATTTCTCCAATTTATCATCCCATTTGCCTACTCCCCATCCAAAGTTGAAATGATAAAAGAGTACTCTGTAAGCCTCTAATGGTTCGTGATGCGGGTTCCCTCTTGTGTGAGGCAAGCTCCGTTCTGCAATCTCTCCCCAACCGCGATACACCTCGTAAGTTTCGTAGCCGTCTATTACCCACCAATGCCCTCCAAACCAATTCGTAGTTCCAATAAAGTTGTCCTTGAAACCCTCATAAATGGCCGGACATGTTTCCGGGACACCTGTTGCGTCTACAAATCGGGCGTAATATCCTTTTGAATTTAGGTAATTCGTTATCCGCTTTCTATAAGCAAAGAAATTGGGAAACTCGATAGAGGGATAGGAATATTTACTCGTATAGCACATCTTGATATTCCTACTGATCACGTCGACAAGATCCGCGGCATTAAAACTATTCTCCTTTATCTTATTCCAATCGATATTTTCTCCATCCAATCTTTGGTGGTAGTTGACAACTTGTGCGATAGCAATAGGCACACATCCCGCCGGCGCATGTTTTTCCCCTTTAATCGGTGTGTAACGATTAAAAGGATAATCCTGACGCCAATCTGTGGTTAAGAGCGGCCCAACTTTCTTATAGTTTCGGATCTCATCATAGTAGTGCTCAGAACGAAGAACTGCCCGATCCCCTTCTACGATCTTTTCTCCCTCTATGATCTTCTTGAATGCTGCATACGAACCCAAGACCGCAGAACGGTCGAGGTCGACCTTCTTCTTGGCTTCTATAATGCCCTCTTTCGTAAGATCCCACCAAATCGAAAGCCCGATATTCTCGTTGTTTTCCATGTCTTCCACTTCGGATGCGTCAAAATTACCCTCATCAGAATAAGCCAAAATGGGGAAAATCTCTTTTGTGGCGCTGACGATGGCAAACCCTTTCCGGTAGTTGATGACATACATCAGTGTGTCCATCTCGTCAGATTTGACCACCGTCGCATTGAGCAAAGGATTATCTTCTCGGCTGCCGCTTCGGAGAGTTTGCTCATTTCCTCTGTTCCAATTCATAAATCGGCTTGAAATAGCTTCCGCTTCTTTCAGGTCGATGAAGTATTCACCCTGAACGGATGAATTGCCACTCACTTTCTGATTGCTCAGAACACTGTCGTTTCGCTCCGGTATTCCGGTCTGCGCATCTTCTGTACATGAGAGCACGGCCAACAATACCAGAATCACTGTAGATAAAGTCAATGATTTCATAATATGTTGTGTTTTGAATTATAGGGGCAAAATTAGCTTCATGCAACAGAAACACAAAACAGAACCCCCAAAAACAGATCTGCAACCTGCATTTTTAACAATATAAGAACGAAAGAAGAGAAAAACGGGCCCTCACATAATACAAAGGGAAAATCATCACCGTCGATCCCTATCCAGGGTGCCGCTTTGCTCTATCCCGGGCTAGTGATGAACTGTCCCTTCGGGGCGCATCCGGTACGTACAAAATAAGGGCGTCCACAAGGGCCGCCCCCTACGCGGCGCCATAGCGGATGTAGACGTGGGCCGAGGGCGTGAAGACGTCGTCCTTATCGGCGGAATAAGGACGGGATGGGCATAGCAGCCACCTCAGCTGTGGGTTGATTCTCTTGAGGCGCGCCTAAAGTCTCATGCTGTTAGCCCGCAACCGCTCCACAAGCAGCTTGATCCGCACCACGACGAAGGCGTAGGCCAGCGAGACGGGCAGGATGATCTTGAGTAGCCATAGGCACGTCCGGGCCGCCTTGGGTAGCGCCCGACGTACGCACCGCCACACCCTCTGCCCGATGGTGCCTTCTACGAGTGACATGGTTTTTCTACTCCGACGGGGCTTTATTTCTTGAACATGCGGTCCATCTCGCGGCGATCGTCGCGCTCGCGGATCGACTGTCGCTTGTCGTACTCCTTCTTGCCTCGGGCGATGGCCAGGACGAGCTTGGCCAGCCCGCGTTCGTTGATGAAGAGGCGCGTCGGCACGAGGGTAAAGCCACGATCCTTGGCGGCCGTCTGCAGTCGGCGGATCTCCTTGCGGTTGAGCAGCAGCTTGCGGTCGCGGCGCGGCGCGTGGTTGTTGTACGTCCCGAAGAAGTATTCGGCCACGTACATATTCTTCACCCACACCTCGCCGTGCTCGACGATGGCGAACGTGTCCACAAGGCTGGCCTTGCCCAGGCGGATGGACTTGATCTCTGTGCCCGTCAGTACAAGGCCGGCGGTGAAGGTCTCGAGCAGCTCGTAGTCGAACGAGGCGCGTTTATTCTTTATCGTGATTTGGTTCGTAGGTTTCTCTTTAGCCATGATGAATGAATTGGAGTGGGGGCGAATGGCATTCGCCCGTGTCAATTAAAAGCGGAGCCCCGGCATCAGTGTGAACAGGAGGAAGGAGATGATGGCCGGTGTGCCGATAATGATGAACGAGGCAAGGGTCGTGAACTTCAGCTGCACCTCGTTGTCCACATGTAGGTAGTTCACCGCGCCCGCCCAGATCATATAAATGGTGTACAGCGCCGGGATGCGCAGGAAGATCAGCTCGGGGAAGAACGATTGCACAATCTCGATCACGAACAGCAGCGACGAGGAGTAGCCGACGAAGGGCTGGATGAGTCGCATGCTGCGCGGACGTTTGAAGACGAGTGCCCACAGTTCGTTTAGCAGGTACGACGCTAGGAAGAAGCCCCCGGCCGAGGCTACAATCGCTTTGATGGTCGACTTGAGGGCGATCACGAAGTCGAACTCCGGGCCCGTGAAGAGCATACCGACAAACGCCGCCAGCGCGATGAGTCCAATCATAGGGTAGAGGAAATGCGAGAGGAAGTCGTCGTCATTCTCCTTCACCTTTTTGTGACTCAGCGCCTCCCACGCGTCCATCGGGCGGAACGTAAAGGCGACTAAACGGAGGAATACAGCTTTGAACATAGGTGTTTATCTTATTTTGAGAGCGGGCAAAAATACACGGAATAGGTGGCAGACAAAGTGAGGCGATCAGACCGCGCAGCAGCTTGTGCCGACTTACGTTTCAGGGAGCAGTATGGGTTTGTGGGCCTAAGCCCTAATGCCCTGATCCGGCTTTAATCGTAGCTTTGTGCCATCAATGATCAGTTGATCATCACGTTTCATCTCAAAAACAAATTATATGAGCAAGACAGTTGAATTATTGGGTGCACAGGCAGACTACTACCTGGCCCACGAGTGCAAAACCATCGACAAGAGCCTGATCTACGCGCCGGGACCCGACGCCATCGATCGCATTTGGCTCGATTCCGACCGCAATCCGCAGACGTTGAACAGCATCGCCGCCCTCTACGACCACGGCCGCTTGGCTGGTACGGGATACGTCTCCATCCTCCCCGTTGACCAGGGTATCGAGCACTCCGCCGGCGCATCTTTCGCCCCGAACCCCGTCTACTTCGATCCCGAAAACATCGTCAAGCTGGCCATCGAAGGTGGTTGCAACGCCGTGGCCTCCACGTACGGTGTCCTTGGCGCTGTGGCTCGTAAGTATGCCCACAAGATCCCCTTCGTAGTGAAGATCAATCACAACGAACTGCTGACTTACCCCAACACCTACGATCAGGTGATGTTCGGTACCATCAAGGAGGCATGGGACATGGGCGCCGTAGCCGTGGGAGCCACCATCTACTTCGGTTCCGAAGAGAGCCGTCGCCAGATTGTGGACGTAGCCAAGGCTTTCGCTTATGCGCATGAGCTGGGTATGGCCACCATCCTCTGGTGCTACCTGCGCAACAACGGCTTTAAGAAGGACGGCACAGACTACCATGCTGCCGCCGACCTCACGGGTCAGGCTAACCACCTCGGCGTAACCATCCAGGCCGACATCGTGAAGCAGAAGCTCCCCACCAACAACGGCGGTTTCAAGGCCATCAAGTTCGGCCGCACCTCCGACAAGGTGTACACCGAACTCTCCTCCGATCACCCCATCGATCTCTGCCGCTACCAAGTAGCTAACGGCTACATGGGACGCGTCGGCCTGATCAACTCTGGCGGCGAATCGCACGGAGCGGGCGACTTGGAGGAGGCTGTTATCACGGCCGTAGTCAACAAGCGTGCCGGTGGTATGGGGCTCATCAGCGGTCGCAAGGCCTTCCAGAAACCGATGAACGAGGGCGTAAAGCTGCTCAACGCCATCCAGGACGTTTATCTCGATCCGTCGATCACCCTCGCATAACCCTGGGAGACGAGAGACATGAAGAAGATCGTATTGCTGCGCCACGGCGAAAGCCAGTGGAACAAGGAAAATCGCTTCACGGGCTGGACAGACGTCGACCTGAGCGAGAAGGGTGTGGCCGAAGCCGAGAAGGCGGGCGACGCACTCCGCGACGCGGGCTTTGCCTTTGGCATGGCCTACACGTCCTACCTCAAACGTGCCGTCAAGACGCTCAACTGCGTGCTGGATCGTATGAACGAGGACTGGATTCCGGTGGAGAAAACGTGGCGCCTCAACGAGAAGCACTACGGTACGCTCCAGGGCCTGAACAAGAGCGAAACGGCGGCCAAATACGGCGACGAGCAGGTGCATATCTGGCGTCGCAGCTACGACATTGCCCCCGTGGCCATGGAGGCTGACGACCCTCGTAACCCCGAAAAGGACCCGCGCTACGCGGGCGTCCCCGACGAGTATCTGCCGCGCACCGAGTCGCTCAAGGACGCCATCGCGCGCGTCATGCCTTACTGGGAATGCGTCATTTTCCCCTCCCTCAAGCAGCACGATAACCTCTTGGTCGTGGCGCACGGCAACAGCCTGCGTGGCATTGTGAAGCACCTCAAAGGCATCTCCGATACGGATATAGCCTCGCTGAACTTGCCCACAGCGGTGCCTTACGTGTTTGAGTTCGACGACAAACTGAACCTGACGAAGGACTATTTCCTGGGGGATCCCGAGGAAGTGCGCAAGCTGATGGAGGCTGTAGCCAAGCAAGGTGCGGCCAAGAAATGATCGGATAAGTGGCGGTCGAGGCGCTTCGCCCGACTTGCATAGATGATAAGGTTCGCGTGCGAACGGATGGAGGAGATGCTCCTCGCCGTCGTACGCGAACCTGTTTTATGGGGGCTCTTGAAGCGAAATTCGCTCCCCCTCATGCGACGAATGGCCGGGTACCAGAGGAAAATGTTCCTCGCGAGTACCCGGCCATTCGTCATTTTTGGCTTTCCCTTGTGCTGCCCTCGTCACTTCATCTTCAGGGTGAGGATCGTCACTGAGTTGGCGGGGAAAACGTAGACCATCGGCCAGCGGGGGAGGCGCACGTTGCGGATCACGGGCATGACGGCCGTCGGTTGGAGGGGCGTATTGCGGGCCGTGGGGGGAGCGGCGAGGCTGACGATGTGCGCCGAGGTGGCGACGCTGCCACCCTCTATGCGTAGCGCTGTCCGCTCGTCGTGCTGCGTGGTGTTCGCCACCTTGAGGATGATCGTGCCACTGTTCGGATCGGAGGTCGCCACGGCCACTAACGACGGCCGGGAGGGCGCCGCAGCCTCGATCACCCGTACGTTGTTGATATAGCCGCAAATCGCCTCGTCGGCACATTCCACCTTGGCCTCCATCCAGCCCGGTGAGCGCATGATCTCGATGGGGCCTGCCAGAACGCGATCCAGGGTGCCAGACTCATGAATGAGGCATACGGTGCTGTCGGTCAGCTCGAAAACGATGGCGTCGCGGAGTGCTCCGGTGCGACCATTATCGCGGATCCGCAGTCGGACGGAGCCCGAGGCGCCGTTCATTTTGCGCATCAGACGTGCCGAGAGGCTGCCGTTATACGTCCGTGAAGAACTGCCGCGCAGGGTGTCTGCCGACTCGACTGCAAAGGCGTCACCGACGACCGCCACCGAGGCTTTGCCGTACGTCAGGAGGGGCTTGCGGGCCGTGGTGATGTTCGTGGTGAGGAGCCGTCGGCCACGGTGATCGGCGAAGAGTTGCCAGACGTAATACGAGGGCGTGCGCACCAGTCGGCCCATGCCCGCGAGGAGCAGTCCGCCCGTGCTCGGCGTGCCGATGAGTGGCGTGTAGGAGAGGCCGCGGACACAGCCCGGCTGACGCTCCACGCCGATAAGGAACGCCGCCTCACCGACGGCCGCGCGCATCGTCCCGGCGTCGTCCGTCCCGGACGTCCCGAAAGCGTCGGCATAGGTGGCCGAGGACGAGTAGCGGTCCGCGCTGTCGGAGGTGAAGAGGTCGCTCTGCGTCATCATCAAATCCGCGTCCATGAGGTACTTAGGCCCGCTCTCGTCGGCCTTTATCATCACGGGGCGTATATTCAGGTCCTGGCAGAGGCGGGTGTATTCGCTGGCCGTGACCCGCCGCGACCCATCGTCGGCCATCATCCGGCCGGAGAAGCGGATGAAGCGTGGCCGTAGGTCCGTGATCGCCTCGATGAGGTCCGTCCGGAGCCCCATGGGCCGGTTGCGCCACGTTTTTTGTGGGAAAAGAGCGACCATATCTAAGCCGAACGACGCGCCGCTGTCCGTCTCGAAGACGAGCGTGGCGCCGCACACGCTGTCGGTGGCCGTAAAGGTGTGCCGGAGCGTAGTCCACGCGTCGGGGAGGGTCAGCCGGAGCGGCTCGGCCAGCATGCGCCCGGCCAGGGAGTCGCGCAGCGAGATGGTGAGCGACCGGCCGACCGTGCCATGCAGGTAACACGTCAATTCGAAGCGCTCGCCGCGTGCCGCAGCCGCTCCCCGCGACACATCCGCCACCACGCCGCCGCGCACAAGCAGCGACCGCCGGTTCGTTTCGCTCAGTGGCGCGCGGGCATCAATCGTCAGCGCCGAACCCGTCGTCAGGGCGCGCCATCCAGCGATCGAATCCGTCGCCGAGGGGCCATCCACCTCGAAACTACCATTCGTAATCATGTCCGCCGACCACTCGTCGGGGCGAACCGTACCGTCGGCCGCCTCGGACGTCACCCCGTAGAGGTCGCGATCAACGGCCACCGTCGGCCGATTTAGATTGATCGTAATGGTAGAAGTAGTCGGCATCTCGGGGCGGCACGCCCCCAGTATGCCAGCGGCCAACAGCGCCGCAGCGTATCGTAGGTTCATCTTGCGAGTTCAAATTTATGGCGCAAAAATACGTCGGGATTAGTCGAAAGGTGCGGAATGTGGTGCGGGAGCGAGCTCCGAAGCGCATGGAGTAGCATGCCGCGCCTATCGGATCTATTCCGCAGGCAGACAGAGCGGCTGATCGTATACATTTTCTCACATTCCGCTGAAATAAATACGCCTACCCGATGGGTGGGGCAGGCCTGCGCGCTCGCCCGTCCCCTTATTGATCCATTTCTATAAGTAGCAGAAAAAAAGCGGATGAACAGGATGCCATTTCAGCACATACAGACGCCGAGGCGCCTCTTTCCGCGATATGTAGCGGGGAGGGCGCCTCGGTCTATGCGCTGCTGTCGACTCCGGGCGGAGGTCCGCGAAACGGAGAGGACAACGAGATGCTTCAATCTATTCTTCCGGCAGATGGATGTCCGGATTGCCACCTTCGCCGCCGCCCGCCTCGGGCTGTTTGGGCTTCTCGCCGCCTCCGGGCGTGCCACCCCCTTCCGGTTTTTTCGGCTGATCCGGCTTTTTCGGCTCCTCCGTTTCCGGTAGACGAATGTCCGGATCCTTGTTATCCTTTTCCGGCTTTTTCGGCTTCGGTTCTTTGGGCTTCTTTGGCTCTTTCGGGGCATTCGGATTCTGCTTCCGCTTCTCGGCCGCCGCCTTTCTAAGCGCCAGACCTTGCTTATACGACGCGTCGATCTCCTCTGCGCGTTTATTAAAACGTGCGATGAGCTTAGCGATCAGCTCCGGCTCGACAGGAGTAGCCCCATAGACGTATTTATACTGTAACACGAGCAGGATACGTTCAAAAATCGCATCCGTACGGTTACGTACGTCCGTGGTTTTGGGCAATTTGTTGTCGGCCCACTTCTTCGATCGATCGTTGTAGATCGTGTCGAACTCCTTGTTTACCGTTTCCAATTTCGCGATGTCGGACGAGAGTCCCAGCTTGGACGCGTCCGCCGCGTTTTCCGTCTTCTTCAGATCCTTGATCAAGCCGTCCACGTGCGCCGTCTCCCGGTCGAACGACTCCTTGCGGATCCCCGCATAAGGATTCATCACGATGGAGAGCCGCGTAGCAGCCTCCTCCTTGTCCTTCTCCGGAGAGAGCTGCCCGTTGCGCACGGCACCGAAAATGTACTTCAGCAGGCGGTCGCGCTCATCGTTCTTCTTGATCAGGAGCTCCGAATTGGCGCTCGCTTGAGACTCCAAATTGTTTTCCTTCTCCGTGTCAATGCTTCCTTTCCACTCGTCCCTCAATTCTTCTGGAATACCGAGCTTCGGGAGGTCGAACTCCACAACGAAGCCATACATCGCATCGTGATATTTCACGTGCAGCGCATTGTCCAACTTCGTCGTGCCAATCTTTTTTACTTCTACACCTTCCTTCATGGGCTGTTTCGTTTTTAATTAAGTAATGGTATATATGAATTGTATGACGCAGCGCGTCGAATAGCTATCTGTCTAATCCGAGACCCTCAAAACGCGATCCATTTTGAGGCTCTCCATCGTGGGGAGCACCTAAACGCAATCCATTTTGGGACTCTCCGTCGCGGGGAGTACCTAAACGCGATCCATTTTGGGACTCTCCGTCGTGGGGAGCACCTAAACGCGATCCATTTTGAGACTCTCCGTCGTGGAGAGCACCTAAACGCGATCCATTTTGAAGCTCTCCGTCGTGGAGTGTACCTAAACGCGATCCATTTTGAAGCTCTCCGTCGTGAGGAGTACCTAAACGCGATCCATTTTGAGACTCTCCGTTGCGAGGAGTACCTAAACGCGATCCATTTTGGAGCTCTCCGTTGTGAGGAGTACCTAAACGCGATCCATTTTGAGGCTCTCCGTTGCGAGGAGTACCTAAACGCGATCCATTTTGAAGCTCTCCGTTGCGAGGAGTACCCAAACGCGATCCATTTTGGAGCTCTCCGTTGCGAGGAGTACCTAAACGCGATCCATTTTGAGGCTCTCCGTCGTGGGGAGTTCTAAAATGAGCCTCGGATGACAAAGAACGATTCTGCCGCTGCAGTAACGGGCGCAAACATAAACCATTTTTCAAAACAGCAAACAGAAAAATGGATGAGGCGAAAAATTCCGTCTTTTGAATAGCCTGCGCACCGACCCAATCAGGCACATCCGCCCCATCTTCCCCAGCCTCGGCAGAGGCCTTGATCTTCTTTTGCCTTCTTTTCTTCTATCAAGAGAAGAAAAGAAGGTACCATTTATCAGAGGAATAAGGCAAAGAGAACGATTTTGCCTCTTCCTTTCTCCTTTTCCCTCCTTGATGCGCCTAAATATATAGGTAGGAACGGCCTTTTCTTCCGGTAGGCTGTAGGGGCGTATTGCATACGCCCCTCGGATGATCCGTCAGGGACGAAAGAAGGTACCCGCCGGCCTGCGTTTGTCCCCTGCCGGGGCCATTTGGGGGGCGTATGCTTTTGCGCCCTACAAACGGGGCTGCGCCCCCACACCCCCGGCAGGGGCTGCGTATGTGCTCCGCCCCTTAACGGTCTTATGCGATCCGTTATACAAGTGTGCGGGGCGGCTGTGGGTGCTCGTGGGGTGGGGGAGG
>ERZ773049.2240-NODE-2240-length-10655-cov-4.530755_pt1 | contig 10655 bp, 9 predicted proteins | sample MGYA00580633_ERZ773049 | MGnify/ENA primary metagenome ERZ773049 (study PRJEB29015, sample SAMEA2737991) | human oral metagenome | biome: human oral; feature: human-associated habitat; material: dental | place: China | collected 2066 ... | reverse complement strand
CAATGTCACAAAAGAACCCTACCACTACAAAAATAAGAGGAGTCCAAAGGAGAACCGACCAGCTCATACGGATGGGAAGCTGCTTAAAGTCAAAGAGCCGAAGCAATAGATAAAGAATGGTCAAGACCAGCATCAGTAGCTGAAAATTGAAATTGCTAGAAAAAGCCGCTCCCTCGCTGGTTGTATTGGTCACCGTTTCAGTCGCTCCAGTGCTGGCGGCTGGTGCAAAGCTAGCTAGATAAAGCTCCGTTGAGCGGTAAATAAACTGCCCAAACATAAGCAGGGTGATCACAGCAATATCAAACCACCTCAACTCTTTCAAAGGCTTTGAGGGGCGTAGGTGCGTCAATCGTTTCATCATCTTTCCTTTCACCACCTGTAAATTCATGTCATCATTGCAGGTTCTTTTTTATATTTCTATCCTAGCATGAAAAGCTTAAATTTTTATTATTTACAATTTTATAAAACTTTTTTATTTTATTTTTATTAAATTGTCAGAAAACTCTTTTTTTAGAAAAATTTTTATGGTATAATAAAAGATGTAATTCTGATAGAAGAATCAGCCAGAAAGGAAGTCTATGTCCACTATCTCTGCAGCAAGTATCCAGGTCGCCTACGATCAAAAGGTTATTATTGACGGACTGGACTGCCAACTAGCCGAGGGAAAGATTACAACTATTATCGGTAGCAATGGCTGCGGTAAATCCACTCTTCTCAAGGCTTTTACCCGTATTTTACCGACAAAAGCCGGCAGCATAACTCTGGATGGACAATCCATCGCTCTACTGCCGACCAAGGAGGTGGCGCAAAAGATTGCCTTGTTGCCCCAAACCATGGAGGCGACCGATGGTATCACCGTCTATGATCTGGTCTCCTATGGTCGCTTTCCGTACCAAACTGGCTTGGGACGGTTAAGTACAGAAGATCGGGAAAAAATCTGCTGGGCTATGGAAGCAACTCAGGTCAGCGAATTTTCGGACTGGCAGGTGGATGATTTGTCTGGTGGTCAGCGCCAGCGTGTCTGGATTGCCATGGCCTTAGCTCAAGATACAGAGACTATTTTTCTGGACGAGCCGACCACCTATCTGGATATGAATCACCAGCTGGAAATCCTGGAGTTGCTGAATGACCTCAACCGACTCAGCGGAAAAACCATTATCATGGTTCTGCATGACATCAACCTAGCTGCCCGCTTTTCCCATCAGCTGATTGCTATGAAAAATGGGCGTATCCGGTATCAAGGAAGTGTTGAGCAGGTCATGACCTCGGATATTCTGAGAGACATTTTTCAGATTGAAGCCCAAATTATTCGAGATCCTATTCAGGATAAGCCGCTCTGCCTCAGCTATCAGCTCGTTAAATAAGTCATGTATTCATAGATAAGTTTCCCATATCTTCTTCATGGATACAGCTTCTAAACTTTTTATAAAATTGGAGGAAAAAATGAAAAAGTTTTTATCATTTGCCACCCTTACTGTCACCATCTTCCTTTTAGTTGCCTGCGGCAGCTCATCTAAATCCGAAAACTCTGCCTCTTCAGACAAGGTCGAGCTATCCAGCAAGCCCAAAATTGATGGATTTCACTACTACGGCGATATTCCTAAAAATCCAAAACGGATTGCCAGCCTCTCCTCAACCTACACCGGCTATCTGCTACAACTAGGCTTCGACCCTGTCACAGTAACATCCTATGATGCTAAAAACCCTGTTCTCAAGGAAAAAGTCAAAAATGCCAAGGTCTTGATGCCGGAAGATTTAGAGTCTATCGCCAAGCAAAAGCCAGACCTTATCGTGGTAGATGCTAGTGACAAAAATATCGATGAACTGAAGAAAATCGCTCCAACTATTGCCATTGATTATGGAAAAAATGACTATTTAGAAATCCTGAATCGCTTTGGCCAAATCTTTGGCAAGGAAAAAGAAGCTGATAATTGGATTGCCGATTGGAAGAGCAAAACAGCTGATATCGGCAAGCAGTTAAAAGAAAAGCTGGGACAAAATGTCACTTTCACCGTTGTCGGACTATATGAAAAGGAAATCTACCTCTTCGGTAACAACTGGGGACGAGGCGGAGAAGTTATCTACAAGTCTCTGGGATTTGATGCCCCACAAAAAGTGAAGGATGAAGTATTCCCAAGTGGCTACTTGCAAGTCAGCCAAGAAACGGTGAGTGAGTATATTGGCGATTATGTCTTGGTTGCTGCTGAAGATGATAAAACAGGCAGTGCTCTTTACGAAAGCGATGTTTGGAAATCCATTCCCGCTGTCCAACAGAACCATATCTTAAAAGTGGATGCCAACGCCTTTTATTTCAACGATCCATTGACACTTGAATACGAACTCAAAACCATTCAAGATGGTCTTGAAAAAATGAACTAGGCCATTCCTTGCAGAAACTCAGACTAGTGAAAAAACATTGCTAGTAAGCGATATATCTCACGACAGTTATTTGATTTTCAACTATATAAAGGATACCAGATGACACTTCATTCACCATTTGCTCAAAAAAATAGGCCAAACATCTTTTGGCTTGTTTTTTTCGCCCTCATTCTCCTGCTGATTAGCGGACTCTATCTCTACTTGCGCTTTGGCATTCCCAGCTACTCCCATCAGCAACTGATAGAAACGCTGAGCCATCCCTTCAAGGAAAGTCCAGCCCAGAACATCATCATAGATCTGCGCTTACCTAGAGGAATAGCAGCTCTGCTAGTCGGAGCTAGCTTGGCCGTTTCAGGAGCCATCATGCAGGGGATAACCCGCAATGCCATTGCTGATCCGGGACTTTTGGGGATCAACTCTGGAGCTGGCCTAGCGCTCATCTGCGGTTATGCCTTTTCTAAGAGTATACACTACAGTAGCCTCCTCCTGCTCTCACTTGCAGGAGCCTGTCTAGCCAGTATTCTGGTTTTTAGCCTCTCCTACCATCCTAGAAAAGGTTTTGAGCAACTACGTCTCGTCTTATCCGGTGCCATAGTAACAACACTCCTGACTGCCATCGGACAAGGCCTGACCATTTACCTCAACCTGACCAATGCTGTCATCGGTTGGCAAGCTGGAGGGCTTCTAGGAACCAATTGGAAAATGCTGCAAATCATTGCTCCCTTTATCTTATTAGGCCTCTTACTGGCTCAGCTATTTTCTCACCAACTAACCATTCTCAGCCTCAATGAAACAGTAGCCAAGGGCTTAGGCCAGCGAACGACTCAGATAACCCTGTTCTTTCTGAGTATTGTTCTACTGTTATCAGCGGCAGCCGTTGCCCTAGTAGGAAGCCTTGCCCTCGTCGGACTGATTATTCCACACTTTGTCAAAACCATCAGCGGCAAGAACTACCAAAAAATCCTGCCTCTAACGATGCTAACAGGTGCGCTCTTTCTACTGATCTGTGATTTTGCTGCAAGTTATATGGTTGGTCTGCCTCTTAGCTCTATTATCAGTCTCGTTACGCTGCCAGTCTTCCTGTGGCTGATGAGAAAGGGGGCCTTCTATGAGAGATAAAAAACGGATTCTTTTGCTTTTAATAAGCCTCAGCCTCCTGACTTTCCTAATTTTCCTACTGTCTCTATCATCAGGCGATCAGGAATTTAATATCGGTGAAGCTTTTCGATATCTGCTGGGGCAGGGAGATGATGGCAGCGCCTTTATCATGGAGCAGATCCGCCTGCCTCGAATTCTGGTCTGCCTTCTAGCAGGAGCTTCGCTAGGGATGAGCGGTGTACTGCTGCAGACCTTTACTCGAAACCCACTTGCCGATTCAGGAACCTTGGGAATAAATGCCGGAGCTGGTGTTATCATTACTCTTGCTATCAGCAAGCTAGAAGTGACTGATCCTTTCTATATCCGCTATCTTCCCTTTATCGCAACCTTTGGCGGTATGATGACTGTAGCCCTTATTTACCTGATCTCACATCAAAAAGGCCAAGCTATCAGCCCCGTCAAGCTCATTATCGCCGGTGTGACCTTGTCAACCATTCTGTCTTCCAGTATGATTGCCATCACCGGCCGTGTCAATCAGAACAAACTGACCTATGTAGTTAGCTGGCTAGCTGGTAAGATTACGGGTAATAACTGGGAAAGTCTAGCTATTGCTGGCCCCTTCTTGCTTTTATTCTGGCTGCTGACCTATCTGCGCTCCCACAAGCTCAATATCCTCAGCCTAAATGATGAAACAGCTCTAGGCCTAGGGCTTCATCTAAAAAGAGAGCGTCAGATAACCTTGTTATTAGCCAGTGCTCTCGTCGCTTTTAGTCTATCCCTAGCTGGAAATATAGTCTTCATCGGTATGTTGGCTAGCCATATCAGCAAACGATTCCTGCCTAGCGATCATCGCTTACTCTTTCCAGCCGCCATGCTGCTAGGTGCCTTTATCATGACAGGGGCAGATACGATCACAAGAACCTTCCTCATCGGAAGCTCCGTCCCGACAGGCATTTTGATTTCCATTATTGGAGCCCCCTACTTCCTCTACCTTATGTATCAGCAAAAAAATAATCAGCCGAATAATCGACTGATTGTTTTTTATTTATCCAAGCTGTTTTTGATTCCTTCTACAGCACCTTCTACAGCTTCTTTAGCATCTTCAGCAACTTCTTTTGCTTTGGCAACTGTTTTTTCTACAAAGCCTTCTGCTTCTGTCTTGTTATCTCCTGTAACTTTGCCCACGCCTTCTTTAACAGCGCCCTTAGCTTGATCGAATTTATTTTCTAGTGACATATGATTGCCTCCGTTCTTTTTTACAGTATTTGATACCGTTTACAGTAGTATAAGTTTTTTCTTTTCAAAGGTCAAATATTCTGCTCATTCTACAGGAACATCAGTCCAGCTGGAAAGTCAATCTCTCCTTATCAAAGCTGGCCTTCAACTCATACTTACCTGCTTCGTTTTGCCGAATATAGCCCAAAATCACTAGGCTATCGACAAAAATGTCCCGTCTCTTCTGCATGAGCTCATCCTTGCGGACATACTTGAGAAGAAAGGTCGTCATATACTTGAGTGCATACTCTGGATTGACATCGCCTAAGATAGCATAGAGAGGCTTTTGTGCCTCAGACAGGGGATACTGGCGTTGCATCTTGTAAAAATAATTAGCCAAAGTCAGCTTTTCCCGCTGAAAATCTGTCTCTTCCAGCAAAACAGCCGCATTGGTCTGATTGGAAAGCTGGGTCTCAAAGCGCAACTCCAACAGTTCCTGATAGAGGGGACTATCATCACGGATAAAGATTTCCTGATCCAAACACAAGTCCTCCAAACTTTCCAAAAGAGGCAGGGTCAGGTAATATCGCTTGTTCTCCCGCCGGATGTAGCCAGCCTTGATAAACTCCTCTATTGAGCGGTCAATATTAGCCACGCCCTCAAACTCTCTCTTAATCTCCCGCAGAATCACTGCCTCATGCTGATCCAAATAATCAATCAGCTCCTGAAAAAAAGGCTGGCGCGTCAAACGGCTGGGATTGATGATTTTAATCATGTAGTTCTCCTTTGTAGATGAGTTTTCTTGACTGAGCCAACTGGCTAGGATTCGTCCCGGGCTGATTTAAGGGCACATCTAAGCCCAAGTCCCGATAATAAGCTTTCCAAAAATCAGAAATTAGATTTTTCTCATCGCCAAACTGCATGGAAATCGTATCAAAAATCGGCAAAATTTCCGCAATATACTCCGAACAGTAAAAACCATCGGACTGCGGATAGAAGCTAAAATTGTAAGGCTTTCCTAGATGCAATTTGGCCCTTTTAAAGACAGCATCTGCATCAATAGCTGGATAGCGATATACGTCATAAACATCCTCATCTTGTAAAAAATCAGACAAATCTTGATTGACAACACCATTCTCATGGGTTGCATGATAAATCTCACCATTAAAAAAGATGGCCACGTGGCTATATGAACCAGTTGCTGACCGAATGGCTGCTGCAATTTCTGAAGATCCGACTGTAAAAATCAAATCTCCATCTTGTAAATCTTGAATCTTCATTTCTCTCGCCTATCAAAAAAGGAGCCGAAACTCCTTTTTAGTATGAGGGGAATGGTCCCTCATCTAGTAACTTATTTAACCAAATAAGCTCTTTAAGCATTAAAGCTTTCTGTCAGTTGAGGCACCACTTGCTTCTTACGAGAAACAGCGCCTGCTAGGAAAGCATGGTTGTTTTCAAGAACAAAGTTGAAGGCTGCTTCGACCTTGTCCATATTGCTTCCGATAGCCAAAATTTCTGAGTTTGAGTTGATAATATCTGTAATCATCAAGACAAAGTCAGAGTAGCCATTGTCGGCAATTGCTTTTTCAATAGCCGCTTCGATTTCTGCTTGACGCTCCAAAACTTCAGCAATATCAACTGTGTTGACCTGTGCCACACGGACATTATTTCCATTCAGCTCAAATGTTTTCGCATCGATGTCAATCAATTCTTCTGCAGACTTGCTAGCCAAGTTTGTACCTGCCTTAAGCATTGCCAAACCATACTCTTCCAAGTTGACACCAGCCAGCTCAGCCAATTCGGGTGCAATGACCTTGTCAGTCGGATGAGTTGTTGGTGACTTAAGCAAGAGAGTATCAGAGATCAAACCAGACAGCATCAATCCTGCAATTTCTTTTGGAACTTCTACGCCGTGCTCCTTGAACATACGGTAAACAATAGAGGAAGCAGATCCAACTGGCTCCAAGCGCATGTAAAGTGGACTAGCTGTTTCAAAGTTAGCAACACGGTGGTGGTCCACCACGCCATAGACTTCAACTTCAGCAATATCTGCTACAGACTGCTGGAATTCATTGTGGTCTGTCAGGATGACTTGCTCAGCACCCTCTGCCTTAGCAGATGTAATCACGCGCGGTGCAGCCACGCCAAAGTAATCTAAAACAAAGACTGTTTCTTCATTAGGCTCACCCAGAGCAACAGCTTCTGTATCCAAGCCATAAGCTTCGCGAGCCAAGTAAGCAAATGCGTAAGATGAACCGATAGCATCTGAATCAGGATTTTGGTGACCGAAAACTAAAATTTTAGACATGATAAACCTCTTCTTTTATATAAACTTATTGCATTTATTTTACCACAATTACAGGCATTTCACAAAAGCAGAAGGACATTTTTTTAAGAAAAATGGACTGGTCAACCCACCAGCCCATTTATTCATACTCAAAATAGATTAGCTATTATGCACCCGATTCATATACTCTGTATAGGACTCAGTCTGCATGAGTTCCTTGGCATTCTTGACCCGATCAGCTGTTGGAGGCTTAACCCCTTCCAGTTTGTAAGGGATACCCAGCTCCCGCCATTTGAATTCACCCATGGTATGGTAAGGTAGAATTTCAAACTTATCAACATTCTTCAGCGTCTTTACAAACTTACCTAGCTCAATCAGGTCATCATCGCGGTCGGTCAATCCCGGCACCAAGACATGGCGTATCCAGACTGGCTTTCCAATGTCAGACAAGTACTTGGCACAAGCCAAGATATTCTTGTTGGTCTGGCTGGTCACAATTTTGTGCTGTTCTTCGTTAATCTCCTTGATATCTAGCAGGACTAGGTCGGTGACTGCCATAAGCTTATCAAATTTTTTCAGATAACGAGGCGTATTTCTAAAAGGCAGGGCACAGGTATCCAAAGTACAGTGGATGCCCAGCTCCTTAGCCTTGGTAAAGAAGGCAATCAGAAAATCAATCTGCAACAAGGCTTCTCCTCCGCTGACGGTAATGCCGCCTTTGTTGCCCCAGAAACCCTTATAACGAAGAGCTTCTTGTAAAACATCATCTACTGTCCGCAGCTGAGATTTGTTGGTCTCCATCTCCCATGTGTCCGGATTATGGCAATACTGGCAGCGCATGTGGCAACCCTGCAAAAAAACAATAAAACGGATACCCGGTCCATCAACAGCTCCAAAACTTTCGGTGGAGTGGACCATGCCCGTTACCTTTCCATAATCAACTGCTTCTTCAATTTTCTCTTCAACCATAGCGCAACCTCTTAACTCTGAAAACGTTTTATAACTAACTACATTATAACATGATTAAAGCAAAAATAGACTTAATTTGCCTATTTTTTAGAAAACAAACTGTTTTTCAGTTTCATTTTCAGTGTTTTACAACAGATAAAACTTTAGGGCGAAAGCTGATTAAGACTTGCTCTTAGATGCCGGCCAATAAAAAATCAGGGCAGAATCTTTATTCCACCCTGATCTCACTTTTAAACTGATTTTAGTTAATTTCGACTTCTCTTTTTGAGAGTAAAAGCAAACATTAGCAAGGTCAATCCCAAGACTGCCCAGCTACTGTTATTTTGGCCGGTCTGCGGGAGTCCCTTCTTCTTGCTGCCAGCAGTCTGACCTTGTCCAGTTTGATTGGACGATGGAGGATTGGTCTGAGACGGAGCTCCTTGCTCTACTGCAACAGAAGATTGTCCAGTTGACTGAGACGGCTGGGAACTGTCAGATATTGAAGCTGCGATATCCTTAGAAAAGTCCAGCTGCACCACTACTGGATCATGGTCTGAAGCTCTGCCATGTTCCTCCATGAAAGAGGCATTGATATGGACAGGGGCAAAGACTGCCTTGCCAGCTAGGTTCTTCGAAATGAAAATGTTGTCCAAGCTTTGGTTGCTGCCGCGGTAGAAGTAGGAATAACGGTCAGCCGCATCATGCTCTTGCATGAGATTAATCAGTTCATTACCCGCCAGTGCTTTAGCTGTTTCGGAAAATTCAAAGTCGTTAAAATCACCAGTCAGCACAAACTTAAGGTTAGGATTTTGTCTCAGCCCTTCTTGAGCAAAGCTATTTAAAATTTTAGCCTGCTCTATCCGGGCTGCCTGCGTATGCTGAACTACTGGCTGAGCAGAGCCATAAACAGCATCATCCCCAATCTTGGACTTCAAATGATTGGCGATAACAACGATATGCTGTCCCTTGAATTCAAACTCAGCTGCCAAGGATTTACGAACCTTGGTAAAGGCTGGATTTGTTGGAGCAATCCGGGCAGGATTCTTAACCAAATGGCCACCGGAGAAGCTAGCTGCTTCGTCACTCGTACCAGCTTCTTTTTCGACTAACTTCACCCGATTTGGATCGTAGAGAAAGGCCACACGGATATTGGAGCCAGGCTTACCGCCATCTTGACCGTCAAGTGGGGCAACTTCGGTGTACTTGTAAGTTTTTCCGCCCAGTTCTTTGATGCGGGCCGCTAGTTTCTCACCGCTTTTGACACCGCTGGTCGTTCCGTCATTAACGCTGCCATTTTCATCTTGAACCTCAATGAGCGTAATGATATCTGGACTGTGGATTTCATTAATAAAGGAATTGGCGATTCTAGTCACTTTTTCCTCAGGCGTTTCACCTTTTTTAGCATTAGCAGAAAAATTCTCGATATTGTAGGAAGCAATAGTCAGCTTGTCTTCGCTTGGATAGATAGGAGAGACCTGTCTCTGCAAGCCACCGTCCACCAAATCAGGCAGCTGAGTCGGCTCCAACTTGTAAATCTTCCCACGATAAGTCACGACTCCGACCACATCACCATTGAAATAATCCTTGGCCTTGGCAATGAATTTATTGCCAACATAGACTGGAATGGTTGCTGTATTTTGAGCGTTTGGACGAAGATTGAGGCCTCCGATATTATTTAGTGGTAAGGCTTGGTAGCCTTCCGGCAAGAGATAAATATCTCCACGGTACTGCGGGCCTAAAACTCGGGGCCTCTTCACCGTCGTCAACATTCCTTCCAAACTTTCCCAGTAGTCCAACGCTTCACTTTGAGGCTGATAATTATTAATATCGTTATCGACCGTATCCTGAGGCATATTAGCCACGATGTCTACTGGAGCAGGCAAATCAGCTTTCCCTTCCTTGGTCACTTTAGAAGCGACAAGCATGGTGACTGTCAAACTACCACTGGGCTTGTTGAATGTCTGACCCTGACGAACGCTGAGTTCTTCCATGTAGCCTTCTTTGACGCGTCCTTCAAGACTAAGTTTGTCTCCAATATCAACTTTTTCTTTAGAAACAACATAAAGAGCATCAGAAGTCCTGCTATTTCCATCAGGAATCACGTCTTGAACATAAAAACCATAGCGGTCTGTTTTCGTCACAACTACATTGGAAACTTGAACTTCTTTGTCCTCATAGGGAGAGGCTTGTGATTCTCCCTGAATGGTTCCCACATTGGGCACAGCTTCTGGTCCGCTAGCTGCAGCTTGTGCTGTAGCAGGAGCTTGGCCTTCCTTTTCCACTGTCTCTGTAGAAGCTGCCTTTGACTCTCCTGATTCTGCTGATGCACTCTCTGCTTGACTGGCAACCGACGCATCACTTACAGCCGGATTCTCTGTAAGAGCAGCCGCCTCAGAAGTCGACGAACTTACCGCTTCTTCTGCTCCGACTGGTTGGACAGAAAAAAGCAGAGACAGAAAAGCAGCTAGCAAGACCGCTATGGGAAAGAGCTGCCTGTAAGAAACTTGTTTTTTCATGAACTTCTCCTTTTCTGTATAAATGTATATTATCCTATTTAATTTTTATTATAAAGAAAAGAATCAAATTTTGCAAAGGCTTTCTTAAAATTCTGTATTAGTTTCTCTCTCTTCACAAAAATACTTGTCTAGGCTGGCCCAACACATAAAAAAGAATCTGAAATTTTTTCCAGATTCTTTCGAGACTTTAGTTTTCACCTACTAAAATTGCC
>ERZ773049.2238-NODE-2238-length-10655-cov-35.152264_pt1 | contig 10655 bp, 7 predicted proteins | sample MGYA00580633_ERZ773049 | MGnify/ENA primary metagenome ERZ773049 (study PRJEB29015, sample SAMEA2737991) | human oral metagenome | biome: human oral; feature: human-associated habitat; material: dental | place: China | collected 2066 ... | reverse complement strand
CGGTTGGCGGCCTGGTTCTTGTGGATGACACCCTTGGAGACGGCCTTGTCCAGCTTGCGGGAGGCGGCCTTGAGGTGCTCGAGCGCGGCGTCCTTGTCACCGGCCTCGACGGCCTCGCGCACGCGGCGCACGTAGGTCTTGAGCTCGGACTTGACGGACTTGTTGCGCAGGCGGGCCTTCTCGTTGGTCTTAATGCGCTTGATCTGGGACTTGATGTTCGCCACGGTGAAACTTTCTCGCGTCTGATTGGTCGATGGCCGGAGAGAGGGTTCGCGCCACGGGCTGACATGAGGTGGTGGGGCACCTGGCTGACCCGGTCGCCGGACCCCGCAGCCGGCCAGGCCAGAGGTCCAGTAGGCGACTGTATCATTCAGGATCCCCGTGTCCCCAGGCGTGAAACGGGGTGCAGGCGTGAGGTGCATCGCCCCATGACCCGCTGCGCTCAGACGGTGCTCCGGATGTGCTCAGGAGTGGTGGCGGCGCAGGGCGGCGACGACGCCGTCGAAGACCTGTCGGCTCATCGTGGCCCCCTCGCGTCGCACCGAGGCCGGCTCCACCAGGAGCAGGCGGTCCAGGCGCACCTCGCTGGGGCGGCCCTGACGGTCCCAGTCGCCAGTGCCGACGTCGTGCCAGAAGCGACCCCAGCGCGCCTCCTGAGCGGCATCTCGATCATGGTCCTTGCTCGTCATCTGGGCCGCAACGAGGCAGGCCTCGTGGCGGGCCAGAATCAGCACCGGCCGATCCTTGCCCTGAGCGGGATCCTCCTCGAAGGGAACCCAGGCCCACACCACTTCACCGGGGTCGGCGTCGCCGTCGGGGTCGGGGGAGTAGCTGAAGGCGGGCAGTCCCAGGGCGGAGATGTCGTAGACGCTGACGCCTCGCGACGAGGGGGACGCCGCTCTCGTCGAGGAGCCGTTGTCGTGGGAACGGGGATGGCTCGGAGCCGGCTTCGTCGTCGATGACGGCTTGGGGCCGCGAGCCCGTGCGGGCTCAGCGGAACCGGAAGCCGAACTGTCGGAGGTGCCTGATGGCGCGGAGGGCTTCTGAGTGAGAGCGTCGGAGGCGGCACGCCCGAGCAGGGTGAGGATCCGGTTGAGAAGGCTGGCCATGGGCGTCACCCTATCGTCTGGCGAGAGTGCCGGGACGCCGTGGCCGCCGAAGGCCGGTGCCGGTGACCAACAACGCGGTGGTCCTCTCCCCGGTGTGGGGAGAGGACCACCGGTGATGCCGCGGATCGCGGTGACTTGCGGTGCGTGCCCGAAGGTTCTAGTTCTTCGTGCGCGTCACAGCGGTGCAGACCGCGAAGGATGCGGCCTCGATACCGGCGCCGCTGTCGGCGACGTCGATCTGGGTGGTCAGTCCCTTGGAGGGATCCTTGGCGTCGCAGGTGCCCAGGGCCTTCCAACCATCCTCGGTGATCGCGTCGGCGTTGATCGTGTACGTGTTCCAGAAGGTCATGGTGGTTGTGGAGTTTCCGGGCATGGGGTCTCCCGTTGGCAGCCAGACGGAACCGTCCTCCCGGAAAACGAAGGCGTTGATGTCGACTCGCCACGGGAGGCCGGTGCCCCACATGTTCCGTATATCGACGCCGGCGGGGAGGTGGGGGCGCAGGACGACGTCGGAGGTTCTCCCCTCGGCGTCGGTCTTGTTGGTGAAGGTGACGGTGTACTCGACCTCGACCTTGTAGGTGCCGGTGGGAGCGACCTCGATGCTGCTCTGGGAGCTCTTGGCCGAGACCTCGCCGACGGGACGGTCGTCGGTGTAGTCGCTGGAGAAGGTCTGGTCACCGGTGGTGACTCCGGCTGTGATCGTGTTGCGCCCGACGACGCCGGTCAGGTCCACCTGGCAGGTGACTTCTTTACCCTCGGGCACTTTCGCCTTGCCGCTGGAGACCTTGAGGTTCTCTGCCGGTCCCTTGGCGGAGACGACCTCGCCGCCGAAGGCGGTCAGGTCGCAGGTCAGGGCGGTGACCTGGGCTTGTCCCCTGCCTCGCGAGGCGGAGATGGTGAAGTCGGACAGGGGGGTGGTCGAGTCGTTCTTCGCCTTCATGGTGAAGCGCCCGGCGTCCTTGGCGGCGCCGTCGACCTTGACCGCCTCGGTGGTGACCGTGGCGTGAGGAGCACTGGCCGCCGGCTTCTGCGCCGTAGCCGTGGGCCTGAGAACCAGACTGCTCGTGGAGGTCGCGATCGTGGGGGTGAAGCTGTAACTACGCGCATCGGTACCGGGCGACACCGCCGTGGCCCCGAGGTCTAGGTCGAAGGAGGAGCTCCTGTTCCACAGGATGGTGAACTTGGGCTTGTAGGTCAGGCTCAGGTGCTCGGGAGTGCAGGTGACGGCTTCGACCTCGCCGGCGCTGTCCCCGAAGTCGTTGTAGTGCAGCTGATCGGAGGTGCCCAGGCCTGAGTCGCCCCACTTGGTCTCGGGCGCGCCCTCACCGCCCTGAGCGTAGAAGGTGCTCGTCCCGGCGACGCGGTCCGGCGAGGGGCAGGTCCAGGTCCACTGGCCCGGCACGGAGTCCGCCTCAATGGTGACGGTGGGGTTCTGCCAGGGTGCGATCGCGGAGGGGATGTGGACCTTCCAGCTCAGGCAGTCAGTGGCGTCGTCGGAGCCGTGGCAGCCGGCACCGGCCATGTTGTAACTCCCTTCGACGGTGATGCCGGTGTCGGGCGCAGTGGTGGGGGTAGCGGCGCTCGCTGGAGCGGCGACGGTGCCGGCGGCGAGCAGGGGGAGAGCCATGGCGACGCCCAGGAGGCGTCGCCATGACCGAGCGGAATGAGAAGGTGGGGTGTGCATGAGCACGCCTTTCTCCGAGATGATCGGGATGGGAACCAATGGTCCTGTTAATATACCGTTAAGAAGGACATTATCGAAAGGTTGGATCAGTTCTACTGGCGCCCGATTTCTCGTTTCGTAAGATAAATACTACGAAGGTCGGGTAGGCGACTACTTTCGCCTACCCGACCTTCGTCTATTCAGACTGACCGGTGTCCGTGGTCAGTTCTCCGTGCGCGTCACGGGGGTACAGATCGAGTAGGTCCCGGCCTCGATACCACTCTCGTTGTCGGCGACGTCGATCTGGGTGGTCAGTCCCTTGGAGGGGTCCTGGGGGTTGCAGGTGCCCAGAGCCTTCCAACCATCCTCGGTGATCGCCTCGGCGTTGACCGTGTAGGTGTTCAAGAAGGTCATCGTGGTTGACGAGTTGGCGTTCAGGGAATCACTGGTACGCAATGACAAGGAGCCGTCGTCCTGGATGGCGTAGCTGTCCGGGCCAACCCACCACGGGGTACCAGTACCCGTCACGCTCTTGAGCGTGAAGCCGGCGGGGACCTGAGGCCGCAGGACGATATCCGAGCTGTACCCGTCGGCGTCGGTGGTGTTGGTGAAGGTGACGGTGTAGCCGACCTCGACCTCGTAGGTGCCGGTGGGGTCGGCTTCAACGCCGAGGTCAGTGGGCTGGACCGTGACCTCGCTAAGTGGGCGGTAGTCGAGGAAGTCGTTGGAGAAGGCCTGGTCACCGGTGGTGATCCCGGCTGTGACCGTGTTGCGTCCGGCAACGCCGGTCAGGTCCACCTGGCAGGAGATCTCCTTGCCCTGGGGAACCTTCGCCTTGCCGCTGGAGACCTTGAGGCTCTCGGCCGGTCCCTTGGCGGAGACGACCCCGCCGCCGAAGGCGGTCAAGTCGCAGATCAGGGCGGTCACCTGGGACCGTCCCCTGGATCGGCCCGCGGAGATGGTGAAGTCGGACAGGGGCGTGGTCGAGTCGTTCCTCGCCTTCATGGTGAAGCGCCCGGCGTCCCTGGCGGCGCCGTCGACCTTGACCGCCTCGGTGGTGACCGTGGCGTGAGGAGCGCTGGCCGCCGGCTTCTGCGCCGTGACAGTGGGCCGAAGAATCGCGTTGCGCGTGGAGACGTCGATCGTTGGTGTGAAGTGATAGCTGCGCGTATCCGCGCCGGGCTTTACCGCCGTGGCCCCGAGATCCAGGTCGAGGTAGGAGCTCTTGTCCCAGGCGGCGTTGAAGTTGACCTCGTAGGTCAGACTCAGGTGCTCAGGAGTGCAGGTGATCGCCTTGACCGATCCTGCGCTGTCCCCGATGCGGTTGTAGTACAGGCCGTCGAGGAGGCCCAGCTCGGATTCGGCCAGAATGGCTGGGGGGTCACCCTGGTCCCTCCTGATGTAGAAGCCGCTTGTCCCAGCCACCTTGTCACCATCCGGCGTGGGACAGGTCCAGGTCCACTGGTCCGGCACGGAGTCGGCCTCAATGGTGACGTTGGTAGAGCCCTTCGGGGTGATGGCCGATGGAACACGAACTCTCCAGCTCAGACATCCCTCGGCATTGTCGGAGCCGTGGCAGCCGGCACCGGCCGTGTTGTAACGCCCCTCCACGGTGATGTCGGCATCAGCGGACGCCGGAGCGGCGACGGTGCCGGCGGCGAGCAGGGGGAGAGCCATGGCGACGCCCAGGAGGCGTCGCCATGGCCGAGCGGGATGAGAAGGTGGGGTGTGCATGAGCACGCCTTTCTCCGAGGTGATCGGGATGGGAACCAATTGCATCATTAATGTACCGACAAGATGGACATTATTGAAAGGTTGGATCAGTTCTACTGAGGCTCGGTTTCTCATCTCGTAAGAAAAAGCTACGAAGGTCGGGTAAGCGACGACTTTCGCCTACCCGACCTTCGTCTATTCAGGTCGACTGACCGGTGTCCGTGGTCAGTTCTCCGTACGCGTCACGGTAGTGCAGACCGAGTAGGTCCCGGCCTCGATGCCGGCGTCGCTGTCGGCGACGTCGATCTGGGTAGTCAGTCCCTTAGAGGGGTCCTTAGCGTCGCAGGTGCCCAGGGCCTTCCAGCCCTCCTCGGTGATCGCGTCGGCGTTGACCGTGTAGGTGTTCAAGAAGGTCATCGTGATGGACGAACCGGCATACAGGGGCTCGGCCGTCGACAACGACACGGAGCCATCCGGCTCGATGATGTAGTCGTCCATGGTGATCCACCACGGGACACCAGTGCCCCACACGCTCTTGAGGGTGAAGCCGGCGGGGAGGTGAGGTCGCAGAATGATATTGGAGCTGTACCCGTCGGCGTCGGTGGTGTTGGTGAAGGTGACGGTGTAGCCGACCTCGACCTCGTAGGTGCCGGTGGGGGCGGCCTCGACGCCGAGGTCAGTGGGCTGGACCGTGACTTCGCCGACGGGGCGGTCGTCGGTGTAGTCGCTGGAGAAGGTCTGGTCGCCGGTGGTGAGTCCGGCCGTGATCGTGTTGCGTCCGACGATGCCGGTCAGGTCCACCTGGCAGGAGATCTCCTTGCCCTGGGGTACCTTCGCCTTGCCGCTGGAGACCTTGAGGTTCTCGGTCGGTCCCTTGGCGGAGACGACCTCGCCGCCGAAGGCGGTCAGGTCGCAGGTCAGGGCGGTGACCTGGGCTTGTCCCCTGCCTCGCGAGGCGGAGATGGTGAAGTCGGACAGGGGGGTGGTCGAGTCGTTCTTCGCCTTCATGGTGAAGCGCCCGGCGTCCTTGGCGGCGCCGTCGACCTTGACCGCCTCGGTGGTGACCGTGGCGTGAGGAGCACTGGCCGCCGGCTTCTGCGCCGTAGCCGTGGGCCTGAGAACCTGGCTGGCCGTGGAGGTCGTGATTGTGGGGGTGAAGCTGTAGCTACGCGCATCCGCGCCGGGGGCCGCTGCCGTGGCCCCGAGGTCCAAGTCGAGGTAGGAGCTCTTGTCCCAGGCGGCGTTGAAGTTGACCTCGTAGGTCAGACTCAGGTGCTCGGGAGTGCAGGTGATCGCCTTGACCGATCCTGCGCTGTCCCCGTGGTGGTTGTAGTAGAGGCCGGCGAAGAAGTTCAGGTCGGATTCGGCCAGTTTGGCTGGAGGCTCGCCCTCGCCCTTCTTGATGTAGAAGGCGCTCGTCCCGGCCACCTTGTCACCGTCCGGCGTGGGGCAGGTCCAGGTCCACTGGCCCGGCACGGAGTCGGCCTCAATGGTGATGTTGGTGGAGCTGTTCGGGGCTATGTCGGAGGGGACGCGAACTCCCCAGCTCAGGCAGCCGGCGGCGTCATCGGAGCCGTGGCAGCCGGCACCGGCCGTGTTGTAACGCCCCTCAACGGTGATGCCGGTATCAGGCGCGGCAGCAGAGGTAGTGGCGCTCGCTGGAGCGGCGACGGTGCCGGTGGCGAGCAGGGGGAGAGCCATGGCGATGCCCAGGAGGCGTCGCCATGGCCGAGTGGGATGAGAAGGTGGGGTGTGCATGAGCACGCCTTTCTCCGAGGTGATCGGGATGGGAACCAATTGCCTTGTCAATATACCGTTAAGAAGGACATTATCAAAAGGTTGGATCAATTCTACTGACACCCAGTGTCTTCCGGCCCTCCTCGGTGATCGTGTCTGGAGCTGGATGAGAATGGACCGCAAATTAAGACAAAGGTCGGATGTGCGAAGACTCGCCGCACATCCGACCTTTGTCGTTCTGTTTTCCGTGCTTTTAATGAGGTGCTGCGTTCGCGGCGGGTTTCTGCACGGTTGCCGTGATTTTCTGGGGGGTGTTGTCCGCGGAGGTGGTGACTGTCGGTGAGAAGGAGTAGGTGCGCTGGCCGGATCCCGGGGTCGTTGTGGTCGTTCCGAAGCTCAGGTCGAGGTAGGAGCCCTCCGCGCGCACCAGGTCATCGATCTTGTAGGTGATGCTCAGGTGCTCCGGGGTGCACGTGATGGCGTCGACCTGCCCGGCGCTGTCTCCGTACGATCCGTAGTGGAGGCGCGCGAAGCGTCTGAGATCGGAATTGCTCAGCTTCTTGCTCTCACCTCTGATGGGGGCGTCGTAGAACGATGCCGTTCCGGCGACCCGGTCGTTCGCGAGGCAGTTCCATGCCCACTGACCGGGGACGGAGTCGACCTCAACGGTGACGGTCAGCTCCTTCTTCGGCGCGATGGTGGAGGGGATGCGCAGGCCCCAGCTGAGGCAGTCGGTGCTGGTGCCCGAGCCCTGGCATCCCTCGCCGCTCGAATTGTAGATTCCGGAGGCGATGATGCTATCGGGGGCGGCCTGTGCCGGTGAAGAGAGGAAGCCGGCGAGGAGCAGGGGGAGGGCTGCGATGGCACCGGTGAGGCGCCGTCGGGATAAGGCTGGTTGTCGTTGTGGCAGATGCATGAGCAACCTCTTTCACGGGGTAGTGGGGACAGAAACGACTATCCGGTCAATATACCGTGGTGCGCGTCACTCGTAAAGAGGTTCCGGCCCCTGTTATGAGGCGGCAGCAGGCCGGTTCAGTGCCGGCGCGTGGCGTCCTTCATGGTGGCGGTGAAGGCGACGAGCTCGCTGCGCAGTGCCCCGAGCGCATAATGGCGGCGCTCCTCGTTGCCGCGCCCGCCGTTATCGCCAGAGGTGGCCGCGACGATCTCGGGGGCAAAGCGCTCGACGATCTTGACCGTGGCGGACCCACTGATCGCCCCGTCGGCGCCCGCGGCGATTGCCTCGCCAACCTGCTCGGGCGTGGAGATGCCGAAGCCCAGCATGACGGGTGCGGCGGAGTCGGCGCGAAGGCGCTCCACCGACTCGGCCAGCCCCACGGTGGACGAGGCTCTTTCGGTACCGGTCACACCCACCCGGGAGACGGCGTAGACGTAGCCGCGTGAGGCCGCTGCCACCGCGTCCAGGGTTTCGGCGGCGGCCGACGGCGGTGCGATGTAGACGGCGTCGATGCCGGCCTCCTCGGCGGCACGGCTGAAGAGTGCCGACTCGCGGATCGGGACGTCGGGCAGCAGCACCGAGTCGATGCCGGCCTGGGCACACTCGGCGTAGAAGCGCTCCAGGCCCATCGCGAAGGGCACGTTGCCGTAGATGAGCATGCCGATGGGCAGCCACGGGTGGCGCCGGCGCACCCGCCGAACCACCTCCAGGCAGTCCTGGAAACCCACACCCGCGGCCAGGGCCCGCACATGCGCCTTCTGGATCGTGGGGCCGTCGGCGACCGGGTCGGTGAAGGGCACGCCGAGCTCGAGGGCGTCGGCCCCACCGGCGATGAGCGCCTCGATGACGGCCTCACTGGTGTCCGGGTCGGGGTCACCCACCATGACGAAGGGGACGAAGGCGCCCTCGCCGCGCTCCTTGAGGGCGGCGAACATTGCAGGATAACGACTCATCTCAGAACTCCTTATCCGGGCCGGCGTCCAGGCTGGTGCCCCTGGCGGCCTTCAGGCCCGCGTACTCGGTGCGCTTGCCCATCTGCTCCACCATGCGCGAGGCCCTGGCCACGGCGCCGTCAGTGGAGAAGGAGCCGCCCAGCCTCGCCTGCACCTGGTCGAGGTCCTTGTCCCCACGGCCCGACAGGCACACCAGCAGGATCGGGGGCTCCTCGCCGTCGGGCACCTGGCGGGCCATGGCCAGGGCCTGAGCCAGGGCGTGGGCCGACTCCACCGCGGGGATGATCCCCTCGTGGCGCGACAGCAGGCGGAATGCCTCGATCGCCTCGTCGTCACTGATGCCCACGTAGCGGGCCCGGCCGGTGTCCGACAGCCAGGCGTGCTCGGGCCCCACGCCCGGGTAGTCCAGGCCCGCCGAGACCGAGAAGGACTCCTCGACCTGTCCCTCCGAGGTGCGCATGAGGTAGCTGCGCGCCCCGTGGAGGATCCCCACCAGCCCCTTGTTGATGGGGGCGCCGTGGCGGGAGGTGTCCAGGCCCTCACCGGCCGGCTCAACCCCGATGAGCTCGACCCCGGGGTCATCGATGAACTCGGCGAACATGCCGATCGCGTTGGAGCCGCCGCCCACGCAGGCGATGACCGAGTCCGGCAGCCGCCCCGTCAGGCCCAGGACCTGGGCGCGGGCCTCCCGGGAGATGACCCGGTGGTACTCGCGCACGATCGTGGGGAAGGGGTGGGGGCCGGCGGCCGTGCCCAGCAGGTAGTGGGTGTCGGCGAAGGAGGCCGTCCAGTCGCGCAGCGCCTCGTTGACGGCGTCCTTGAGCGTGCCCGCACCACTGTCCACCGGGACCACCGTGGCGCCCATGAGCTCCATGCGCTCGACATTGGGCGCCTGGCGCACGACGTCGGTGGCCCCCATGTAGATGGTGCAGTCCAGGCCCAGCAGGGCGCAGACCATGGCGGTGGCCGTCCCGTGCTGGCCGGCGCCGGTCTCAGCGATGATGCGCCGCTTACCCATCCGCTTGGCCAGGAGGGCCTGCCCCAGAACCTGGTTGCCCTTGTGGGCGCCACCGTGGACCAGGTCCTCGCGCTTGAGCAGGATGCGGGCGTTGCCCTCCAGCGGCAGGTTGCGCAGCTCGGTGACCGCCGTGGGACGCCCCAGGTAGCGGGTCATGAGCGTCTCCAGCTCGGCGGCGAAGGCCGGATCGGCCTGGGCGTCGATGAAGGCGTCCTCGAGCTGGTCCAGCGCCGGGATGAGCAGCTCGGGCACGAACTGGCCCCCGTAGGGTCCGAAGAAGGCCGGCAGGCGCGGGTGGTGCCCCGTCTCCTGGCCGTCCCGGTCCAGGGCCGACGACGTGCCCTCGCCCTGAGGCAGCGGTACCGCGGTGGCCAGCTGACGAGCGGCCTCGGCCGGCTCCGGGGCCCCGGACAGGGACGAGCCCACCAGGAGGGCGTCCACCAGGCCCGACAGGCGCCGCACGTCCTCGGCAGCACCGACCCCCGACTCACCCACAAGCACCACCCCGGCCGGGGCCAGGGGAGCCATCTCCTCGGTGCGCGCCAGATCCGTCTCCAAGGTGCGCAGGTCACGGTTGTTGATGCCGATGACCTCCGCCCCCAGGGCCGAGGCACGATGCATCTCCTGAGGCGTGGAGACCTCCGTGAGCACCTCCATGCCCAGGCTGTGGGCCAGCTCGGCCAGCTCGCGGTAGACGTCGTCGGGCACCACCGAGAGCATGAGCAGGACCGCGTCCGCCCCCAGGCTGCGGGCCGCCAGCACCTGGACCTCATCGACGATGAAGTCCTTGCACAGGACGGGCACGTCCACCACCTCGCGCACTGCGGCCAGGTCGTCGAAGGAGCCGTTGAAACGATCGGGCTCGGTGAGCACCGAGACCGCGGCCGCGTAGGGCGCGTACTGGGCGGCCAGCGAGGCCGGGTCGTAGTCGGAGCGGATGGTGCCGCGTGAGGGCGAGGCCGCCTTGCACTCCATGATGAGAGCAGGCTGCGGGCTGCGGCCCTGGCCGCTACGGGTGCGCAGGGCGGCCGCGAAGGAGCGCTGCGAGCGCTCCAGGTCCTCGGCTCTCAGGTGCCCGAAACGGGCGCGCAGCTCATCAATGCGCTCGCGGCGCGCCTGGACGATCGAGTCCAGGACGGTGCCCGTGGCGATGAGACGCGCCTCGACCGGCTCACGGTGGGTGCGCTCGCCAGGGCCTGCGCCATCGGGTGACGCGGCGGGGACGGGGGCGGTGTCGGGGGTGGTCACGGCTTCTCCTCAGGCCGTCTCAGTGGCGAGGTCACTGGCTTTGGTCATGGACTCCAGGTGGCGGGCCACGCCACCGGAAAGGATCTGCTCCAGGGCCGCCGCAGTGCCGTCGGCGAGGCTGTCGGCCCGGCCGGTGAGGTACAGCAGGGCACCGGCATTGACAGCGATCGCGTCGCGGTGGGCGGGCCGTCCCTCACCCGAGACGGCCTCGCGCAGCAGGCGGGCGTTGTCGGCCGGCTCCCCGCCCAGCAGGTCGGCC
>ERZ773049.2235-NODE-2235-length-10662-cov-21.002357_pt1 | contig 10662 bp, 9 predicted proteins | sample MGYA00580633_ERZ773049 | MGnify/ENA primary metagenome ERZ773049 (study PRJEB29015, sample SAMEA2737991) | human oral metagenome | biome: human oral; feature: human-associated habitat; material: dental | place: China | collected 2066 ... | reverse complement strand
CGCGCCGCTGTCCGTGGACGACGGTGCCGCGCAGACGGTGGGCGCGGCCGAGGACCTCGGCCGCCCCGCCCATGTCCCCGGCCTCGAGGAGCTCGCGCACCCAGGTGGATGACCAGCGGCGTCCCGAGGGCGAGCGCACATCGTCAAGGATCTCCACGCCGAGGCCATCAGCGCGGCAGATCGCCTCGAGCAGAGCGGCATCACCGCTGTTGCCGCGCCCGAAGCGCACATCGTCGCCCACCACGACCATCCTCGCTCCGAGCAGGCCCTCGAGCCAGGTGCGCACGAATTCCTCCGGGCTCTGGTCGGCGAACTCGAGGGTGTAGTGGACGACGAGAACCGCATCCAGACCGGTGGCGGACAGGGCGGCGAGCCGATCGGCCAGGGAGGCGATCATGGGAAGGCGAGCCTCGGGCCGGTGAACCAGCACCGGATGCGGATCGAACGTGATGGCGACCGCCAGCGGGCGCTCGCCGTCCGGGCGGGCCATCTGCCTGGCGCGCTCGACCACGCGGGTGAGAATGGCCTGATGCCCGCGGTGAACGCCATCGAAGATGCCGATGGTGACGACGGTCCCGGCGTCACCGGGGGCGCTCAGAGTCGCTGGCACCTGCTCGGCGCCGTACCAGACCTCCACTGCGGATAATCCTGCTCTCGATTCACTCGGCGAGCGCGTCGCCCGCCCTTGCGGGTCAACCCTGCCACGATCGGGCCGCGCCGCGCGAACCATCACGACGCCTCCCGGCACACTCCGCTTGACCGCTCCGGGGCAAGAGGCTAACCTCATTATCGACCGACGGTCGGTTTATGGACCGCCGACCCGTCCCGCCAACCGGCGCCCATGTCACCCGGAGGCCGCCCGACACTCACCCGGACTCACCCGGACTCATCCGGACTCACCCGGCACTGAACCGGGACAGACTCGTACAGCACAACCCCTAATACAAACCTGCGAGGAGCTCATGGCCCCCACCACACGCACATACAAGTCCGCCCCCAAACGACGCACCGAAATCCTCGATGCCGCCCAGAAGCTGTTCACTGCCAAAGGCTTCCAGGCCACTTCGATGGAGGACATCCTCAACGAAGTGGGGATCGCGAAGGGCACGCTCTACTACCACTTCGCCTCCAAGGAGGAGATTCTGCGCGGCCTCATCTCGCGCACCACGGCGCAGATCGCCGAGAAGGCCCGCGCCATCGCCGATACGGACGCCCCTGTCGCGGACAAGTTCCTGGCCGTCGCCGCCACCGCCCGCGTGGAGGAGCCGGAGCGGGGGCTGGCCGAGGAGTTCCACGCCGCCGGCAATGCGGAGTTCCACGTCCTGTCCCTGGTGGAGGGCGTCCGTGTTCTCGCCCCGATCCTCACCGAGATCGTCGAGCAGGGCATCGCCGAGGGAGTCTTCTCCACCGAGCACCCCCGCGAAGTCGTCGAGATCCTCCTGACCAGCGCCAGCGTGCTCCTCGACGAGGGCTTCTTCGTCGGCGAGAAGGACCAGGCCGAGCGCCGCGCCACCGGCATCATCTACGCCACCGAGACCCTGCTGGGCTGCAAGCCCGGCACCCTCTCCTCCGTGCTGGGGAATGCACGATGAAGCACCTCCACCTCCTGCTGGTCGGAGCCTTCGTCAACTCCGTGGGCACCGGGATGACCGCCTTCGGCCTGGCCATCTTCGCCTACACCACCTACGGCACGGCCTCCTCGGTGGCCCTGGTCCAGCTGTGCGCCTTCGCCCCGATCATCCTGCTGGCGCCAGTGGCCGGTGCCCTGGCCGACCGCTTCGACCGCAGGCTCATGATGGTGATCGGGGACGGCGGCTCAGTGCTCGGACTGGGCATCGTCATGGCCGCCCTGAGCGCCTCCGAGCCCCGGCTCAGCCACATCCTGGCGGGCGTGGTGGCCTCGTCCTGCCTGGCGGCGCTGACCGAGCCCGCACTGCGCGCCTCCGTGACCGACCTGGTCGACGAGGACGACTACGTTCGCAGCGCGGGACTGCTGCAGGCGGCCTCCTCCGCCCGGTACCTCCTGTCCCCGCTACTGGCCGGCCTCCTCCTGCCCCTGGTGGGACTGCGAGGACTGCTGGCCCTGGACGCCTCCACCTGCCTGGTCACCGTGGCCTGCTCGATCGCCGTCATGCGAGCCGTGGGACGTCGCAGCACCGCCGACCACGACACCACCGCGGCGGACCACCTTCTGGGCGGCTGGCGCGCCGTGACGGCACGCCCCAACGTGCGCTCCCTCGTAGCCGTCATGACCTTCATGACTCTGACCATCGGCATCGTGCAAGTGCTGCTCAAGCCCATCCTGCTCCCCCACGTGGGCACGACCACCATGGGACAGGTGGAGACCGCGGCGGCCACCGGGATCCTCGCCGGTGCGGGGCTGGTGACCGCCCTGGCGCGCCTGCGTCCCACCACACTGCTGAGCCTGGGGACGGCGGGCGCGGGCATCACCATGATGCTGCTGGCCCTGCGCACCTGGCCCTGGTGGGCGGGACTCACCGGGTTCGCCGTCTTCGCCTGCCTGGCCCTGTGCAACGCCGGCGCCGAGACCCTGGTGCGCCTGAGCATCGACAAGGACCGCCAGGCCCGCGTCTGGGGAACGATCGGCCTGGTGACTCAGCTCGGGTACCTCCTGGCCTACCTGAGCGCAGGCCCCCTGGCGGATCGCGTCCTCCAGCCCTTCATGGACTCCCACACCCCCTTGGCTCACACCCTGGGCGCCGTCATGGGCACCGGGACCGGACGCGGCGCCGCTCTGCTGGTGGCCCTGGCGGGCCTGATCACCATCGCCCTGGCGGCCCTCATTCACACCCGACGCCAGGCCCTGACCCCTCCCTCCACTGATTCTTCTTCCCCAGATTCCTCAGCCTCCTCAGCTGACGAGGGCCGGCATTCCCACGAGCCCCACTCCCAGACCAGAACCGACCCCCAGGCCATGACTCCTCAAATTCCTCAGACTCCTCAGACTCTTCAAACTTCTCGGACTTCTCGGGCCATGACACTGACACGGACAACCATGGAGGTAGCCCCATGCTGACACGACTGCTGAAAGCAGACCTGGCGCGCAGCGCCGTCGTGGCCCTCACCCTGACCGCCCTCATCGCGCTGGCCTCCACCCTGATGTCGGCCAGCACCTCCCTCATCGTGGACACCACCTCCGCGATGAGCCGGCTCTCCCAGCGGGCCAAGGTGCCCGATCTGATCCAGATGCACACCGGCGACCTCGATCCCGCGACGATCGAGGACTGGACGGACACCCGCAGCGACATCACCGCGCACGAGATCATCAAGACCCTGCCGATACCGCGCCAGGAGCTGTGGATCGACGGCGTGAGCCAGACCGGCTCCTACCATGAGCCCGCCTTCGTCACGGCTCCCCAGAACATCGACCTGCTGCTGGACGAGGACGGAGACCCGGTCCACCCGGGCCCGGGCCAGGTCGCCCTGCCGGTCCATTACAAGGCGGTGGGCGCGGCCGACGTCGGCGACACCATCACCGTGGACACCGGCGACTGGACGATGAATCTGGAAGTCGTGGGCTTCGTGCGGGACGCGCAGATGAACGCCGCCATGATCCCCTCCAAGCGCCTGGTGATCAGTCCGGAGGACTTCTCCTCCTTCGAGGAGCACCTCACCGAGACGGAATACCTCATCGAATTCTCCCTGGCCGACGGCGCCCGCCCCCACGCCGTCATCGACGACTACAAGGCGGCGGGACTGCCCAGCACGGGCATCAATGTGGACGGCTCAATGGTGGTGCTCATGAACTCCCTGAGCACCATGCTCATCGCGGCGGTGGCCCTCGTAGTGGCGGTCATGCTGGTGGTAGTCGCCATGCTGGCCCTGCGCTACACGGTACTGGCCGCGATCGAGGCCGACCTGGCTCAGATCGCAGTGCTCAAGGCCATCGGCGCACCGCACAGCCAAATACGCCGCCTCTATCTGCTCAAGTACATGGTCCTGTCACTGGTAGGAGCGGTGATCGGCTACCTGGCGGGCATTCCCCTGGCCACGATGCTGGGAGCCCCGGCGCTGCTCTACCTGGGCACGCCCCCCACAAGCATCTGGAGCGTGGGCCTGCCCATCCTCATGGTGCTGGTGCTGGCCGGAACCATCATCGGCTTCACCTGGGCCACTCTGCGTCGTGTGGGCAAGATCTCCGCAGTCGAGGCCCTGCGCTCCGGGACCAGCGGCGCGCTGCGCCGGCGCCGTCACCGGTGGCGCCTGTCCGGCTCCCGCCGCATGCCCGCCCAGCAGTGGCTCGGAATCCGTGAGGCGCTGCGCCCCTCCAACGCCCTTCTGCTCGGCATCCTGGCGCTGTGCGCCTTCACCATGGTGCTGCCGGTCAACGTCGCCACCACCCTGGACGACCCCCGTATCGCCACCTACCTGGGCGTGGGCGAGGCGGACCTGCGCATCGACGTGCGCGCCGGCACCCAGGAGCTGAGCACCGTGGAGAGCGCCGTCGCCGACGATCCCCGCGTCTCCACCTACACCACCGTGCTGCGCCGAAACTACAAGATGCGCACGCAGAGCGGAGAGTGGGAGTCGGTCCTCATCGATATCGGCGACCACAACGCCTTCCCCATGAAGTACATGTCCGGCCGCTCTCCCAACAACGACAGCGAGGTCTCGCTGTCCTACAACCAGGCCAAGGCCACAAGCGCCGAGGTGGGCTCCACGGTCACCGTGCGCACCGCCGATGGGGACAAGGACCTGAAGGTCACGGGCATCTATCAGGACATCACCAACAACGGGAGCACCGCCAAGGCCACCTTCGACGACGGCGCCCCGGCCCTGTGGCAACTCATGTACGCCAATGTGAAGGACAAGAGTCAGGAGAGCGCGGTCGCCGCCGACCTGCAACGGGACCTGCCCGGAGTACAGGTCAACGGCATGAGCGAGTACGCCTCCGAGTTCTTCGGGGCCACCAGCTCCCAGGTCCGCCTCATCGCCGGCATGGCCTGCGCCATCGCCCTGGGGCTGGCGTTCCTCATCACCGTGCTGTTCACCGTCCTGGTCCTGTCCCGGGAGAAGCCGCAGGTGGGAATACTGCGGGCACTGGGCTGCACCCAGCGCGCCATCGCCGGCCAGTACTTCACCCGCTTCGGCCTGCTGACCGTGGCCGGGATCGGCCTGGGACTCCTGCTGGCGGCAACGCTGGGCGAGTCCGCCATCGGATTGGTGCTGGGATCGCGCGGAGCGCCGAACGTGGAGCTCCTGCCGCGTCTGTGGCTGGTGGGACTGGTCCTGCCCGCCGCACTGATCGCCACAGTCACCGGCGCCGTCGCCCTGGCGCTCAGACGCCTGCGCACCATGACCCTGAGCACCAGCGAATGAGGAAACTCCCCATGAACAGCACATCCACCACAGCTAACACAGCTAGCACAGCTAACACTGCAGAAAACACAGCCCCCACAACACCTACAGGAACCGCCATGCCCTCCACCGATTCCCGTCCGGTCCTGCGAGCCCGAGGACTGACCAAGAGCTATGACGCCCCCGTCCTGGAGAACCTCGACCTGGACATCGAGCACGGCCAGTTCGTGGCCATCATGGGCCCCTCCGGCTCGGGCAAGTCCACGCTCCTGCACTGTCTGAGCGGTATGGACCGGCCCAGCGGCGGCTCCGTGCTCCTGGGGGACACCGACCTGGCCGCCCTGGACGAGCGCGAACTGTCCGCGCTGCGCCTGTCGCGCTTCGGCTTCGTCTTCCAGCAGGCCCATCTGCTGTCCACACTGTGCCTGCTGGACAACATCGTCCTGCCGGGCTTCCTGGCCTCCCTGCGCCCGCGCCAGGAGGTGGAGGCCCGGGGCAGAAGGCTCATGGAGCGCATGGGCATCTCCGAGCTGGCCGGCAACGACATCACCGAGGTCTCCGGCGGCCAGCTCCAGCGGGCCGGAATCTGCCGCGCCCTGATCAATGAGCCCGGAGTGGTCTTCGCCGACGAGCCCACGGGAGCGCTCAACTCCGCCACCGCCGCGCAGATCCTCGACCTGCTCGGGGAGATCCACGCCTCGGGCACGACCCTGGTGGTGGTGACCCATGACGCGCAGGTAGCGGCCCGCGCCGACCGGGTACTGCTGCTCGTCGATGGCGCCGTCGTGGAGGACCTCGCCCTGGGCAGGTATCAGGAGGCATGGGCCGCCGAGCGCCTGTCCACCGTCTCCGAGGCGCTTCAGCGCCGGTCAGTATGACGGGACTGACGGCACTCCGGCAGGACACTGACAGGGCTCTCACAGGGCTCTCAGGCTTCTCCCAATCCTTGAGGGCACATGCGCAGGATTGGGAGAAGCCTCCGTCAGCGCCATGGGAGTCCGCTGACGCTCTCGCAGCTCAGTGGCTGCCATGGCCGCCGCAGCCGCAGCCTCCCGAGGCGGGCGCCGAGACGTCCCTCAGCCCCAGCAGATTGCCGGTCTTGTGGCCCGGAACGACTCCCGAGGCCGCTCCATTCCCCTCTTCCCGGGCGGCCGGATCGCCTCCCAGGACGCCCGAGACGGCTGCGGCGATCGCCACGGGGTCGGCGCGCGACGCAGAAGGCGCAGAAGGCGCGGGAGAGTCGGAGGAGTCGCCAGAGGCGGCGCCCTCCTCCGACGAGGCGATGCCGGAGGCCGTCTGCTGTCGTCGCGACGTCTCGGCATCGTGCCCGCCGCAGCCGCAGGAGCATCCGCTCCCGGTCCGACTCGTGGTCTGGCCCATCAGTATTTCCTCAGTTCCCTTAGTTTCCTCAGTATCCGCAGAGTATCCGCAGAGTCCGCAGTCTCCTGTGCACCCCTCATGAGGAGTGTGCGATCCGCTCCGCTCGGGCCCCTCAGGCCGGTGAGAGCACCAGGACGGGACGCGCGCGTCCGCCCTTGCGGGCCAACAGTGCCACGACGTCACCATTCGGCGCGAACCCGGCCGTGACGCCATGATGATCATCAGCGGCGCCGGCATCCTGCGTACCGGCGGCCTGCGGCACGTCGGCCGTGCGGACAGCGCGTTCGAGAACCTCCGCGGGCAGCGCCTGGCCATGGCGGATCGCAACGGACTCGGCGGCATCGAGCTCGACGACGGGGAAGCAGCGCCGAGCCACCGAACTCAGTGACAGCGTGGCCAGACCCGCGGGCTCTGGGCGGGCGGCGTCCTCGGCCACCTCGACGGCCAGGTCGTCAAGACCGCGGGCCCGGGAGACCTCGAAGGGACCGACACTCGTGCGGCGCAGCGCCGTCAGGTGCGCCCCGGTGCCGAGCCGGGCGCCGAGGTCCCTGGCCAAGGCGCGCACATACGTGCCCGAGGAGCACGACACGTGCAGGGGGAGATCGACCACATCAACATCAACAGCCCCTGCGCCATCGGCGGCGCGCGTGACCACCGGCGCGCCCGCGCGTATCAGGGAGTGGATGGTGACGCTCCGCGCGGGCAGGGCGACATCCTCTCCCCCGCGGACCCGCTTGTAGGAGCGCACGCCGTCGATCTTGATGGCGGACACGGCACTGGGAACCTGCATGATCGGCCCGGTCAGGGCGCGCAGCGCATCATCCAGGCGTCGGTTGAAGGCGGCCTTCCCCCCGGGCCAGGAAGCGGGGGCGGAGCAGCCGAGGGAGGCGATGACCTCGCCCTCGGCGTCCTCGGTGAGCGTGTCCTGTCCCAGGCGCACGGTCGCCTCATAGGTCTTGTCGGCGCCGACGAGGTAGGTCAGCAGACGCGTGGCCCGGCCGACGCCCAGCACCAGGAGACCGGTGGCCATCGGATCGAGAGTGCCCGCATGCCCGACCTTGCGAGTAGCGGCCAGGCGCCGCGTGCGGGCGACGACGTCATGGCTGGTCAGCCCTGCCGGCTTGTCGATCAGGACAATGCCGTCGCGAGCCGCCACGGCCCCTCGAGGCGTACTAGGGCGAGCCGAGCTCACGCCTCCGCCTCGTCGGCGCCGGCGGCATCGAAGTCGGTCCCGTCATCGGCCTCGTCGTCGGGCTCGTCGTCGTGCCTGTAGGGGTCCTCCTCACCGGCGTAGGAGGCGCCCGCGTGGGCGCGAGCGATCTCCTCGTCCTTGGCACGGGCCCGCGCCAAGGCGTCGTCGAAGGACTTGGCCTGTGTGGGCAGGGCGTCGAGCTGGAAGGTCAGCGAGGGCGTCAGGCGGATGCCGAGGGCCCGACCCACCTCGGAGCGGATCAGCCCCTTGGCCGAGTTCAGAGCGGCGGCACTGTCGCGGCGGTCCTCGTCGCTGCCGTAGACCGTGTAGAAGATCGTGGCCTGCTGCAGATCACCGGTGACACGGACATCGGTGACGGTGACGAATCCCAGACGCGGGTCCTTGATGCGCCCCTGCAGGAGGCGCGCGACAGTCTCGTGGATACGGTCGGCGACCTTGCGGGCGCGGGCGGCGTCGGCCATGGCGGGCTCCTGAGAATTGAGAGTGGTGAGATTCCGGAATTCCGTCGGTGCGGACGGAGATGACGCGAGAAGAGATCTCTCACCCGCATACCGCCGGAACGCGCAGCAACGCGCCTCATTATGCTACTCAGAGCTGCAGGTCGGCTGCAGACCGGCTACAGGTCGGCCGCAGACCGGTACGGACCGGCAGCGCCGACACCCTCAACCGCAAACGGATCACACATGCGCCCCTGCCCCAGCACCGCCGACTCTCCCGACCCCGCCCCGGCCTCGACGCACGGAGCGGAGAAGCAGCCGGCGGGCACCGGAATTGCACTGGTCCTGGGCTGCTACACCCTATGGGGCGCCTTCCCCCTGTACTTCCGCCTGCTGTCGGAGGCGGGCAGCGTGGAGATCATCGGGCACCGAATCGTGTGGACCCTGGCGACCTGCCTGGTGCTCGTGGCTGCACGGCGCCGCTGGGGCCGCCTGCGCCGCGTCCTGCGCACACCGCACCTCCTGGGAGCGCTCGCCGCCTCGGGCCTGCTGATCTCGATCAACTGGCTCATCTACGTCTACGGCGTCAACACGGCGCGAACAGCCGACGCCGCCCTGGGCTACTTCATCAATCCGCTGGTGACGGTGGCCCTGGCCTCGCTGGTCCTGCGCGAGCGGCTGCGCCCCGTCCACCGGGTCTCGATCGTGCTGGCGAGCGCCGCCGTCGCGCTCCTGGTGGTGCTCCAGGGCTCGCTGCCGTGGATCTCCCTGGCGCTGGCCTTCTCCTTCGCCCTGTACGGGCTGGTCAAGAAGCGGATCGGGCCTGACGTGGATGCCCTGACCGGACTGACGGTGGAGAGCGCCGTCGTGGCGCCTATCGCCCTTGCCTACCTGAGCTGCCTGGCCTGGCAGGGGCAGTCGGCCTGGCAGGCCCCCGACCAGGGCTGGCAGATCATGGCTCTGCTCGTGGTGGCCGGTCCGGTCACGGCCGTGCCCCTGCTGCTCTTCGCCGCAGGGACCAGGCGGGTACCGCTGTCGGTGGTGGGGATGAGTCAGTACATCGCCCCGACCATCCAGTTCCTTCTGGCCTGGACCGCCTTCCATGAGCAGATCCCGCCGGCGCGCTGGGCGGCCATGGTGCTGGTGTGGGCGGCGGTCGCGGTCTTCATCGGCGACGCCGTGCACCAGCTCATTCGCCGTCCTCGTCCGCGTCCGGCAGACCGGCCTCGGCCCTGAAACGCTCCAGGAGCGGACCGATGATGTCCATCGGGAGGGGGAAGACGACTGTGGAGTTCTGGTCGGCGCCGAGCTCCAGGAGGGTCTGCAGGTAGCGCAGCTGGAGGGAGGCCGGTGACTTCGAGAGCGTGTCCGCCGCCTGGCGCAGCTCCTCGGAGGCCTGGAGCTCACCGCGGGCATTGATGATCTTGGCACGGCGCTCGCGCTCGGCCTCGGCACCACGGGCCATGGCCCGCTGCATCTGCTCGGGGATCTCGACGTCCTTGATCTCGACGACGCTGACCTCCACGCCCCAGGGCTCGGTGAGCTTCTCGATGATGTCGCGCAGGTCGGCGTTCAGGGCGCTGCGGTGGGCGAGCACGGTGTCCAGGTCGACCCGCCCGAGGACGGATCTCAGTGTGGTCTGCGCGATCTGGGAGGTGGCGATCGCGTAGTTCTCCACCGCCATGACGGCTTTGACCGGGTCGGTGACGTTGAACAGGACGACGGCGTTGACGCGCGCCGGCACGTTGTCCTCCGTGATGACCTCCTGTGGCGGGATGGTCAGGGTGACCACTCGGGTGTCGACCCGTACCAGGCGCTCGAGGAAGGGGACGACCAGGTGCAGACCGGGCTCGTAGACGGGCCGCAGGCGCCCCAGCCTGAAGACGATGCCCCGCTCGTACTGGGTGATGATCTTCAGCGAGAGCGCCAGGGCGAGCAGCACGAGGACGGCGAGCGCCACGATGGCGGAGACGGGAGTAGTCATGAAGGGTCCTTCAGGAAGGTGGGTCGAAGCGGGTCAGGGCTGGGGCCGGATCATCTGGTTGTGGTGTCGGTGGCCTCGTTCCATGCCGAGGACCATGAGCGCCGAGCTCCACCACGGGCACCATCACGAACACCGTCCGAGCCGAGCTCGGCACCGGCGACCGGTACTCGTCTGCGGGTGCGCAGGGCGGTGACACGGCGCAGCTCGGGCTCTGCGGAGGCGGCAGTCCCGCCGTCCGCCTTCCCGACGCCGTCGGACTCGGCGACGAAGGAGACGTGCACGGACCGCCCCGACGCCGCCGCACGCGCCTGAGCGGCGGCGATCGCCTC
>ERZ773049.2231-NODE-2231-length-10681-cov-4.506305_pt1 | contig 10681 bp, 9 predicted proteins | sample MGYA00580633_ERZ773049 | MGnify/ENA primary metagenome ERZ773049 (study PRJEB29015, sample SAMEA2737991) | human oral metagenome | biome: human oral; feature: human-associated habitat; material: dental | place: China | collected 2066 ... | reverse complement strand
AACTTTATTATTATATCGTAGTTTTACTTAAAATCTTTTTAGGTTTTTAATATGGTTTTAATTTTTCGGGTATGAAAAAGCTTATCTCTTTCCTTCTGTACCGCATATTAAAAAAGATAATAGGAAAATAGATTGGTGTGAATATTTGAGTATTTAAATTCAAAAAGCCCGCATTAACGGGCTTTTTTGATTAGGAATTTTTATTTCTCGTCGCTTCCGAAAATATAGCTTTTTAGTTTGCTAAGATCGTCAAAACCGAGATAAAAAACTTCTTGCGTCGGATTCAAAGCCTCACCATGAAAATTCATCATTGAGCTTGTAAAAACGAAATTATTAATTGTAATAGTTTCGTTATCTTGATAGCTTATCATTAAAGCCTTTTTAAGCATCTCAAGATTTATGATTAAAGTTTGAACCGGCTTTGTTTTGCTTTCCGTTACGACGACATGCGGTTCTGCCGAAAGCGTCTTTAAAGTATCTACCATGCCTTTAAAAGTTGCTTCGTCGATCTCGATATTCTTGCTAGGATTATCCATAAGCTTATCCAAAATGTTTCTATAACCTACTCTGTGAAAGCTAAATACGCCTTTAATATCGATAACATTGTCATTAAAACCTATAATTTTTGCGTTTTTGCAAATATCATCAAAATCTGCAACCAAAACTTCCTCATTATTACTCTTGAACTTGTTCATTTTTATCCCCTTTAGTAGTTTGTTCTTGTTTAGTTTTTGTAGCTTTTGCTTTTTCCTTGCGGTCTTTCCGCGCCTGATTCATCGCTTTTATATTAGCAGATCTTCTTTTGCTAACGGTTTCGTTGAATTGCTTTAGCGTAGTAGCAATTCGTCCTAACTCATTTGCTAGCTCGGGTTTTGCCATAAGCGATCTCTCATTATACAGCCGCTTCATATAAGTGAGATTTACCATAGCCCTTTCTACAGGTCTAAACCTTTCTCCGCTCGTAACGATGGAGATTACCAACTCACCTCCCGGGGCAAGCTTAGAAGCGAGGTCTTTTAGTTCCTCAACCTTCTCCTTGAATTCTTCTAAATACAGGTTACCTACGAGCCTGTCGCTAAAGGAGAATTCACAACCGGCTTTTTCCGGTTTCTTAGTTTCTAGCTTTTCATCAGCCATAACTAATCCTTTAAACATGAAATTCGCAAAAACCATTCTTGTTTTGCTTGATAACGATTGTATCTAATTTTATTTTCTTTTAAAAGCCTATTCATCCGCCTTGTTCGCTTTCATTACCGGAATTGCTCTAAATTTGTTACCTTCATAACGAAAGAAAGCGTATTTACTATGTCCGCCTCTTGCGTTTTTAATATCGGCGCTTCCATGATGAATTAACTTTAAAAAATCTAATTCCGTAAGCGGCTTCGCAATACCTCCAGGCTTAACTATTCTTGGAAATCGGAAAGAGCATGTTGGGTTGGTACATGAAAAATATCTCGGGAATGTTACAAAATGATTGACCGAACAAAGAGGGCATCTAAACATAGGAAGGATAGCTCCAATATTTGGGAACATCCTAATAAAGGAATAATCAAATGATTTATAAGCGTTTTGCCAAACCTTCTCATCATAAAAGGCTTCATAACGTTGCAAATCGGATGCGGAAAGTTCTGTAAATATATCAAAACCCGCGCCCTCTTCATTTAGCGCCAAAGCATTTGAAAGAGAGAGATACCTAAGCGATTTTAGTACGTCGCATAATGGAATTATCTTACAAAGTTCGCTTATAACGAAGGTTACTCCCGCTTTATTTTTCTTTAAAAATTTAGATGAGGTTTCATTACCCAAATAAAGATCGGAGTTTTTATGCTCTTGATAGAGCTTAAATAAACTATTTTTATCGTTCATAAAAATGAAATCTCCGGAAAACGGATCGGTTATGTCGTTCCTTCTTGCATGGTAAGTTAGCTTATCTATTACGCGCGAAAAAGATTTATAAAGGAAGGATAACACTCGGATCATTCCAAGCAAACTTATTTTTTTCTCTCCCTCTAAAATAAAGCTTTCGGGAGCATAGGAAAGAGAGGGAAGTATAGCCTCATATTTTATAGGACATCCGATAGAAGCTCCGGTTTGAATCTGAGAGTTTAAAAAAGCGATTTTTAAAACGATGAAAAACTGCTCTATTCTAGTAAAATTATAATAAGCAAGCTCTTGAAAAAGCCTCAATGAAAGATACCCTCTTCTTAAGTAATTTTCGAATTCTTTGCTAATTGCTTCCCAAGAATCTAAAAAAGGAAGAGGCGTCCTGTAAGCCCATCCATCCCATGAATAAAGCTTTAATTCCTTACCAAAGTTCTTTTTGGTAAACATTAGATCGTAGATTAGTTTATAATTTGAGGGCGCTACGATAGCTATAACCGTATCGTTATTTCTGATGGCATTTAAAACAGCACGTCTTTTAGCGCGCCTTTTAACATCTCTTTCTATTAATCCTGCTTGAGCATCGGTTACCTCTATTAAAACTCGCCAGTCATATAGCTGGTAAGCTAAAAAAGATTCTCCGCCGAGAGTTTTATTAATTTCCGGATTGTCGGTAATATAAACATTCAAAGCTCATTCTCCGTTTAAATGCAAACGTTTGTAGATAATATCCAAATATGGTTGGATAGCTCTTAAATCCTCTGTTTCTCCGTGATCTAAATAATTTATAATAGCTTTTTCTATAGCCAAGGGCATACGTTTATTAAGACCTGCTTTTTCGATCATCTCCTCAGCAGAAAGCGAATCTTGAATTCCTATTTCTATAAAATCTTCGGGCGATTCCGCTATCGTATCTATTGCTTGAACTTCCGTAGATAAAAAATCAAAACATAGTTGCATAAAAACAACTTCGGTAGCATGCTTAATAACGGTAGTATATGCGTTGGGTTTAATTTTATTCCAAACAAAAGCTTTATTACTTTTATAATTATCCATTCCAAGCGAGTATAAAATAGAGTTTTGAGCTAAATCCGAAAGGTTAGATTCAATTTTTTCATAATATTCATCCGATCCAAATAACGCGCACATTCTAAGAAACATTGCGGTAACGGCTTTACCCTTAGGTGTTTTTTTATCATAGTTGGTTCTTATTATATATTTAAAACCGAGGGCTATATATTCCGATACTTGAATTATCCCGTTCCAAAGTTTAATTTTCTCTTGATCGCTTAGCTCTTTTTGTCCTAGCAAAATCGTTTTCTCAAATATTGCATGATATTCTTTAACAAGATAAGCGTATTTGGTTCCTTCAATGGTATGGATTGAAGGAACAAAGCGATATTTGCCGACATAATTCACGTTTTAAAACCTTTTAACACATATATTTACAAATTTATTGAGGGCACTAAAAGTTACAAATTTTTTCTTTCATCTATATCGCGATATTCATATTCCAAAACATCACTTAAACGAACAGCGTCGTCATCGGCTAAGCCCTGAACTTTTAGAATATCGAGCTTTTCCTCTTCGGTAATATGCCTACTTCTAATAACTCGTTGCAGCAACAAAGAAATAGCCCTATCTCGCATAATAAACAACTCTCGTTCACTTGTATGCATTACCGGAGCAAGTTCTTTTAACGTAATGCCGTTTACGAAGTTATAGAGTAAAATTTGTTGATTTCTAGGGATGCCGGCAAAAGCCATTCTAAATGCTTTTAGTTGCCTTCTTCTAAAATCCTCTTCTACTACCTCATCTTCAGGGTTATCATGGGATAAAACTACTGCCTCTCCGTATGTGCCGGAAGCATTCTCTTTAGTTTCTATAAGGATGTTACTTCCCAGATCGGAACTATCGTTAATAGAACTATAAACACCTTTAACGGCGGTTTTTGTTTTTCTGCTCAAGCTAGTTACTTCACCCAAAAGCTTGGTAAAATAAAAACTTGAAAAGCTTACTTTGCCGGAAGGATTAAACTCTTTAACTGCTTGGAATAAAGCATAATTGACTACCGACTGATATTCATGCAAGGGAATATACATATTGTGCCGCTTAAGAACGGTAGTAAGCATTTTTTCGCCCATTTTAGTCATGGCGGTATAGGTTTTCTTGATCTCTGAATACGGGATTCCGCTTTTATTGTTTTCATCGGAGAGCAAGATTTTTATTAAAAGCTCTTCATTGGTAATCTTGATATAGCCGTCAGATACTATTTTAACGGCTTCATCGCCATCCTTATATTCAACCTCATCCGCATTAAACGGAGTTCCGGAAATTTGTTCTAAATATTCGGCTTCAGCTTGCTCGATACCGGAGATAGCGGATTTATAGTCGAACTCTTTCGCTTCGATGCTCATTGCAACACCTTTCTATAATAAATAGATTTGTTTCAAAAATAGATTTTAGCCTAATCTTTTTTAAAAGAAAAGCGAGAGCAAGCAAATCCGAAAGATTATGTTATTTTAAGTAAAACTACTATATAATAGTAAAGTTAAAAATTGATACGAAAGGGGGTTGCTGAGTGATTTTATCTTTGGAGCAATTACAGATAGTTTATTCGGATGCCCCCTTAATATTCATAGAAGCCTTAGCCGGAACAGGGAAAACTACTACGCTAGCGGAGTTTAGCAAGGAAAGACCGAATGAAAATATTTTATATCTAGTTTTTAACTCCAAGAACAGAAAAGAAGCAAAATTTAAATTCCCAAAAAATGTTACGGTTCATACTATTAACAGCTTTGTTTTTAATATGATGAGAAATAGCTTTACTAACCACTTAATAAACGAATATTCGGTATCCTTCGTTATTAAAAATCTTTCCGAATTAAGAGCTTGCTCTCAAGATGAAGCGATAGTTAAAGCGGTATCGGTAATAGAGATTGTAAACTCCTTCCTTGATTCACCCCTAAAAGATAAAGAATTTTTTGAAAAATATGAAGGAGACAGCGAGGATGCGAAATTAGCTCAAGAATTTATATCAAAGATAAATAATATACCTAACTTTCCATTAACGCATAACGTTCTTCTTAAAAGATTCCTAGATACTTTTAACTTTGATCTGCTAAAATATGATACAGTATTGGTAGACGAAGCTCAAGATTTAAGTTATCCTATGTTGAACATCATCGATAGGATAAAAGCCAAGAAGGTTTTCGTCGGCGATATAAGGCAAGCGATATATGGTTTTAGAAGGACTATTAACGTCTTTACTAGAAAAGATATAGAGGCACAAAGATTAAGGCTTACAAAAAGCTATCGCTTTGGGAAAAACATAGCCTCATTCGTAAATGCCGTTTGCGAAAAAATGTATAAGGAGCCTCTTAATTTAACGGGAGCCTCTGAGAATGACGGCGAAGTTATTTTAAATGAGGAAGTTTCTTTAAACGGAGCATATAGCGCGTTTATTACAAGAACAAATGCTTGTTTGTTTGATAAAGCATTTTCTTTAATGAATGAGAAAACTTTGGTTTCAATTCCGTTTGATTGGGATGAGGTAAAATCTATGCTTATGGATGTTTTCTACATAAGTATAGGTTTGAAAGGAAAGATAATTAACAAAAAATTCAAAGACTACGAAAGCTTTGAATATATGAAGAAGATAGCTAAATCAGGCGGCGACATAGAGATATCCTATCTTATTAGAGTAGTCGAAAAATATGGGCTTGATTTACCGGATAACATAAGAACCTTAGAAAGATATCTTTCCGCCCCAAAATATGCCGATGTAGTTTTACTTACGGCTCATAAATCCAAGGGCTTAGAGTTTTTCGATGTGGAATTGGCAAATGATTTTCCTAAGATAGTTACGGCTAATTTAGAAGAAAAGAATTTGATCTATGTAGCAATGACTAGAGCCATGGAAAGATTAAAACCGAATAAGCGAATAAAAGAGCTTTTAAATATTTAAAAAACTGATCTTAATAGAAGGAGAAAAATATGAGATTTAAAACAGTGGCGCTTTTAGCATTCTTAGTAATAGGAACGATAGGTTTTGCCGAAGATATAAACGGCACCCAAAAAGAAGCTTCTTGGGAAGAAACTTTAGGAAAAGTAATCGATTTAAGACAAAAGCTTTTAAACGAATACAACGAATGTTTAGCCAAAGCAGACGGCAATGAAAGCGCAGAAAGTATTTGTGCTCAAAGCTTACGCGACGGCGGAAAGGAATTGGACGATATGCGGGATGGAACCGGAGCTTATGCAAAAGTTACGGAGGAGAGCAAAAACGTTTATGAACCTACAGAGGAAGATAAAAGGAAAGATAAAAAGCTTTCTGAATGTTTTGATAAGACGGAAGGAAAACCCGAATGCTATCATAAATTCGAGGAGCTAAACGCTACCGCATACGAAAATTATGTGAATAGTATTCCCGCGCCGGAAAAGAAATAGCTTTTTTGAGTTTAAATTAAGCTAATTAACGACTATTTTGGTTGTTAAAATATTTTTTTAGAAAGGAGAGAACATGATCGTCGCATTCGACAATGGAGTTGCCGATGCATCGGCTTTTGTAGGCAAAAAAGTTTTTGATAACTTTAAAGCCTATGATACTTTAGTTCTAGCAAACAGATCGCTTTCAAATGCGATTCCGTTTTACCTAGGTGCTAAAGAAAAAAATATACGTCCGATCATCGGCGTAATTGCGGTATGTGAAGGTGCCGAATACCTATTTATTGCTCATTGCAATGCAGGCTACTCCGTCTTGTGTGGATTTGAAAGCCGCGGCTATGATGCCAGCGTATTTACATATCCAAACATTACTGCAATTTGTTTAGATATTATCGACGCAAAGGCCGAGATAAAATCTAAGTACAGTTTTTTACGTAACGAAGTAACTACTTCGGATAAGTATAAAAACATAGTTTTAAAGGCTAAAACTGAAGTTTTGCCTTTTAAAGTTGCCAATATGTCTGACAAAAAGGACTTTTTTACTTTGGCTTATTGTAAGGCGATAGAGGAGAAAGGGCACTATGAAGATATAATTTCTCATGGAGAAGTTTACGGACATACCCTGCAACCCAAAGAGATCTTCGATAACTGCGCAACTTGGCAAGATATTTTGTCAAAATGCGTAGATGACTACAAATTCGGAAATCCTACGCCCCCTAATTTTAGGTTCGTAAAAGAGGAGTGCGAAAAACTTGCGCGCTCTAATCCTGAATATGCTACACTTTTAAACTCAAGCCCTGATGATGACACGCTTTTAAGTTGTTTATGCGACTTAGGGCTTAAAGATCGCTTCAAAGGCAAAGAGATTCCAAAAGCTTATTCGGACAGACTGGCTTACGAACTTAAAATTATTAAACAAATGAAGTTTTCAGGCTATTTTTTAATCGTCTGGGACTTCATAAACTATGCCAAAACGAACGATATTCCGGTTGGTCCCGGAAGAGGCTCTGCGGCTGGTTCGCTGGCTGTGTATTCGTTAAAAATAACGAATATCGATCCCATACCTTATGCGCTACTTTTTGAAAGATTTTTAAATCCGGATAGAGTTAGCTTTCCTGATATAGATATAGACTTTTGTCAAGATAAAAGGGAAAAGGTTATTGAATACGTATCACAAAGATACGGCAAAGAAAACGTTTCTCAAGTTATTACTTTTGGAACGCTTTCCGCAAAGGCGGCTATTAAAGATGCAACTCGCGTTTTAAATATGCCTTTAGCGTTAGGCGATAAACTTTCTAAAATGGTTCCTGAAACTCCGGGAATTAAACTTAAAGACGTTCTTGAAAGCTCAAAAGAGGCTTTTGAAGCAATTTTTAGAGATGATAAAGACGCCGAGAGGGTTGTGGAAGTAGCCAAAGCACTTGAAGGTCATAAAAGATCGCCGGGCGTTCATGCTTCAGGTTTAGTAATTTCAAACGATCCGATTCCTACTAGAGCACCGCTTTATGATATAAACGGAGCACAAGTAGTCGGATATGAAGGAACGATGCTCGAGGCAGTAGATTTGGTTAAGTTCGATTTTCTCGGACTAAAAACTTTAACTTTATGCGATAATGCCATAAAAGACATTTTTACTCAAACAAATCAAAAAATAGATTTGTTTAATATCCCATTAGATGATCGAAAGGTTTTCGATTACATATCTACAGGAAATACAGTAGGAATGTTTCAAATAGAATCCATCGGTATGCAAGATTTGGCTAAACGCCTTAAACCGCACACATTTGAGGATTTAATAGCGATGATCGCTTTATATCGTCCCGGACCTATGCAAGCGGGACTTTTGGAATCTTTCATAGATAGAAAAAACGGAAAGGAAAAAATTTCCTACTTTTTCGATGATATGGAAGAAGCATTAAAACCTATTTTATCACCCACATACGGAGTTATCGTTTATCAAGAACAGGTCATTCAGATCGTTCAAGTAATAGCGGGCTTTTCTTTGGGCGAAGCTGATTTGGTTAGGCGAGCAATGGGCAAGAAAAAGCCTGAAGAGATGTTAAAAATTTCTAAAAAATTCGTTGAAGGAGCCGTTAATAAAGGCTATGAAGCGAATGAAGCCGAAAAGCTTTTTGAATTAATCGAGAAGTTTGCAGGCTATGGATTTAATAAATCTCACTCAGCGGCTTACGCAATGGTTTCATACTATACTGCGTGGCTTAAATTTTATTACCCAGAGTTTTTTATGGCACATCTAATTAATTCCGATATAGATAAAACCGATTCGTTGGTTAATTATGTTCAGGAATGCAAAAGAATGGGCTTTGAAGTGATTAAACCCGATTACCGATCTAAACCGTTATTCAAAGCGGTAGGAAAGGGAAAGATCGCATTTGGATTAAGAGCGATCAAGGGCGTAGGCGTAGGCGGAGAAATTCTATCTGAAGCGATAGATAATTTGTTTGCCGATAAGCCTTTTAATCTTTTTGAACTTCTTGCTATTACTCAAAAAGACTCTAAAAAAGAGTTTGACGTAGCCAATAAAAGCAAGGATAAGCTTGTAACAAAACGAGCCAGATTGCTTAAGGTTATTGATGAGACAAATGCTAAAATCGCTACGTATGAAGCCAAAACGCTAAATACGAGAGAGCAAAAAAGCTTTGATAAATGCAAGGAGCAATTAAGTCAAAAGAGCGCGGAATTAGAGGCGATAAATGTAGAAATAAGCAATGTTGAGATAGAAATTGAGCGAATACAAAGCTTAATGGATATCGAAAACAAAAAGCTTAATAAAACATCTTTAGAGTCTTTAATTAGTGCAGGAGTTTTTGATACAACGGGTTTAACAAGGAAAGATTTGCTAAAAAACTTAGAGAATTTGCTTAATCCTAGCAAGCATATTCAAATAGTTTGGAGCAATGAGGAATACTCTCTTTCCGAAATCATTAGTAAGGAAGTAGAACTTACCGGATTAATTTTAAGTCCGGTATTTTCCGATGAATTGTTAAACAAGATCAAGGAGCTTGAAATTACCGACGAAACTCCGATAGGAGTGTTAATAAGTAACGAGAGCAAGGTTACAAAAAACGGTAAAAAATTCTTGGAAACTTGTATATACTTACCTTCGGGCGAGATTATAAAAGCAAGCGATTTTAATTTAGTAAGTGAAAAATGCGCCGTAGGCGAGATTTACGCATATTCGATTAGAATGAACGGAAATTACCGAAATTTGTATCAAGTCTTTGATTTGCAAAGCAAATTAGGAGACTATAAAAGAAAGAGAACGACTCAAGATGTAACGCTATTTGACGATTTCAACGACGTAGACTTTACGGCGAATCAAATTGTTGTGCGCGATCTTAACGGGAGCGTTGTAGCCGTCTTGAATCGTTAATGAGCCTAGTTTAGGCTCACTCTTTCCTTTCATATTCTCGGCAACGCATTTTCCTAAATCTTTATAGCCTTTGCCAGTAAGATGTATATCATCTTTAGAGTAATTTAAATTGCAATACCTTGTAGATATTACTTTGATATTATCTTGATCTTGGAACAAGTCTTTTAAGGCTTTTTCGTATTCATCAATCGCTTCTTGATCTTTCTTATAGAAAGGAACGAGAACAAAAACCTCATTTTCCGAAAGCTCGCTTAGCTCTTTAATTTCTTTAGCATATTTTTTAGCAGGAACGTTACTGGCTGCATCATTAGCGCCGAACATTACTACCAAAGCTTCGGGGTCGCTATTTTTAATCTCTTTTTTAGTTTCCTCTGGAACGCCGTCAGCTTTCCTTCCGATCTTAGCATAAATCTTAAAATCGTCTGCGCCTATCTCTTTTGCGATTTCATTAGGCAAAATCTTTCCTGCAAAATGCGAATCGCCTATAAAAGCGATTCCATTTGCAAAAAGCGACATAGAGCTTAAACTTATAACCATTACAACATTTCTTAAAAATTTAAACAATTTAAAAACCTTTCTAAAAAATAGTTTCCAAATCGGAAACTATCTAAAAAGTTATTGTAAAATTCTTTCCGCAAAAGCGGTAATTGCGCCTCTTTCGACTTTATGTAGCGAAGTAGCGAACATTTTAATTTCAGGATGCTTTTCATTTGCAGCCTTAAGCATGAAATTAAGTCCGTTAGTATACTTATTAACGAAGTTATTATCGATCTGCCTATTCGAACCTATACAAACAACCTTGCATGTAGAGTCTAAGCGCGTAAGTACCGTCTTTAAAGACTTCTTACTAAAATTTTGACAATTCTTACTCAAGACTCCATTATCAAATAGATAATTATGGTTGTCCTCTACTTGAGGTGTGTAAATAAAATCGTCATACTCTATTTCTCTTATAGAAAT
>ERZ773049.2230-NODE-2230-length-10683-cov-4.471020_pt1 | contig 10683 bp, 10 predicted proteins | sample MGYA00580633_ERZ773049 | MGnify/ENA primary metagenome ERZ773049 (study PRJEB29015, sample SAMEA2737991) | human oral metagenome | biome: human oral; feature: human-associated habitat; material: dental | place: China | collected 2066 ... | reverse complement strand
CACTGGTGTTTGAGACCAGCGCGTCTACCGATTCCGCCATCTGGGCTTAGCGAGTTCAAAAGTACGTATATCTTTTGAACAAGCAAAGGATTTTGTGAAAAACTTGCGGCGACTGTCTTTGCTTGTAGAGGCGTCTTTCTTTCCTGTCATCAACCATTGATGACAGGTATAGAAAACGATGGGCTGCAGGATGTTCGGCTACATTACCTTGTTGTTGCATTCGCATTGTTACTTAAAGCCTTAATTAATCGTGCAAGTCCCGCAGGGGTACGTGGATCGATATCCAAATCCAGGATGTTGCCTTCGGGAGAAATCAACCTATATGAGGGATAGGAAGATAGTTTGATATATCTCTCAAAAATGCCCTGCTGGTTGGGTGGTAAATTATAGTGCACACAGTTGTCTCCTGTTAGTTTGTATTGTTGAATGCAGTTTTTCCATGCTCCCACGGGGCTATTGTTGGCAAGATACATAAAAATTACATCGTATGGGGCGATTGATTTGAACAGTTCTTGGCTATGCGACAGTGCCTCTTTACATGGACCGCACCAGGTTCCCCAAACATCTAGGAGAATATAATGTCCGCGATGAGGTGATGTTATTTTGTTAAACAACTCTTTCCCATCCTCTAACCCCGACACGTCTGCATTGTTTTTTAGATATTTATCATGCTTTTGGCTCTGCTGTTCAATGGTAAAATATTTTAGATGCTCTTGCATCACAATGTCTTTTGCATAAGCCATTTCAACGTTAGTGTTCAATTCACACAGCAGCGGTTGAGGAAGTGAATGACATTGGCGCTCTATAGTTTTGCAGTAGCGAGCAGCAAGCAGAATATCTTTTAGTTCTTGCGTGCATCCCAACGAATCGATAGCGAAGTTGTAACATCTTATATTATAGGCCTCTATTTCTGTGGCATATTTCTTCGAAAGGCTTTCAAATGCTCTCCAAACATCGCTGTTCTCGTTCTTATATGTTTGGTATATAGTTCTTTTTTCTTCGTCGTTTGTGGTGTTACCAAACTTAATCTGCATCTCTTTATCTATTTTATCCCACCTCGCCAGCATTACCTTCTCCTTGTCGGTTAACCCCATCTTATACATCTTATCTGCATTTTGAAGTGTTTCAGCGAATGTTTTTTCCGTGTAATCATTAAGGAGATCGGTCATAAACCACACCATTTCTCTATATAATGTGGCAGGTTTTGTTGGGTTCTTCCAAAAGTTTTGATATAAGTATTCACGAATATCTTGTGGTAATTTAAATGTTGGCGTACTGTATTTTGATTGACTAATAGCGTATGCCACATTATACTTCATACTTGATTGCACATATTCTTTAAAGCGATCTGAGAGATTGGGGTTGTCAGCCATTAGTTTCTTGAAACTCTCTTCACTGCGTTGAACATGAATTTTCACTCGTTCCATAAAGTCAGAGAAGGGCTCCCTATCTTCTTTTACTTTCAAATGGGACACGATACCGAGTCGTAACATCTCATTCTGTAAACGCGCATTTGCCCCCATGAAAAAACGTTCGCCTGTTTTGAAGTCACATAAGAGAAAGTAGGTTTCACCAGGTTCAAACACCGACATGATGCGGGCGCGTTGCTGGTCGAGGTAAACTTCAGTAGTGTTGACTAGTGGAAACGTCAGGCGGAAAAAGCCATTGTTGTCTATTTCCGCAGTGCATAATGGATCCTTGTCTGTAAATACGTCAGAATAAACAACATCAAAATGTTTCTTCTCCGATTTACTTGCGGGCATGTTACGCATCCACCCAACAAGAGTAACCATTTCTCCATGCTTATAATGTGTATCTTTAATGGGTGAAAGGTCTTTTACAGGATAATCTGGCAATTGTTGTGTCGTTATTCTTTGGCAAATGATAGAATGAGAATTGTCAAATACAATCTTTCGTAAGTTGTTTTTCAGTTCATTCACCTCGAGAGAAATGTCTTTTGTCCCATTTGTTATAAGAAAACGATATTTCCCTTTCTTTTGTTCCTTTTGCTTATACTTCCAAAAATGAGCCTTGTAAACCACACCGTCTTCATAAAAGCCAATCGCCCAATCGCCTGTTTTAATGTCTCTCCAATTCGACATGGAAAGCTCACCTATACCTTGTTCTAATGCATTAGTTTGCAATAAGTTGCTGGCTAAGACAAAAACACTATTAAATAGAATAATTGTAAAAAGGAGAAATCTCTTCATGTCAGTGATGTTTCATTTGTGGGGTTGTTGTTTATGTCAAATAGGTTTTTGGAGGCTCTCCACTAATGGTGAACCAAAAAGAAAGGAAGCAATCATATCTTGTTGATATAAAACTGCTTCCTTTATTATTAATGTACCCAGACCCGGGGTCGAACCGGGATGGATTGCTCCACTGGTGTTTGAGACCAGCGCGTCTACCGATTCCGCCATCTGGGCTTAGCGAGTGCAAAGGTACGTATATTTTTTTAATGAGCAAAGAATTTGGCGAAAAACTTGTTGCGTTTGCCTTTGTTTGCTTGTTCGTGAAAGCGAGAGAATAGGGTGATTGCCGGAGATATGATGAGGCAGACACTGTTTCTAAGAGGTATATATGCAAGTGGTGTAGCAACTGGCTGCACAGAAATGTTGCGGCAAAAGCAATATCAAAGAAACCTTTACGCAAGAGATGTAGCAGCTGGCAGCACAGAAATGTTGCGGCAAAAGCAATATCAAAGAAACCTTTACGCAAGTGATATGGCAGCTGGCTGCACAGATATGTTGCGGAAAATGCAATATCAAAGAAATATTTATGCAAGTGATGCGGTAGTTAGCGGTGCAATTGTAAAGAGCTCGAGGCATCCCCAAGAGGCAGTTACACAAACCCTTCGCCCTTTTTTAGCATCACTTCGTTAACGTATTTACGCACCTTGGCCGACGAATCTTCTTTCTTGCAGATAAGCAAAACATTGTCTTTCTCCACCACGATAAAGCCTTCTAGCCCATTTATCACACCCAGTTTACCTTTGGGCAGCTTAATGATATTGTTGCTGCTATCCTCCAAAATCACGTCGCTATCAATCACCACATTGTCGTTTTCGCCCTTTTGCATCGTCTCGTACATGCCGTGCCACGTGCCGAGGTCGGCCCAACCGAAGTGGCATTGCATCACAAACACGTCGTTAGACGACTCTAAAATGCCGTGCTCGATAGAGAGATTGGGGTATAGTGGGAAGTTCTCGCGAATGAAAAGCGCCTCTTCGTGGGGGTTAAACTTGGGATTATTTGTATCGAATTTCCTAAGGACAGGGGGCAACAGCTCGCAGAAACGATTGCGGGCAAACTGCACATTCAGTAGGAAAAGACCCGTGTTCCAATAAAACTCGCCGCTTTGCATGAACATGCGAGCAAACTCGCGGTCGGGCTTTTCGGTAAACGACTGCACTTCGAACACATCGTTTTCCACCTCTTTGCCCATTTGTATGTATCCATATCCGGGTTCGGGACGCGTTGGTTTCACGCCCAACGTAAGCATTCCGTCTTTTTTCGACACGAAGTCTAGCCCGCGAATGATGTCGCGTTGGAAGGCCTCTTCGCCCTGAATGGCTTGGTCGGACGGCGTAACAACGAGACAAGCCTCGGGGCATTGGCGCAGAATGCGGTGCGATGCCCAGGCCACGCTTGGCGCCGTACTTCGGTAAATGGGTTCGGCAAGAATGTTTTCGGGAGGGAGTTCGGGCAATTGATTGCGCACGATGTCTGCGTAAGTCTCGTTTGTGCTCACCAAAATGTGCGTTGGGTCTATCAGCTGTGCGAACCTGTCGAAGGTTTGCTGCAACTGACTCCTGCCCACTCCGAAGAAGTCGACGAATTGTTTAGGAAAAGACAAACGGCTGTAAGGCCACAGGCGAAGTCCTCGACCGCCTGCCAATATCAGGCAATAGTTGTTGTTAGTGTTCATTCTATCAGATGTGTTGGTTCTGCAGGCGAAAGGTATGAAAAAACTTCAAGTCCGCCAAACAATCAAAGGTTATTTATTCTCAATTAACAAGTAGTCTATGTTCTACACAGGCTAAGCGACAGCTACCCCACAACTGCCCCCAACAACCGGCCTCACCCCCAGCCCCTCTCCAAGGGGAGAGGGGAGTAGTATGCCTTACTATTGCTGTGGAGGTAACGTCGATAAACAAACATTTCTGCTTCGTTAGTTTTACCGCCGCACTGCATATCACTCCCCTCTCCCCTTGGAGAGGGGCTGGGGGTGAGGCCAGTTGTGGGGCTGTTGTTGCCCAGTTGTGGGGCAGTTGTGAGGCCGGTTGTTGGTCGGCTGTGGGGTGAGGTTGGTTATCCCACCTGACTTCCTGCCTTCACTTCTTTCATCAGCGACAGCAGACTCAGCTCGCCGTCGTAGTTCTCGGCAGAGAGAATCATGCCTTGACTTTCGATGCCCATCAGTTGTCGGGGAGCCAAGTTGGCGATGAACACCACGTCGCGACCCACCAATTCTTCGGGCTCGTAGAACTTAGCGATACCGCTAACGATGGTGCGCGGCGTACCACTGCCGTCGTCGAGTGTGAATTTAAGCAGCTTATTAGCCTTCTTCACCTTTTCGCAGGAAAGTATGCGACCCACTCTAAGGTCCAGTTTCTCAAAGTCGGCGAAGTCCACCGTGGGCTTAATCTCCTTGGCCTTATATGTTTCGGCCTCGTTAGCCTTCTTCGTATCGGCCAGCTTTTTCAGTTGAGCCTCGATGGCATCGTCCTCTATTTTCTCGAACAGCAGTTCGGGTTCGGCCAGCTGATGCCCAGGCTTTAATATCTCGGTGTTGCCAAGTGCATTCCAATCTACCCCCTCCATATTAAGCATACTGCGTAGCTTAGCACTGCTAAATGGCAAGAACGGCTCGAAGGCGATAGCCAAGTTGGCCACCAATTGCAGCGAGATATAAAGGATGGTTTCAACCCTTTTGGGGTCGGTTTTCCACACCTTCCACGGCTCGCACTCGGTGATATACCTGTTGCCGATGCGCGCCAGCACCATTGCCTCTTTCTGTGCATCGCGGAATTTGTACGTGTCGAGCAAGCTTTCCACCTTTTCCTTCACGTCTTTAAACTCGTCTAGGGCCTGTTTGTCCACCTCGTTCAGTTCGCCGCAGGCAGGCACACGACCGTCGAAATATTTCTTCGTAAGCTGCAAAGCCCTGTTAACAAAGTTGCCATACACGGCCACAAGCTCGTTGTTGTTACGTTCTTGGAAGTCTTTCCACGTAAAGTTGTTGTCTTTTGTTTCGGGTGCGTTGGCCGTAAGCACATATCTCAGCACGTCTTGCTTGCCGGGGAAATCCTCCAAGTATTCGTGCAGCCACACCGCCCAGTTCTTCGAAGTAGATATCTTGTCGTCTTCCAAGTTCAGGAACTCGTTCGCAGGAACGTTTTCGGGCAGTATATATCCGCCGTGTGCTTTAAGCATTACGGGGAACACGATGCAGTGGAACACGATGTTGTCTTTGCCGATGAAGTGCACCAAACGTGTTTCGGGGTCTTTCCACCACTTCTCCCACGTGTCGGGCAACAACTCTTTGGTGTTCGATATGTAACCGATGGGCGCATCAAACCAAACGTACAACACTTTGCCCTCTGCTCCTTCAACGGGTACGGGTATACCCCAATCCAAGTCGCGCGTCATGGCTCGTGGTTGCAAGTCAATGTCCAACCAGCTTTTGCACTGCCCATATACGTTGGGCCGCCATTCCTTGTGCCCTTCCAAAATCCACTGTTTCAGCCAGTCTTGGTACTTGTCTAGGGGCAGATACCAGTTCTTTGTTTTCTTCAACACGGGCTGCGAACCGCTGATAGTAGAGCGTGGGTGCAGCAATTCGGTAGGCGAAAGGTCGCGTCCACACTTCTCGCACTGGTCGCCATACGCCCCTTCGTTGTGGCAATGGGGGCATTCGCCCGTTATATAGCGGTCGGCCAGAAACTGGTGCGCCTCCTCGTCATAATATTGTTCGGTTTCTTTTTCCAGCAGTTTTCCGTCTTCGTATAGTTTCTTAAAGAAGTCGCTAGCCAGCTGATGGTGCGTGGGCGAGGTCGTTCTGCTGTAAATGTCGAACGAGATGCCGAAGTCTTCGAAACTCTTTTTTATCATGGCGTGGAACCTGTCTACCACGTCTTGCGGACTAACGCCCTCTTTTCTTGCCCTGATAGTGATGGGCACGCCATGTTCGTCGCTACCTCCGATAAACACCACGTCCTCCTTTTTCAGTCGCATATATCGCGCGTAGATGTCGGCAGGCACGTAAACGCCGGCCAGGTGTCCGATATGCACGCCGCCGTTGGCGTAAGGCAAGGCAGCTGTGATGGTGGTTCGTTTGTATTGTTTCTGTTCCATTGTACTATATATAATAATGTGTACTTGCCCGTTTCCTCCCTCCGTGTTTGTGTAACATTGGGTTAAGGCACTGCAAAAGTACAAAAAAAATGCGGCATGTATTTGTTTTGGGGTGCGAAACTTAGGTTTATCACATCGGGATAAACTTCTTCGTCACACATATTTGCATATCGTTGTCAGCCAACAAACTGCGGTTTTGCAGAGCTAAGCGACTGTTTTATCAGGCCAAATGGTCGGCTATTTATTGCTTGACCCCGAATGTCCACGAGGAAATGCGCCCCGTTCGTGGCAACAACGGCCTAGGCGTAACCCGCTCAAAGCCCTCTCCTTCTTCGCATAGATGGGCGCAATGCGTTGCAAACCACTTGTTTTTTACGGCACCCGAATACAGAATTTATCAACACCCAACATCTTTTATCATACGCAAACGGTGTCTTGTAGCCAAATAATCGTACATTTGCAGATGCGCTATGTGTAACAGAAGTCGCAGATGTAGGTTGGAAAAAGAATGTTCAAAAACGAGAATGGAGCGTATGAAAAAGATACTGTTTAAGGTGTTGTCCGTAATAAGCCCGCTGCTTATTCTTGCACTTTTAGGCACGATGCAAGGGGCATGGTTCGATTCAGAGGAATTTATAGGGTTGGAAGATGCAGAGTTTCATCATCCCACGGCCATTCAATACACCTTGTATTATTTGGTTAGCATCATCTTATTTGCCCTTTCTTGGTTGTTGTTGAACCACCAATACAAAAAGAGTTCGGCACTTTCTGGCCGAATACTTTATGGTTTTCTTTTGGCATTAGACATCGCAATCATCTTGATATGCGCCACAGCTCTTTAAAGAGCAATCGCTTCGTTAGACCGCTTATCAACTATTTTAAGTCTTTTTTTTGCTGCTAGTACATCTTTCGTTTGCTTGTCGGCATCTTAACTTTCTCTTTCTCCTCTTTTCGGTAGCGTTGGTCTAAATACGATACGGTTCCATGCCCCCAACTTGTCTGTGTATTGCCTAACATTCTATGGTATAAAGCGGTTTCGGTTAGAGAAAAAATCGGTCAGTCTTGCATCAATCTTTTTTTGCCGAAGCCACCGACGATAGTCTGCAATAAATAGTGCTATTGCCAAGTAGAATAAGATTCCAACCGCAGTGCCTAATGTGTCAAGGCAAGGACGCGTGAACGATACGACAGCAGGACTAGCTATTGTTTCGCCATTAACAATCAGTCCTTCGGTGTAAACAATCCTATCGTCATTAAACACATTGTCCTTGTCTCCGACTTTGTCTTGGCTTTGAGAAATATAAAAGGTTATGGTGTCTCCGAAATTAATGTGGCGTCTGCCTACCTTAAATGTCGGTGGAAACAAAAGAAAAAACCTTGAAATGGTTTCGTAGTATTGCGAGTAAGCGTTCAAACTGTCGCCCTTTAATACAAAGGTTGCTTTCCAGCCAGAACTAGTATTCATGGTGTGCACCCAATCTACTACTCCCGTCCTAGTGGGAAGATCGCGGTTTACCGACGTAAAGCCCATACGATAATATGCCAGCATGCCCGGAATAAGTATTACGAGTACGATAATTCTAAGGGGTATGCCGCAACACGTGTATGAAGAGCCTACTTTGAATTTATGGTTTAATTTCATGGACTTCCATTTTTGATTGTGGTTCTACTTTAACCCAAATCTGCCATTTAAAGCGTGTAAAGATGTTGTTTGTTGAACATATAACAGCGTAAGTTCCTAATGGGTGCAGTGCCGTAATTGCTTTCTAAACTAGTTCTACCTTACAGTGCACGTCTGCCAAAACAGGCGAAACGCACTCGGACATGGCCCACTCTATTGATACAGGCCAGCCATGCTGGTCGTCTTTATTCACCGAACAAGAGAACTGCAATCGGTAATTCCCCATCTGTTTTTTCAATAAAGGAAACAGACTGCGAAACTTAGCCTCTATCTTGTATGCATTAAATTGGGCAGTCCTGTTCCTAAAAACTTGTAAGGTGATGGGCTCGAAAGGGTCGCTTACTACGTCATCGCGTATGATATTCAAGTCGATGCCTATTGTGGGAATCAGGGTGGAAGGCATCTTCCATCTGAAACTGTCGTCATTTCTTGTTGCTTTCTCAAACGAAAACAGCCCCATCCCCAAGGCCTTATATGGCGTGGCCATGTTCAGTCGTTTTGCAAAGCGTGCCTCCCCCATGCCATATACCTCGTCGCCATCGTGTATAATCTTTGCCATCTCGTCCGAGTTGGGGTTAATGCGAGTCTTTATATCTTGCCATTTGTCGTGCAATTCGTCAAAGTTCAGCACATTTTTTATGCGCCCGTAGCGGTCTATGGCCAATGTCAAGTGCGCTTGTATGTCGCTCACTTGGTCCATCAGTCGCAGCTGTTCTTCCTGCATGTCCGTTATGCCATAATTGTTTTCTTGCCTAGTCACATGCACATCCATGATGTCGTGGTCTTTGGAAAAGCACAGAAAGTCGATGGTGATATTCATATCCGACGAGCATTCAATCAGCCGCCTGTCTTCAACGATGTATTTTGTTTCTGTTGCAACATGATATTCCCTTACCTTCTTGTCCATTACGACATCAAGAACCCCTCGTCCGTCTTCCAATTCGCTGGGTGCATTTGATTTAGATTTCTTCATAGGAGGTTATCATAAAGATACTTTGTTGCCCCACCTTCGCCAATAGCAAAGACTGTAACTCGGTTTGTTTAGAATTTCTTTATATCGTATAAGTATAGTCACAAGGAAAAGGTTGTGGATTAAACCAATCGGAAATTGAGAGCTATAATCACTTCAACTCCCGATTACGAACATTCACTTCGCTGATAAAGCTCCTAAACGTTTATACCCTGCTTTACTCATCGTTGTTTTTGTTAATCAGGTTAACCACAACTTTTACCATGACGTCCTTTTCTTCTGTTCGGCTCTCGGCAATCATCAGCGTGAGCGCAACAAGGGTGCTATCTGCTATACGCTTACTGCCGTCAGGGTGATAGAGGATATGGTTGCCGTTGAGAAACCAAAGAAACAACGTGGCGGCAATGCGCTTGTTGCCATCGCTGAACGAGTGGTTCTTGGTAACCAGATAGAGAAGCATGGCTGCTTTCTCCTCCACACTGGGGTAGAGTTCTTCCCCGCCAAAGGTCTGGTATATCTGCCCGATACTGCTTTTGAAAGAGCCGTCTTTCTCATTGCCAAAGAGAGCAGAGCCTCCAAATTTGTCGCGCAGTCCATAGATAGCCTCCATTGCATTATCGTAAGTGGCATGGAACGGCTCTTCTTCTGTGGTCTTATTGATGGTAAGCCGCCCATAATCGTAGTTGTCTAGCGTGTCTAGCGCGTAAGTATAATCTGTCACCACCTTAAACAGTGCATCGGTCTCGTCGTTAGACAATAGCGGTTGGTTCTGAATGGTGCGTCCAAGCATACCCACCAGTTGGCGCAACTCGCCAATCTGCTCTTTGCGCATTCGCTCGTTCACGGCATAGCCCTTAATGAGGTATTGCTTTAACACATTGTTCGCCCAGATACGGAAAGCTGTACCGCGTTTGCTTTTTACGCGGTAACCAACGGAAATGATGACGTCAAGGTTGTAATATTTAACCTTACGCGAGACTTTTCTTTCTCCTTCTTTTTGAACAGTCAAGTATTCCTTGACAGTTGACTTTTCCTCCAGTTCGCCCTCCTTAAAAACATTGCCGACATGCAGACTTACATTCTGTTTGGTGGTTTGAAAAAGCTCTACCATCTGGGCCTGTGTAAGCCACACCGTCTCGTTTTCCAGGCGTACGTCCACCTGCGTTTGCCCATCCTCAGACTGGTATATCACAATTTGATTATTCGAGTGCATAGTTTAATGAATTAAATGGTTCTTTTAACTGAAATTTCTTCTCTTCCTCCTGTTGCAACAGCTTGCTTAGAAAGGTGAGACTCAACACTAAATTCTTATATTCAGGAAAGCTCGACAGAACCACGTAACTTGTTCGCCGACTCCCAAAGCGTTTCTTCGATTATCTTGGTCGTTATCTGTTTCTTCGCCATTGTATCTTTGTTTATTCTTATCATTCTTCATTTTAGGAACTTGGTATTAGCATCATAATCTTCTTCCAACAACTCTTTGAAATCAAACAGAAGTGGGCAATCCATTTCCACCAACAGTGCCATAGGTGGTTGTGTCTTGTTGGTTATACAGTTGTCGCTCTAATTCTGTTTCCGAAAGTTCTCCTTGGCCATCTATAACGTTCTTAACGTTAGTTGTTGATGGTATGCAAATATAATCATAATTCAGTAAATAGCACCAGGTTTTGTTGCTA
>ERZ773049.2225-NODE-2225-length-10689-cov-4.596671_pt1 | contig 10689 bp, 7 predicted proteins | sample MGYA00580633_ERZ773049 | MGnify/ENA primary metagenome ERZ773049 (study PRJEB29015, sample SAMEA2737991) | human oral metagenome | biome: human oral; feature: human-associated habitat; material: dental | place: China | collected 2066 ... | reverse complement strand
GCTGCGGCTGCCGGTGGTGGCCACGCACCCCATTCAGTTTGCGGCGGCGGGCGACTTCGAGGCGCACGAAGCGCGCGTGTGCATTGCCGAAGGGCAGATGCTGGGCGACCAAAGCCGCGTGCGGCGCTTCACGCCGCAGCAGCACTTCAAAACCAGCGAGGAAATGCAGGCGCTGTTTGCCGATGTGCCTTCGGCGCTGGCCAACACGGCTGAAATCGCCTGCCGCTGCTGCCTGGAGCTGACGCTGGGCCAGCCGCGCCTGCCGGACTTTCCGGTGCCTGCGGACCACACCATCGAGAGCTACTTTCGCCAGGCTTCGCTGGACGGGCTGCAAGAGCGCCTGCGCCTGCGCTTTCCCGACGAGGCCGAGCGCGAAAAGCGCCGCCCCGAATATCTGGAGCGGCTGGAGTTCGAGCTGGACACCATTTTAAAAATGGGTTTTCCGGGCTACTTCCTCATCGTGGGCGACTTCATCAACTGGGCCAAGCACAACGGCTGCCCCGTGGGGCCGGGGCGCGGCTCCGGCGCTGGCTCGCTGGTGGCCTACGCGCTGAAGATCACCGATCTGGACCCGCTGCAATACAAGCTGCTGTTCGAGCGCTTTCTGAACCCCGAGCGCGTGTCCATGCCCGACTTTGACGTGGACTTCTGCCAGGCCAACCGCGACCGCGTGATTGACTACGTGAAAGGCAAATACGGGCGCGAAGCCGTCAGCCAGATCGCCACCTTCGGCACCATGGCCGCGCGCGCCGCCATCCGTGACGTGGGGCGCGTGCTGGACATGAGCTACAGCTTTTGCGACAGCATCAGCAAACTCATCCCCAACAAGCCGGGCAAGCCCGTCAGCCTGCAATACCCGCCCGCCGGCCTGAGCGAGGCCGAGCGCGAGAAATACGCCATAGCCGCCGAGCCGCTGCTGCGCGAGCGCATCGAGCAAGACGAAGAGGTGAAAACCCTGGTGGAAATGGCGCAAAAGCTCGAGGGCCTGACGCGCAACATCGGCATGCACGCGGGCGGCGTGCTCATCGCCCCCGGCAAGCTCACCGACTTTTGCCCGCTCTACCAGCAGCCCGGCAGCGACTCGGCCGTGAGCCAGTACGACAAAGACGACGTGGAAGCCGTCGGCCTGGTCAAGTTCGACTTTCTGGGCCTGGCCACGCTCACCATTTTGGAAATCGCGCGCGAACTCATCGTGCAGCGCCACCCCGGCCAGCAAGCCTTCGCCTACGAAAACATACCGCTGGACGACAAAGCCACCTACCAGCTTTTCCAGCAAGGCCGCACCGAAGCCGTGTTCCAGTTTGAAAGCCGGGGCATGCAAGGCATGCTGCGCGACGCCCAGCCCTCGCGGCTGGAAGACCTGATTGCCCTGAACGCCCTCTACCGCCCGGGGCCGATGGACCTGATTCCCAGCTTCATCAGCCGCAAGCACGGCAAAGAGCCGGTCATCTACCCCCACCCGCTGCTCGAAGGCGTGCTCAGCGAAACCTACGGCGTCATGGTCTATCAGGAGCAGGTGATGCAAAGCGCCCAGATTCTGGGCGGCTACAGCCTGGGCGGCGCCGACTTGCTGCGCCGCGCCATGGGCAAGAAAAAAGCGGAAGAAATGGCCCGCCACCGCCTCATCTTCCGCGAAGGCGCGGCCCGAAAAGGCATCAGCGAAGACAAGGCCGACGAAGTCTTTGACCTCATGGAAAAGTTCGCCGGCTACGGCTTCAACAAAAGCCACGCCGCCGCCTACTCGCTGCTGGCCTATCACACCGCCTGGCTGAAAGTGCACTACAGCGCCGAATTCTTCTGCGCCAACATGACGGTGGAAATGGACAACACCGACAAGCTGCGGGCGCTGCATGAAGACGCGCTGCGCGAAGGCCTGGCCTTTGAGCCGCCCAACATCAACCGGGGCGGCTACCGCTTCGAGCCGGTCAGCGACAAACTCATCCGCTACGGCCTGGGCGCCATCAAGGGCACCGGCCAGCAGGCCATCGAGGCCATCGTCGCCGCCCGAGAAGGCCGGGGCGAAGGCTTTGCGGGCGGCGAAAGCGGGCCGTTTGCCAGCTTCTTCGACTTTTGCCGCCGCATCGACCGCACGCGCGTGAACAAACGCACCGTCGAAGCCCTCATCCGCGCCGGCGCGTTCGACACCCTCCAGCAAAACCGCGCCGCGCTCATTGCCGCGCTCGACGTGGCCTGGGACTACGCCGCTGCCTGCGAAGCCAACGCCCACCAGGGCGGCCTGTTCGACGCCCTGGGCGACGGCCCCGGCGCCAGCAGCGAAGAGCCGCCCCTGCCCGCCGTCACGCCCTGGGGCGTGAAAGAGCGCCTGCTGGAAGAAAAAACCGCCATCGGCTTTTACCTCTCGGGCCACCTGTTCGACGCCGCCGGGCCGGAAGTGCGCCAGTTCGTGCGCCGCGACCTGGCCAGCCTGCAAGAAAGCCGCGAGCCGCAGCTCATCGCCGGCATCGTCAGCGGCCTGCGCGTCATCAACGGCCAGCGCGGCAAGCTTGCCCTTTTCAGGCTGGAAGACCAAAGCGCCGCCATCGAAGCCCGCGCCGAAGAAGCCCTGCTCAGCCAGCACGCCGCCAGCCTGAAAGACGACGAACTCGTCATCGCCCTGGGCCGCGTGCAGCCCGACCGCTTTTCCGGCGGCAACCAGGTCACGCTCACGCAAATCTGGCCTCTGCCGGCCGCCCGCTGCCGTTTCGGCAAATACCTGCGCGTGGCCGTCGGCCCCACCCCGCCCAATGTGCGCCGCCTGCTCCATGAATACCCGCCGCAGACCGAAGAAACCGAACACGGCCTGCTGGAGCGCGGCCTGAGCGTGCGCTTGGCCGTGGAGCGGCGCGGCCAGGATGCCGAAGGCCGCCCCATCGGCGCCATCGCCCAGTTCGAGCTGCCCGAAACGGCCCGCACCTGGCCCACCGACGAAGCCCTTGCAGCCTGGCGCGCCGAAGCGGGCGAAGGGCAGGCGGCTGTGGTGTACGAATAGGCTGTCTGTCAATGAAAAAACCGGCTATTTCAATTCATCAGATCGCCAGGCGCCACGCCATGCACAAATGACGAGGCCACGGAATCACCAAGCCAGTTCAAATATATTCAAAAATATTGTCTCGGCATGTTCATAATTGTGCAGAACATTCTCGCTTTAATTTATGTTGTGGATAATATGAAAATCATTATCTCCAATAGGAAAAGGTTGCCTGGGTGATAGGTTGCGGAATCAGCTTTTATACATGAAAGAAGAATCAAGCCTGGAGATGCTGCTGTTTCAGGCCATGCAGCTCTATGAAGTGCAAACGCTGGAGCCGTTCCTGGCTGACCCTGATTGGCGCGTGAGGCGTCAAGCCGCCATGAAGATTCAGCTGCATGGCGGCGCATGGGGCTTCAACTTGGCCAAGCGCTTGCGTCAGTCTGCGAAACCCGTGCTGCGAGGCATGAGCATGTTCCTGCTTGGTCAAATGAAAGGCGGAAATCCGCCTTTTGTGCAGCAGGGACTGCCATTGCTAATAGATGCGCTCGAAAATGACCCATCACCTTATGTCAGGAATGAAGCGGCAGCCGCTCTAGGGCACATTGACGCGCCCGAATCCATTAAAGCTCTCGTCAAGGCTTCAACGGATCCATTCGATGAAGTCAGGGCATCAACGGCCTTTGCGCTGAATAACAGCGCATTGAAAAACCATCCTCTTGTGCAAAAGGCGTTGAAACGCCTGCGGCGCGATAGATCGAAATCCGTCAGATATTGGTCGGAAGATGACAGTTCTGTTGATTAATCAGGTCCGTAAGATATTCAGGCGTCTCTGGCTGGAAATCGTCTTTGAAAAAGCATTTACGACTCGTGCTCAAAGCCGCTCAATGGCCCGCAGCAGCTCATCCACCTGCTGCGCCGTGGTGGCCCAGCTGGTGCAGTAGCGCACCACGTGGCGGCCGTCCAGCTCCTCCCAGTCGGCAAAGCCGAATTCGCGCACGAAATAGTCCGCCTGCTGGCGCTCAAGAATGGGAAATTGCTGGTTCGTGTTCGATTCGCCGTGAAAGGCCACGCCCTTGGCCTCGAATGCCTGGCGGATGCGCCGCGCGTGCGCCAGAGCGCCGTGGCAAATGCGCGTGTAAAGGCCGCCGGTGAACAGCGTGTCGAACTGAAGGCCCAGCAGCCGCCCTTTGGCGAGCAGGGCGCCGCGCTGCTTCATCAGGGCGCGAAAGTGCGGCTTGAAGGCGTCGTTGCAAATCACCACGGCTTCGCCAAACAGCGCCCCGCATTTGGTGCCGCCAATGTAGAACACGTCGCACAGCCCGGCCAGGTCAGGCAGCGTGATGTCGCTGACCTGCGCGTGCAGCGCGTAGCCCAGCCGCGCGCCATCCACGAACAGCGCCAGCCCGTGCTCGCGGCAGGCCTGGGAGATGGCCTGCAATTCGGCCTTGGCATACGCCGTGCCCAGCTCGCTGGGGTGCGAGATGTAGACCATGCCCGGCTGCACCAGGTGCTCTTGCGCCGGGTTTGTTTGGTAGTAGCGCGCGTATTCATGCACTTGCCGCGCGGTGAGCTTGCCGTCTGTGCTGCGCAGGGTCAGCACCTTGTGGCCGCCCGCTTCAATGGCGCCGGTTTCGTGCGTGGCCACATGCCCGGTTTCGGCGGCGATCACGCCCTGCCAGGGCCGCAGGATGCTGGCGATGACAGCGGCGTTGGTTTGTGTGCCGCCCACCAGAAAGTGCACATCGGCCCGCTCGTCGTGCACGGCGGCGCGGATTTTTTCGCGCGCGCTTTCGCTATACGGGTCCAGCCCGTAGCCTGCGGTTTGCTCCAGATTGGTGGCCGCCAGCCGCTCCATGATGGCCGGATGGCATCCGGCCAGGTAGTCATTCCCAAAAAACGCCACGGGTTTCCTTGCAAAAAAGGGCGGATTATCCATCATCGCCCTTCTTGCCAAATATCACATGGCGATAAAAATTTGCCGTCAGATCGATAAATTTGGCTGGCTTGTAAAAGCGCAGGCAAAATTTAAATTGCCAATCTTAGAGCGATCGCTTTGGCGGGCTGGCGGCTTGTATTTGGAATCGGGGTTTATAAATTCAAAACCGAGCCAGGCTGCGCGCTAAATTTATTCATCCAAAAAATATATCACGCCGTCGACGACCACTCCGCCCGCTTTTCCTTCGCTAGTGGGCGGAATGTAAAAAAAGCTATGTCGCTGCGTCCGTCCGTCGTCGTATCTGAGCGTGAGCTCGCCCGCATCTAGCGTATATGAGCCCGTGCTACTGCTAGATCTTGTTCCGCCGCCGCCCACATTGCTCATGGCGGCGGAGGAGTAGGCCAAACTGCCGTCCCTGAAGCGGCCTTTGCCGTCGAAGTCATAGTACCCGCTCACGCCTCCGCCAACGACGTCCAAATCGCCCGAGGCGTTGTAAACGGACATGGAGCCAACGGAGGTGAATGAGTAGCTGCCCTTTGGCACCTCATTCAAGATTTGAGCGTTAAAGAGATGGTATCCGCCGTCGCTCAACAAAAACGTGCAATCCGCATTCTCGCAGCTATATGTGCTTTGCTCGCCGTCGTTGGCGGTTCGTACGATTTTTTTGCCGTCTTTTTTATACGTGCCGTCGATGCGCGTGCGCCAGTCGGGCTTTTCTAAACGGCTCGCGTAAGTGCCGTCGTCGCGCAGATAAAAGGATATGTCAGTATTGGTGTTTATGAAGAACCACTTGCCCGCAAACACGCCCGTGCCTTTTTTGGTGGCTTTTGCGTCGCTGTGTTTTACGCCAGGGTCTTTTGCATTTGCTGCTTGATTTGCGCTTGAGCTTGATCTGGCTTGCGCTGAGCCGCTTGAACTTGCCCCGCCTGCCCGTTTTTTGAAGGTGAATACGATGTCATTGTCCGCCTGCCTGTATTCGAGCGTGTCGCCCTTTAATCTAAATTCGCCCGCATCTTTATCGAGCGCGTATCTGCCGCTGCCAAGGCTCTGATAGCCGCTGCTTCCCGCGCCCGTCTTGCACGAGCCGTCGGAATTTGCCGCCACAATGCTAACAGTCGCTTTGCCGCCCGCAATCTGAAAAAACGAATCTTCAAAGCACTTTTGGCCCGCCGTTTTGAACGTCTGCCCCTGCGTCGTAACGGAGACGACGTCCCATCTGCCTTCAAGCTCACCCCCGCTTTGCGGCTTGGCGCCATTCATATTGAATTGAGCCTGATTTGTTGCGATGCCCGTGGAGTTGGACGCATCTTTTTTGAAGCCGAAAACTATAAATTTTCCTCCGTCCAAGGGCTGCTTTAGCTTGAGTTCATCGCCATTTATCCAAAACTCACCCGCATCCGCGCCGTTTGCGATGAGAGCGTATCTGCCGCCGCCAAGGCTTTTATATTCATAACTTTGTTTGCCGCTTTTGCACGAGCCGCCGCTTGAATCGCTGAGCGTGAATTTTGCGACGTCGCCGTTGATTTCAAAAAACGAATCCTCCAGGCATTTTTGCCCCGCCGTTTGCATGCTCTGCCCGTTCAATTCGGCTGAGATTATGCTCCATCGACTCTGTAGTTCGCTTGCGTATAAATTTGGCCCGCAAATTCCGGCAAAAACGCATGCGGCAAAGATCTTGGATTTAACCATGGATTTCCTTTCGAGAGTATTTTGCGAAACCGCTGCACCATGCGGTTTCTGATTTGGTCTGCAAAGTCATGAAAGCTTTCATGACCGCGAGCCTAGCGATAAACTTCGCCGTCGATGATCGCCATGGCCTTCTTGTCTTTGCCGAGCGGCCGAGTGTAGAAAAAGCTGTGGCGCAGGGTCGTACCGTCGTCGTATTTGAGCGTGAGTTCGCCTTGATCGAGCGTGTATGAACCCTCGTCGCTGCGCGATTTTGAGCTGCCTCCGCCTATGCCGCCGCCCGCCGTGCCCGAGCTTGCCGTAGCGTATGACGATCCGCCCGAGCTAAAGCGCCCTTTGCCGTCGAAGCAATAGTACCCGCTCACGCCTACGCTTACGGTATCGCTGCCGCCCGACCAGTCGTGCAGGGACGATGAGCCGGCCTTTCGAAACGAGAAACAGTCTTTTGGCATTTCGCTGGCGATTTTGGCTTGAAACATATAATATCCCGAGCCGATCGAGTTCCACAAAAAGGTGCAGTCGTCATTTTCGCAATAGTAGCTCGTGTCATAGTCGTCGTTGCTGGTTATCGTTAGTATGCCGTCCTTGACCTTATACGTGCCGTCGATGCGCGTGCGCCAGTCGGGCTTTTCTAAACGGCTCGCGTAAGTGCCGTCGTCGCGCAGGTAAAAGGAATAATCCTCGCTCGTGTTTTGCAGCATATTGAATTTCGTTCCGCCGAATACTCCCGAGCCTTTTTTGTCCGCTCCCGCGTCGCTATGCCTTACGCCAGGGTCTTTTGCGGGATTGCTTGAGCTTGATTTTGTTTGCACCGAATTTGCGCTAGACCCTGCCTGTGCCGCGCTTTTTTTAAAGACGAATACGACCTCTTGCCCGGCGACGACCTGCTTGTATTCGAGCGTGCCTCCCTTTAGCCAAAACTCGCCCAGCCCTTTGGTGCTCAGCGCGTATTTTCCGCCGCCTAGGCTTTTGTGGCCGCTTTTACCTGCGCTACGGTTGCACGAGCCGTCGGGATTTGATCCCACGATTCCAACGGTCGCTTCACCGCCCGAAATTTCAAAAAACGAATCGCCAAAGCACTTTTGTCCCGCGACTTGAAAGTTCTGCCCCTGCGCTTTTAGCGAAACCAGCTCCCATCTGCCCTCCAGCTCGCTCGCACTTGAGCTTTGCCCGCCAAACCCGATATAAACGCATGCGGCAAAAACGATGCAAACGCATGCGGCAAAAACTTTGGATTTAGCCTTGTTTGCGAAACCTGCCATAAATTTCCTTTCAAATGAATTTCGGCTCGATCCTGATAGGCAATTTTAACGTTTGCGGGTAAATTCAATTAAGTCGCAGTCAAATTCAGACATCCTTAAATATTGCATTTGAATTTAATCCGCCAACCCATTTTTGCCGTATTTTGCAATGAAAGCGTCAAAAATCCTTGTCATCTTCGTCCGCGTTAAGCTGAGATAAATTCGGCGCCGGGCGCAGCACCTCCTCTATGCTCATCACGGGCGCAAGGCCTCCTAGGCGTTTCTATTTATCTTACGCTCACTGTATTGCTGCCGCCCGGCCGGCCGTGCAGGGACAACGGGCTGGCCTTGCGAAACGGGCGGCAGGGCGCGGCTTCAGGAGCGGCAAGAGGCAAGGCAAGAGCTGGCGGGAGGGCAGGGCGCCTGTCGCCCTGGGCTGGCGGCAAGTTCAATACACCACGGGCAGCGGGTCCAGCGAGCGCCAGATGTACCAGGTGGCCACGCTGCGCCAGGGCTGCCAGGCCTGGGCGAGTTCGCGGATGTCCAGGCGGCTGACGGGTTCGCCGCCGAAGTAATTGCGGCTGACGCCCTTGATCAGGCCCACGTCGTTCAGCGGCAGCACGTCGGGGCGCATCATGTGGAAGATGAGAAACATCTCCGCCGTCCAGCGGCCAATGCCGCGAATGGCGACCAGCTCGCTGATGATGGCTTCGTCGGTCATGGCGCGCCACTGGGCGGGGGCGATGCGGCCATCGTCAAAGTGGCGGGCCAGATCGCGCAGGTATTCCACCTTGCGGGCCGACAGGCCGGCGGCGCGCATCTCGTGCGCGCCCAGTTGCAGCACGCCTTGCGGGGTGAAGGCGGCCAGCAGCGCGGCGAAGCGGTCCCACACCGACTGCGCGGCTTTCACCGAGATTTGCTGGCCGACGATGGAGCGCGCCAGCGTGACGAAGGCGTTGCCGCGCGATTCCAGGCAGGCGTCGCCGTACTGCGGAATGAGGCGGCGCATGACGCGGTCTTTTTTGCTCAGGTGCGCGCAGGCTTCGCGCCACCAGGGCGGGGTGGCGATGGCGGTGCTGTCAGGGGCGGCGTCTGGCATGGGCGAAAACAAGAGGCGGAAAAGGGAGATGGCGGCCAGGCGCGCGGCGCTGGCGTGGCGGGCAGGGCAGGGCGGGCAAAGGGCGGAAAGACGCTGCTATTTCGCTCCGTATTCGATAGCATGACCTCCTACGGAAACCTGCGTGAAAGGGGGTTTTATGGGGCCTGAATTTGCTCCTTCTTTTGATGATTGAAGAGACTTGCCAGCCAGCTGGGGCCAAGCTTCGCGCTGGTTTTCGGAACAGCCTCTCAGGCCGCTTCCCAGGTGGTGCCTTGCGGGCCGTCCTTGAGCGCGATGCCGGCGGCCAGCAGTTCGGCGCGGATGCGGTCGGCCTCGGCAAAGTTCTTGGCCTTCTTGGCGGCGGCGCGGGCCTCGATGCGCGCCTGAATGGCCGCTTCATCCAGCGCGCTGCCCGCTTGCAAAAAGGCTTGCGGATCGCCTTGCAGCAGGCCCAGCAGGCCGCCCAGGGCCTTGAGCAGGCCCGCGTCTTGCGCGCTGCGGCTGCGGTTGGCTTCGCTGGCCAGGTCAAACAGGGCGGCCACGGCCTCGGGCGTGCCGAAGTCCTCATCCATCGCGGCCTTGAAGCGCGCCGCTTGCGGGTGCGCCCAGTCAATGGCTTGCGGCACCATGGGGGCGGGCGGCACGGCCTGCAAGGTGGTGTAAAGGCGCTTCAAGGCGCCGCGCGCGTCTTGCAGGTGCGCGTCGCTGTAATTGAGCGGGCTGCGGTAATGGGTGCGGACGATGAAAAAGCGCAGGGTTTCGGCGTCGAACTGCTCCAGCACGTCGCGGATGGTGAAAAAGTTGCCCAGCGACTTGGACATCTTCTCGTTGTCCACATTGACAAAGCCGTTGTGCATCCACAGCCGCGCCATGGGCTTGCCGTGCGCGCCTTCGCTTTGGGCGATTTCGTTTTCGTGGTGGGGAAATTGCAGGTCGGCGCCGCCGCCGTGAATGTCAAAACTCTCGCCCAGCAGCGCGCAGCTCATGGCCGAGCACTCGATGTGCCAGCCGGGGCGGCCCGGGCCGTAGGGGCTGGGCCATTGGGCGTCTTCGGGTTCGGCGGGCTTGGCGGCCTTCCACAGCACAAAGTCCAGCGGATCGTGCTTGCCCGCGTCCACATCCACGCGGCTGCCGGCCTGCAATTCGTCCAGCGACTTGCCCGAGAGCTTGCCGTAGCCGGGAAACTTGCGCACGGCGTAATTCACGTCGCCATCGCCTGCCGGATAGGCCAGCCCCTTGTCTTGCAGTTTGCCAATGAGCGAGAGCATTTGCGGCACGTAATCCGTGGCGCGCGGCTCGTGCGTGGGCGCCAGCGCGCCCAGCGCGGCAAAGTCGCGGTGCATCTCGCCAATCATGCGGGCGGTGAGCTGGCCGATGGACTCGCCCCTTTCCGTGGCGCGGCGGATGATCTTGTCGTCAATATCCGTGATGTTGCGCACGAAAGTCACGCGGTAGCCGCTGGCCTGAAGCCAGCGCCGCACCACGTCAAACGCCACCACCGAGCGCGCGTGGCCTATGTGGCACAGGTCATAAACCGTCATGCCGCACACATACATGCGCACGTGGCCGGGTTCGATGGGGGAAAAGTCCTGCAACGCGCGGGTCAGCGTGTCGTAAATGCGCAAGGTCATGGCAAGGGCGTGGGAGAAGTGGGCTTTTGTGGCGGGCGCGGGGGCCGCAGGCCGCGAAGGCCGCTCAGAGGGCCGCCCGTGAGGCCGCCCGGGGGAGCAGGCGCTGCAAGGGCGCTGAATAAAAT
>ERZ773049.2224-NODE-2224-length-10692-cov-3.062988_pt1 | contig 10692 bp, 6 predicted proteins | sample MGYA00580633_ERZ773049 | MGnify/ENA primary metagenome ERZ773049 (study PRJEB29015, sample SAMEA2737991) | human oral metagenome | biome: human oral; feature: human-associated habitat; material: dental | place: China | collected 2066 ... | reverse complement strand
TGAAAATTTGAAATTCTGTTGCACGTTTTCTACCTACAAAACGGCAGAAAAAGGCACCTATAAGCTACGGCATGACTGCGCACACTTGCGTCTGTGCACATCTATACCTTATTATATAAAAAGGGAATCAGCCCACCGTAGGGGGAGAATGGCTGTTGACGGACGCAACAGTCTGATAAACGATTTGTTCGGATTTGATAGGGTGAACGATCCATTTTACCACGGTAATGGGCACAAAAACGGTGGTCTTGACCGCTGCGGCTTCGTGCATCGTGAATTCACAGACGCTGCAAAGCTGCCCGACGGAAGCCTGATGACTGGCCGAAACCTTTGCCTGTCCGTGGTAACTTGTGTCATGGAAATGGACAGCTTTGAGTGCAAGCACCGATGTGAACACTGCAATCAGTGTCCAAGCATAGATACATTTTATCGTTTGTCTTGCTTTCATCTCTGTCCTTATGCCTGATATCGATAGCCTAAATCACGTTGCAATCGATATATTCGCGGTAAAATTAGGCAAAAAGATGCTATCTTCCACCATGCTTTCTAAGTTTATAAGTAGATTTAACGCGCGTTAACAGGCTGTCCAGCGGTGGTGAAATGCAGAGCCATGTCACTATTACTGAAGAGCCATGTCGCCCTTTTCTTCTGTTAAAATACAATAAAACCCGCCCTTTCGTCACATATGTTACCCTTCATAGGGAGCCGTTTTCCTATCTTTGCACCCGATAATAACATCTAAAAGAAACAGATTATGACACACGGACACGAAGTTCTCCACATGATGGAGGGACACAGTTACGCTTCAAAACAGGAGCTTGTTGATGCAATTATTGCCAAATTCGGGGCCGAGGAACGCTTCTGCACGTGCTCTGCAGAGGACCTTGACGCTGCCAAACTCGTTGATTTCTTGGCCGATCGCGACAAGTTCATGTCCACGCCTGACGGAGGTTTCACGGTGAATTTGGGGCGCATGTGCAACCATTAAAGCTGCTAAGGAAGACCTTATGGGAAAGAAACTCGATTTAAGTAGGTCGGTCTACGACCTCACGAAGCAATATCCGGAACTCATCGACATCATGGTGGGCCTCGGATTCAGCGACATCACGAAGAAGTTCTTGCTCAACTCGGTAGGCAAACTGGTCACGATTCCTAAGGGAGCTGCCATGCGTGGCATCGATATGACAACCATTGTGACGACCTTGATGGCCCATGGTTTCGAGTTGGAAGGCGAGGCTCCGCAGCCTGCATCGCCCGTATCGGCTCCCGAAGAGACCCATGCCGACCGCACGAACCGCCTGAAAAGCTATTTAAAACGGCTTGGCGAGGGCGAAGACTTGGAGCAGGTGCGCAAGGAATTTGCCGAGAACTTCAGTCAGGTTGAGGCTTCTGAGATTATGCAGGCCGAGCAGGAACTGATGGCAGAAGGCGTTCCTTTGGAAGAGGTGCAGCGACTTTGCGACGTTCATTCGGCCCTTTTCCATGGTGCAACAGGCGAGGAACAAACTTCCGGGAGCCATAGTGGAGCCGGACATGCGCACAATCACGATGCTATCCACGCCATGGCCGAGGCCAACAGCGGGCGGGCGGCCGACCTGTCACGCATAGATGGGCATCCCATTCAGACACTCATGCGCGAGAACGCGGCTATGGAAGCGTTGCTTAACGAGGCATTCGGTCTTGAAGACCGTGAGCAAGTGGCCGCATTGTTGCCGCGATTGCGCGAGATAGCCATTCATTATGCCAAGAAAGGTGACCTGCTTTATCCACATCTAAAGGGGAAATATGACATCAGTGGCCCCTCACAAGTGATGTGGACCATCGATGATGAGATACGCAACGAGATGGGAATTCTTGCGCGAAAGTCGGTGCATGACGAGCTATGGTGGGGCAGATTGCAGGCTGTTCTGACCCGTGCAAAGGAGATGATTTACAAGGAGAACAACATTCTGTTGCCCATTTGCGCGGCCAACTTCACGCAGGCGGAGTGGCAACATATCTATCGCGACGGCAAGGACTATGCGGTTTGCCTCGGTGTGGAGCCGCTCGTGTGGGCCGAAGCCGAGCGTAATGAGACGCCAACTGGCCGAGAAGGCGAGATAGTTATGCCCGGTGGACACCTCACTTTGGCCCAATTGACGGCCATGCTCAACACGATTCCGCTCGAAATAACCTTTGTTGATGCCGACAACATCAACCGTTATTTCAACGAGGGTCCCAAGGTTTTGAAACGTCCTTCGATGGCTATTGACCGCGAAGTTTTTAGTTGTCATCCGCCAAAGATAGAGCCCATGGTGCGTAGCATCATTGACGATTTGCGGTCGGGCAAGCGCGATCAGGTGCAGATGTGGATGGAGAAGCTGGGTCGAACGATGCTCGTTAACTATATGGCTGTGCGCGATAAGGCCGGAAACTACGTGGGAACGGTCGAAGTGGTGCAGGATATGGAGTTCGCCAAGCAGCATTTTTTAAGATAAGTGCATGGCATTCGGGTGATAAACCGAATGCCTTTTTTGTGTTGAATTGCCCTCGTCGGCCTGTCATTCCGTGGATTATGAGTGTGTAGGGACGCACGGTTCGTGCGTCCGCTCACATGGGAATGAGCGTCCGTATACGCGGCTGCAGGAGCAAACACACATGTTTATTGGAGCGGGCGCACGAGCCGTGCGTCCCTATATAAGTTCGAGCGGTTCGTCATCTCGGGTGCAGTGATAACCAACGACTTACGCTTTGCGTTTCAATCTTACCCATTTTGCACGGTAATCTCACCCATTTCGCCGTGCAATATGGCCCATTTTACCGTGCAATATGGCTGATATGAAAAACCGATATGACCGTTTTTCTTGTTTTGCATGCGTTTATTTGCAGGTGAAGTTTTTTTTGTTTATCTTTGCCACACAGCTGAGATACCTATAGAAACTTCAAACAATCGATACATGAATAAGAATTTTTTGATGGTAATGCTTGCTTTGGCAGGCTCCTTATGCAGCCGGGCCCAGCAGCAACCTACGTTCACCGAGTGGCAGGACTGCGCCGTTAACGAGGTGAACCGCTTTCCGTTGCACACGAGCTTCTTTGCTTTCGAAACCAAAGACAAGGCGTTGAAGGGCGACAAAACCGTTTCTGACAACTATTTTTCGCTCGAAGGAGACTGGAAGTTCCGCTGGGTGGCCAACGCCGATGAGCGACCTACCGACTTCTTCCGGCCTGCATTCGACGATGCTTCGTGGGGACGGATGGCCGTTCCGGCTTGTTGGGAACTCAACGGCTATGGCGACCCGGTCTATCTGAATATAGGCTTCGCTTGGCGCGGCCATTTCAAGGACAATCCCCCCGAAGTTCCCGTGAAAGACAACCATGTGGGCAGCTATCGCCGTGTGATTACGCTCCCGGATACATGGAACGGTCGGCAGATTATAGCACATTTCGGTTCGGTTACGTCGAACATGTATCTCTGGGTCAACGGACAATATGTTGGTTACACTGAAGATAGCAAGGTGGCTGCCGAGTTTGACATCACGAAATACCTGAAACCGGGTGATAACCTCATTGCTTTTCAGACGTTCCGTTGGTGCGATGGCTCTTATAGTGAGGACCAAGACTTTTGGCGTTTGAGCGGAGTTGCACGCGAATGCTACCTTTATTCACGCGACAATAACGTGCATATAGATGACTTACGCATTACACCTGACCTCACAAACCAATATACAGATGGCGACGCAATGATTGCCGTTACGGTGAAAGGTAACCCGATTATCGACTTTGAACTGCTGAATGCAAATGGCATTGCAGTGGTGAAAACCGAGTCAAACTTCAAGGGACGACAAAGAGGCAACGTGCATTTTGTGGTAAGAAACGTGAAGAAATGGACGGCAGAGACACCTTATTTATATACCCTTGTGGCTACGGTGAAAAACCAAAAGCGCCAAGTAAAGGAGGTTATCACACAGAAAGTGGGCTTCCGCAAGATTGAAATCAAGAATTCACAACTGCTGGTTAACGGTCAGCCGATACTCGTCAAAGGAGCCGACCGCCACGAGATGGACCCCGATGGAGGCTACGTTGTGAGCACCGAACGCATGATACAGGACATCAAAATCATGAAACGTCTGAATATCAATGCTGTCAGAACGTGTCACTATCCCGATGATCCACGCTGGTATGACCTGTGTGATGAGTATGGACTTTACGTGGTTTCAGAGTCTAATCAAGAGAGTCATGGCTTTGGCTATGGCAAGGATTCGAAGATGACTGACCCGATGTTTGCCACGCCCGTCATGGAGCGTAACCAGCATAACGTGTCGATGCACTTCAATCACCCCAGCATCATCGTGTGGAGTTTGGGCAATGAAAGCAAGCATTGCGACCACTTTGTGAAGGCCTACGCATGGGTAAAGCAACAAGATCCGTCGCGTCCTGTGCAATATGAACGGGCCATTTGGGGTGGCGAAAAGGCTTCGGATATCTTCTGTCCGATGTACTATTCTGTCGCTGATTGCGAGAAATACTGTCGCGACACGACGAAAACCATGCCGCTTATCCAATGCGAATACAATCACACAATGGGTAATTCTGGAGGTAATCTTGCGGAATATTGGCAGCTTGTTCGACGCTATCCGAAGTTCCAAGGAGGCTTCGATTGGGACTTTGTTGACCAAGGATTGCACCGTAAACCCAACTATAAAGCAGGCCGAACGCTGGCAGATTACGAGGCAAAAGCAGCTTCGTTGGAACCCGGAACAGGCAATCAAGAGGAGTATTGTTACGGTGGTGACTACAATAACTACGACCCGTCAGACAACAACTTCAACTGCAATGGCATCATAGGTCCCGACCGTCAGCTCAATCCTCACGCCTATGAAGTGGCTTATCAGTATCAGAATATATGGACAGAGCCCGTAGATTTGGATGCTGGAAAGATACGGATTAAGAACGAAAACTCCTTCCGTGACCTCAGCAACTACCGCTTGAAGTGGACAGCTTTGGATGAATACGGACATGAACTTGCATCAGGAAACATTGAAGAATTGAATGTTCAGCCACAGCAAACAGCTGAAATTCAGTTGCCATTAGATGAAAAGTCCAGCCGATTCATGTACTTAAATGTGGATTATCTGCTAAAAGAAGCCGAGCCACTCATGGCTAAAGGACAGTCGGTTGCACATCAGCAATTCATGTCAGATGCGTCTGTTGCACATGCCATGTACGAGCCATCACCCGTGAAGGTGAAGATCATCGACAAAAAGAACGAGCCTACGCTCCGCATTGTTGGTAAAGACTTCCAACTCGGCTTCGACCGTGCGACAGGATGGCTGACACAATACGAAGCAGCAGGCAACAAGCTGATTGCCGACGGCGGAAGTTTGAAGGCAAACTTCTGGCGTGCCGTCACAGACAACGATATGGGTGCCGATTTCCAGCATAAGCTTGGTGTTTGGCGCAATCCTGAAATGAAATTGGTTTCGTTAACCACCCAAACGGTAGCTAATGGAACCATGAAAGCGCATCCAACTGTCATTGCATGCTATGACATGCCGGCCGTGAAAGCGCAGCTGAAACTGACCTATACCGTCTTCGCTGGCGGCGAACTGAACGTAAGAATGCAGCTGATAACCGACAAAGAGGCCAACATCAGCGACATGTTGCGCTTCGGAATGGTGATGCAGCTTCCCTACGACATGGAGCAGAGCCGCTTCTTCGGCCGTGGCCCGATAGAGAACTACAGCGACCGAAAAGCTTCAGAACGCATCGGCATCTATAAGCAAACGGCCGATCAACAGTTCTTCCCTTACATCCGTCCACAGGAAACTGGCACGAAACAAGATATCAAGTGGTGGCAGCAAACTAATGCCTCGGGAACGGGAATTGAAATCCATGGCCTGTCGGGCGACCTCTCCATGTCCGCTCTCCACTACGCCATTGCCGACCTCGACGAAGGGCAGAAGAAGCACCAACGCCACAGCTATCAAGTGCCTAAGTCGCCTTTCACCAACCTTTGTATAGACAAAGAGCAGTGCGGATTGGGCGGAACCGACAGCTGGGGTTCGTGGCCTTTAAGGCCCTACCGCCTTCCTTATAAAGACCGCAGCTTTGAGTTCTTGCTGCGTCCCCTTGTGGAATAACTCCGAATATCCACCTTTTAACTCATAAAATCCACCTCCTTGGGGGTGGATTTCCTTATTTTTGCAAGCATAATACCGTTTCTTTAACAACAACCTCAAATGAAGACAAAAAAGATCTTGACAACTTTGCTATTGACGGCACTGCCCGCAGTAGGCGTCAACGCGCAACATCAGTTCACTATCAACACGAAACCCGGACCGATGATACAGCCCACGATGTACGGTATCTTCTTCGAAGACATCAACTTCGGGGCCGATGGCGGCCTTTATGCCGAGATGGTGGAGAACCGTTCGTTTGAGTTTCCCGACCGACTGATGGGTTGGAACACTTTCGGCGACGTCACCGTGAGCGACTTGAAGCCCGCTTTCGACCGCAACCCCCATTACGTCACGCTTGCTCCTTCTGGACACCGCGAGAAACAAACGGGACTTGAGAACCGAGGATTCTTCGGTATGGGACTCAAAAAAGATATGTGTTACGACTTCACGGTCTACGCTCGTTTGCACACCTTGCAAGGTAAAGAGGCAAAGTTCCGCATAGAACTTGTCGACGAAGGCAACCAACCCATCTGCCGCGACACCATCACCGTGACAAACAACAAATGGCAGAAGCACACGGCAACGCTCATATCCAAGAAAACCGTTGAGAAAGGCTTGCTGCGTATCTTTCTCATGCCCGGAGAGTCGGTCGATATCGACCACGTGAGCCTGATACCCGAAGACAGTTGGCACGGCATGCGCGCCGACCTTGTGAAAGACTTGGCCGACCTTCACCCCGGTATCTTCCGTTTCCCGGGCGGTTGCATCGTCGAAGGCACCGATCTCGCCACGCGCTATCAATGGAAGAACACCGTCGGACCCGCAGAGAACCGCCCCTTGAATGAGAACCGTTGGAATTATACCTTCCCCCATCGCCTGTTCCCCAACTACTATCAGACGCTCGGTTTAGGCTTCTACGAGTTCTTCCTCCTTGCCGAAAGAATCGGAGCCGAGCCGCTTCCGGTCTTGAGTTGCGGCCTTGCCTGCCAGTTTCAGAACGCCGATAACGATAAGAACGCCCATGTTGCCGTGGACGACCTGCAGCCTTACATCGACGACGCACTCGACCTCATCGACTTTGCCAACGGTCCCGTCACAAGCAAATGGGGCAGTCTTCGCGCCGAAATGGGGCATCCCGCTCCCTTCAACCTCAAACAAATCGGCATAGGCAACGAGCAATGGGGACCACTTTACCCCGAACGGCTCGAACGCTTTGTGAAACAGCTCCGCGCAAAGTATCCCGACATCAAGATATGCGGCTCGTCGGGTCCTTCGGCAAGCGGGAAAGACTTCGACTATGGCTGGGAACAGATGCGCAGACTCAACGTCGACCTCGTAGACGAGCACTATTACATGCCGCCCGAATGGTTCTTGAACAACGCCTCCCGTTACGACGCCTACGACCGCAAGGGTCCAAAGGTCTTCGCAGGCGAATATGCCGCCCACGTTCCCCGGCTCGGCAAGCAACCCACTGTGGCCATGAACAACTTCGAAGCCGCACTTGCCGAAGCAGCATTCATGACCGGCCTCGAACGCAACGCCGATGTAGTCTATCAGGCCACCTATGCGCCCCTCTTCGCCCACGTCGACGGCTGGCAATGGCGCCCCGACCTCATCTGGTTCAACAACCTCGAGAGCGTCCGCACGGTCAATTGGTACGTCCAGATGCTCTATGCCACGAACCGAGGCACGCATATTCTGAACCTCACCGAAGGAGGAAAACCCGTCGAAGGCCATGAAAAGCTCTACGCCTCGGCCGCATACGACAAGACAACGAAAGGCTACATCGTGAAGATAGTCAATGCAGGCGACAAGGAACAGCGCGTCGACATCACCTTTACGAACCTGAAACGTCTCGGCAAAGGTCGTCTCACCACGCTCCACAGCAGCGACCCCCGCGCAACAAACACGCTCGACAACAAAACCCGCATCGTGCCGCAAACCACCCACATCGAGGCTTCCGGCAACGTACTCCAAACGACGATACCGGCAAAAACCTTCGCCGTCTACAGGTTCTGAACCGCCCTCCGACAGCATTCCGCCAAACATAAACTGCCCATCTCCCGACGCTCGTCCGGTTGATGGGCAGCTTTTTTCCGCCTCGCGCAGTGCACGGAAGCCTAAGCCTTCCCGTCCACGAACACTTTTCGATAAGGCGAACCGACGTTCCGCAGCCGTCCTTCGGCCTCAAGTCGGCGTGCAAGCCGATAAGCCACAGTCGACGAGAGGTGTAACTCGGCCCGAAGGTCGCCCACAAAGATACAGACCGACTCGGCAAAAAGCCTTTTGAGCGCAGCCTCTACCTCTGCTTCCGTGGGCAAGGCGTGCGGTTTCGTCCGATAAGTCACGTTCTCAAAGCTTGTCTCCCGCAGCGTTCTCATCAGCCCTTTCTCAGGCCTGAAGTTCACCGTCCGCACGTAAGGGTTACGCAATCTGAACTTGTGCGTCTTCGGATTTTCGTAGAGTTCGCCCTTCACCGCCAGCGAGAAGTAGCCCAGTCCGGGCAGATACACGCGGTTGCCCTGCATCAGCTGCTCGGCCAGCTCATACGTCAAGGCATCGAGCGTGCCCACGATGTCGGCCACGGTCATTGCCGTTGCCTTTTCAATTAGTCGGGCTATCCGTTTGAGCCCCACCGTTTCATGCTCTTTAATCACGGCCCGGAATGCCCTGCTGTGCGCAATCCGCCCGTTTGTCTTCAATAGTTTGTAAGGTACTGCCATAGTCTTTTGTTTGATGAAAGCTTGTTTATGATTATTCCTTTAGGGAGGAAACACATTTCTCTTAGGGTCCCCTATCCTTTTCCTTCTATCTCCGTTGAATTATCTCCGTGGAGAAAAATATTTATCTGTATGGAGATAAGAACTTTTCTCTATGGAGAAAAATATTTTTCTCCACGGAGATAAATTATTTTCTCTATTGCAAAGATAATTAAAGTTACGTAAGAAACAAAATGATTCGCCTTTAATCTTCTTTTTATTCTGCCTTAATATTTCCAAAGAGTAGGGGAAACGGTCCGTTCGGAAAGGCGAACAGCGCGTGCATTCGCGCATAGTTGTGGGACGATGCGGCTTGAAACCTACTCGGAGCAGGGGCGAACGGCGCATGCGTCCGCTCGGATTTCTTGTTTATTCGTCAACCTTTATGCGTCGACCGTGTTGAGCGGACGCACGGACCGTGCGTCCCTACATGCAAAAAGCGGGGAGAAGTAGGCGCTCGGTATTGATTGTGGCGCCGCGTTTGAATACCTACATGCAAAAAAGCGGCCGGGGAATGTTCCCCGGCCTGCCTTTTCAGTTGTGTGTAAAGCCCGGCGTGGGGCTTACACCTTATATATATAATATACCATTGAGATTTATTTCGTTTCGCTAATCTTATGCTATTATATAGCTTTGAGATTTATTTCGCTTCGACGGTCTCCAATGCTGCCTCGTTCAAGCGGCGGTCTTCGATGCTGCGGCCCATGAAGAGGTAGGCGATGGGCGAGGCGATGAAGATGGAGGAGAGTGTTCCGAAGACTACGCCCATTGTCATGGCGAAGGCAAACGGCTGGATGCTCTTGCCGCCCAAGAAGAGAATGACGAGCAACACAATCAGCGTCGAGAACGAAGTGTTGATGGTGCGGGCCAAGGTCTGGTTGATGGAGTCGTTGAAGAGCGTCTGAATGTCCTGTTTCGGGTGGAGTTTGAAGTTCTCGCGGATACGGTCGAAGACCACCACCTTGTCGTTGATGGAGTAACCGATGACCGTGAGCACGGCTCCGATGAAGGTTTGGTCGATTTCAAGCGAGAACGGTAGCATGCCTTGCAGGAGCGAGAACAGTCCGATGACCGTCAGCGCGTCGAAAGCGAGGGCTATCGTTGAGCCGAGCGAGAAGGCTACGTTGCGGAAGCGCACCAAGATGTAGAGGAAGATGGCTGCCAGCGCGATGATGACGCTGATGATGGCGCCGTAGGTGACATCTTTGGCCACCGAGGGGCCTACCTTCGAACTGCTGATGATGGAGCCGCCGGCGCGAAGGTCGGGGTTCTTGAACGTCTCGAGGCTCTTCTGGCTGACGAGTCCGGCTTTCTTCAAGCCTTGATAGAGCATGTTCTCGGCCTCGTTGTCTACGGCCGGGTTGTTGGACTCAATCTTGTAGTTGGTCGAAATGCGTATGGTCTTGTTGTCGGTACCCAGCGAGAGCGCGCTCGTCGTGGCATTCGGGAAGATTGTCCTGAGCACTTCGCGCACCTGTTCGGGCTGGGTTGACTTCTCGAACTGCACGACGTAGTTGCGGCCTCCCGTGAAGTCGATGCTCTGTGCCAGTCCGCGTACGAAGAAACTTCCGATGAACACGGCGGAAAGAATGATGACAATCGCGAACGTGCTCTTGTAGATTGACATGAACTTGTAGTTCTTATCCTGCATGAGGTTTTTGCTGATGCCGGTCCAGAACTTCAGGTTCTGCCAACGGTCTTTGTTGAGTTGGTGTTCATAAACCAAGCGGGTGAGGAACACGGCACTGAAGAACGAGCATACGATACCGATG
>ERZ773049.2223-NODE-2223-length-10696-cov-8.014566_pt1 | contig 10696 bp, 10 predicted proteins | sample MGYA00580633_ERZ773049 | MGnify/ENA primary metagenome ERZ773049 (study PRJEB29015, sample SAMEA2737991) | human oral metagenome | biome: human oral; feature: human-associated habitat; material: dental | place: China | collected 2066 ... | reverse complement strand
TCATCCAAATCTTACCACCATGCCCCCTGTGTTAAATTATGCTTGATCGCTGATTATCAGATACTATGCAAAAACGATTCCTGCTATTTTTTATCGGGATAGGCGATTCAAGAGGCAAAATCTCTATTCATGGTGGTAGGGTTCCCCTTTGATGATCGTCATTGAGCGGTATAGCTGTTCTAAGAAGATCACTCGAACCATTTGATGGGAGAAGGTCATTTGGCTAACGGATAAACGATCTGTTGCACGAGTGTAGACGGCATCACTGAACCCGTAAGGGCCGCCAATGACGAAAATAAGCCGTCTGGAGGGCTGTTGCAGTCGCTTCGAGAGGTAGACGGAGAAGCCGACGGAGGTGTGTTCGGTACCCTTTTCGTCGAGTAAGATACATTGATCGCTTGGTTGTAGCGCTTTCAGGATCTGTTGGCCCTCTTGGGCTTTTTGCTGCGATTCGGTGAGGCGGGCAGCGTTTTTGACGTCGGGAATGATGCGTAAGGAGAAGGGTAGATAGTGGGTCAGGCGGCGGACATACTCGTCTTGTGCTTCGCGCCAATAGGAGAGGTCGGTTTTGCCGATCATCCAAAGTTCGACGTTCATGATTCGATGTGCTGCTGGTTTTCGGTTGCAGGAGGGGATGCCATGGGTGAAAGGTGACGCTTAGCACGGAGGGTCTGGCGGGTGATAAGGGCCGTCTTGTTGCGCTTGATGAGGGCGTTGACGGAGCGCACGAAGGCGGCGTAGGGTGCGTCACCATTGAGGTGGATGAGGGCGTTGACAGTCGTAATAAGGTTGCGATAGGCGGCGTCGGCAGCGCGCCGTTTGAGTTGGACGAGGCCAATCGTACGGTCGCCCTTGACATCTATCCAGTGTTGATAAGCCTCTCGATAGGCACGATCCTTACGCTCCAGATCGTCGATGAAAGGCGTAATACCAGCCTGCGCGAGTGGGGCGGCGCCGATCTCGCGGAGGCTCTGAATGAGGGTATTGAGACGCCCGGTTTCGTCGGTACGGTTCCGAATGGAGAGGTCGCCGATGTTACGGATCAGTTGAAGGGCGCGGGTTGAGGTGGCGGCCACGTCCGGATCAGGATGGCGGGTGCAGACCTTAACGTAAGCGCGAAGGGTACGCCAGGCATTGTCGCGCGCCTTGTCGTGGCGGGCTGCGATGACGGCTGGAGAGGTGGTTCCAGAGGTTTCGACGGCGTCGTCGAACGCACGATAAGCCGTCCGATAGTCCTCGACGGCCGATTTGAGTTTGTCGGAATAGCCTTCATTCGCGGTTTCGAGCGGCAGATCCGGAAGCATCTCCTGTATCAGGGATTGATAGCCAAAATCTTCCATCGAAAGGAGCAGTCCTATGCTCAATCCATCTACTTTCATTTTGTCGTTCTCCTTACATTATATATATGTGTACTTTTTCGAGTTGTCGAGGCCTGACCGCATGCCATTTTGTCACTTCGGCAGCAAACAAAGACCCAACTCCTCCTTGCGCAAAGGTATTTCTAAAAGGAAGACGATCGTCATAGGCTATGACGATCATTCTTCATATGAAGAGTATGCATCATAGTCTATGATGATACTTTATGGAATAGATACCATCTGTCATAGGCTATGAAAGTTCTTATACGCATGAAACATAAAAATCATAGCCTATGAATAGCCCTTAGGTAGATTATACCTTTCATTATATGCTATGAATACCTCTATACATATCAATAGAAAGAATTATAGACTATGATAGATCTTATCTATATGCATATACTTCCTCATATCCTGTGAAAATGAACAATATACCATACACTTAATATCATAGTCAATAATACTAAATCAATACACTAATATCATCTTTCATAGGCTATGGAGATATACATTCAGATGAAATAATGAGATTATAGGACTGCTTGGAGAGACAGACGAGAGACCAAGCACGGGAATAAGACAAGGGGGCGATCGGACGCAAAACAAGGGGTCGGAATGCGGCATGACGGGCCGTTTGATGGCCCAAAAAGCGCTTCCAAGCCGCGGTGTGGCCGGTCCGCACGACGTAGATCCGCTGATTCGTGCCATTTTGTGCGCTGGGATAATCGTCCGTACCTTTGCCTTAACTTCAAGTGGAAATGGAAAAAAACTCGAGACAGGGATATTTTCTTCAATGGTTGATCGGGGTGGGTGACTTGGTGCTCATCAATGCCCTGTTTCTCGTTTTATATCGTGCGCTCAGCGCTGATTACACGCGACTTATCGGTCACAGCCTCAAGGAAATCATCCTGTTGCTGAACTTCTGTTACTTCTTCGCCCTCTACTTCGTTCCCGTCCGGGTGCACCTCTCGGTGGTCTTCTTGGACAACATCGTCAAACGGTCGTTCATGCTGATTACGTTTCAGATGATCATGTTCACCACATGCCTCATTTTCATGCGTATCGGGCACGGATCGGCGCGCTTTCTGATCATTCTTTATGGCACGCTGTTGGTAGCTTTTTCGCTGTGGCGCGTGGTGATGCGGGTGATTGTAAAGATCTATCGGCGGAAGGGGTACAGCGTGAAAAACGTGATCATTGTGGGGGCCGGAAAGAACGGGCTGGAGCTGTACAAAGTGCTCAAAAACGACATGGCGTACGGCTTCAATGTGTACGGCTTTTTCGATGATAACGAGGCGCTTCGTGGCGAACTGCCGAACTACCTCGGGCGGCTGAAGGAGACGGAAGCCTTTATCGAAACGCACCCCGTGGACGAGATTTATTGCACCATCCCGGGGGCCAATAGCGAGAAGATCTCGGGGCTGCTTTCGTTCGCCGAGAAGCACATGATCCGCTTCTACATCTTGCCTGATTTTTATCGCGATATCAAGAAGAGTATGGTGATGGAAATCATGGAGTACGTGCCCCTGCTGTCGATCCGCAACGAGCCGCTGCAGTCGGCCTCGAACCGGGCTGTGAAGCGGGCGTTCGACATCCTCTTTTCATCGCTGGTGATGCTCCTTCTTTACCCCATGCTCTATCTCGTGATCGGGCTGCTGATCAAGCTCAGCTCGCCCGGGCCGATCCTGTTCAAGCAGAAGCGCACAGGGCTCTACGGCAAGGAATTTGACTGCTATAAGTTCCGCACCATGCGCGTCAACAAGGAGGCCGACGAGAAACAGGCCACGCGCGACGACCCGCGCACGACGCCGATCGGGGCCTTCCTCCGACATACGAATCTGGACGAGATCCCGCAGTTTGTAAACGTGCTGAAGGGCGACATGTCGGTCGTCGGGCCGCGGCCGCACATGCTCAAGCACACCGAGCAATACTCGAAGCTGATCGACAAATACATGGTGCGCCATCTGGTCAAACCCGGCATCACGGGTTGGGCGCAGATCACGGGCTATCGCGGCGAGACGAAGACGCTGGAGCAGATGGAGGGACGCGTCAAACGCGACGTGTGGTACATCGAAAACTGGTCCTTCTTCCTCGATCTGAAGATCATCTACGTGACGGTGATCAACATGTTTCAAGGCGAAAAAAACGCGTACTGACGATGGGACGAATCCTAGCCGTGGACTACGGCGCAAAGCGTACGGGGCTGGCCGTCACCGACACGCTGAAAATCGCAGCCGGCGGGCTGACGACGGTGGCCAGTGCCGAGGCAGTGAGCTACATCGTGGCCTATGCCGCACGCGAGCCGCTGGAGCGGGTCGTCGTGGGGCTGCCCAAGCAGATGGACAATCGGCCGTCGGAAAATATGGCTCGGGTGGAGGCCTTCGCCCGTCGGTTGGAGGCCGCACTGCCGGCAGGTGTGGAGGTCACGTTTTACGACGAACGCTTCACGTCCGTCATGGCGCATCGGGCGATGATCGACGGAGGACTCGGTCGGAAACGTCGGCAAGACAAAGCCTTGGTCGACGAGATCAGCGCCGTGCTCATCCTGCAGGGCTATATGGAATGGATGAAAAGTCCCGGCGCTGGCGGTCATCCATACCTACTTTGACTACTTATAACAACCCTATAACGACTGTGGGCATCAGGCCCACATAACTACTTATTACTACTAATGATACTACCGATTTATACCTACGGCCAAGCCGTACTAAGAGAAGAAACGAAGCCCATCGACAGCAGCTATCCTGAGCTGCAACAGCTGATCGCCGACATGTTTGAGACGATGTACAATGCTGACGGCATCGGGCTGGCCGCACCGCAGATAGGGCGCTCCATCAAGCTGCTTGTGATCGACGGCACACCGCTGGCCAACGATCACCTGGACTGCAAAGACTTCAAACGCGTGCTGATCAACCCCGAGATCGTGGAGGAGAGTCCGGAACGCGTGACCTATGAGGAGGGCTGCCTCAGCTTCCCCGGCGTGCATGAGCGCGTGACGCGGGCCGAGCGCATCCGCGTAAAGTACCTGAACGAACGCTTCGAGCCGGTCGAGGAGGCGCTGGGCGGATTCGCAGCGCGCATCGTGGAGCACGAGTGCGAACACTTGGCTGGAGAGCTCTTCATCGACAACATCTCGCCCATCCGCCGGCAGCTGAACAAGGCCAAGCTGAACAACATCATCAAGGGCAAAGCGTCGTGCCGCTACCGCATCAAGCCGGCCAACAAAAAGTAAGTCGCCATGAGACGGGCACTGACATACCTCTTCTTCCTGCTCGCGATCGCGGTCAACATGCAGGCGCAGGTCAACACCGACCGGGTGATGGCCATCGGCCGTAATGCGCTCTATTTCGAGGATTATGTCCTGTCCATCCAGTACTTCAACCAGGTGATCAAGGCCAAGCCATGGATGGCTGAGCCGTACTTCTACCGCGCTGTGGCGAAGCTGAACTTGGACGACTTCCAGGGCGCCGAAGAAGATTGCACGCTCAGCCTCGAGCGCAACCCTTTCCTGGCGCAGGCCTACTATGCGCGCGGCATCGCCCGGCAGAGCCTCGAGAAGTATGCCGGAGCGATCGAGGATTACACGAAGGGACTGGAGTTCAAGCCGGGCGACCGGGCGATGATGTCGAACAAAGCCATCGCATATGTACAGAAGAAGGATTTCACGGACGCCGAGCAAGTCTTTGAGGAACTGATTCGCGCGCACCCGAAGCAGTCGCTGGGCTACCTCACGCGCGCTGCCATGTATCTCGAAAAGGGCGACACGGCGAAGGCGCTTTCGGACTACGATCGGGCCATCGCCCTCGATTCGTTCTATGCACCGTGCTACGCCAACCGCGCCCTGACGCTTTACCAGTCCGGCCGCTACGCCGAGGCGCTCAAGGATCTCGACCAAGCCATCCGACTCAACACGCGGGAGCCCGGTTATTACATCAACCGCGGACTGGTGCGCTACGAGCTGAACGACCTGCGCGGCGCGATGGCCGACTATGATCAGGTGATCGAAATGGACGCAGACAATCGTATCGCCCGCTTCAATCGCGGACTGCTCCGGGCGCAGGTGGGCGACGACAACCGCGCCATCGAGGACTTCGACGTCGTGCTCCGACTGGAGCCTGACAACGACATTGCCCGCTATAACCGCGCCACGTTGCTCTTCAAAACGGGCGACTACCGCGCCACGATCCGCGACCTCGACGCTGTGCTTCGTCGCTACCCCGACTTTGTCCAGGGCTACTATTACCGCGCCGACGTGAAGCGACGCCTGAACGACCTCAAGGGCGCCGATCGCGACTATATCGCGGCGATGAAGATCGAGGAGGATCGCCGGCGCGGACGCCGCAGCGGCGCCTCCACCGCCGCGAAGGACAGCACCCGGTCAGGCAGCAACGATCGCACGCGAGAGGAGTCTGACCGCAACATCGAAAAGTTCAGCCGCCTCGTCGTCTACGATCGCAAGGAGGAGCAGAAAAGTAAGTATCAAAGCGAGATCCGCGGCCGGGTGCAGGACCGCAACGTACAGGTGGAGCTGGAGCCGATGTTCGTCCTTACGTACTACGAGCGGCAGGCCGACGTCCGCGAGCGCGTCTTCTACGACCGGCTCGTGGAGCGCTTCAACGACCGTCGGGTGCTGGCCTGGCGACTGCTCCTAACCAACCGCGAGGCGGCCCTGACCGAAGAACAGATCGCGGCCCACTTCACCTCCATCGACAGCTATTCCAAGCGCATCGAACGCACGCCCGGCAACGCCGATCTGCACTTCGGGCGCGCCCTGGACTACCTGCTCGTGCAGGATTTCACCGAGGCCCTGCGCGATCTCGACCGCACGATTGAGCTGGCCCCGGACGCTGCCCCCCTCGCCTACTTCGCCCGCGCCGTGGTGCGTTACAAGCAGCTCGAGTCCGCGCGTTCGCTACAGCCTGACGTCACATCTGCCGCCGCCTCGCCCTTCCGATTCGGCGCCGCCACGCGACCGTCCACCTCGGCCGACACCCGCGATCCCTCCCCCGCCGACGAGGCCCGACGGCATGAGCACGAGCTGATCTTGCGCGACTATGACCAGGTCATCCGCCTCGCTCCGGACTTCGCCTTTGCCTACTTCAACCGCGGCAACCTGCGCTGCACGGGCCGAGACTTCCGCGCCGCCATCGCCGACTATGACGAGGCCATCCGCCGCGACCCCGAGCTGGCCGAGGCCTACTTCAATCGTGGGCTGGCCGAGCTCTCGATGGGCAACGCCGCGCGCGGCATCGCCGACCTGAGCAAGGCCGGCGAGTTGGGTCTGCCGAGCGCCTACAGCATCATCCGTCGCATGACGGAGGAAAGCAAGAGCAACGAGTAGCCGCCCGTTCGGTGCCCCCCTCATATCCACGAAAAAAGGCCGTTTGACGAAGTGTCGAACGGCCTTTCTCCTTTTTGGGCAGACGTATCGCCCCCCTCGAAGGCGCATCTTTTCGCCCGAAACGGCTAAAAAGTAATTTGCGGCCATTTCGGGTCGCCAGAAACGACCAAAAAGAGGTTTGCAGCCATTTCGGGTCACCAGTTAACGGTTTCGAGGGCTGGAAAGGTCATTTCATGCGACATGAAACGGCTTCGACGACCGGAAATGTCATTTCATGCGACATAAAACGGCTTCGACGACCGGAAATGCCATTTCATGCGACATAAAACGGCTCCGACGGCCGGAAATGTCATTTCATGCGACATGAAACGGCTCCGACGACCGGAAAAGCCATTTCATGCGACATGAAACGGCTTCGACGGCCGGAAATGTCATTTCATGCGACATGACGCGGCTTCGGAGATCACCGACGTCTTTTCAAAAGATGCGCTTCCCGATACGCATCCCGTCCGGGCAAAAAAAGAGCCGCCGCCCGAGTCAAGCACTCTGAAGGCGACGGCTCACGTCTAATGTTGATGACTTATGAAAAAGAAAAATCGCATCAAGTGCGGCCGGCCTTAGCCGACCTTACGAATCAGCTCCATGCCCTTGCGGATAGCCTCCTCATTGACGGGGATCAGCTTGTGATGCCGCTCGGGGAGCGTCTTCTTCAGCCCACGCAGGACGCTCTCCATCTGTACCATCGGCACCACCTTGAGGAGGCCGCCGAGGACGATCATGTTGAACGTCTTCTGCATGTTCAGCTCCGTAGCCGCATCCATCGCGTCGATGCGATAGACGTTGATATCGGTGCGTGTGGCGGGGCGCTGTATGCCATAGCCGTCGTAGATCAGGACGCCGCCCGGCTTCACCTTCGGCTCAAACTTGTCCAACGAGGGCTGATTGAGCACGATGGCTATGTCGTACGAGTTCAAGATCGGCGAGCTGATCCGCTCGTCATTCAGAATCACGGTCACGTTGGCCGTACCGCCGCGCTGCTCCGGGCCGTAGGAGGGCATCCAAGTGACCTCCTTGTCTTCCATCAGCCCCGAGTAAGCCAAAATCTTACCCATCGAGAGCACTCCCTGTCCGCCGAATCCGGCGATGATAATCTCATGTTGCATGGTTGTATCTTCTTTATCGGTTAAACGGATCGGGGTCAGATATTCTTCAGGTCGCCCAGCGGATAGGCGGGGAACATGTTCTCTTCCATCCAGCGGTTGGACGCCGTGGGCGACTTCTTCCAGCCTGAGGAGCAAGTCGAAACGACTTCCACAACGGAGGTGCCTTTGCCGGCCATCGAGTTCTCGAAAGCCAGTCGGAGCATCTTCTTCGTCTTCCTCACAGCGGCGGGTGTCTGGACGCTCTGGCGGGTCACGAGGCAGGTGCCGTCGAGCTGAGCCAGGATGTTACCAATCTTGAGCGGGTAGCCATTCAGGGCCACGTCGCGGCCGTAGGGGCAGGTGGCGGTAGGCATACCGATCAGCGTGGTGGGGGCCATCTGTCCGCCCGTCATGCCGTAGATGGCGTTGTTGACGAAGATGATGACGATGTTTTCCCCGCGATTGGCGGCGTGGATGGTCTCAGCGGTACCGATGGCGGCCAAGTCGCCGTCGCCCTGATAGGTGAAGACCAGCTTGCCCGGGTTCACGCGTTTGAGGGCCGTGGCTACGGCCGGTGCGCGTCCGTGGGCCGCTTCCACCCAGTCCACATCTATATAGTTGTATGCAAAGACGGCGCAGCCCACAGGCGACACGGCCACCGTCTTATCCTCCATGCCCATCTCGCCGATCACTTCCGCGACCAGTTTATGGATCACGCCGTGGCTACAGCCGGGGCAGTAGTGCATGGGGGTATCGTTCATCAGCGCCGGCTTCGTGTAGACGAGGTTTTCCGGTTTGATGATATCAAAGTCTATCTCATTGGGTTCGGTCAGCGTTTCCACCAACTCAGTTTCGGTTTCGATCAATTCTAATGTTTCCATTTTATGCAGGTGTCTTTTCAAGATTATCGACTTATCGCCCGCCCATTCGTAGGAAATACTGCACCAGTCGCAGCAGGATAGCCGCGCCACCGCACAGCATGAAGGGCAGGCGATTCCCTTTTACCGTAAAATAGAGGATGCCGGCCGCGATGGCGAGCAGCATGAATAGTAACGTGAATAGTTCGTCCCATCGGTCTCCGCGTCTCATCTTGTCTGGTCTCCTTTCAATGTTTACGGTATAAGCGTCACATCAGTTTCTCCTTCACCGCGGCGATGATCTCGTCCGGTGTGAAGACAATTCCGCCCAAGCGGCCGAAGTGTTCCACTTTCACGCGTCCGTTGACGGCCAGCCGAACGTCTTCTACCATCTGGCCCGCGTTGAGCTCGACGGAGAGGATGCCCTTGACTTTGTCCGCACGGTCTGAGATGGCCTTCGTGGGGAACGGCCACAGGGTGATGGGCCTAAGCAGACCCAGCTTCAGTCCCTCGCCACGCGCCACTTCCATGGCCTTCTGACAAATACGAGCCGACGAACCGAAGGCAACCAATAGATAGTCGGCATCCTCACAGCCGATTTCTTCGTAGCGCACCTCGTTCTCTTCGATCTGGCGATACTTCTCTAACAGGTGCAGGTTGCGCTTCTCCATGATGGACGGATCGAGCTCGAGCGACGTGATGATGTTCGGCTCGCGCCCGCCCTTGCGACCCGTCGTGGCCCAAGGCGATTCTTTCTCGATTTCTTCGTCCGTCTTGCGTGGGCGGAAAGGCGGCAGCACGACCTTCTCCATCAGCTGCCCGATCATACCGTCAGAAAGCACCATGGCAGGCGTCCGATACTTGAACGCTAGGTCAAAGCCCAGCGCCACGAAGTCGGCCATCTCCTGCACCGACGAGGGTGCCAGTGTGATGAGGCGGTAATCGCCATGCCCGCCGCCTTTGACGGTTTGAAAATAGTCTGCCTGACTCGGCTGGATCGTTCCCAGACCCGGGCCGCCACGCATAACGTTCACCAGCAAACAGGGCAGCTCGGCACCCGCGATATAAGAGACGCCCTCCTGCATCAAGCTCATGCCCGGGCTGGACGAAGAGGTCATCACTCGTTTGCCCGACCCCGCAGCACCATACACCATGTTGATCGAGGAGACCTCGCTCTCAGCCTGCAGGACAACCATACCGGTCGTTTCCCAAGGCTTCTCAGCCATCAATGTCTCCATTACCTCGGACTGTGGCGTGATCGGATAACCGAAATAGCCGTCCGCTCCGGAGCGTATCGCAGCATGTGCGATCGCTTCGTTTCCCTTCATTAATCTGACATCTTCCATGACTCGTTCATCCTACTTTAGCCCTGTAAATCGTCAGACAGGCGTCTGGGCACACCCAGCCGCAGCTACAGCAGCCAGTGCACGCCTTAGGCGTCTTCATGTACACATAATGGTATCCCTTGTTGTTGACCTCTCGCGGATGCAACTCCAAGACGTCACTGGGACACGCTACTACACATAAGTCGCAGCCTTTACACCTTTCGGTGTTTACGACTACCATTCCTTTAACTCTTGCCATAAGCTATTGTTTTTTAGGTATCCGTCGCAAAAATAGAAAAGCTTATCACAGCAGCAAATAACTTTCAAATTTTCTTTACCACGCGGGCCTTTGCTTACATCTATATAGGAGCAGACGGAACAGAGTGAAAACCTCTAACGAAGGCCATCCGAAGGCCGGTCCGTGTATCAATCCCTCTTGCGTATCTCCGATATCAAGGAATAGGGAGCCACTCCCAGTACGTGGTTCTCATGCCTGTACCCCTACGGAGATCAGAACCACGCGTGGTTTTAATGTCTGTACCCCTACGGAGATCAGAACCACGCGTGGTTTTAATCTCCGTACCCCTACGGAAAGCAAAACCACGCGTGGTTTTAATGTCTGTACCCCTACGGAAAGCAGAACCACGCGTGGTTTTAATCTCTGTACCCCTAC
>ERZ773049.2221-NODE-2221-length-10707-cov-8.909501_pt1 | contig 10707 bp, 8 predicted proteins | sample MGYA00580633_ERZ773049 | MGnify/ENA primary metagenome ERZ773049 (study PRJEB29015, sample SAMEA2737991) | human oral metagenome | biome: human oral; feature: human-associated habitat; material: dental | place: China | collected 2066 ... | reverse complement strand
GGTGTAGCAGTTTCTTAATACGATGGCTATCATACCCCCCTAACGGACAAGTATCATACCCTTCCTCTGCCATTGCAAGCATAAAAGTCTGAGCAACCAAACCACAGCTTTTATGCACCACTATGCGCATATCCGCCTCCGAAACCTGCCTCATCATAGGGCGAAAAAGTCCAATTCCCAGCGCTGTTATTTTTCGGGCTATTCCTAAAATTCCAAAAAAAACGAGAATAGATAATTGGAAGTAATTTTTCGTAATACATACTCAATAAATTTCAGACTGTTCAACTCTTAGCCTCTCAAACAACTATTAAAAATCTGGCTCAATCAACTTTATAGCCGAAATCATTTCATCAGGTCTATCAATTGAAAATATTCCATCGTATAAGTTATCATCATTAGATTTCCTTGTAGTATCAAACGTGAAAATCTTAAGTTTTTGCTCTTTCGCTCTACTAAGAATATTCATCGTCTCTATATAGTGATTAATATCTAAATAAACGATTGAATCAGATAACAACCAGTCAATTTTACTATGCAAAACATTTTGATATACTGTCACATTTGTATACTGAGATAACGAAGTTAACGGTTCAGAGCAATCACACGGAGCTGCGATATGAAAATGCCAATCAAATAAAGAACTGATAAGAAAGTGGATATGTTCTATTTCTGCAGCCAGTGTTAAAATAAATATTTGCTTTTTTGATTGATGACTTCGTTGTCTAAAATTCAAATTAGCAGTTTTTGATAAAATTTCAAACCAATCCAAATTTCTATAACTCCACCAAAGTTCACGAAGTCGAGTACTACTATAAGTATGCCAAGGTTTGTGTGTTCCTGCGAAATGGATAATTATAGGGAGCTCATTTTCTAATCTCGGCAATTCTGCATCTCTATAATTATAATCCAATCCTACCAGATAATTATATGTGCTGTCAATTTCCTTCCAATTATGTTGAAAGAAAATATTTAATATACTTTGGTCAGCCATTGCAACCTCAGCTTGCTTCTCCTCTGTCAAACTTAAAAGCTGGGGTATATAAAGATTCTCTCTCCACAACTTATTATCGATCAGTAAGACTCCCGCGTTAAAACCATATAAATCACTTTCCCATGCGTAGGGACTGGCAACAGCAGCAATAGGTTTCCTTCCATATCAATAGTAAATAATTCAGATAAATCTCCTGCTACTAACAAATCACAATCTAAATATAATGTCCTATCAGAATGAACTAAGTCCGGAATCAAATATCTAAAAAAAGTTGTATAGTTAATCAAGTCTCCTGTTTTATAATTGTTAAACATATTCTTATCCACACGAATATTAATAACTTGTGAATTTACTGTACTTAATGTCGCATTTAATAACTTAAACCACTCTGGAGCAATATCATTATTCAAAACATAGATACATACATTTGTGTTATGAACAAGAATAGACTTGATTGTTGTTTCGGCCTGTACCAAGTAATTATTATCCGTAGCTAGAACGATTGATTTTTGCATAATTGATTCTCCATGTATTTTCTTATAATCTCTACCATTTCTTCTGGCCTTTCATGTGAACAAATGCTTTCATATGAACTATCATCGAAATTAGGAAGTCGAGTATTATCAAAAGCTAGCATAGGCTTAGAATACTTCTTGACTAAATCATAAATATAACCTAATTTATCCTCATGATTTATATCTAAATATATATCAGATTCTTTTAGAACTTTTTCTATTAGAATTGGAAATGAGTTAGGGTATAAGCTGACATTTTGAAAACTCGATAGAACTTTTAACTCATCTGCCATAAAAGTGTGTGCCGCAACATGAAAATGTACTTCAGGTAAAGCCTGAGCTAAAAATTTCATATTCTCAACACACCATGAGTTAGTTAGATTCATACAAGTTAATTTCGGCTTATATATATTAGCAGAATAGTGCTCTCCCCTTTCTTTCCAAGTAGATACGATATAACCCCATTCCATAAAAGAATAATTCCACCAAATTTCACGGAGACGACCTACAGAAAATTGATTCCAAGGTTTATCATTAGAAATATAATGCAAAACTTTAGGGAGTGGATTAATTGATTTTTCCAAAATCCAAGCATGCCCTTGTTCTGCGGCCCCTTTATCAAAACCAATCTGGTAATTAAACGTTTCGTTTATTTCAATATATGAGTCATAAAAAAGCATATTCAAAATTGACTGATCACCTTCTGCCACATTCTCATGTTCTTTTTCTGTTAATTCAATCAATTGTTGCCTGATATTTTCAGAGCACCATTTTTTGTTGTTAATCAAGAGAACACCAGCATTGAATCCAAGACCTACTCCAAAGCAAGAACGAGTTGCAGCCAAATAATTTTCACCTAAATCTAATTCAAACAAATCGGTCAAATCATCAGTCACAACCAAATCACTATCTAGATAGAGAACTTTATCTTCTGTTACAAAATCTGGAATAAAATAGCGTGCAAAGGTCATATGATTGATATGAGGTAATTTATTAGACCAGTTCATTTTATACTGTAAGCCAATCAACTTGCAATCAATCAAGTCGCCCCCCATCTCTTGTAAATATATTCTTATTTGACTAAACCATTCCTGGGGAATGTCCTGATTTAGCAAATAAATTTTCAAATGACTATTGTGTCTACAGATTGATTTCATCGCTGTTTCGATTTGTCGAATATAAGCATAATCACCTGCAAATACTACTGCACGTTTGGTATTTCCCATTTTAAATCCTTATCATTTATTCTAACTAACATTATTTATTGTCCTACATACATTAAACCAAATAGATTTTATTCTATCATCTTTACATAACATCAAAATCTATTTATTAACTTACTTATCAAGTAAATATAATGTTTCCTTAATCCATTTCATCGTATCTGTTGCTGATAGATCCTTATCTTCAAGTTCTTTTTTTCGAAATTTTAACAGGGATACAAAATTGTCTACGTATCGACCAACATCTATATTTCGAGCAGCAAGAAGAGCTATGAAATTTTCACGTTGCTGTAGATCACACCTGACCTTGAGTAAACTAAAATGTCTCGTAGAGCCTTCACCTACTCTATAAATATAACTATCTCTATTGATATAGACAGATTTAGGTGAGATTAGATAGATTTTAAACCAAAATTCCATATCCTCACCCAAGCTTGTCAAAGTATTAAAACGAATATCTCCCACAACATCTCGTCTTACTAACTTTCCACTTACAAACCGATATGAATGATCAAAAGAATCCAAATCAATTAATTCATTGATTAATTCTAGATGATGAAAGACTCGTTTATCGTAACCTCGTTGAAAAGAATGAAAATACCAAGTATTATCTTCCATAGAAAATCTTTTATAAGTTGAAATTGAAACTGACGCAGATTCGGATACTAGAGCAGAATAAAGAACTTCTAAATAATCTTCCTCAACCCAGTCATCTGAATCAACAAAAGTTAAATAATCACCTCTGGAGTATTCAATCCCCAAATTACGAGCAGAGGAAACTCCGCCATTTTCTTTCCTATAGTAATGAAAACGGGAGTCACTCTCTGTATATTCCTGACAAATTCTTCCTGAATTATCTGTAGAACCATCATCAATCATAAGCACTTCAAAATTTGTATAAGTCTGTTTAACAAGACTTTCCAAGCAAACTCCAATATAATTTTCAGTATTATAAACTGGAATAATAACACTAATCAAAGATTCCATACATTTCACCTACAATCTTAAAATTATAGAATAAATCTTTATTTATATAGCAATATAGTTGTTGGGTAGCCTCCAGGTAAATAATGAAAATGTTTCTTCAAATTCCTGTTCATAATAGACTCATTTTATTTAAAATATCTATTATTTTAGAGAGATACCCTCATTAATTTCTTTTTTTGTCTAAAAATGTTCAATCAAAATTGTGAACTTATTAATCATACTTATAAGTTATTCTAATATCTTTGCAACAATCTGACTATTATAGGTTTCATCCTCAATGAACTCAATATCTTGATCAAAATTATACTCTGCTGTATGTTTGTGTGAAAATTTAACCTTGGTTTTAGCACCCATCTTCATCCATTCATACTCTGAATCGATATGACCAATATCTAATACTTGGTATCCCTTTTGACTTAAATGATAGGCTAAAACTTTTGCTGTAGGCCCAAGCATACATAAAATCAAACGACCACCAGCATACTTTTCAATTTCGTCTTCAATTTCATGAACTCTAGAAAAGGCACTGTGAGAAGGACAAATTATCCGCTTGATAGAATTTGCCTCATCGAACAAATCATTCCCTACACCTGATCGAGAGGTCGCGCCTTCAACTATAAGTAAGTCACGGTTTTTCCAGATACTTTTCAATTTTTGAAATTGGGATTTAGCTTGACTCTTGTCTTCAAAATCGATATAAGGGCGAGATACAAAGGTTGAGCCATACCATGAATCACTGCATAACTCTCTGTAAAAATCCATATAATGATCCATGTGATCTTTCCAAAATGGAATCGCCCACGATGTAAACCTGAAACGATCTGAAAAGGCATCAGGAAGGCACACTACTAAATCTTCTCGACTTTCTTGGCCGATAATGTCCCTCATGATTGAAACCAACTCTTCATCATAATCCTGGTAGGGAATCGAATGCCCTGCAAGCATATTGATTTCCCCATCTCCAAAACGAACTAAAGAAGAGTTGTGTTCAATAATATAATCCAAGGTTTCATCTATCCCTTTCACCTGGATTATATCAAGCGGTTTTTCTAGCATATCCTTATTTATCAATTTTTGCAAATCAACCAACATTCGTTCAGGATGTTCACTTGAATACAACCTTTGGCCATTATTCCCATTTTGAGATTTATAAAAGGCTAGTATAGGTTTAGATAGATGAGCCATTTCTGCAACCATATCAGCTGTTGAAGTCAGTAGGTTGATATCTAAATAAACATCCATCTTTTCCTTCAACTCTTCTAACTTATTTCTAGAAATTGCTGGATAGAGCTGAATATTAGGATAACGATTAGATAAATCATATAGTTTTGGCCCCATATCTGTCCAGGCAGCAACCTGAAAAACAACATTGGGTAAGTGTTCAGCCAAGTAATCCAGCTGTTCAATATCCTGAGAAGCCGTAAACGTTAAACAAGTCAAACTTGGAAGTTGTCTAAAACAGGTAAAATGTCCTTGTTTCTTAAAATCTTTTATCGCATCAATCATAAAGGAAACTTTCCCATTTTCGAAAACAATTTGTCCTATTTCTCCATGCTGAGTCGATTGAAAAGCTAATAGCGTTTTTCCTTGTTCTTTAAAAGATTTTAAAAAGTTCTCATCTGCACTACCATGATTGATATCCAAATAAAAACTTGTTGACTTTTTCAACCTATCTAATACAGGAGGAACAATCTGTGGATACAATCTCACATTATCATGTATAGCTAATTTTGTTAGCTTATCTCCCATATCCGTCCAGGCAGCGATATGAAATACCACATCTGGTAGAGCTGTGACTAACTCCTCTATTCCTTCTAAATCTTGGGAATTCGTTAAAGTTAAACAAGAAAATTCTTTATCTAGAGGCGATATTAGTTCAAACTCTCCTATATGGTGTTGTAAAATCTGACTCCACTCCAAATCATGGAATTGCCACCATAAATCACGGTAACGATTGGCTATCAAGGTGGTCCATGGCTTTCTGTAGGTCGTAAAATGAATCACAACTGGTTTATCATTAAAAGCCAGATGTTCCTGCCAATTATTATATAATGCCACAACATCATGTCCTACTTGTAAATTGTAAGCTCTATCTAGCTCTAACCAATCATCTTGCAAGACCTGATTGAAAATCGTTTGATCACCGTTAAAATTTTCAAAACGACCTTCTTCAACTTCCTTTATTGTTAGGATAGACTGTTCAATTAGCCGTTCTTTTAGTTTCTCTTGACGCCATTTTTCATTGTTGATTAGTAGAACACCAGTATTGAAACCTTGACCATTTGCATCTCTAATCGCTGCGATATAATGTTCTTTTATATCCTGCTCAAATAGACTGTCTAATTTATCATTGACAAGTAAATCACAATCCAAATATAAAACAGTATCTTCTTGTATATAATCTGGAATAAAGTATCGAGCATAGGCAATACTGCTAATATGAGTTTGCTTGATCCAAGCATGAAAAATATCCTGTTCTGGCAACTTCACATCAATAATATCACTACCTAACATGCGAGCTATTTTTCGTGGTTTACGGAACCAATCAGGCATGATATCTTGGTTTAAAATATAAATTTTAACATCTCGATTGTAATATAAAATAGATTTTATAGTTGTTTCCAACTGCCTGGTGTCGTTACAATCCCCAGCTAATACAATTGTTTTGTTCATTTCATTCCCTTAATCAATTCCCAAGTGATAGATTGCATCTACCAGTAGCTTTTTAGTGAAATACCCCTCTTTTAACAAATAGCTAAAGGTCTTGATACGATTCGTCATTTCTTGATATTTTTCTACATTCATTTTATCAACTATCTCATGAACCTCTTCCAGACTATCCGCCATAAAGCCCAAGCCTTGATCTACTATAAATTTAGCAGTTGACAAGCTATTTGGTACAATGACTGGAATGCCCGCTGTCAAATAGGTACTAACCTTATGAGATATATTCAAGGTATAGTATTGGTTGCTTTCTCCATCATTCTGATGAGTTCCCCAGACAAGACCAAATCCACCTTTTGATAATTCTAGCAACAGTTCCTCATCTTTTTTCCATCCTACAATGCTAAGATTTCTGGCATTGGAACTTGCTTCTCCTTTATTTGAAAATACTCTTAAAGGCGTATCTTGAGACCAATTTTGTAAGTCTGGAAAACGCTCTAAACTTCCTGCAAAAAAAATCTCTTTCTTAAAGGATGGGGTATAAAGTGACAAATCATGAGGATGATCCCACATCCCTTGAATGAGAATCTTCTTAGTTGTCAAACCTTCTTCTATCAGGCGTTCTTTCATCTGTCCAGATGGAACAATCAAAACATCCGATAGGTTATACATGTACATATAGTCTTTCATGAGATAATAGTTACTATCAAACATAAGGGGAACAACATCATGGATAAAGCAAATAATCTTAACCTGCATGTCCTTTAATTTATCGAAAAAGAGACGATCAAACTCAAATCCGTTCCATGTTGGAGATTGAAAGACTAGGATATCTCCAATTGAAATACTGGCCATGATGCCATCCAGACGTTTATTCATTTCAGAAGGACTATCTGAAGCAATATTGTAAAAATAGATACCAACTTCTCTAAATCCCAGTTGACTGGCTATCTTTTGAACAGCATTTTGCGCTAAGATAACCGTACTATCACCAGCCATGCCGTATAAATTCGTTAAATGTAATTTCATTTTTCTTATCTTTTAAAAATTCACTTTAAGAATAGAAAATTCTTTTTCTTTTATCTGATTTTTAGAATTTCTATTATAGCAAGTTTAAATAATGATTATGATTTTATTTCATATCAACAGCTATCATTTTCATTTAAAATAATGATATTATTTCCTATAAATTTCTAAGTATTTCTTGATACATCTGTATCGAATTTGAATTTTCTAAACCTACTTTTTCCTTTTCATTTATTCTATATTGGATAAACGATTTCAAATTTGAAATATATGGAGACGAATCAATTCCTCTCACTATGAGATAGGGTAGTCGTCCTACTCGAATTTCAATATCATCCATCAACTGTCTTTCAGTCACAACTTGCCCCAACATTGATTCAGAATGCAATCTGTAATTATAGAGGGCCTTATGAATATATAAGCAACTTGTCATACTCAAATACAATTTAAAACTACACTCGAAATCTTCTCCAAATTTCCGTTGCTCATTAAATAATATCTCATCAAATAAGGAACGTTTAAATAGTTTTCCCCAAGAAACTGTGTAAGAACCATCATAATTTTCAAGGTTTGGCAGCTGAGTTAGCAATTCCTGACTAGTCCATATTTTTTCATAATAATCCTGATCCCAAATGTGAAGATAAAAACAATCTTCATCCATATCAAATTTTTTATAAGATGAAATAACAAAATCTGTATTGTATTCCTTTATTTTTGAATGCAATACTTCTAAATAGTCCAAGTCCACCCAATCATCCGAATCAATAAACGTGATATATTTACCTTTTGAATACTTAATCCCCAAATTACGTGCTGATGCGACACCACCATTTTCTTTTTCAAAATAACGGAAACGAGCATCTTTAGAAACATATTCTCTACAGATATCTGCTGAATTATCTGGAGAACCATCATTTATTAGCAAACATTCGAAATTTTGATAGGTCTGATTCTGAATACTATCCAAGCACATTCGTAAATAATTCTCAACATTGTAGACTGGAACTACAATACTAATTAGTTCATTTCCCATATACTAAGTTACCTAATTTATTATATTTCACGTTTAATCTCTTCTTTTTACACAAAGATTTCCATCATTATAAACCACACTGTTTGCTGGAATATCATTGCGTATGAGACAACCTGCTCCGATAATGGTATTGTCTCCAATAGTCACTCCTTTTAAAATCGTGACATTACTTCCTATCCAGCAATCTTGTCCAACTCTAATCGGAGCCGTAGTCCACTGCCACTTTTCAATTTTTTCAGCGGTATAAATATGGTCGTGATCATAAAAACGAACACCCTCCCCCATCATGGTACCTGCTTCGATTTCAATTCTTTCCATACAGTTAAAACTACAAGAGTTATTGATAAAAACACCATCATGCAGTATTAACTTACCAGAAGAAACATGGAAATTTTCAAAATTTCTACAGATGACATTAGCTCCTACAACCAAGTTGGCCTTATCATCGATTTGAAAGACATTCCAAGTCCCATCTTGGATGATTTTTTCTTGATGATTGGTGCCTACTCTGACTTCATTCAGATACTCTTTCACTCTAGAAACCAATTTTTCCGGTGTACTTGATAGAAAAACTTCCTGCCCCTGATTTCCATGGGCTGAATTATCAAATGCAAAGACAGGTTTCCCAGCCTGTACAAATCTTGATACAATAGCATCCACTTCTTGAAAGTGATTGATATCTAGTAAAAAGTCACACGTATTGACTAGAAAGTTTAGCTGTTCTTCATTTGTAACCGTTAGGAGACGAACATTATAGTTCGTTTCTAAGCTACGAATTTTCTCGGAAAACTGAACAGGCGCTGCAATATGAAAACAGATATCTGGCAATTTTTCAAGGAGATAATCCAACTCTTCAATCTGATCACTAACAGTCAGAATCAGAGCATCTCCTAATAGATGATTATTCTTCATTTGCTTATTTCTCTTAATTTTTCAATCATTGCTTGAACTTGGTCAACAGCATATATCTCCTGACCTACTTCGTAGGATTTGGTGTTTTCAAAGGATAAAACGGGTTTCCCAAGTCGTGCAAATTGATTGAGAATTTCCTCTGTCTTTTCACCATGATTAATATCTAAAAGCACCTGGCTCGTTTCTACCAATTCATTATCGACATCTACCAAATAGTGAAGCCCATTAAAGACAGTGACATTTGGGTAAACTGTCATTTGAGCCAATCGATCACTGACCATGACTCTAGCTGCGATTTTAAATTGAATCTCTGGTAAAGATTGAACCAATGTTTCAATTTGTTCAATATGATCTGAGGCTGTATAGATGAGACAAGTGAACGGTTCCTTTATCGGATAAAGGTGAGATTTTTGTAATGGATGTAAATGATGATTTTGTCCCAACTCTGTCCATTCAAGCCCATGGTAGTACCACCAAACATCTCGATAGGTTTGTGCCGCCAAATCTTTCCACGGTTTACGATGTGAAAGATAATGAATAATAGCAGGATAACTCTGACCTGCAGGTAATCGATAATCAGTAAACTGCTTATGAATGACAATATGATTATAATCAAAGTCTAATTCCAACCATTTATGTTCAAAAAGCATATTCAAGATACTCTGATCTGCCTGATCCACCTTATCATGCCATTCATTGGTTAAATCAATCAACTTTTGTGTCATATGGTCTTGTTTCCACAGAATATTATTGATCAAGAGAACCCCAGCATTAAAAATTTCCTGACCGAAATAGGCTCTTCCCCCGAAATCTCGAATAGCAGCCAAAGGATAGTCCTGTAAATCTGTAGCAAACAAGTCATCTAGATTTTTCGTTACAACTAGATCACAATCCAAGTAGAGAGCCTTATCTTCTTTTACAAAATCAGCTACGAAATAGCGTAAAAAAACAGTGTAGCTAATATCTGTTTTATAACGTGAAATTTGCTCAGAGGTCACTCGGCAATTTATAATTTCTGAATCAAACATTTCCAAGCGCTTATTTAATTGCTTCATCCATTCATTTGGAAAATCGCTATTAATGAGGTAAAAACGCATGGAGCGATTGTGATAACAGATAGATTTAATCGTGGTCAATACTTGGTCTACATAGGCGTAATTCGCTGCTAGAACAATGGCTTTCTTTTGTGTATTCTTAATTTTTTCAAGTTTGTCTAGTAAATGTTTTTTTATCTCAAACTCTTTGTAGGTAGGAGTTTCTTCTAAGCCACTGACCTTCCCATTAGAAAGACTTCCTTCTAGCATCTGACGATAAATAGCTAAATGTTTTTCTAAAGGATATCCTAGACTAGCTAAT
>ERZ773049.2218-NODE-2218-length-10715-cov-13.418480_pt1 | contig 10715 bp, 5 predicted proteins | sample MGYA00580633_ERZ773049 | MGnify/ENA primary metagenome ERZ773049 (study PRJEB29015, sample SAMEA2737991) | human oral metagenome | biome: human oral; feature: human-associated habitat; material: dental | place: China | collected 2066 ... | reverse complement strand
GCACTCTGACGCCGCCCGTGGGGACCTGGCCGCGGGCATGGCGCTGCGGGCGTGGGTGGCCGCCGAGTACCGGCGGCGCCGGCGCCAGTACCTGGACCGGACGGGGCTGGACGAGGCGGAGCACCCCGATGCGCTCCGGAGGAAGGGCGGCGAGCTCGGCTGGGCGATCGGGCGCCTCGAGAAGGAGGCGCGCACGCGGCCCCTCGCCGCGCCCGAGGCGTGGCTCGTCGCCCAGCGCGACTTCATCGACCTGGGCATCGGGGCGACCCACCGCTTCGACGAGGCCGGCGACGACCTGCGCGAACGGGTGCGCGCCGCCCTGGGCGGCCAGCCCCCGGACTGGCTGTCGTGGCCGTCGGGGACCGTGTGCCTGCTGACCGCTCAGGGACAGCCCCGCGGAAGGGGGAGGGGCCCCGAACGCGACCCCATCGCCGTCGCGCTCCTGCGCGCGCAGCCGGACCCGGCCCTGCGCCGGGCCTGCTCCGTCCCCGGGCCGCTGACGCTGAGAACATTCATCGCCTGCTCCGACGACAGCCTGGGTGAGGGGCGCGGCGTCGTCGACAGGCTCGCGGCCGGCGACGTCGACCATCACCCCGACTGGGAGCCGCCCGGGGCCGACGGCGCCACGGCCCGCAGCTACGGGCGGGCCGCCACGAGCGACGGGGTCACGGCGAGCGGGGCGGAGGAGAGCATGTCGCGGGCCGGCCGCCTCGCCACCCAATGGCTCGAGGACCAGCTCGAGGAGCGCTGGTCCCGCCCGCGGGCCATTGTCGTCACCGTCCTGGGGGAGAAGCCCGTCGTCATCGAGCTCCTGCGCGCCGCGCAGGTCTTCGGCGCGCGCCACGGCATTCCGGTGCTCCTCATGTCGACGGTGAGGAGCGGCGGCGAGAACGTCCTCCAGTTCCACCAGTTCGGGCTCGACCGCGACGTCCGCAGGGCGCTGCTGCGGGCGACCGGCTACTGCCTGGACCGTCTGGACCTGCTCACGGCGGCGCGCCTGCTCGCCCTGGGGGATCCCGCCATGGAGGGGCTGGCCGATGAGGCCCGGGCGCTCGCGGACGAGCTCGTCAAGGCGGTTCAGACCGAGGACATCGACGGGTGCGCGGACGTGATTGTGGGGGTCATGGACGCCGTCGGCCGCATGATCGACCACGTCCAGCCCGACGCCCGAGTGCGCCTGGCCACGATCGTCGGCGAACTGCTCAACCCCGCGCCCGAATCGAAACGGACCGCCGCATTCCGCCGGCCCGTTGTGCTCGCCCTCGCGGACGGCCAGTTCGACCAGCGGAAGAACTCCGTCTACACGTCCAATGACGTCGATCTCGCCGGCGAGGGCGCCGGGGCGCTGCTCCGCCTCCTCGTGCGCGTGCGCAACAAGGTCACCATCAATCACGGCTCGAAGGGTTTGGCCGAGGCCACCGAGCAGGTCCTGGAGCACTACCGGCGGGAGTCGCGGTGCACCTATGCCCGGCTCGTCGAGCTGGCCGTCGCCGCGGTCGGGAGCGGTTCCGGCGTCGGGGCCGGCGATTGGGGGCGCCGACTGGACGCCCTGCGGGAGCGGGTCGGCGCACTCGAGAAGATTTCCTACGGCTGAGGGACTATGGCATGGTGAGGGGCGTGGAGGATGTCGAGTACCGGACGCCGTCGGACCTGTTGGAGATCGATAACGACGACGACAATGCCCTGCGCCTCATGGTCATTGTGCCGTGGGAGCTGCCCGGGAGCTGGGAGTACTGGCGCGGGCTGTTCCCGGAGGGGCCCGTGAGGATAACCGCCGAGAAGAGGCGGACCGTTTACGACGGGGCGTCGCGCCGCCTGCGCGAGCCGGTGCGCAGGCGGCTCCTCGACCCGGCTCACCGGCGCCACTACGTCTACCGGGATCTGGCTCCGGTCTTCATCAGGGAGAAGAACCGGACGAGTCGGGGCAGGCCGCCGTTCTACGCCTTTGCCTGGGACATTCTCGAGGTGGAGACGGTGGAAACGGTGGGGACGACGGGGACTCCCAATGCCGGGGACGTCGCGGCGTCGGGTGAGAAGGCGGCGGGTGAGAAGAGGCCCTCGTCCCGGGTGCTCATCGCCCTTCACCTGATCCTGCGCGTGCCGACGAGTCCCAATGCCTTCACTTGGGTCCGCAATCTGACGCGCGAACCCGCCGGCAAGGCGGAGATCGCCTACGAGGTGGCGAGGGTCCTCGCCCTCGAATCGAAGCGGGATATCGGTGATATGGGGCACGGATTCGGGGTCACCGATTGGGACGGGAGGCCGAGTGCGGACCCGTACGTCATCACCTATGTGCCGCGCGATATTGTGGCTTCGGAGCACGGCGACGGATTGGTCCTGGACGATTTCGATCTGCGCACGGAGCAGGAGCGTCTGGAGGGGCGGGCGCCGCGACCATTGAAGGACGCCATGGCGGTACCGGGGTCCGATGTGACCCGGGAGCGCGTGGTGGTGAGCGCCTGGCGGTGGGGGCGTTTGCCCCGCCGCGACGACGAGAGTTTCGAGGACGGGGTTTTCGAGGATCGGGAGCGCAGGGTCCATCGCCTGTCCCAGACCTGGGTGGCATGTGCGAGTATCAGCGGGTGCTCCTTCTGCCAGGTCCGGGGCGAGGGATTCCGTCCGCTCGCCCATATCGAGGGTAGGTTCATTGAGGCCGTCCTGCTCATGCTGCTCCAGCGGCACCGGGCCTCTTCTCTCATGGCGCGCCTGGCGGAGGTGCAGGCGAATGCCGCGGAGGAGGTGGACCGGGTCATCGAGCTCGATTCGGAGGCGGTGGGATTCGTCGTCTCCGAGCAGTGGACGATGATGACGGACTCGGACCGCCAGCTCGACGCCTTCCTCACCTACCTGCTTGAGACGTACAGGATCCCCCTGCTGGTCGAGGAGGCGCGCGACCAGGCGCACCGCCTGCGGGAGAACGTGCTCATGCGGATCGGGCGCGCCGAGCAGCAGGCCGAGGAGGAGAGGGCCCGGTCGACTCGGACGCTGGAGATCGCGGCCGCGGTGTTCTCCTTCGTCGGTCTGCCGCTGAGCGTGTTTCTCGAGCTCTGGGTGAACTGGAATCCCGAGGTGGGCATTGACCGTCGCCTGTACCGGCTCGGCGACTGGCAGATGGGCTGGGGGTCGGTGCTCATCGCGGTTCTGCTGGGCTCCGCCATTATCGGCGGGTTGTTCTGGTGGGCGGTGGCGCGCGTGGTGGCGCATATGGCCCGACGGCGGGAGGGGGCGCCGGCCGGCGCCGAACCCGGGGCGTGAGGGCGGGGGCCGTTCCCGCCTTCGGACCGGCCTCCCGTCCTCTCCTCGTCTCCGCACCCTCGTCCTCGCCCCCGCCCCCCATTATTCGCGAGCGCGTAAGTTTCTAGTCGAACGCGCGCCTCCCGCCTGCGCGTTCGACTGGAAACCTACGCGCTCGCGGAACTGGGGGTGCCCGGTCGAGGCCGAGACGTAGATCCAGTGGAGCGCGTAAGGCTTCTGGGGCGGGCTGGGGCGGAGTCGTGCCCGAACCTGTTACAAAGGCCCGTATCCCGTCGAGACGTTGGAGGAGTATTGAATACTCCGGGTTTGGATTTTCCTCCGCCACCGGTCCCCGTTTGGACATCTTTGATGGATTCGGGCACGGCCCCGTCCGGGTTCGCTTCAAGGGTCCCCGCGCGCCCGCTGCCCCGTGGCGGCGGACCCGAACTAGGTGCGGTTATACGGTCCGCCAACTCACCATTGCGATGAGATAAGGCTCACTGAGCATTATCGACGGCTGTAGTGCATCACCGTCGACCGCGGCGACGACCGTAATTCTGGTTCCCTCCACCGGGTCGCTGATCGTCATTCTTGATATTGATGGGCGTGGGTTCCTCGGACAAGTCCGTCGGGGACTGGCCATACCCCTCCTTGGGGTTGCCGGTCTTGTGGTCGGTCTGGTTATTCGCCTTGTTCTCCTTCAGGGACATGTAGCGAACCGGCCTGCCATCGCTGTAGCCGAAGGCGGTGCGCTGCATGGCCTTCACCCATGGCGTCTTGAGAAGGAGTGCCTCGTTCGGCAGGGGGAAGTTCTCGACGCCGACGATGGGAGTGGCGAGGCCCAGGCATCTGTCCAAGTTCACGTAGGACTCGGCCAGATCGCCTCCCCGAACGGCGCGGAGTCCGTTCTTCGCAATGCTCACCTCGAGCACACCCAGTCCGAACGGCTTGCCCAGCCCCATTCGCAGATAACCGACAGCACCGGGGTCCTTCTTCTCATTGCTCGGGACCAGATTCCTGGGGGTGAGCACCCAGATGAGCGCCGCCAGTTCATCCTGACTCAGGTTCGAGAAGAGCATGGTGCAGCGCAGGACGCTGCCGGTCTCAATCCACGAGCGGACCGTGAGGCGGACCGCAGCGTTGTCCTGCTCGCGGCCATCCAGAACGGGGGCTCTGGTCGCCTGCGCGGGGAACTTGGATCCATCCAGGCCCTTCCCCTGCACGAGTCCGCGGTGCACGGGGTGGGCGGCGGCGCCGAGGAGCTGCCCGGGGGCGAAGTACTCGCTGCGCGGAAGCGGATTCTTCCCCTTCGAAGGAGTGGCTCCGGAGGCGTCGGTGAGGAATCGCCTCGCCGACGACGTCTTGGGCGACAGCAGCGGCGAGAGCCTCTTCTCCTCATGGCTGACGCTGGCCTCAGAGGCGTCGACGACGCCGAAGGAAAGCCTTCCCCGATAGGCGACGCCCCCGCCCGTCGCGCCATCTTCGGCATCGGGGACGACGTAGCCGAAGAGCCGATCGGCGGCGGACGCCTCAACGGCCTTCGTGAGAGGAAGAACCCCCTGCGCGGCGGCGAGCTCCCGGGGCGACCTGCTGTAGGGGCGCCGTCCGATCATTGTGGGAACGAGTTCCACCACTCTTGTCTCATCTTCAGAGAGGAGGGCGTACATGAGAGAGCCGACGTGGAGGAGGTCGCTCGGATCGACGTTGGTGAAACGATTGGGGCGCATCCCCTTCTGCAGGGCCTTCTCCTCCCGCTGTTCGGAATAGCTCTCGACGACTCGTCGGTAGGAGTCAACGACATGCGGGGCCACGGAGATCCGTTCCGGCTGCTCCGAGATGTCGAAGAAGACTCTTTCATCGTGCTTCCTCTGGAATACTTGAGACGCCCTGTCACTGTCCGCGGCGGTTCGGTAGACATAACCGGTGACATCTTCAAGGGAACCGGCCGTTCTGACACTGTCATTGATGTCGAAGACGCTGATCGGCTTTCCAAGATTGTCGTACAGGTGTGTCACCTGCCAATAGGCGTAATGTCCGCCGGAGGGATGCAGGCACAACTTCAGATTGCAGCGGACCTGACGCTCGTGCTGCGTCATAGCGCGAAGACGATCCATATTGAAGCCCGGGGCGAAACCGGCGTGCCCTTTGTTGCCATCCTGCAGTGACGCCGCGAGCATTACCGGGTACGGGCGGTCGCCATTGTCGTTGTACTCGGCGCCGTTCACAACGGTGTCTCCGCGCAGCAACTCGATGAGGAGTCCACCATCCTCGTTAATCTCGATCACGCGAGTTGGAATAAGACGCAGGGCGTTCGCGGCATCTGCACGGTAGGTCAATTGTCGAGAGTGGTCCCCGAAGACCCGGAAGCGCGAGCAGGTGAGCGTCTCGTAGGCGCGCGAGATCATGCCCTTGACCATTGTGGGAGGCACAATGGGATGGCCGTCGCCGTCCAGGGGGAGGTCGACATTGCCATCTTTCTGCTCTCCGAAGACGAGCGGCGTGCGCACGATCATCTCCAGGTCGATTGAGCCAGACCAACGGTCGGCGTGGAGGCGGTCATGGCCGAGGGGCTCATGGTCCTTGAAAAGGCTTTTAGGGAGTCTGCCGGCATCGGCGAGCCGCTCGCCGGACCTGCGCAGCACCGGGATTCGGTTGACTGCGGAGTGGAAGGGTTCGAAATCATCCATGTCAGTTCCACTTTCCGGTCATGAGTTCGTCGACGAACACCGTATTGCCGTACTCGGCCTCGGTGAAGACCTCAACGCTCGTCATAATGGGCATATTGCGCGCGTCGGTCTCGTCACCGCTGTGCTGCAGATAGTCGTTGGGGCGGTACCAGCAGCGCTCCTTCTCCGGTGCGCCGGCTCGGTCGTCGTCATCGATGCCGCGGAGAGTGACATCCGCCGATCCGGCGCCGTTGAGCCACCGCAGCTCGTGCGCCAGCACGTCGTCGGCTTCCCCGCCCTCCTCGATCACCGACCACAGTCGCAGCTCGTAAACGGTATTGTGCTGAACCTGCTTGCCGTCCGTGCTGCAGAGCGCTCCTTCGGAGATCGATCGCAGTGCGCGCGCCCCCGCCGTCGTGTAGGCGATGCCCTGCCACTGCGCCTCGGATTCAGCCGCCCGGGCGATGACCCGCTTCAAGTCTCCGGCGTCGCATACGGTCCAGCGCCCCTTTCTCAAGCGCCTGCCGAATCGGTGCGTCTCAGCCATGGTTCTTCTCCTCGTCGCCCATCAGATAACTCGACCATCCGTTCACTCCGGGGCCCGCGGTGATCTCCTCGTTCACCGTCCGGAGGTGGCCGAGGATCTGTTCGGCGACGGACTCTCCGGCGCCCTTCGACGGCGCTGAGAAGAGTTGGTCCCCGATGCCGATGCTGCGGCCTCCCTCGACCTTGATGCTGGTGACCTCCACCTGCCCCAGCCCCCGCGTGCCCCGGCTGCCCAGGGGCAGCGCGCCGGCGGCCAGTTCGGCCAGGACGAGCCCGAGCAGGCACCAGGCCGCCCTGCGGCGATTATCGTCCTTGAACAGTACCTCCAGGTCCAGCTCGAGAACGATATTCTTCCACGTGGCGTCGTGGACCTCCTCGCCGTACAGGGTTCCGCCCGCGACGCCGCCGGTCCACCGGTCGCCCGCATTGTGGGTGATCAACCGGGTGGATCCGTTGGAGGACGCCAGGGTGTCCAGGACCGTCAGTGCGCCCCGGCGCTCGGTGGAGCCGAACAGGCGCTGTACGAGGTCGGGATCGTGGGCGAGCTGATCGTGCACATTGGTGTTGTACCAATCGTCTTTGTCAATCTTGTGGCGGGCGGCCAGAATCGTGCGGGCGATTCGCGAGGCGCGCGAGCGCAGCGCACCGCGCACCGAACTGCCCGGCAGCACAATCGGCGCGTTCTCCCCCGGGCCACTGCGCAAGTGTCTGGTGGGAATGAATTCATCGGGATCGTCCTCGCCTCGGAGGCCATTCTGCTCACCGCCCGGTTCGGCCTCCCGTGCCGTCTTCCCACCCTCCTTCGTCGCCCTGGTGTTATCCTCGGGGGCCTCGTCCTCATCGGATTCATTGCGCGCTGACTCGGCCTGACCGAGTCGCGGATCGGCCACGAGAATACCGGTGGGGCTGTCCCAGCCGATTTCAATGCGCACGCGATCGGGATCGTCGCATTCGATCGGTGCGATCTGCTCGCTCATATCCTCGCCGCAGCCGTTGCCCAGCCAGCTCAGAAGGTCGTCGCGCGTCCCCAATGGGGCCCTGGTGAGGACCCAGAACCTTTCGCTGCCGGGCCGCATATCGGGTCGCACCCGTCCCCAGCCGGCGTTCCTGCGCCCGCCGAAGGAGACCCGTTCTGACTTCAGCACTCCGAGGATAATGGAGAAGAGCCGCTCCACATCGTCCTCCGTCACCGGTTGACATTTGGAGACGCCCCCGAAGGGAGCGCCCGGGTCGCCGGGCCGGTTTTCAGGCATCGATCCCGCCTGCGCGGTGATCGTCAGGGTCAAGGGTCTTCCGGCCGGCACGTACTCGTGCTCGAAGAGCGCGGTGTCCCCGGCGGCCCCCCAGTAACGGTCAATGGCAATGCCCATGCGAGTGGGCAGTCCGCTGGCCCCGCCCGGGCCGTCCCCGCGCCCCGGAAAGACCTCCGCATTGTGAAGATCCACGGTGTGGAAGGTCAGGGCTGAGGCCCAGGCGCCCTGAGCCGACAGTCCTCCCCACAGGTGGGAGTCACGTGTTTCATCGAAGTACTTCTTGCAGGCCGCCCGCACCGCCCCCTTGACGGAGCGGCCGGTCAGCACCGGATGATCGGCCCCGTCGCGGGCGAAGCGCCGGGGCACGGTCTCGCGGTCCTTCGACGGGTGCGTGCGGTCCACGGCTTCGTCAATGCCGCCCGAGTGCAGCGGAGAATCAGTCCTCAAACAGACGGTCAACTCGTAACGGGTGATGCTCATCATTCCTCCTCCGACTTCACGGTTGCGCATTCCCCGGCGACGAAGTCCGCATGATTCAGAGGAATGAGTCTGAACTCCTCCTCGCGCAGCAGCAGATGGTCGACGACGAATCGCCCGAGTCCCTGGGCCGTGAGTTCGCCGACGCCAGTCACTGACAGGCGGGCGAGCCTTTTCATGGTCTGCTCCGGACCGCGGCTCCCGTCGGCAGGCCGAACCCGTAGCACGGACCCCGCCTGGATCACCGTTCGGGTGGCGCGCGGCCGCCGATCCGCCGCGCCCCAGGAGTCGACGCGACGGTGGCGGATACCCGCGCTGAACCGCATCTCATCCGGGTCCTCGGCCAGTTCCAGGGGAACTCCGGCACGTTTGAAGGCGTTGCACAGATCACCGAGGCTTCCGCCCGGCCCCAGCCGGGGGGAGCGGACCACGACGTCGGAGGTGAACCACAGGGTCGTGGCCCCGTCCTCATCCCACTTGGGCGGGAGAACCTCGACCGGGCGGAAGTCGCCGAGTCGGCACTTGGCCCGGCCGTAAGTCCCGCTCAGGCGCCACAGCCCCAGCCGCTCCGGGAAGTTCGGCGGGAAGGCTCGTTTGAGTTTGTCCTTGATCTGTTCGTGAAGATGAGTGCTCATGGTGACGGTGGCGTGCAGGTGCATTCCCGCGGGCAGCGCGCGGGCCAGGAACAACTGCCCCGTTCCGGCCGCGCCCGTGACCGGGTTGTGTGCGGTGGACTGGCGCCCCTGGAGCGCTGGCGCCCCCATCCCTCCGATAACTTCAGAAGAATCCGCGCTCTTCGGGGCGGGGAAGGGGAAGAAGAGGTATCCGGAGCGCAGCGGCTTGTGGATCTCCTTCGGCTCCTCGACGAGCAAGCGGTTGGCGACCTCGATCCACTCGCGACCTGCCCGCGACACCTTCGGGGTGGACAGGACCAGGGGCATGGGCAGCCCGACCCGGTCGCCAACGACGGCGGTGGCATCGGAGACCAGGAGATCGCCATTGACGACGGCGTCGCGAACGATTTCACAGACGGCGGCGTCCTCCTTGGAAACATCCTGGAGCCTGTGGTGAATAATGGGCAGCAGCGCCGTTCCGCGCAGGAAGTCCAGGGAGCGCAGCTCATTGGAGAAAGGCACGTCATAGGAGATCACAGGCGTCGTGAGCCTGATATCAAAATCGGCCTGGTAGAAGCTCGTGCCGTCCGAGCCGCCTCGGTGGTCGTGATTCTTCTTCCTTATGACGGGGATGCCCGAGCACCCGCCCGTCTTCGAGTCGATCGGAGCGTCCGGGGCGCTCGGAACGTCCGGGGCCGGCCCGTCCCACTGCTCCAGCCGACCGCGGCACCGCTCCCGGACCTCCTGATCCACATTCTTTTCATTAATCTCGCCGGTCTCACCAATGAGGATGTTGCACAGGCCATCGCCGTCGGACCGGTTGGAGCCGAGGGCGCGTACGAGCAGGGCGGAAACGGTCAGAACGAGCTCGGCCGCCTCTCTCTGTTCTTCGGACCAGCAAAGTGGACGCCCGTCCAGGGTCCTGTTCAGCAGATCTACCGTTCCGCGCAGGATGCAGGCGCGGGCCCGCTCGAACAGGCGCAAATGGTCCTTCTTCGCAGTGCCTGTCTCCTTGTCGATGGACAGGGAGACGACCTCGTGGACCGCCTCCCGCCTCGACTCATTATCGCTGGGAATGGAACCGTCGGAGAAGGAGGAGAAGCAGGCGTCGGAGAAGGAGACGAGACGGGCGCGCTTGACCGATCCGAAGAGCGCCCCGACGAATTCGCGCCATCTCTTTTCCTCAGAATCGCCGTCGAGCGCCTCGGCGACGACGAAGGCCTGCTCACGAATCGCCCCAGTGAGCACGGTGCCGCGCACTACGGGCAAGTCGCGTTTATCCTTCTCGACGACGACGTCAACGCCCCCGGCCACGCCGGTGCCCGTGGACACGCCCCAGTCGGAGCGAAAGACGATGGTGACGCCGAGGGACTTCTCCGATTCCGCGGCGCTATCGGTGGTGCTCATTACTGAACCTCCTGGGTGGTTGCGGGCTCGGAGCTGTCGGCGGGAGAAAGGGCGGGGGACGGGTTATTCAGGTAGCTGTCGGGGAGGAGATCGCTCAGCTCCATGAGATCGAAGAGCGCTCTGGTGCCCATGCCCTCGACGACCGAATCGGTCAGTACCTTCTTGGCCTCGTCCCACTCCTCCTCGGCCTTATTGATGAGCCGCTCGCTCAGGTTTTTTTGGTCCGCGAGCCGCGCCTGGGCGGCGTCGGACAGGAGCTTGCGGATCCGGGCGGCCCGCGTCTTGGGGAAGCGGGGCTCGCCCGTGCTCGGATCCTCCGAGGTGAAGCCCTTGAATTGGCGGACTCGCCCGCATGTGGTGAGCCAGGACTCGTACTGCTCCGGGGGAGTGGCGGCCGGGGCGTCGTCGGGCGTCAGCAGGAAGGGGCGGGTGGTGAAGGAGGAGTAAGCCTGCAAGATCCCCGCCGGGTCCAGGACGCTGGAGTCGAAGAGCGCGTGGTAGGTCAGCGTCGACCGGAC
>ERZ773049.2216-NODE-2216-length-10721-cov-4.219014_pt1 | contig 10721 bp, 8 predicted proteins | sample MGYA00580633_ERZ773049 | MGnify/ENA primary metagenome ERZ773049 (study PRJEB29015, sample SAMEA2737991) | human oral metagenome | biome: human oral; feature: human-associated habitat; material: dental | place: China | collected 2066 ... | reverse complement strand
GTATTACTGCCTGTTTCCACGCGGTTTGTTTGGCCTGTGCCTTGCGGAGAGGTAGAAGGGGCATTTGCATTGCCCGATTTACATCCCGCAACCATCGTCATTCCCACGGCCACGCCCATAACCGTTGCAGCCTTTCCTGCCTTTCGCAGCAGGCTAAGCTGATGTTCCAAGTATCGCACTTCGGCCTCGCAAGCAGGGCAAGTGCCGTTGCAGTCGCCCTCAAAGTGGCATTCTTTCGGGGCGTATACAATGCCGTTGGTGTCGGCCACGCGCTTTCTCACCTGCTTTAAGGCTGCGCAAATGTTCTTTCCGTTTGGTTTCATCGGTTTCCTTTCTCTATTTTTGTACTATCTTAGTGTACGATGATGCCATTTATAGAGGGGCTATATCCTACTGCAACTTAAACACCGTTTTATTCCAGACGGCCGCCTGTTGTAAAGCCACGACCTAATGGAAAAACAGACAAGCGTTGCTGGCTACCAGCTGGCAATCTGCTTAATCAGCACGTCCACGCTCTTTTGATAACTCTTGGGATAGATTAAAGCCAACACTTCCAAATGCGTAACCATGCCTCCCTCTGTGGGTTTGCACTTCAAGTAAAATATGCGCCCATCGTTGGTTAAGCCCGAAAATACGCCTTTGCCCCTAGGCTTATAAGTGATTTTCTTCATCTTAACCTTGTTGATAAGCTGCTGTCCCTCATTTGGGAAGTTATCGTCTACCACCGCCCATGCACCAAGCGAGCAGTATCCCAGCATCACCTTACGCCAACTATATGTGTAATAAAGGGTAGGAATGTCGTCGTCGTACACTTCGCGAGCGACAAAAAAGCTGGGATAAGTAAAGCCCAAGCCTGATTTTTTCCACTTCGTCTTGTCCATTTTCGCAGCAAACTGAGCCTCGTCCGAGCCTTTTGCCTGTTGCGCTGAGGCCGAAAAAAAGCCTGCAACGAAAAACATTACGAAGAACAAGGCTAGTTTTAACAGGCCTTGCACCACCCTTTTTTCGTCATTTCATTCTCATTGGCTGCCTTTGTGCAGCTTGTTAAGCGTATAATCTGTTTCATTGTATATAAGTTTGATAAGTAAAAGCATGTTTAGAACCTGCCTAAAAGGCTTATTCGCCCCCACTATTTGCAAAGATACATTTTTTATTTTACATACCTAATAAACGTATCATATTTGTTTTCGTAATACCATAAAAAGGAGAATTTAGTTCAGTTTGCGAGCTGTAAGTGCCCAATCCTTTGACCCATTTTCAACTTCCAAACACGCCCTTAGCCATTCATTCGCACGCATGGGGTTACAGCAATAGGCAGCAAAGCCCACAAACTTACACCCAAAGCCAAGCCATTGCTACTCAACACGAAGACGAACAAACGCCCATTTGCGCAATCGGTTGCGCAGAAAGAGCGCAACTTATTGTTCGTTTAACACATCATCATACGCAAATTATTACGAACTTAGCCCTCAGACAATCAATACTAAAAACTTATGAAAAAGCTCTTTACACTTTTAACAGCCTTGTTGCTAACGGTTTGCACCAAGGCTTTGGCCCAAGGATGGCCACAAAACTACGATGGCGTGATGCTCCAAGGATTTTACTGGGACAGCTACGACGACACCCATTGGACCACATTAGAGGCTCAGGCCACAGAGTTGTCGGCCGCCTTTAACCAAATATGGGTGCCGCAATCGGGCTATTGCAACACCACCCACATGCAAATGGGCTACCTGCCCATTTGGTGGTTCAACCATTTAAGCGCGTTCGGCACCGAAGCAGAACTGCGCCAAATGATTAAAACCTTTAAAAGTAAGGGAACAGGAATAATAGAAGACGTGGTGATTAACCACCGAGCAGGCAACACGAACTGGTGCGACTTCCCCACAGAGAAATGGAACGGCAAAACCATGACGTGGACGTTGGCCGACATCTGCGCCAACGACGACGGTGGGAACACGAAGGCAAACGGCTACAATGTAACGGGTGCGGCCGACACGGGCGACGATTTCGGGGGCGGGCGCGACCTGGACCACACCCGACAGAACGTTCGCGACAACATCAAGGCCTATCTTTCGTTCCTGCTTACCGACTTAGGGTACGATGGTTTCAGGTATGATATGGTGAAAGGCTATGCCGCACACTACATAGGCGAGTACAATACGTCTGCCAATCCCAAATTCTCGGTGGGCGAATATTGGGATGGCGACGTACAAAAGGTAAAAGGATGGATTGACGGAACGCGCGCAAACGGTGCCATACAAAGCGCCGCCTTCGACTTCCCCATGAAGTATGCCATCAACGATGCCTTTGGACAAGGCCGTTGGGGCAGGCTTGCAGATGCTACGCTTGCCGCCGACCAAGCTTATAGTCGTTACGCCGTTACCTTTGTAGACAATCACGACACGGGCCGCCCCAAAGAAAACGGCGGTGCCCAACTATATGCCAACGTATTGGCGGCCAACGCTTACATACTTACCATGCCAGGCACGCCCTGCGTATTTCTGCGCCACTGGAAGATGTACAAGCAGTCGCTGAAACGCCTTATTGCCACACGCAAAGCCGTGGGACTAACCAACCAAAGCCAGATTGTTAAGGCCGAAGCATCTGCAAATGGGTTCATATTGTGCACACAAGGCACTAAGGGTAAGGCCTTGTTGCTGATGGGCGATGTGAACAACGCCCAAACAGCGGGCTACCAACTGGCCGTAGAAGGCCCTAAGTATAAGCTTTACGTAAGCGATGGCGTAGATCTCACCGCAGTTAAAGCCATCAAGGGCGAAGATGCAGGCTTTAACGCACCCGATTTCTGCAAGGTTAAGAAAGGAGAAAGATGTGCTTTCTTTGAGGCTCCGGCCAACTGGAACAACACAATAACTTGCTGGCAATGGGACAAAGGCTATAATTACACGGGTGGAAACTGGCCCGGTGCTGCCTGTACAAAGGTTGGAACCACGGCAAATGGCACGCACGTGTGGAAGTGGACTTGGAATAACAACAAGCAAGCAAGCCCATCTGGTAACGAAGGAATTATTTTCAGCAACAACGGCTCGCCGCAAACGGCCGACCTACCCTTTGAAAATGGCGGCTATTACACGGCTGAGGGTCTGCTAGGTGTTGTGAAACCCATAACAACAGGAATCACCTCGCCCTTTCAAAGCACGCCAACAGCCAAGAGCCTGCCCGTATATACGATAGACGGAAAGGCATTGGGCCACACTGCCGACATTGATACCGCCCTGAAAACGCTACCCAAAGGCATGTATATCATCGGAAAAAAGAAGTATGCGGTGAAGTAAACTGGCGCAAACCGCCTTATAGCTAGCCTCTACCTAGCCCCTCTTTCTTTTAACGAAAGAAGTGAAACAAAGTCTGTTTGCATGAAATAAGCAAGGCCATTTCTTGTTCTTTTTGCCGTACAAAGGCCTTTGTAGGGCTGCTACAAGCTATTTGTAGTGGCCCTACAACTATTTTGTAGTGTGGCTACAAACTATTTGTAGCCGCACTACAAGAGGCTTGTAGCGAAATGGTAATGCTTGAAACGGCCATACAAAGCTGTTTCAACGTAGTGAGCTATGGTGAAAAACACGCGACTTACACCATCAAAATATGCCAGATAAAAGCAAAAAGACAGTGAAGAGCAATACGAGGAACAAGAACTAAACCTTTGCGGGGAATTTTCAGAACATGCCTTAATACACGAGGCGAAATGGTTTATTGCCTTCGCGACTTGTTGCGACTGGCGTCTATTCGCAAAAAGATAAAGAGCAAAAGTGTAAAGCCCCACAAGCTGGAACCGCCATAACTAAAAAACGGTAAGGGGATGCCGATAACAGGAGTAAGGCCCAAGACCATACCCACATTGATGAAAAGGTGGAAGAGAAACACACTCAACACGCAATAACCATATATGCGACCGAACTTAAATGGCTGCCGTTCGGCCAACTTGATGAGTCGTAATATCAGTGCAAGGAAAAGCAATAGCACGGCAGCCGAGCCCAGAAAGCCCTCTTCTTCGCCTACGGTGCAGAAAATAAAGTCGGTATCTTGCTCTGGCACGAACTTCAATTTGGTTTGCGTTCCGTTAAGAAAGCCCTTTCCTTTAAGTCCACCCGACCCAATGGCTATCTCGCTTTGGTGCACGTTATATCCTGCACCGGCAAGGTCTTCTTCCAGTCCCAGCAACACGTTGATGCGCACCCGTTGGTGAGGTTCCATCACTTCATTAAGCACATAGTCTACCGAATAGAAGAACATCACCGAGCCAACGGCAAAGAGTGCCACGTAAAAATAGTTGCGAATACGCGCGCTGAGCCAACGATAAATCAGCCAACACACCAAGGCAGCCGTTAAAACAAGCTGTACGATGGTTACATCGAAAGCCACAATGTACTTAGACACCAGCAGGCAGACACCCGTGAGGAGTATTCCGAGCGCAACAAGGCGCGTGGTTCGGCCGCGATCGTCGGTGTAACTGCGCACCATGCCAGCCGTAAACAGCTGAACAAGGAGCAAAACGGTAAAACGACCGAGCGACGTTGGCGTTTCCCAAAGCATCACTTCTTCAAACCTAACGCCCACAACGAAGTATATCACCATCGCCACACCCGTGAAAAGGAAGCTGCCCGACATGCCTTCGCGATAGAACATGAGGAAGAACGAGACGTAAACCAAGGCCGAACCCGTTTCTTTTTGCGCCACAATGAAAATCATGGGCAATATAACCACAAGGCAGGCAGAGGCAAAATGTTTCCAATTGTTCAGGGTAAAGCCGTAAGTACTCATCAGTTTGGCCACGGCCAAGGCAGTGGCAAACTTGGCAAACTCGGCAGGTTGCAGGCGCAAGGGACCCAAAACGAGCCACGAACGCGAACCCTTAATCTCGTGCGGATTAAAGATTGTGGCGAAGAGTAGCAGCAACATGCCGCCGTAAATAACGAACGCGAAGGTGTCGTAAAAGTGGTCGTCGAGGGTGAGTAGCACAAAGCCAAGGCAGATGGACGTGCCAATCCACACGATTTGCATACCCGAACGCGTGTCGAGACTAAATATATCGGTGTCGCCGTAGGTGTAGCTGGCACCGCAAACGCTCACCCAACCAAAGGTTAGGAGCGCGAGGTAGATGCCAATCGTCCACCAATCTAACGACCCAAGCATGCTGGGTTGCCTATCTGTTGCTCTTGCCATACGCTATCCTTCTGCTTTGGTAAACACTTGCTTGCGCCTCAGAGAAGGGCGAAAGCTTTCCGTTGATGTATTGTTCCATCATGAGCGAGCCAATCGGCACGCCGTAAGTGGCGCCAAATCCGCCGTTTTCAACGTACACGGCAATGGCTATCTTGGGGTTATCCATAGGCGCAAAGCCCATGAAAACGGAGTGGTCTTGACCGCGGTTTTGCGCCGTACCCGTTTTACCGCACACCAAGTAGTCGGCCCTGTTGGCCGCATGGCATGTGCCGCCTACCACAGATGCGCGCATGCCTTGCACCACATATTCGTAAGCTTTGCGGCTGGCCTTGGTGTAATGCTTGCGCCGATAAAGCGTATCGAGCTGTTCGCCCTGCACTTTACGCACCACATGAGGCACATAATAATAGCCGCGGTTGGCTATTGTTGCGCTAAGATTGGCTATTTGTAGGGGCGTTAGGTTCACCTCGCCCTGCCCAATGGAGATGGAGATGACGGTAAGTCCGTTCCACGAACCTTTATATGCCTTGTCGTAAAAGGCCGCATTGGGTATCAGTCCGCGCTTTTCGCCAGGCAAGTCCACACCAAGCTTATAGCCAAAGCCCATGCTTACCATGTAATCGCGCCATGTGTTCATGGCCTCTTGCACGTTGCGGTAGCGTCGGCGGTTGCCAATCATGTGGAATAAGCCCCAGCAAAAGTAGCTGTTGCACGAGGTACAAAGGGCCTGAACAAGGTTGGTGGGGGCACCATGTGGGTGACATCCCACGTGCAAACCGCGGTAATTAAAGCCGCGTGCGCAAGGATAGAGGGTGTGTTCGTCGATAATTCCCTCGGTCATGTAGGTCAGTCCTTGCGTGGTTTTGAATGTAGAACCAGGCGGATATTGCCCCATGATGGCACGATTGAGCAAGGGTTTCCACACGTTTCGCGAAAGAGCGAGGTGGTTTTTGCCCCTTTGTCGGCCCACCATAATGCGCGGATCGTAGGTTGGCGACGACACCATGCAGAGCACTTCGCCCGTAGATGGCTCGATAGCCACAATGCTGCCAATCTTTCCTTCGAGCAAACGCTCGCCAAGTTCCTGCAATTTGATGTCTATACTCAATGTCAGGTTCTTGCCGGCCACGGGTCGGCGGTCGAATTTTCCGTCTTGATAGTTGCCCTGAACACGTCCGTGGGCGTCGCGCAAAAGTATCTGCACGCCCTTTTCGCCACGAAGTTGTTCTTCGTAGCTACGCTCTATGCCCAGTTTTCCGATGTAATCGCCCGGCTGATAATAGTCGGAGTTCTCCACATCGCTTTTCGAAACCTCGGCCACATCGCCCAAAACGTGTGCGGCGTAGGGGTATTGGTATTGTCGGATGCTGCGTTTCTGAACGTAGAAACCAGGGAAACGGAATATCTTTTCTTGGAAAACGCTGAACTCTTTATCCGAGAGCTGACTCATAAACACCTGTTCGGTAAAGCGCGAATAGCCCGGATTCTTGTTGCGGTCCTTGATATCGTTCATCCGTTTGATGAAATATTCCTTGGTAATGCCCAAGGCATTGCAAAATTCCATCGTGTCTAGCCGTCCCTTTTCTTCGTTCATCACCACCATGATGTCGTATGCGGGTTGGTTATAAACAAGCAAACGCCCGTGCCTATCCATGATGGCACCACGCGAAGGGTACTCAATCTTTTTGAGAAAAGCGTTACTGTCGGCGTTTTTCTTGTAGTCGTCGCTGAGCAATTGGAGCGTGAAAAGGCGGATAAGGTAGACCGTTACAATGAATATAGCCACCCCACCGATAACCAATCGCCTTTTATCGAGTTCGAAATCTTTCACGCCTAGTTCCCCCCTTATCTACTTCTAAGGTTGTCTAGCACCATCACCAGCACCAAGGTAAGCAACGTGCTGCCGCCTACGCAAAGCAGCCATTGCATCCAATTAAAGAACGAGAAGGCCTCCAAAGAGAAGAAAGCCAAGCAATAAGTGAAGACGATGATGAAGGCAAAGAACAGGTATCGCCCAAAGCCCAGCACCTTCATCGAGGGTACAAGGTCTTCGGCGCTTTCCCTTTGTATGAAAAGTTCCAAGAGATAAGGCCGCAACAAGGCCACAAGCGTTAGCGATGCGGCGGCTACGCCAGGCGTATTAGAAAACATATCCACCCCTAAGCCCATAGCGAATGCCCAAACAAGCATGCCCCACTTGGGGTAATTGCGCGGAAAGAGCAACACCATATATATATATAGCAAAGGAGTGGCGCTGTCGAAGAGGTGCACATGGTTTAGCACCAGCACCTGCACCAACAGGAATACTAGGAAAGTTCCTAATGTTTTCAATACGCCTACGGTCATGTCTGTTTTCTTTCTCTCTTCTTTATGGACCTTTCAGCCCTATATTTTTTGTTTATTCTCCAACTGCGAGCGGCACTTACGCCACACGATAAGCAGCGGTTGGCGCGTTTTGTCTATGCGGTTGGCGCGTTTGTCAATAAGGTGAAGCCTATTCGCGTTTCACTTTAAGCGAGTCTTGCACGGCGCGCATCATCTCCAATCTTTCTTCCATACCGGCATTGTCTATCACGCATACGTCGCGTAGCTTGCCGAAATCGGTTGAAAGCTTTACCTGCAATCGGTACGACAAGCCATTGGGCGAGTTAAAAACGTGAAGTATCTTGCCAACAAGTACGCCCGGAGGGAAGATAGACGAATAGCCACTGGTAACGACATCTAACCCCAACTTAAACCGCGCATGTCGCGGAACGTCGTCTACGTATGCAATGCCTGGGTCGCCCCCATTCCAGTGCAAGTAGCCGAAATAGCCCCGCCCCTTAATCATACAGCTGATGTTGGAGTGCGAGTTAAGCAGGGGTATCACCACCGAATAGTTGCGCGAAACGAGGTAGACCACGCCTACAACGCCCGTGCCACAGGCCACGCCCATGTCTTTTTTAATGCCATGCGCCCATCCTTTGTCGATGGTGATAAAGTTGTCTTTCTTGTCAAGCGAGTTACTCACCACCCTTGCGGGATAGAGTTTGAAACCGCTGAGAGCCATTTTCTGTGTCTGCGCCACGTCAAGGCTATCGTGTTTGGCCCGCGTGAGCGACTCTTGCATGGCAGAAACCTGCTGTTCAAGCTCCAAGTTGCGTTGCGTAAGTTCCTTATTAACCTGCGTAAGCGAGAAGAAAGTCTCTACCCACGAGTTGGCTTCGTACACTTTCCCGGCCACTTCGTTGGCCGAAGAAAACCACACGCTGCCCTGATAGCTGTTGTATTGGAACAGCAACACCATGCTTACTACCTCAAGAGCCAAGAAAACAAACCAGTGGTTGTAACGCGTTATGAATGCAAAGAGGTTGCGCATGCTCCTATCTCATGAGGAACGAGAAACGCTCAACGTTCTTCAAAGCGATGCCAGCACCCTTTGCTACGCTGTGCAATGGGTCTTCGGCGATGTGGAAAGGAATGCTGATCTTTTCTTGCAAACGGAGATCGAGGCCACGCAGTAAGGCTCCACCACCAGTAAGATAGATGCCGTTCTTCACAATGTCTGCGTACAATTCGGGCGGAGTGTTCTCCAAAGCCGACAGTACGGCGTTCTCAATCTTGGCGATGGTCTTGTCCAAACAATGTGCAATTTCTTGGTAGCACACGGGAACCTCCATAGGCAGTGCCGTTATTCGGTTTGGTCCATGCACTACATAGTCTTCGGGAGCCTCCTCTCCAAGGTCGGTTAGGGCCGAGCCCACGTGTATTTTGATACGTTCGGCCATACGCTCGCTCACCTTAACGTTGTGTTGGCGGCTCATGTACTCTTGTATTTCTGCGGTTAGGTCGTCGCCTGCCACGCGTATAGAGTTGTTCGAAACGATACCTCCCAACGAAATAACAGCAATCTCAGTAGAGCCACCTCCGATGTCAACAATCATGTTGCCCTCGGGTGCTTCAACGTCGATGCCTATGCCAATGGCAGCAGCCATAGGCTCGAAGATAAGGTACACGTCGCGACCATCGGCATGTTCTGCCGAGTCGCGCACGGCACGCAACTCCACTTCGGTACTTCCCGAGGGAACACCGATAACCATTCTTAACGAAGGCGAGAACAAGCGACTGCCCGTATGAACCATCTTTATCAGTCCGCGCATCATCTGCTCGCAAGCAGTAAAGTCGGCAATAACGCCATCGCGCAACGGTCTTACGGTGCGTATGTTCTCGTGCGTTTTCTCATACATCAGCTTCGCACGTTCGCCAACGGCAATCATTTTGTCCGTTCGGCGGTCGAGCGCAACGACCGAAGGTTCGTCTACCACAATCTTGTCATCGCTGATAATGATGGTATTGGCCGTTCCAAGGTCCATCGCAATCTCTTGCATGAAAGAAAAAAATCCCATGTCTTCTTTGTTTTTCGGTTGTGGACAGGCTCAACCAGCAGACGTTCTCCCTGCCAGGCCGCCCATAATGGTTGGCCTTACCGAGCGCGTTGTCGCCTCGCGTGTTGTCTGTCCGTTATGTTATTACTTTTATTTCTCGTTTTTATCGCGTGCGAACCGCCTTGTGTGCCAGTTCGCCTGTGCGAAGATGTTTGTACTTCGTGTTTGCCTTTGCCGAACGTGCTGTACCCTCATGTTCGGCATTTTGCTTTGCTTGCGTAGGTTTTGCAGGCAGTTTGCTTGTGGGTTATGCAGGCACTGGGCGTACCGCCAAGCATTAGTGGGTTAGGCCTTGTTGGCCTCGAACCAAGCGTGTATGGCCGTGTCGTAGTGGCTGCTCACGCCGAATGCGCGCGCGGCGAATGCCTTACGTTGTGCCAAAGTGGTGTTGGCGCCGCTAGCTTTCAGTATGTCGAGCAGCATGCCATATTCGTTTTTGCTTGGTACTATCACCACATCGTTGAAGTTTTTGGCCCCAGCCCTGATGAGCGATATGCCTCCGATGTCTATCTTCTCGATGATGTCGGATTCGTTTGCTCCGCTGGCCACGGTTTCTTCAAAGGGGTATAGGTCTACGATAACCAAGTCGATGGGGCTTATTTCGTATTGTTCCATCTGTGCTTTGTCGGCATCGTTGTCGCGACGCGCAAGGATTCCGCCGAACACCTTGGGGTGAAGTGTCTTCACTCTGCCGCCCAATATCGAGGGATAAGCGGTTACATCTTCCACCGCACCACACTGGTAACCCAGTTCTTCGATAAACTGACGTGTGCCTCCAGTAGACAGAAACTTTACACCTTCATCGTTTAATTTGGCGAGCAACTCGTTCAAGCCATCCTTATGGAACACGGACACGAGTGCTGTCCTAATCTTCTTTGTTTCAGTCATAAACCTATTTGAGTTGTGATATTCGAGTTGCAAAGTTACGAAAAACATCGAAGAGTAGACCAATGGTTTGCCTAAAAAACACATTATATATATTAAAAAAGATAAGTTTCTTAGTCTTTGCGTTTCTAAGCGTGCGTTTTTTATCATAAACAAGCCGCCTAACGGAGAAAGGTGAAAGGCATATGGAAAGGTGAAAAGATGGCCTTTAAAGGTGAAAAGGTG
>ERZ773049.2212-NODE-2212-length-10743-cov-13.595621_pt1 | contig 10743 bp, 9 predicted proteins | sample MGYA00580633_ERZ773049 | MGnify/ENA primary metagenome ERZ773049 (study PRJEB29015, sample SAMEA2737991) | human oral metagenome | biome: human oral; feature: human-associated habitat; material: dental | place: China | collected 2066 ... | reverse complement strand
CCGTGTTACCGCCGTGAAAAGGCGGTGTCTTAACCCCTTGACCAACGGACCTGAGTTGTTATTTTCAACTCTTACTATTATACAGACTTTTCAGCCTTTGTCAACACCTTTTTTTATCTTTTTTCATTTTTTGCATGGCTTCCTAGTATGTACGGATGTCAAACTCTTTAAATACAATACGTAAGTCTCTTAATACTCTTTGACGACCTCGGAAGCGTTCATTTCTTAAGACGCGTTCTAACTCTTCTTGTTTGTCTTTACTTTGTTTGTTTCTATAGTCTCTTAGTGTCTCATGAAAGAGATAATACTCATCTAGCCACAGACCTCCCTCGCTTATACGATGACTAATCTCACTTACTTCTTCATAAGGTTCTTTATCATATCTACGCTTCTGGCTTTCTTGTTTACGGATATGATCTAAAATTCGATTACGGAATTTAGTTTTGAAGTATTTACGTAAACGAGGAATATCTTCTACTAGATCTTCTTCTCTACTAATCAATTCATGTAAGCAAATCATCCGCTCTTGGTCCCAATCCGATAGCTCCCATAAATGAAGGTAATATTCATTTCTACACTTGTACACAATTCCCTGGACTTCTTTATACAATTCTTCAATCATATTGTTCCCCTTTCTAGATACAGTCTAACAGATTCAGAAACACTTTTGTCCCATTTCCTCCGTTCTGTCCCCTTTATCTCCTCAACTGCACAAAAAAGAGAGGGCAAGCCTCTCTTTGGGTTATTTTTCATCATTCATTTTTGACTTTACTTCATCATAAGATAATGCATGAGATTCCTCTTCTACGGTTTCAGGCATCTTTCCTGTTTCGTAAAGAGATTTAATTTGTGTACTATCCAATGTTTCGTATTTCAATAATGCTTCTGCAATCAACTTGTGAGTTTCACGATTTGACTGAATAATTTCAGCAGCTTTATTTCGTGCTTCATTCAATAATGAACGAACCTCTTCATCAATTTCATAAGCTGTTTGTTCTGAAATTGATTTTTGAGGACTCTGTGCACCAAACATAGCATGGTTTCCTTCATATTGTACTGGGCCAAGTTTTTCACTCATACCGTACTCTGTAACCATTGCACGCGCCATTTGTGTCGCTTGTTCAAAGTCGTTTGAAGCTCCTGTAGTTTGGACATTAAAGATAATTTCTTCAGCTACACGGCCACCCATTAAACCAGCCAATTGCTCTTTCATATCTTCTTTGGAAAGAAGCATTTGGTCTTCCTTAGGAAGTGCAATCATATAACCGCCTGCACGGCCTCGTGGTACGATAGTAACTTTATGAACAACACGGGCATTCGATAAGACTAGACCAACAATGGTATGTCCAGCCTCATGGTAGGCAACCAATTCACGTTCTTTTTGTGAAACTGTCTTATCTTTCTTAGAAGGACCAGCAATCACTCTATCTTCTGCTTCATCAATATCTGAGGCATCAATTATCGATTTATTGCGACGAGCAGCAACTAGAGCAGCTTCATTCAAGACATTCTCTAAATCAGCACCAACAAAACCTGGAGTTTGTTGGGCAACTAATTTCAAATCAACATCTTCTGCTAAAGGCTTGTTCTTAGCATGAACTTTCAAGATTGCTTCACGACCTTTAACATCAGGGCGACCAACCAATACTTTTCTATCAAAACGTCCTGGACGCAAAAGGGCAGGGTCAAGTACATCTGAACGGTTTGTCGCAGCGATGACAATAATTCCTTCATTTCCCTCAAAACCGTCCATCTCAATCAAAAGTTGGTTCAAGGTTTGTTCACGTTCGTCATTTCCTCCGCCAAGACCAACTCCACGTTGACGTCCAACAGCATCAATTTCATCAATAAAGATAATAGCTGGTGCTGCTTTTTTGGCATCTTCAAAAAGAGAACGGACACGACTAGCTCCAACTCCGACAAACATTTCTACAAAGTCAGAACCTGAGATACTAAAGAATGGAACACCTGCTTCTCCGGCGACTGCCTTAGCAAGCAAAGTCTTACCTGTTCCCGGAGGTCCCTCTAGAAGGACACCTGCTGGAATACGGGCTCCAAGTTTTGTAAATCGTTTTGGATCTTTTAAAAATTCAACAACTTCAACTAGTTCTTGTTTTTCTTCCTCAGCTCCAGCAACATCTGAAAATCTTACTTTAATATCTTCTTTATTTGCAGCTTTAGCCTTACTACGTCCAAAACTCATCGGGTTACGGCTATTATTTCCTCCCATATTTCCCATCATAGAAAATAGGAAGAAGAAAAAAATACCGAATGGCACAATGGATACAAGAATATTAATCCACATACCACTTGAACTTTCATGCTTAATAGTTACTTCCGCTTTATGGTCAGAAGCAAGCTTTTGCAATTCTGATACTGTAGTATCTGAAGGAAGAATAATACTTGAAAATTTCTCTACTGTTGTAGCAGAAGGAGAAAAGAACTGGATACCTGTTTCTTCTTTACTTGTTTTAGGATTTTTATAAACACCTGAAACCTCGATAACACTGCCATTTGGTTGGTAGGTTAATTCTTTTACATTGTCATCGGTAATTTCTTTTACCAATTCTGTATAATTAATTTGCTCACTTTTCCCTGCAACACTACCTGTACTGAAATACTGGTAAGCTGTAACTAGGAAAAAAATAAGTAATAACCATAGAAAAGGATTTTTAATTAAACCATTATTTTGTTTTTTCATTAAAAATTGTTCTTTCTAATTTGAATATACTTCTTCTTTCAATACTCCAACATAAGGAAGGTTACGATAATTTTCTTTGTAGTCTAAACCATAACCTACTACAAACTCATTTGGGATAGTAAAGCAGGTATAGTCTGCCTCAATTTCTACAACACGTCCTTCTGGTTTATCCAACAAGGTTGCAATGTTAACAGAAGCTGCTTCTCTTGCAATAAACATATCTCGCAAATTTTTCAAAGTTTGACCTGTATCAATGATATCTTCTACAAATAGAACATGTTTTCCTTTGATATCTTGAGTCACATCTTGTTTAATATTGATAACACCACTGCTTGCTGTTCCACCATGATAGCTAGAAACCATCATGAAGTCCATTTCAATATGCGTGTCGATATGTTTAACCAATTCAGCCATAAAAGGAATAGATCCTTTTAAAATCCCAACTAAGATTGGATTTTTTCCTGCATAGTCCTTAGTTAATTGAGCACCTAATTTTTTAGCAGCTTCTGTAATTTCATCGTGTGAAACAAGGATTTTTTTAATATCGTTTTCTAACATTTTTTTACCTATCTATTTTTTCTATATAAAGTACAGTGTTCATTATATCATTTTTCGTGTTTTTACTCAAATTACTGGTCGCAATTCCCAAAATTGAGACAATTTCACCAAATTGCTCAATAATCAGGGCAGATTTTCGCTTTTCCATAGGGATTTTCAAATCAATAAATAGACGTCTGAGTTTTTTTCTATGCCCATTTTGAATCAAAAAATCTCCTGTTTTTCGATGACGAATGTGTATTGATGTTTCCCGTGAAACAGGTACCTGCTGAATGAATTCACCTTCTAAAGGAAGTCCAAAGGAAAATAAATAACCTTGGTAAGATACCTGATTTTGATAGTGTAACACAAGTTCATCTTCCTTTTCATCAGACTGAGGACTGATTTTACAAATCTTAAACCATTGGTACTCTTTTATCAATTCATAACCATTTTTTAGCGGATGACGATACTGGCTTTTAGTTTTTAAAATCTGCCGAACTTCTTCAAACTGAGCTTTTGTAAGATTCAAATCTGGAAAACGATTCAGATAAGTTTGAAGTAAAACTCTTTGTGTCGACTCAGAGTAAGACAATAGCTGATCTAAATTCTCTACATCAATATTCTTTGATAATTCAGCTATAGCTAAGTCATAATCTAAAATTTCATTGCCGATGCTTAAGATTGCATATCTAAATCGAGGATTTTCTTTTTCTAATTCTGGTAAATAAGAATTTCGAATACGGTTGCGAAAATAATGATTCTCCTTATTTGATGTATCTTCAAAGTGAAAAATTGGTGGAAAGTCTTTTTTCTGAAAATGCAAGAATGGCCGAATGATTTCTATCTCCCCGACTACTTTCTTCTCCTTAATTCCTGATAGATAGCGCAAACGAGTGCCTCTAATCAAGCGCATCAAAATCGTTTCCACCTGGTCATCAGCATGGTGGGCAGTGACCAAGGCTGTCGCACCTGTCTTTTTCATGACCTCTTGAAAAAAATCATAACGAAAATCTCGAGCACGCGCTTCTGAAAATTCTCCTGAAAAATTGCTGATATAAATAGGAAGCTCTGCTTCAGCAGCGAACTTCCTTAATTCCTGTTCTTCCCAATCTGATTCTACTCTCTGCTTATGATTAACATGAGCTAGAATCAATTCAATTTCTAACTCTTTCTTATAGGTAGACAATACCTTAAATAGAAACATAGAATCTAATCCACCAGAAAGAGCTAGCACCACCTTAGTATGCTTTTTGAAATATCCCTTCTTGAGAAAATGATTTAAAAAATCTTGTTCCCTCATTTTAGAACCTCATAAACATCCTTGGCTATCTTAGAAATCGTATCATAATCAGAATTTTTAGTGAAAATAGAAAGAATAAATGGAGAATCTGCATAGACAACACCTGTATCATGCTTAAATTCATCTGCATCTCCAATTTTATGAGCTACTTTAACAGAAACACCTTTGGCAATTCTCTCATTATCAAAATCTGTTTTAGTCAAAGAATCCAATACAAATCCATTTTGGTTATAAATAGCTTCCATGACTTTCCCAGCCATTTTAGAAGAAATCAATTTTTCTTTTGGATCCCAATCATCTCCCATAATAGCAGACGTCTTGGATTTGAATATAGCATCAGATTGATTTGAAATGTAATATCCCAATAGATTATGAGCTACATTATCCGATTCTTTAGATACTTTTGTGATTAAGTCCTTTATAGAATACTCTTTATTATCCTCTTTTTTAGGGAGACTACCACTTCCCTCTGGTTTATAAGAACCTGGAAAATCATTGACTGCTGATACGTATTTTACAGTCGTGTCTAACTGATAAAGACCCTCATTTATTTTTTCTTGCGTATAGTAGAGATAAGGTAATTTTAAAATGCTAGCTGCATACATCTTTTCATCTTGATTGATACCAGCTTCTTTTCCAGTAGTCAGTTGCTTAACATAAATAGAAAATGAATCCTTCTGATATTTTTCCGATAACATTTCTTGGACTTTACTCATCCGATTATCATCTTCAGAAGTTGATTCTTTAGCTACCCATCCAGCCTGATCAATATGTAGAAATTCTTTCCCTTCTACAAACATGGTCTTATCAATTGAAACTTGCGAATAAGCTGATAAGGATGATTTCACTTCTTTTAAATCATAAGGACTGTTATACAGTTTAAAATCAGATTCTAACCATACTTTTTTTATTGTTGTAGTTACCTCTGATTGATCATATAAAAATCGTTTGTCCGCAGCTATAAATTGATGATTTGATAGCTTAAATACCGGAATTCCTTGTTTATTTAAACGCCACTCGGTTATTTGAAAACTTGTTTTTGGAGTCAATTTTCCAGATTCCACTACTAAATCTTCATTCGCATAAACAGGAACCTCTCCATAAACCATGGGAGAACTTAATTTTTCTCTAAAATAAATACCAAAGTCAGATTGTGAAAGGTAATAAATTTCTTTCGAAGTATATACAACTTCTTTTTCTGTGCTAACGACTTTTGAAACTGTCAAAAAACTCGGTAGCAACAAAATAATTAAGAACTTACGCATTCTTCCTTTCCTTTTCTTCTCGTAAACGCAATAATTGATTTTTATCAGCTAACTCTTCCAGCTTTTCATCCGATAGACTCAAGAATTGCTCAATTACGTCTAATAAATTTTCCATTTTATCACCTTGGGAGCAAGTCAGGAATCGTATAAACAGCTTCCCGATTCTTAGAATAATAATATTTTGCACGCATGTATTTAGCAGCGTACTCTTCATCTTTCAACTTTGTAGCAAAAGCTGTCTCTTTCTCCTTTTCCTCACTCAAGGTTTGATACTGAGTTTGCAAGTCTGATAACTGTTGACGTCTTTGGAGTAATTGATTATAGCTTTGAGCAAGATTATAAGTTGGTAAAATGAACAATAAAATCATCAAAATAAGAACCCAGCCCATGAAACGATTACGTTTTTGTCGTTCCTTCATCAGATAGCGACGACGTTGGTGTTCATTTTGAATAAAAGAATTATTCAATTGTACGATATTTTTAGACATTTTCTTCTACCCGTGTTTCACTGATAATTTCATACATGCCTGCTGCATCTTCTTTTTTTGTACTATCTTTCATCTCCAGTACTTTTACAAGCAGCAACTTATTCCCAAATCGAATTTCAACTTGGTCATTAACTTTCAAATCCGTTGAACTTTTGGCCAAGATTCCATTTACCTTGATTCTGCCTTTATCCGCTACTTCTTTTGCGACTGTACGACGCTTGATAATTCTTGATACTTTTAAATATTTATCTAATCTCATTTTTATTACCTCAAATTATTATTGTACCATTTTTATCCATTTTATAGAAGAAAAATGTTAAAGGAAATTGCCTTCTTTTAACTCTTTTATCTCTAATAAACTTTCTCCAAAAATGAGCAGACCTTCTAAAATTTCATAGTCCTTCTTGTTTCGGACATCAAATACAACTTCCATTAATCCCTTATTCTCAGCTATAGCTGCTTTTAAGTTCGTTGCGGATAAAGCTTTAAAATAATCTTGAGCCAAGAACAGTCGCTGAGTAATTTTTTCAAATTGAACTGTAATCTTATTTTCTTTTCGTTCCACACGTTGAACAAAGACCTTATCAAGATAAGACTTGACCAAACCAATTTCTAAAAGGTAGGCTACAACGTCTGGGTATTCTCCAAAGCGATCCATCAACTCTTCTTGTAACTCTTCGTAGTTAGCACGACTGTTAATCTGACGAATTTTTTTATAAATTTCAATTTTGTGTCGTTGATCAGTGATATATGTTTCAGGTAGATAAGCATCAATTTGCAAGATTAATTCAGCATTGCCTTTAATTCTTTTGTTACCACTGCCATTTCGTTTAGCAATAGCTTCCTCTAATAACTGAGAATACAATTCAAAACCAACAGAATCAATAAATCCAGACTGAGACTTTCCTAAGAGATTTCCAGCCCCACGGATTGAGAGATCTCGCATTGCAATCTTAAATCCAGAACCCAATTCTGTAAATCCTTTGATCGCTTCTAATCTCTTTTCAGAGACTTCACTGATTGATTTTTCTGGACGATACATGAGATAGGCATAAGCAATACGATTACTACGACCGACTCTTCCTCTTAACTGATACAAGGTTGACAAGCCCATATGGTCCGCATTCTCAATAAATAAAGTATTAGCATTTGGAATGTCCACCCCTGTCTCAATAATGGTAGTCGTCACTAAAATATCATACTGACCTTCAATGAAATCCAGTAGAGTATTTTCTAACTGAATCTCACTCATTTGCCCATGAACAAAACCAATCGAAGCCTCTGGAATCAAGTCCTGTAATTCGGAAACCTTCTGATCAATCGTGTCAACTTTATTGTAAAGATAGTAAACTTGACCTCCACGATCCATTTCACGCAAGACAGCATCACGAATCACACTATCATTCTTTTCTAAAACATAGGTTTGCACTGGATAGCGATTGGTTGGAGGAGTTTCAATGACAGATAAATCTCGGATTCCCAGCATAGACATATGAAGGGTACGAGGAATTGGCGTAGCTGTCAAGGTTAGGACATCCACTTGTTTCTTTAACTCTTTCAAGGTTTCCTTATGCTTGACACCAAATCGCTGTTCTTCATCAATAATCATCAATCCCAAATCAGCAAACACAACATCTTTAGATAAAACTCGATGTGTTCCAATCAAAATATCAACTTGACCCTTTTTCAATTTTTCAAGTGTTTCAGTCTGCTCTTTTTTACTTCTAAAGCGACTTAACACATCAATATTAACTGCAAAATTTTGAAATCGTTCCTTAAAATTCGTATAGTGCTGTTGCGCTAAAACCGTCGTCGGAACTAGAACGACAACTTGTTTGTGATCATTGACTGCCTTAAAGGCTGCACGCATAGCAACTTCAGTCTTTCCAAAACCAACATCCCCAACTAAAAGTCGATCCATTGGCTGAGAAGCCTGCATATCGCTCTTGATTTCCTCAATACTACGAAGTTGATCATCCGTTTCAACATAAGGGAAGGCATCATCAAAAGAATGTTGATCCTCATCATCAGCTGAGAAAGCAAAACCCTTCAACTGACTACGCTCAGAATAAAGTTTGATTAAATCGTCAGCTATATCCTCTACCTGGTTCTTTACTTTTTGCTTGGCCTTTTTAAAATGTCCGTCATTTAATTTATTGAGTTTTGGAGCTTTACCATCACTTGAAACATATTTGGACAATAGATGAATCTGTTCCACTGGGATGGAGATTTGATCCCCATTTTGATACTGTACACTGACATAATCACGGTGAATCCCTTTGATTTCAATTGTTTCAATCCCTAGATATTGACCAATTCCATGGATATGGTGAACAACGTAATCTCCTTTTTCAAGTTCATTGTAATCTTTTAATCTCTCTGCGTTTGAAACATGTTGTCTTCGAAAACGACGTTTCAATTTCTTTTGAAAAATCTCATGTTCAGTTATCAATAAAACCTTTTCATCTACAAAATGAAAACCATGTCTGAGATTACCCTCGATTAAGTTTACAGATTCTTTACAAATACTTGACTTATCTCTGGAATCCAATTTAATCTGATATTCCTCTAAAACATCCTCCAATGTTTTACTTCCCATTGAATTGCTAGACTGCAAAACAATGGTGTAGTCCATTTTTTTATATCGCTCAATTTCTTCTTTAAGAAAAGAAAATTGATTGAAAAACTCCTGCATAGGATATTGATTAAATTGATAAATTTGATCAAACTTGAGATTTCCTAACCCCTTTTGCAGGTTAGAGAAAAAGGTAACCGGACTCTGTTTTTTATAGATTTGCTCTGTATCAGCAAAATACTGCATCTCAGAAAATGCTGTACTGTTCTGTAATTCTTCTGTAAAGTATTGTGCTAACTCCCTTTCAAAGACTTCATACTGATTCATCAATTTCTGATAATCATCAAAGAATACTGGGGTATCTTTTTCAATATAGTCAAAAACAGTCCATGTCTTGTCATAACACAAAGATAAAAACTTCCTAGAATCTAAATGCATTTGTTTTTGGTAAAAACTTGAAAGAATTTCTTCTAAGTATGATTTTAAAATAGGTGATAAGGTCTTCGAAATTTGTTTTTCTAAAACTGACTGTCCTCGTTGATAATCCTTTTCTCTCAAAAGCATATCACTAGCTGGAAAGATAGTGAGTTCTGTCTGATTTTCTTTCGATAATTGTGTTTCGACTTCAAATGACCTAATACCATCGACTTCATCACCAAAAAACTCAATTCGGCAAGGTTCTAACTGGGATATTTCAAAAATATCTAAAATATCTCCTCGCAGACTAAATTCTCCTTGAGTTTGTACTTGTGTAACTTTTCGATAGCCTATTTCCTTTAACTGATGGATAAGCGCATGTTGGTCATATTCTTCACCAACTGAGATTTTTACAATACTATCTTTGAATACATTTGGAGACGGTAAAATCAATCGACTTGCTGCGATATTATAAACCAAAATCCCTTTCTTAGACGGATCAGTCAAAAAACGCAAGGCTTCAACCCGTGAAATGATTTTTTCTTGTGAAGACATCAAAAACTCGACCATAGGGGAGTCATCTACCAAAAATGGATAGACAAGTTCCTCACCCAAGATAGAGATAAGATCACTAACAAGTCCTTCTGCTTCTCCATAAGTTGACGTCAATAACACAATCTTATCTTCTTTTTCTAGACTGCTTGCAATTGCAAGACCCTTAGTAGACGTTGATAAACCAAGTATTAGTTGTCTTTTCTTATCTGTTAGATTTTGATGCCATTTTTTAATCTGATCATTTTCTGAGAATAAATCTAATAAGGTCACCATTTATCCGTTATACCTCTGCATCGTTTTTTCAAAGTTTTTCTCTTGTAAATAGTATTTTACAGAATCGTCAACCTTGTCAATAGACTGTAAAATACCAATATAATCATCCTTGTCAAACTTACTCAAAACATGGTTAACAACTGACATTCCATTTTTAGGTCTTCCGATTCCAATCTTAACACGATTAAAGGTCTGGGTTCCAATATGTTGAATAATAGACTTGATACCATTATGACCACCTGCGGATCCCTTTGCTCTTAAACGAATCTTTCCAACTTCCATGTCAAGATCATCGTAAATGATGAGTAAATCTTCAATATCCAAACCATAATAAGTCAATAAAGCATGAACCGCTTTTCCACTTTCATTCATAAATGTCGTTGGTTTGACAAGATAAATTTTTTCTCCATTAAGAAAAAAAGATGCTAGGTCAGCTTGAAATATCTTATCGTGTGTAAAAGTGACATTTTGTTTTTTAGCTAATTGGTCAATCAGCATAAAACCAACATTGTGTTTTGTTTCAAAATATTTATCCCCTGGATTGCCCAAGCCTACAAGTAATTTGGTCATTTATTTTTCCTTTCAAAAGCCAAAAGGGTTGGAATTTTTTTCCAACCTAATTGACACTA